>CERC01066828.1_pt1 | contig 90143 bp, 82 predicted proteins | sample 530921 | NCBI WGS metagenome assembly CERC01 (sample SAMEA2621099, study PRJEB7988) | marine metagenome | isolation source: saline water (ENVO:00002010), including
TAATAAACTTGTTATTAATGGAAAATGAAATGATTTTGTTAATCATAAAAAAAGTATTAATTCAGTTTAAACATCGCAATGCAAAGAGATGCAAAGCGTTTATGATGCGACACTTACTTTGAAAAGCATCACGATAGGATATAACTATCCTTTAAAAAACCGAATTATACTTTAGGGGGTTGGAAAAGCGATTCCAGATATCTGGAAGTGAAGTTTACTTTATATAAACTAAATTGCTTTTTATCTTCAAACTTTAACCGATTTGTTGTATCGGTATTTTTATTTGCAGCAAACAAAACTAAGGGGTGACAACATTGATGATGGCTATGTACAGGTGCATTCTCCTTATCAGAGTCATTGTGGTGCCTTTCATCTTTTGCTTCCTTACCAAAGTAATCTTCAACTACATAATCGAGGAAAGAGTCACCATAAACCTTATGGTCCTGGTAATGGGTTACGATGTTTGAAATTTCTTTAATGGGTCCACAAAAGTCCATATCAAGACTAATTCCCTGAAAAAAGAACAATAGCGACATTGATATGGAAAAAAGTGTTTTCATAAATTTTAACAAAGATACAAATTGTTTAATGCAACTGTTGTGCAAAGATTGTTCGGATGTTAGCAACAATATTTGTTTTCTTGAATTGGTGGACAAGGAACTGTTCCATAGGAGCAATAAACACAACAATTTCCTTCCTTAGGCTTTAGCAATGCTTTACAATTTTCACACTTATAGAAAAACTGGCATGTTGTTGTGGGCATCTTCTCTATTGCTTTATGATTACACGTAGGGCAGATAATTGTAGATTCAAGTAGTATATCCATTACTTTTTTACTTTATTATATTATATCCTGTACTCAAAATGGCAGTTTCTATTTTCTCAAGGTCGACTTTAGTTTCATCATATTTTATGATTGTGCTAGCCGCCTTATAATCTGCTTTAACATAAAGTACTCCATCAAATTCTGCGACTTTACTTTCAATATGTGCCTCGCAACCTGTACAAGTCATTCCTTCAATGGTTACCTTATACACTTTTACGTTCGATTTCTCAACATAAACGATTTCCTTTCTTGAATCTGGACCGGAATAAAAAATATGAGAGTAGGATGGAAATGCTAACATGGCTCCAGCGAATAACGTAATAAAGGATAATAAAACTTTGGAATTAATAAACTTTGGTTCCTGATCATCACATTCGCAATCAATTTCAGCTTTGGTTTTAGGCTTGAATTTTTGGTACCATGTAAATGCTAGAGTAAATACAGTAAAAACAATTAAATAAGGTCTAAAAGGTGCCAACCAAGAAAAGGTAGACGCTAAACCTGCAGTTCCTGCAAATATCGCAAGAACAGGCATAACACAACATATAGATGCCGTCAAGGCTGTTATAATCGAGGTCCCGATTAATTTTCTATTACCAATCATACCGAAATATTTTCTGTATTCAACAAATTTAAAATAGGGTTCAATATCGACAACTTATCTTTATTAAGCGCATAAAAAATGGTTTGAGCATCCTTTGTTGCATAAATTAAATTTCTATCCTTTAGTTTTCTTAAGTGTTGTGAAATAGCTGATACATTCATTTCCAGAATATCGCTCAAATCACAAACACATAGTCTTTCCTCTCTTTGAAGCAAGTGTAGAATCTGAAGTCTAACCTTATTTCCCGCAAGGTTGAGGACCTCGGCAACCAAAGTTAAGGGTTTTTCTAGCCCCACTATTGAAGACCGACAGTCCATTATCTGGCTAACATCTGCTTCCAACCTAATGCAAATATGCTTTTCCATTTTTCAAATATACTTATTTAAGTATTTGCTTAAATAATAAAATATACTAAATTTAAGCTACTTTAAAATTATTCTTAAATAAAAATCATTACACAAATCCCGTTTGAATTTTTGTCGTACCTTTTATTTGAAAATGCTACTTGAAAATAGATTTGGCCTCTTGATTTATCCTCTTAAAATTCTCTTGTAAATCCTCGTGAGTAAACATCTTCTTTCTTTTAGGTATCTTCTTATTGATAATAGGCAATTTAAACTGAACCTTTTTATCCTTGCCATCAGCGAAAGTTACAAACTCACCTTGTTTTAAACGAAAGAATACATCTGCCCTAACTTTAGCGACTTCTCTCTCTCCAGTAGTAATTCGTGTATCAAAATTTAGATTATAACCTCTGTTTACACTTGTGGTCTCATTCTTAACTATCTCAAAGAAGCGTTCGTAGTATTTTGCTGTGTCTGGATCATTTACTTTTCCGAAGAATTGATAAGATAAGTTGCTTAATATCGCCTTACTGGCCTTGTCCCCATACATCATATCGTTCTGTATTTTGTCCTGCATCACATAAACAGTAGCAATATCATAACTGCGCAGCGTAGCCGGAATACGGTGCATATTCAAGAGTCGGATAGTAGGTGCTTCCTCCATCAATAGAAATGACGATTTACCTGAACGTATACTCATTTGTTTAGTAATTGTATGGATAATAGTTGCTATTACCGGTGAGAAAGCAGTTTCATATTTGGGGTTGTTTACAATAGATACAACTGTTGGCTTTTTTTGAGTACTTATGTTCAATGGTACTTCATCTGCTGAGAGTACCATAAAAATGCTTTGCGTACTTATTTTCTTCAACGCATTGGCCAATGTGCTTTTTACACCGGCAGTTTGCCTATCGGAATCCTTACCACTTATAAAAGCATCTGCCATAGCTTTAGCGGTCGTATTGGAACTCAAAAAAGCAATAAGGCTGTCTGTGTCAAGAAATTGATAAATAGCTATTAGATGCGGTAATGTGCAGTATTTTGAATAAGATGTTCGTAGTTTCCAAATCATACCGCCTATTAACCCTTCCGCGGCATCAATAAAGAATTTGCTAGCTCCAAAACTTCCAGATCCTTTTTGTTCCAATAAGTTTTCCATCAGTACACGTGCCACTTCATTTACGCTCTCTTCATTTTGCAAATACTGAGGTGCAATTGGATTTACCCTATCGTAGATTTCATCAAAAGAAATAATTTTAAAATCAATTCCATTAGCTTCAAATAAAGGGTATGCCATTTCTGTTATTTCAAAGTTCTTATAATCGTGAATTATCCCACAAAAAGAATGCTCACTAAAATGTGTTAAGAAATTTAAGACTACACTTTCTGTTTTTCCACTTCCTGCAGAACCAATTATAGAAGCTCCTCGTTTAATGTTCTCAATTATAAAATTGCCCCGTTTTACTTTAAAATGAACCTGATACTTGTTGTCCTTGTTTAATGTTTCTTTCTGAAGAAACACATACAGAACCACATTTAGCAATAATAAGGGACAACCAATATAAAGACCAGCTCCCGCCCTACTTAAAAAATTCGAATCTAAAACAAATAGAATACCCAAACATCCTGATGTAATTGCCAAATTGATAGGAAAAGCAAATCGAGTAATTTTAAACGTACCCCAAAAAGTCAAAGCCAGTCCTGATATTAAAACAATAGTAAAAAATAGACCATGTGTTTCCATGTTAAATACCTATTGAACCTGATTTAAGAGCCACATCAACACCTCGCTTTAGATATTTTATCGTTTTTAAAGCTAGTTGTACTTTATTGGTAGGAATACTATTCAATGGCACACCAGCCTTACCTAAAATTTTAAAAGCAACTGCTTTCTCATTTGAAGATAACCCCATTAAAGTTGTGAAATAGACTTTAGGGTTCTTGATAAAATCTTTCTTTGATTTATAGGATTCCGCATAATTACGCTTATAGTCAAAAGTGGCATCAAATGTCTTTTCCGCTTTTGTAAAAAACGAATCCCTATCAAAACCACGCTTTACCAATTTTCCATTTATCATTACATCAGAAGCTTTGTATTTACTTCCTGGAGAAAGACTTACGGAATCAGACATATCCTTTCTACTTACGATAATATGAATATGGCTCTGGTTGCCCTCCTTATTCATTCCCTGAACAATGCGTTTTCCTTTTTGTTGATGGGGCGCTTCTTTCTCTAATCGGCAAATTTTACTTTCTAGTCTTTTGATGCTTCCCTCCTGTTGCCCTTGCTTAATTTGTCTAATTTCATTTTTTAGATTTAAAATTTTGGTTGCGACTGGTTGATTCTCCCGGACTTGTTTATCCGTTCCCTTAAAAGTTCGTTGATGTTCAATTTTAGCATAGTATTTAATATCATTAACAGTTACCTGTTTACCATTAATCTCACGATTAAAACAGCTCGCATAATCTTTCATTATCGCTCTCGTATATCGCTTCAAATCTTCTCGACTATTTTCTAATTTTCTAAGTTCATACTTACTTGGACTAACAGTAATGGAATAAAACTTAGGCTCTTTCTTTTTCAGTTTAGATGCATTCCCGTCAATTTCCTTAACCACTTCAGATGCACTTATTTCATCTCCATATTGATTGAAGAAATGTTCCATATGTTCTTGTTCCAATCCTTGGTTTTCCTTTTCTAAATATTCAACGAAACCCGCTGAACTTTGTGAATAATTGCCTCCTAATTTCTGCGCCGTTACGGTTATAAACATCACTTTAAAGTTTTATAATTCATCATCATTTTCTAATCGCTCAACAAACCTGACTTTTGACTTTTCTTCTGGCAATTCCTTTTCCAAAATCAAATTCTTCTTCGATGGCTCAGCTTGTTCAAAAAGCGATTGCATCATAGCAACCGTTGGTTTGGTTTGATTCTTTTCGATGTCCTTCATAATCGCAATCACTCCATTGATTCGCTTCTTGATCAGCGATTCCAAAGTTTGCATTTTAGGTCCGATAGCTTCATGTGGAGAAATACCATTTTCCTCGAAAAAAGCTATCATCAGAAGTAAAGCCATCGATTGCGATTCTGACATTTTCTTGCAAAACCGTCTAAATCTAATCGCTACCGAAATCTTAATCTTGAAGGTTACAAAGCCTTCTTTTTCATATCCTTTATCCATCTTTTTAGTAAAAAATTTCGCTCTTTAATGGGGCTGACGTGAGATTTTAGTAAAAAAGAAACTCTAATATTCAATTCAAAAAAAAACCAAACCGTGTTAGAGCCCATAAATACTAATGCTTTGAAAAAACTGAAAACCGAAACCTTGCGCCAGCGGGTTACCCTCTTGCTATTCCTTTTTCCCCGCAGGGGAAATTAAGAATACCTTTCCTTTAAGGTAAAGGCTCTTTTACCTACTAGCTTTAAAACAGAAAAATTTAAGAGTGGATTAGAGACAGTATTATTGATTTGGAAGTATAATTTGAAAACCGATGAATTTTCCCTAAAACAAGAAAGGCAACTTTTTAAAGCTGCCCGTTCAATTTCAAATTAGTTTTTATTTAAATTGTAAAAATGAATTTGTAATTATACAGATTACGGATTGCTTCTTCTTCCAAGACAACACTATAATCCTTCTGATAATTTACCGCATACATGCGAAGTTCTTTACCATGTTTATTTTCAATTTCTTCTCGAGATCGTTTTAACAATCGCTCTTGAGTTTCACCATCCAAGTTATTATAATTTAGATATACCATACTGCTAATATTCGCTTGGTAGCATTAATGTATTATCTACAAAATACAATCGTAATTTATCCAAAGGAAAATCTGTAAAACTATATCGATGTGATTCAAAAATGTTGTCGTTTCCATCACTATAAGTTATTATTGCTTCACATTCAAGCTCAGTTTTTTCCTTTTCAGCTAAGCGTTTAAAATCAATAGTTATAAAATAACTCTTATCCATCAAACTCTTGGCAATAACTGAAACATCCGTTATCAGCCAAAAACACCCTGCGACGTTAGCCAAGTATTTTAAACCATCCGTAAAACGAGTCCGTGTTAATGGGATTTGATAAAAGATTTCAGTACCGTTAAAATGTTGTAATCCTTCTGTAATTTCTCTAACTTTATCATTCATTGTAATTTTCTTTAAGAATTTAATAATGAAAAAGAGGGCGTATCTTTCGACGGGAACGCCCACTTTATTTTTACTCGCCTTTGATACCTAATAATAAGATTTCGTTAGCTACCACTTCGGTAACATATCGTTTTTCCCCTGCTTCGGTTTCATAGCTTCTAGAAGTCAGTTTTCCCTCAATGGCTACTTCCTTCCCCTTGCCTACAAATTTTTCAACTATGTCGGCAATTTTACCCCAAGCTACAATGTTGTGCCATTCCGTATTCTGTACTTTCTCACCATTCGAGTTCTTATAAAACTCATTGGTAGCAATTGAAAAATTAGCGACTTTCTTGCCACTTTCTAAAGACTTGATTTCAGGAGCATTTCCTACATTCCCAATTAACTGTACTTTGTTTTTTAACGTACTCATAATAAAATATTTAAAGATTAATTAATAAACTATCTGAACCATTCAGACTGTAAGTATTTTTATTTTTTTGAAATGATTTACTTATTATATCCAGAGCGTTTTCCTTTTGATTTTTTTTTAACTTTTGTTCCACGTCCATTTTAATGATTCTGTAAGATTTCATAAGATTCGTTTTAGATTTACTTCCCATAGTGCCTTCGCTGTTACCTTTTTTTGTTGCCTAGACTTTTCAATATTCCAACTTGGTTAGGCGTATAAAAAGCGTAACGGCTTTATGCCGCTGTCCAAGATGGAATGTTCTTATTTTGCTGTCAAAAAAAGGTAATAGTGGAGGTTCGGAAGTAGTACTAAATACCTTAAGAAATATATAATCATTGGATGCGGAACAAATTGAAATTCAATTTTCCTTTTAAGCGAACGTGATGTTAAAATTTTATATTGGGAATGTAGCGTTCCTGCCATTTTCGGCGGGAGAAGTGAAGTGGAAATCTAAAATTTTAGCATCTTGTTCAAGACCTTTGGCAGTGAAGCTCTTTTTCCGAAATGAAGCTTTTCGCGAAATGTAGGGGAATGTGCTGAACGGAATTATATGTAATAATATAAATCGGGGTTAATTGTACTTTAAATAATTGACAACACTTAAGATTAATTCTTCTTTTTAAATTTATTTTCAAACTTACTTTTTCTTTATCTAAAAGATTATCAATAAAATAGCACGGTGACTTCAATTGCCAAACATTAAACATTGTAGAAAACAACAGTTTTTTACGTTAATTTATTCGAAATACGCACCTAAAATTTAAAGTTTACACCAATCAGATAATCTCCGCCACCACTTTTAAATGAAAGGTCAAAATGTTCTCTAGCATAAGGTGTAGTAAATAAATATGTGCTACCGATACCTACAGCTGCACCTGCCAACACATCCCAACCGTCGTGTCTTTCACCAATACCCTCCATTCTACTCCACCCCACATATGCTGCAACGGCATATGCGGGAACTCCATATTTCCACCCGTAGCGTCTTTGAAGAAATGAAGCACCTTGAAAAGCGAACGAAGTATGACCGGAAGGAAAAGCTTTACCGTCCGTGCGCCCTTCAGGTCTATGCTTATTGATGCCGTATTTCAGCACATATGTTAGAGCTAGGTTAGTTCCTGCCGATTTGGTCAATTGCCAAAAGCCATTTTTATCTTTTTTGGCGATAACCGTTATAAAAGAAACAGCCGTGGGGGCAAACTGTGCATAGTCACCAAACGCCTGAATATTGGTTTCCCTTCTTATTTCACTTCGGGAGTCAATTTCTTGTCCAATGCCTAACTTAGTGGCTAACAATAAAAAAAGGAATAAAGTTTGTTTCATACTAACTAGTAGATTATGAAATAATCGATTAAAAATTTTTATAATCTTCTAAAAGTTTTATGTTTTGTTTTTTTATCGGCTCAAGAATTTCTATTCCAAAGTTGGTGTGAAATTTATGTTGTTGTAAGAATTGAATATTTAAAGTATTCCAGGTATCATCTGAATAGTCCATACTTAAATAATCTGACCATTCTTTTCGTAAAAGCATATTCTTTTCTAAAAACTCATTGGTACCCAAATGATACAAGTCGGCATCACAGATTATATTCTCATAAATACTTAAAGGTTGTTGAGGCATACGTGTAGCTCGTATACAATTAGTAACTGTATCCATTTTAGATTTTGGGTATTCTTCAGAACACAAAAAAGTTTTCGCTTTATCAATACCTAAGTCTTCGTGCCCCTGAAAAGTGGTTACGTTACCTATGTCATGAAACAAGGCCGCTAACAATACCGGTTCAAGCGCCTCAAAATCTAGTTTTTCATAAGCTCCAATTCTAACAACATTTTCATAAACCTGTAAAGTGTGATACTCATTATGAAAAGGCAACATATGGCATCGACTTTTTTGTAATATATTAATGCAATATATTTTTGCTCTCTCAATCAATGCGTTCATAGTCTCTAAAAAGTTTTAGAAAAATATAGCCCAACATTTCCATCAGAATAACGAGGAACAAGAGACATGTCCTTCGATTTTATAAATGGATTCCATTTAAACAGATAATCAAAATGATAAACTAATTTAGTTACCATTATACCTAAACCAGCACCTACCAACACATCAGATAACCAATGCTTATTATTAGCCATGCGTAAACCGCCAGTAACTGTTGCAAAACCATAACCAGAATAGGCTAATATTGAATTAGAATTTTTAAATTCCTCATAAACTACGGCGCCAGAGGCAAAAGTAATTGATGTATGCCCAGATGGAAAAGCGCTAGCGTTAGATCCGTCTGGTCTAATTTTGAAAACATTTTTTTTAATGGCCCTTGTAAATACATCGGTAAGAATCATTGAAATAGCAAGATTCTTTGTTTGGTCAAACCAATGATTCTCCGCTTTAACACCAGCTAAATCTGCAATATATAAAGTTGCGACTGGCGCATATCTTGTATAATCATCTAAATTTGTTCCATAGTCGTTCCCTACCCAATTTCGAGTTGTAGTATTAAATGACTTCTCAAATCCACTATCGGATAAAACGATTCCCGTTCCTATTAGAGATAAAGGAACTATACTTTTTTTCAACAAAGTGTTTTTCCTACTTTGAAAAGTAGAATCTTTTTGTGCATAACAAAAGACTAAACTGGTCAAAAGAAAAAACATTAAAAAAAATTTATTCCTCATTTTTTAAAATTTATAGACGAAACCAAGAGCAAAACTTTTTTCGTCGTTTGAAAATGTAAGTTCCATATGCTCTCTTTGATATGGAGTGGTAAATAAATAAGCACTACCTATACCAACTACAGCGCCAGCAAGTACATCCCAACCATCATGTTTTTGTGCATTTATACGACTATATCCTGTAAAACCAGCCAGCGCATATGCAGGAATTCCATATTTCCAGCCATACCGCTTTTGAATAAAAGCTGCACTTTGAAATGTCGTAGATGTATGACCAGACGGAAAGGCCCTGTCGCCGTTATTAAAAGGTCGTTTTTTATCGGTTACATACTTTAAACCTATAGTTATCGCCTGATTAACCGCAAAGCCTTTAGCAAATTGCAAAGTTCCTTTATAATCTTTAAGTATCAACGAACTAGTTAATGCTGACGCAGGTAATGCAAACAGTAATACGTCTCCAGATGACTGAATTGTTCTACTCTGTCCCAATAAATTGTTACTGCCTATTAGTAGAAGTGAAGTTATTAAGACAATTAAAAGATGGGTATTCCAGAGATTTTCTTTATAAATAAAGTATATTCTACTTATCATTAATTAAAAGGTTACTGTTAACACCTATTACCTAGGTTACATATTTCGAATTAATTTTAAACGAAAGTAAACACCAATTCTAAAGGAAATTTAAAGTAGCTAATCTTGATACGCTTTATGACATAATTAAATTGCAACTAAGACATTTAAAGCACTTTTATAAATCGAAATATTAAGCATACCATTATCAATTTTTTGAAATTCTCCGTCTATTTGAGTTTCAAAATATGACTCATCGTTAGACGATAGCTGAAGTTTATTTGTTTGAAACATTTTAGCTTCTTTTAACCAAGCTATTTTTCTAAAAAGAATTAAGACTCCAAGCCAAAGCATCTTTGTCCTATTAATTTTTGAAATAATAAGTACATCTAAAAGCCCATCTTGTAAAGATGCTTTTGGAGTAAGACTAAGTTTATACCCCATTTCATTAGAATTAGAAACCATTATAATGAAAGGATCATCAAGACTGATAGTTTCATTGATATTAACAGATAAACATCTGCTTCTTTTAATATCTTTAATAGAGGTTATACATGCACCTAAATAACCGTAAAGGGTCCTTTTTTGAGAAGATTCATAATGTTTTATAACATTAGCATCAAAACCTATACCCATATTACTAAAAAAAGGTTTGTTATTAATTTGACCGACATCTATTTTAATAACATGTCTATTTTTTATTATTTCTAATGCCTTCCTTATTTTTTTAGGAATATTAAGATTTGAAGCCAGTCCGTTTCCAGAACCCATAGGTATAATTCCTAAAGGAATATTACTACCTACTAAACACCTCGCTACTTCATTTATAGTACCATCCCCACCACACGCAACAATTATATCAGCTTTTTCAGCGATTGAATCCTTTGTTAACTGGGTAGCATGTTTTTTAAAAGCAGATTGTTTTATTACTAGCCTATAAAGGCTGTCTATAAAAAATGGTTTTAATATAGTCTCTGTTATTGATGACTTCCCCTTACCTGCAATTGGATTAACGATAAAATGAATATCTATCATTTTACCATGTTTTTTAACTCAAGCCCACCATTTTGATACAAATAATCAGCCACTTGATAATTAGAGATTGTTGTTTTTAAAAAAACCTCATCTAAAGGCAAAACTTTTAAACTATTATCCATAGGGTTCCATTGATAGAAATTAGCAGTTTCTCCGTCACCTAAAACCATAACTTTGTCATTCTTCAAATAACCTAACTTTCTATAGTTACCCACAAATGCTCGTTCATCTTCAGGTTTCATATTTAAAATATTTTGACCGAATAAATTAGATTCATAATCCCAACCAAGCTGTGCAAATAACGTTGGAAACATATCTATCTGAGAACTTAACTTTGTGATTTTTTGAGGCTGAGAATCAGGTAAATTATAGATAAGACCTGGGATGTGATAATTTTGTATGTCTAACTCCCATCGTCCTGCGCTACTGGCGCAATGATCACTCATTATTACGAAAACCGTATTATTAAACCAAGGTTTAGTTTTAGCTGTTTCTAAAAATTCCCCTATTGCGTAGTCCGTGTATTTAATGGCTCCATTTCTTCCTGATCCTGAAGGTATGTCAATTTTGTCTTCAGGATATGTATAAGGTTTATGGTTAGATGTAGTCATCACAAAATCAAAAAATGGAATACCCGTTTTATATGCCTTATCTGCCTCTTTTAAAACCTTCGCATAAATATCCTCATCACAAACGCCCCAAGCATTCTCAAATGTTACTTCATCATCCTCAATATTGGTCCGAGTAGTTGTAATACTTTTATCCAATAAAAATCCACGCCCTCTGTCCACTATATTAAAACCGTTTCCTCCAAAATAAGTGTTCATATTATCAAAATACCCATCTCCACCGTAGAAGAAATTTCGTTGATAACCCTTCATTTTAAACACTTCCCCAATAGTAAATAGACCAGTATTATTCTTTCGTTTCACAATACTACGTCCTGGAGTTGGTGGAATTGATAATGTGATTGCCTCCATACCTCTTACTGTTCTAGTGCCCGTGGCAAATAGATTAGTAAAAAATAAACTTTCTTGTGCTAATGAATCTAAAGTCGGTGTTATGTTTTCGTCGCCACCGAAAGTTTGTAAATACTTAGCACTTAAACTTTCAATGCAAATAAATATTACATTCGGTTTTTGCTCATTTTTAATACTATCGGTATTTATTACAGTTCTTAGAATTTCATTTTTATTGGGATAAAGAATAGTTTCCCCTTTATTTTCAAAATCGCTTCGTATAATTTCAAAAGCCTCCTTCTCCGGAATTGTTTTATAAAATTCAGAATAAGCTAGCTCATTATTTCTAAATGCCGCAAAAAATGAATAAATACCAGCTTTTGAAAGTTCATTATTATAGCGGTTAATAGACCATTCCGCTTGATCGTTGGTTATTAAAAAACTACATATAAACACAATTACAAACCATGGTAAAGCTGCAAATAGCTTATTCTTAAATAATGTTTCATTTTTAAATGTTGATTGTAAAAACCCAAGTTTAATAGTTGAAAAAACGGTCAGAAAAACTAAAACAAGTAAAGACCCTATTAAAATAGGAAGTGGATATGATTCATTAATATTTTTAACAACTTCATAGGTGTAAATTAAATAGTCTACAGCAATGAAATTATATCTTCTTTGAAATTCGTCCCAAAACGTAAATTCTCCGAAAAATGAAAAATAAATAATAAGAACCCCTAAAGAAAAACCAAAAAAAGTGATTATTCTGTCTACTAAACTACCATACCATTTAACAGGGAAAAAAATTAAATAAATTAAATAAGGGATTGTAAAATAGGACACTGTACCAATATCAAAAAACAACCCTACGACAAAAGTCTTTATTAAATTGAATACGTTAGAATCTACTTCTCTAAAATCCCACAATAAAAAGCTTAACCTTACCAAAAAAGAGAAAGAAAGAAAAATAATAACAAAAACTTTCAATAAAGAAAATCGTTTTGGAAATAATTTAGACCACATTAAAATTTAATTTGTGGTTAAAAGTAGACTTGAAATCTAAAGAAATTTTAAAGTTTCAGAGTACATTGTTTCTTATAAAAAATTGGTAAATTCATTACAAAATCACTAAAAATTCATAATATTATTATTACACTTTATTTTATACAACCTTAATTATACCAAAATGATAATTAAATATTACCACACTTTTAAGTAGAATAATAATTAAAAAAGAGTATCATTAATAAAAATTTCCATTATTTAAGAGTTCGGCTACATAGTATTTTGTAGCTATCCTAAGCTTTAATCGTTTTCTATTTTTATTCTTTTTTGAAAGCGATAGTCATCTTTAGGAATTATAATAAGTTTTCCATTTTCTTTAAAAAGCAACCCAAAGAGATTCCCTTTATCAATAATTTCAAAAATGTACTTTCTATCATGAAGCGTATTTTTTTCGAATACACTGTAAATTGTTGCCGAAGGGTATTTTAGAAAAACTTTTTGTACCAAATATGCAGGAATATCTTCATCATTAATTTCTATTTCAAATGACTCAAATTCTCCTTTTTCCGTATAATATGCGGTCATATAATTGAACTTTTTCATATAAAAAGTAGCCACCCAATCTTTGTTTGGTCCTTCTTGCCAAATAACATCTTTTGCGCCTAAAAACTTTTTAGAAAAGGCTTCGGAAGTTACCTTAGGTACTGTTTGTAAACAAGACTGAAAAAAGGATAGGAAAAATAAAATCAATACTATTAAAAATGGTTTCATATTATATTTACTATAGGTTACTCAGTAAATATAGCGGTGAAATCTAAAGAGGTCTTAAAGAGAATCTAAAGTAATTCTTTACCATATTTTAGTTAAAAAACACCTTTTTTCAATGAAGATATTATCACAATTAAAATATTAAACATATAAAAAAAGTGGTCAAAACAATTGTCACGACCACTTTTAGCTAAACACTCAAAACTCAAACTATGAAAAAACCTATTTCGTATCTTCTTTATTAGTCTCTTTTAAAATTTCCTTTTTTAAAACTCTACCATTAGTGTCAATTACTACTTCCAATTCTTCCTCTCCCATTTCTAATTCAAACTCATATACCGAGCCATCTTTAGTTTCAGAAATTTCTGCTTCTTCAATTTCATAATCTGAGAATTCGGTTTGCAAAGTTGTTTTTATATTTGCTGGGATAGATTTCTTTTTAATCTCGTGTTCCGTTTCTTGCCAAGTACCATCTTGTAAATAGTTAGCAGAATACTCTATACCTTTCATTTTGAACTCCCCTTCCCATTCAGTGTCACTTTCTTTTTCCCATTTAACCTTCTTTATATTTGGGAATTTTTTAGCAAAAGCTTTTCTTACCTTTTGTGGGGCATCGTCAATTGTACCAAAAGCGAAAATACCCATTCCAATTACTGTTGCAAAAAGCGCTGCTCCTAAAATTTTTAATTTTTTCATCATTATTTCATTTTAATTACTACTTATATATTTAATCATATGGTAAATGTAATTATCAATTCTAAAGATGATTTAAAGCAATTCTTAAGCAAAACTCAATTAACAAAACTATGATATATTGGCATATAACACTTTAAAAGCGATATTTCATTCCTACCCTAATAATTTGAGTTTCGTAGTAATTCTCATAAAGTGCAGTAAACCCTACGCCATCTAGTTCTTGTCGAATACCAAATGTGTTGAAAATATCGGTTGCTGCAAGAGTTATTTCTCCTTTATTCTCCCAAATATTCTTTTTTAGACCCACATCTACCGAAGACCTACTTAATTGTTCTCCTTGAGGAATATTTTTGGCAGAATAATACACACCTGTTAATTGTGCAGAAATATCTAAGGGTAGTAGAAACTCACTAGTTAGTTTAGCATCCCAAGCCGCATCGTTTGATTCATCAATGGAAAATGATCTTTCAAAAGGAAACAACAACGTTCCTTGGTATGCCTCTATAGCATTAATATACCCATTAAAACTTGCCGACACTTTAAAAGTATTTGTGATATCTTGACTAAACAACAATTCTATACCTGTATTTGTGGCACTACCCGTATTTTGATAAATTCTATTGACAATATCATAATCAGAATTAGAATTATCAATACTATAAATACGTTGATATTGGTCTTCTATCAACCTATGATAAAGTGCAGAAAACAACGAACCCCTACCCCATGAGTATTTATGGGCAAGTTCAAAGGCATCGGTTAATTGTGGACGTAAATATGGGTTACCGACTTTTAATAGTTCTGGATCATCATATTTAGGGAATATTCTTAGCTCTGGTTCTCCTGGACGATCAATACGACGATTATAAAAAGCTGACAGTTTATTGTTATTATTTAATTTATAAGTGAAACGAACACTTGGAAAAAGTTCAAAATAATCATAATCATCGTTGTTAGGATAATAGATATTAGTGGGATCTAGATTGTAAAACACTTTGGTTTGTTCTGCTCGCAAACCACCCTCAATATCATATTTTTCCTTTTCCAATAAATAGTTTACATAGCCTGCATATAAATTTTCGCCCCAATCAGAAAATGTTCCTAGACCCGGATAAATAATAGAACTCATGCCAGGTGTTATGGTATAGTCTACTGGCAGTCTTCTTACACGAAGTTTTGCACCTAATTCAACACGCCCATTTTTTAGAGGGCGAACATAATCTGCTGAAACACTTGTTGTATTTTCAATGGCTTTAATATTGGTCTTATCTCTTCCTATCCTCACAGCAGAACTATCATTTAGTGAATACGTTTCATCTTCTAAACCTTGCGTGTATTGTGCATTTGTACTTAATGTATGCCCTGGTTCCTCAAAATTATGTCTGTAGTTTACGCTACCGCTTATATACCTTGTAACCTCATTCTCTTGCCAATTATAAAATCTGTTTCTTTGATCATTGTTTAAATTAATGAATGCTACCTGCGCCGTATCAATATGCTTTTCACGATCATATAATCCTGAAAACGTAAAGCTGTTATTTTCATCCAAATCATAATCAATCCCTCCTTTTATTATGGATCTAAACTGCTTTCTGTTTTCAGGAACCTGAGAAACAATATTACGTCCGTCAGCATAATTTCTAGTGGTAAATTCATTATTAGGCAACGCTTTCTGCGCAATAAATTCTGACTGTAGAAAATAATTAACCTTGCCCTTTCTATAGCTTAAGTTTACACTGGGAATAAGTTTTGGATTTACAGAAAAACTTCCAAGGTCAGTCTTAGTGTCTTGTCTTCGTTTTCCTATTGCCCCTAAGCCAAAAGATAATCCAACATCACCATTTAAACCTGCTTGTTTTTCTTTTTTATAAATGATATTAATAATTCCAGCAAAACCGTTGGCATCGTATTTCGCAGAAGGGTTATTAATAATCTCTATTTTTTCGATATTAGAAGCCGGAATGCTCCCTAAACCTTTTTGATTACCAAAGCCTGTTAAACTACTCTGTTTGCCGTCAATTAAAACAACCACTTTATCACTCCCCCTTAATACAACCTTCCCTTCTTGATCAAAAGCGACTCCAGGCATAGTTTTCATAGCATCAAGAACAGATCCACCAGATTGAGCAATATTGTTTTCTAAATTAAAAGACTTTTTGTTTAAATCGGAATTTGTAGTGGACTCTTGACCTATAACCTGTACCTCTTCTAGAATTTCTGCACTAGGGGTAAGTTCTATTTTCCCTAAATTAAAAACATTATTTAAACCACCAGCCACCAAAGTTTGTTGTGCTCCCTTATATCCAATATAAGAAAAATAAAGTTCATATTTCCCAACCATAAGCCCTTGTATGACAAACCTACCATCCATATCCGTAATTGTCCCTGTAATTAATTTATTATTATCAAAATTATGAACAGAAACATTAACGAACGGAATGGATTCTTTAGTTTCCGAATCGAACAATTGACCACTTATGTTTATGTTTTCCTGGGAATAAACGAATGTGGAACCTAAAAACAATAAGATGTAAAAAAGTTTATTTATCATATAGTCTTTGAAAATGTATGTCTATAAAACACAATTGAATTTAAATGTCGTTTTTATTCTTTTAAATTGCTTAATAACAAACCTTCTAATGAGATTAGAACCTTTATTGATTTGCTATCCTGCGAAATTTGAATTTCATAAGCGGAAGTATTTAAAGTTTCCAGTAGTTCTACTAGCTCAACTTTATAATTAGGAAATTCCTTTGTCAGCGTATTCTTTGCAACTAAAGTCATCTCTTGAAATGCAATTTTATGTTCTGATTCTACCCAATTACCATTTTCCAAAAAAATAGCTGAATAATCATTATCCTGCATTTTAAATTCAGCCTCCCATTCATCTAATGATTCTCTTTCCCAAAAGACATCTGTTGCCATCGGAAACTTTTTAGCAAACGAAATTTTCACTTCTTTAGGAGTATTTATTAGGTATATAAATAGCAATAACCCTCCAAGGATAATAATACCGATAAAAACTCTTAAAACTCCTTCCATATAAATTAATTGAAAGAGCAAAAATAGGTTCGAATTCTAAAGTAAACTTAAAGTTGTAATATGATAGATATTTAGTTTAAATTCAGAATCTAATACTAAAGGTGTGGGTACCATCAGCAAATTGATAACTTATTTTAAATTTATATAATTGACAGATTTTATGTACAATTGCTAAACCTAATCCAGTAGATTTAGCTAATTCAGACTCTCTATAAAAACGAGAATATAATTTCTCAGGATGCTCTAATGCTTTTGAACCTTGATTTGAAATTGAAATTATTTTGTTTGATGTTAAAATTTTCACAATACCATCTGGATTACTATGCTTAAGCGCATTTGAAACCAAATTATTACATAATACCTCTGCTAAATATGGATCCATTTTAACCAAAGGCGAAGTAACATCTCCTGATATTTGAATTTGTACGTTTGATAATTCTTGAAAGTTTTTAACGGTTGCTCCAATGCAATCATACATATTTACACTTTCAAGATTATCGAATTGGTTATTCTCTATTTTTGTCAATAATGTAAGCCGTTTGTTCATTTGAGTTAACCTCTGAATATCTTTTTGTATAGATGTCAAATGTTTGAACTGATCATCATTTAAATCTTCGCCATTAATAATATTTTCAATTTTTGCCTGAATAATGGCTAATGGGGTTTGAAGTTCATGCGAAACATCTTCTGTATAGTGCTTTAGGTTCTTATAATCTGAACGTACCTTGTTTATTAAAATCTCAACTTCGTCTTTTAATTCTGAAAATTCTATAATTTCACTATCAACCAATGGAATAGGTTTATCGGAAGTAATGGAGAAGTTTTTTATGGCCTCTAAATTGGTAAAAAAAGGAAGCCATAATTTTTTATTTCGTGCTTTATTGAAGTAAAATAAAAACACAAATACTAATAGAATAATAGTCATATAAGATAATATTATGGCTATTAATATATCTTCGGATTCAACGATTAAATTTCTAACTGTAATCTTATATATTTTTCCTTTAATTTCTTTAAAACTAGATAATTCGCGAAATTCCTCCATTTCATTTTGCGATGGGTCATAAATTATAGTATCCTTTAATATTTCTGGAGAAATCAAATTAGCATAAGTAACTTCAACCAAAGGTGATAAAGAAAACATGACTTCATTCTTGGTAAGTGATGCTTCAACTCTTGCCGTAGTAGAGTAAAGTTCTTCTTCCACCTCGGAGCGCATTAAATTTTTCACATAGAAATAAAGAGCTATAGTACTAATTAGCATCAATAGAAAACTTATCCAAAGAAAAGTTCTTGATGTTTTTCTTATTAGTCTTATTTTTTTTGCTTTTCTATTCACTTTAATCTTCTATAAATTTATAACCACTACCATAGGCTGTTTTAATATACTTTGCTCCTTCGCCTGTCAATTTTTTACGTAGATTATTAATATGCACATAAATAAAGTCAAAATTATCAGCCAAATCACTATTATCACCCCACAAATGTTCAGCAATAATTTCTTTTGATAATACTCTTCCCTTATTGGTCATAAAAAAGACCAATAAATCATATTCTTTCCGTGTCAACCCCAAAGATTTTCCGTTAACAAAGGCAGTTCGCGATTTGGTATCAACTTTAATTTCATTAAAAGTTATAGTGTTGTCTCCACCATATTTACCTCTGCGTAGCACCGCTTTAATACGTGAATTTAATTCTGCAAGATGAAAAGGCTTAGTAATATAATCATCTGCTCCTAAATCTAGTCCGTCCAATTTATCATCTAATGAATTATTTGCAGAAATGATGATAACTCCAGATTCTTTCTTATTCTTTTTTAAAGTTTTAAGAATATCCAAACCACTCCCAGTAGTTAAATTGATATCTAATAGAATTAAATCATATTCGTAAAGATCAACCTTATAGATTGCCTCTTTAAAATCAGATGCTACTTCACAGGTATTACCATCTTTTTCCAAATAAGTTGCGATAGATTGCTGTAAAGAAATTTCGTCCTCGGCTATTAATATTTTCATCTCAAGTAAATTTAAGTATAAAACTAATATTTGATTCTAAGGAAATTCTAAAGTATTTTTTCCTTTACCTCAAACTTTAAAATTGCTTAAGATTTGTTCCTTAAATTTATATATGCCAAAAAAACTCAACCAACTCGAAGCCACAGCGATTTGTGGCAATGATATTAGTTCCTCATGTTTATATGTTTCTGCACTTGCCATTGTTTATGCTGGGCAATATGCTTGGATTTCATTATTAGTCGTTGCTGTAGTACTGTTTTTTTTTAGAAGAATTTATGGTGAAGTGGTTGGTGCATTGCCGCTTAATGGTGGTGCTTACAATGCTTTACTAAATACCACCAAAAAATCTACAGCTTCTTTAGCAGCTTCCTTAACCGTATTATCATACATGGCAACAGCTGTAATTTCTGCAAGTGAAGCCGTAAAATATGCACATAGTATTTGGAATGTCATTCCTGTAATTCCTGTTACCATCGGTTTGCTTTTGCTATTTATGGGATTGGTAATTTTAGGTATTGGCGAATCGTCTAAAGTAGCGATTGCTATATTTCTATTTCACTTATTATCACTTACAATTCTTTGCGGATTTTGTTTCTTTTTCTTATTTAAAAACGGAACAGAAACTTTGTTTTCAAATTTTAATACACCTGTAAAAGGAGGTATAATAACAGCTTTGATTTTAGGATTTTCTGCAGCAATGCTTGGCATAAGTGGCTTTGAAAGCTCTGCCAATTATGTGGAAGAACAAGAAAAAGGGGTCTTCCCAAAAACTTTACGCAATATGTGGATTGTGGTGACTGTTTTTAATCCGCTCATTGCATTTTTGGCACTCTGTCTTATACCTATTTCTACCGTTGTAGATAACCAAGATGCACTATTATCCATAATGGGGAAAACTGCAAGCGGCAGTTGGTTATCGCTTTTAATTGGTATAGATGCTGCGTTGGTTTTAAGTGGTGCCGTACTTACCTCATTTGTTGGTGTGGGCGGTTTAATGAAGCGTATGGCTTTAGACAGAATACTGCCAAAAGTACTTTTGAAGAAAACGAGAAAAGGAAGTAATTACCTAATCTTTATCTTGTTTTTTGGGCTTTGTGTTTCCATTTTACTGATTACCCAAGGTGATTTGGCAAAACTTGCTGGTGTATATACTATTGCATTTTTGTCGGTTATGATTTTATTCGGGATAGGAAACCTATTACTGAAGGTCAATCGTTCACGATTGCCAAGACCCGAAAGGTCAAGTTGGCTAGGTTTATTTATAGGTGTTATTGCAGTTGCCGTTGCAATTGTTGGTAATGTGATTTTAAACCCGCAATATCTGGCCATTTTTATTGAATACCTTATTCCGACATTGGCAGTTGTGTACTTTATGCTCTATCGCACATCTATTTTTAGAGTTTTTCTGAAAATACTGGATTACGTCTTCCCCGAAAAAAATGCAATTTTCGTAAGATTGAATAAGTCAATTAAAAAAGCCTTAAATACTATAAACAGACAACAATTCGTCTATTTTACCAATCACGATGATGTTTCGATTTTAAATAAAGTACTCTTGTACATTTCGGAAAATGAATCTACAAAACGCATAAAAATTGTAACTGTTTTAGATGAAGGGGATACTATCGCCCCAAATCTTAAAAGTGATATTGAAACACTAGATAGAGCATATTCATTGATAAATGTTGAATTTATTATAGAACCGGGTGTTTTTGGGCCTGAAAAAATCAAGGAACTTTCGAAACGTTGGCACATTCCCACTAATTTTATGTTTATAGCTTCACCAGGTCAAAAATTTCCATATAAGATTCAAGAATTAGGAGAGGTGCGGTTAATTATATAAAAACTTGGACTAAAAATGATACATAAGCTATTTACAGAATTCAGAACACTTTCTATGATTGTGATTATAATCGTCATTACAATTCTGATAGCCGCTATTTTCAAATGGCTTTTAAAACACTTTGTAAAAAAATCTCTTATAAGCCATCACAAAGACCTCACAGGTTACTTGTTTATTAATCACATTGTCACCGCAGTAATTTACATAATAGGTATAGCTGTTGCGCTAGTCCAAATTCCTGAACTCAAACTGATGGGACACTCGTTACTTGCAGGTGCTGGTGTATTGTCCCTAATTGCTGGTCTTGCTTCACAACAAGCATTGAGCAATATAATGAGTGGTATTTTAATTGTGATTTTCAAACCTTTCAGAATCAATGATAAAATAACTATAAGAGGCTCTTTTACGGGTACGGTAGAAGACATTAACCTACGGCAAGTAGTGATTAGAGATTTTGAGAATAATAGAATCATTGTTCCCAACTCTGTGATAAGTAGCGACCTTCTCGTAAATGCACATATTGGCGAAGAAAAGAATTGCAGAATGATTGATATTGGTATAGGCTATTCTTCTAATGTTGAGCGGGCTTTGGAAATTATGAAAGAAGAAGTTGCAAATCACCCTTTACATATTGATGGTCGCTCGACTGAAGACATTGATAATAATGTACCACTTGTCACTGCTAGAGTAACAGCTTTAGGCGATTCATCAGTAAATTTAAGAGTCTGGGCCTGGGCTAAAGATTCTAGCGATGGTTATGTTATGATGTGCGATTTATTGCAAAGCATAAAAAAGCGTTTTGACACAGAATATATTGAAATCCCTTTTCCCCAGCGAACCATAACCTATTCTAAAAATGATTAATTATGGAAATTAAAAACACTAATCATATTTATAAAAATGAACTCAAACCTTCAGATAGATTAGCCATTTGGATAACTGATAAAATTGGCACAATTGGCTTTTTTCTCATTATTTTTTCTTGGACTGTTATTTGGTTAGGATGGAATATGTTTGCTCCTACTGATTTACGATTTGATCCTTATCCCGCTTTTGTTTTATGGCTGTTTATATCTAATATGATCCAAATACTCTTAATGCCGTTATTAATGGTCGGCCAAAATCTTCAAGCTAAACGGGCTTAAATTCGTGCAGAAAATGATTACAATGTAAATATTAAAGCCGAAAAAGAAATTAAAACTCTTTTAAATGAAATTAAAGAGTTAAGGAATATGGTGGCTAAACTATCTAAAAACGGTTAAAGATTAGTTCTTCAATGTAAGCTTGAAATTGAATAACATATGTGATACTAGCGCTTCTTTAAGTATTCCATTTTCATAAGTATAACTATTGGTGTGGTGGTTACCAGGATCTGTTAATTGATAAATAGATGCACCAAGGCTTTCAATATTCTTGTTTATTCCTTCTAGTTCTGCAAAAACACTACTGACTTTTTTAGGTTCGTCAAAATAAAGCATCGTAGTTGAGTATGTTATTGGTGAATTGATTTGAGATGTTTTGCCATTATGACTTATGTAATAAACACCATTTTTAAGAATAGTTGTAGATTCATCATTAATTGTTCCATTTTTTTCAATCTTGTAATGACTAGATTGTAAAATTCCATCTATAAATACTACAGTTAATGAAGTTGATATTTGCGTTTCCCCAAACAGATGAATTGTGTCACTACTGTTAGCGGTATAAGTTATGCTATTTCCAATTACAGTTTTAACCGCTGTTAAATTACCTATAGAATTCCCAGCTACACTTAAATCATAGTTAAGTGTAACATTTTGCGCTATAACTAAAAGACTGTTTAGGATTAAAATAACAGTAAGCAAATACTTCATGTTAGAAAATTTTTAGTTTTTCTTTTATTTCATACATACGACTCATAGTAGCCTCATATCCTATATCAAAGAGCTCTTCAGATTTTTTTACGTCAAACATACTGTATCTAAAAGATTTTTCGATTTCAATAGCTACATTACATTGTTTAAAACGATGTTGCATTGTTCCCCAAATAGCAAGCTGCAAGCACCGTTCTGCCATGTTTCTGATTCCAACAACGTCCGTCCTTGTTTCATGAGGACAAACACTAACACCAATTATTTTTTCGCAGTTTTTCAATAATGGTTCTACGGGAAGGTTGTTAAGCAAACCTCCGTCTACATAAGTATTACCATTAATTTTAACCGACTTGAATAACAATGGTAATGCACAAGATGCTGCCAATACCTCAATTAATTTGCCTTCAGAAATAATTTCAAATTTTCCAGAGTTGATATTAGAAATACAAACATGTAATGGCAGTATTAAATCTTCAAATTTATGAGCATTCAAATGATTGTTTAAAAAATCTTTAAGGTATGTTAATTCGGTTAGTCTTTTATTTAAGAAGCCTATTTTAAATATTTTTAAAAACGCTTTTTCATGTGAAAGCTTTAATATTTCAGCAGGTTTATATCCTGCACAGTAAAGAGATCCTATTATGCTACCTGCACTTGAACCAGAGATTCTATCAGGAAAAATACCGTTATCATTCAAAGCTTGTAATACGCCAATATGTGCTGCTCCCCTTGCTCCACCACCAGAAAACGCTATTCCAATTTTATCCACCTTGCTACTTTTTAGTATTTATTTTCTTCATAATATCTTCCATCATCTCCACTTGTATTTTCTGAATATTGAGTAATTCTTGTTGTTGATGAATAATAAGATGGTCCAATTTTTCGTGCAAAGTTCTTATTTCCAATTCTGCCTTCAGATTAATCATATAATCTTGTTTGGCACGTTCTCTATCTTTTTCCTCTTGCCTATTCTGACTCATCATAATGACTGGTGCCTGCAATGCAGCCAGACATGATAAAATAAGATTTAATAATATAAATGGATAAGGGTCAAAACCTTTATTGGCAAGTAGTACAATATTTGCTGTAATCCAGATAAAAATAATCAATGAAAAGAGAATAATAAATTTCCAACTCCCTCCAAAAGAGGCTACTTTATCTGCTAACTGCTGCCCAAAACTGCCTTTTGCTTCTTCATTTTTAGAAAGCGAGTTAGCGGTAATCAATTCTTGTTTTTCTATACTTGCTAATACATCTAGCTCTAGTTTTGATAGTTCTCCAGCTTCATTAAGAAGGTAGTTTTCTAGATATTTTTGTCGATACCGATTTAATTCGAAAATTGCGATTTTACTCTGTTTGTTAAAATCAGGGTGTTCAATTTTAATATATTCAAAAATTGAAGGGCGAATATTCTTAGCCAAAATAATTTCTGATTCTGGGTATTCTTTGTTAGATATATTGCTCTTAAATATTTTCATTTTTACTAGTTTTAAATGTCTTAACTTTAAACTACAGTTTTTCTTTTGATAAATCTAAATATCATAAAGACAACAGCCAAAAGTATCAAACCGCAAATAATATAAAACTCGATTTTTTGAAATCGCTTTAAATAGTTGATAATAATTTCTCCAAATGCTAGTCCAAGAAAGGTAAATACCGTTGCCCAAATTAATGTGCTAATGATGCTATATTTTAAAAATGTTACCTGCTTTATATTTTGAGTGCCTAAAACCAATGGGGTTGCAACACGCAATCCATATAAAAACCTATAGCTAACCAAGAATAAAGTTCTATGCTTTTCAAGTTTCTTATGAACGACTTCTATTTTAGTTTTCCACCTTGGTCTATTCGTTAGTATTTCAGCTCTGTTTTTTCCTAAGTTAAAATATATCAGGTCTGATGATATTGTTGCTATTATTGCAATACCAATAACCAACCAAATATTCAAATAGCCGTGTGATGCTGCGATTACTGCTGACAGAAACACGAGTTCTCCTTCGATAAAAATTCCGAAGAAAAAACATGAATATATCCATAAATAATGCAACATAATTATTTATTTTCCTTTATTTTATACGGTCTTATAATCAACCCTAACGGTCTATCATAACTGATATAATTTGAAAACCAATCTACAAAAGCGACCAGTTTATTGCGAAATCCAACCAGGGAAAAAATGTGGATGAACATCCAAACAAACCAAGCAAACGTGCCTTGAAATTTCCACTTAGGTAGATCGACTACCGCTTTTTTTCTTCCTACGGTTGCCATGGTACCTTTATCTTTATATGTAAAAACTTCCATAGGTTTTCCAGAGGTATACCTAATGATATTCTTGGAAAGCAACTTTCCTTGTTGCTGTGCCACAGGTGCCAACATGGGCAATCCTTTTGGATTTTCTTCGATGACATGTGCTGCCACATCGCCAATGGCGAAAATTGTGTCATAGCCTAAGACTTGATTATACTCGTTTATCGATATTCTATTTCCACCTACGATAACATCTTTGGACAAACCATTGATCGGGGCCCCTTTTACACCTGCAGTCCAGATAACGGTATCAGTTTTAAAAGTGGTGTTATCATCCAATGTAATGGTACTTCCGTCATAATCGTTAACTTTTGCATTTAGAAATACATTTATTCCTAACTCCTTTAAATAAATTTCACTTTTCTCCGAGGCATTTGAAGACATGACCGACAATAATTTTGAAGAAGCTTCGTAAAGGTTAATACTCATCTTGCTCACATCTAAACCTGGGAAATCTTTTGGGATTACATAACGTTTCATTTCCGCCAATGCCCCTGCAAGTTCAATTCCAGCTGGACCGCCGCCAACGATAGCTATATTTAGAATTTCATCTAAAAGCTCCTTCTGATTATCTTCCATAGCTTTCTCAAGATTCTGAAAAATAAAACTTCTTAAATTGAGTGCATCGGGAATTGATTTTAATGTGAGAAGTTTATCCTTTACAGGTTCAAAATTGAAAAAATTGTTTTGGCTACCTGTAGCGATAATTAAATAATCATAAGAAATTGCTCCTGCAGTTGTAGCAATTGTATTTTCTTCCGAAGACACAGAAAACACCTCTGCCATTCTGAAACTTATATTTCTATAGTTTCTAAAAATTCTGCGAACAGGGTAGGCTATACTTGCCGGTTCCAATCCACCCGTTGCCACCTGATACATTAAGGGTTGAAAGTTATGATAATTATGCTGATCTATGATCAATACTTCTACCGGTTTGTTCTTAAATGATTTTGCCATCGCAATACCTCCGAAACCTGCACCTATGATTACTATTTTGGGTTTTTGAGCCATATGTTGAATTCTATAAGTAATGACATTGAATTATATATACTTTAAACTATTGTACTCCCAAAAAAATGACCTACCAAAGCTGTTAAAACCATGGCTACAGTTCCCCAAAATGTTATTCTAAATATTGCCTTTTTAATACTGCTTCCACCAACTTTTGCAGCGATTGATCCCAACACGATAAGGAATATAATGGCAAAACCATATTGCAAATATTCCATTTTGGATATTGAACCGAACACGGCAACCAAAACTGGCAACAAGCCACCAAAAGTAAAGGAAGCACCAGAAGAAAGCGCTGCCTGCAATGGATGGGCTTGGGTTATTTCATTGATTCCTAATTCATCACGTGCGTGTGTCTCCAAAGCATTATGTGCGGTTAATTCTGTTGCTACCTGAAGTGCCAAGTTTTTAGAAAGTCCGCGTTTTTCGTAAATACCAGCAAGTTCCTTTAACTCCTCTTCGGGCATTTCTTCGAGTTCCTTGCGTTCTCTTGCCAAATCCGCTTTTTCAATATCGGTTTGCGAACTCACGGACACATATTCTCCTGCTGCCATAGATAAGGCACCTGCTACCAATCCTGCCACACCTGCCAAAATAACAGGTTCTCTTGTGGTGCTGGCAGCTGCCACACCGATAATGATACTTGCGGTTGAGAGAATGCCATCATTAGCACCAAGGACTGCCGCCCTTAACCAATTGCCTCTGTGTCCGTAATGCCGTTCAGTAATCATACAATAATATTACTCTTTAATAATTTTCAAAATTATGGGTAAAACAATAAGTAATAACGGCAATGCAAATGCCAATCCACCAATAACAGCAATAGCCAAAGGCTGGTGCAGTTGTGCTCCTGCCCCGATACCCAAAGCAAGGGGAATCAAGGCCATTACGGCAGCGAAAGCGGTCATTAATTTTGGTCTTAGCCGTGCTGCAATCGAATATTCTATTTTTTCCTCGTGGCTCAATGAGCCATCGCTTTCCTGATATTGACGATAGGTAAAAATGGAGTTCTCCCCGATGATGCCCACAATCATGATGATACCCGTATAACTGCCCACGTTCAAGGGTGTTCCTGTCAAGAAAAGACTCAAAAGCGAGCCTGCCACACCTAAAATGGCGATTACAATAATTGACAATGCAATCTTTATTTTTCGGAATAGAAATAGAATGACAATGAACACCAATAATATGGCGGACACCAAAATCATCAATAGTTCTTTAAATGCCTTTTGCTGATCCTTGTAAGCTCCTCCATATTCTATACTATAACCGGAAGGAAGGCTGATGTTCTGGGTCAATTGGGTTTGAATATCCTTCAAAGTAGAACCCAGATCCCGATTGTTCAACCTCGCCGTGACCACGCCCATCGATTTTTGGTTCTCTCGGTTGATCTCGGCCACGCCCTTGCCCATTTCAATGGCAGCTACCTTATCGATAGGTACGCTTGACCCGTTCGGAAGTAGGATCGCGGTGTTCTTAATATCCGAAACCGAAGTTTTATAGGCATCGGGATAAATCAGGCGTATATTTACAATTTGCTCCCTATCAATCATATTGCTGACCACAGTCCCTTCTATTTGGGTCTGTAACTGCAACTGAAAATCGGCAGGGGTCATCCCGAACTGAGCCAAAACAGGAACATTTGGAATCAGTGAAAGGGTGGGCCCAGCGACAATCAAGCCGTCATTGACATCGGCGGTACCGCTGACCTTTTCTATTTCCATGGCAATTTCTTGAGATAACATTTGCAGTCGGTTTACATCATCGCCGAACACTTTGACCTCTATGGGTTGTACCGATGACATCAAGTCTCCCAACATATCTCCGATGACCTGCCCAAAGTCAATAGTCAGTTGAGGAACCACCTCTTCTATACGAAGGCGTATTTCATCCGAAACCTCCGTAGTAGTCTTGCTTCGCTTGTCCTTTAACTTTATCAAATAATCCCCACGGTTTGGTTCGGTAATAAAAAAGCCCATTTGCGTGCCTAATCTGGCGGAATAGGCATCGACCTCCGGTTGGGTGTCCAATATACCGTTGACAATTTGTAGCATGCGGTCGGTTTCCTCCAGGGTCGTACCTGCGGGACTATTGAAATCCAACACTATGCTTCCTTCATCCATTTCGGGCAAAAAACCTGAAGGCAATTTGGACGGAATGATTACGATAATAGCAATGCAAAGCACCATAAATGCAATGCCGATAATGGGTCTCTCCAGAACATTATGAATCCATTTCGTCTTTGGTTCATGCTTTCGTTTCAGGGATTTTTTCCTTGTAAATAGAATGGATAATACGGGAACAAGTAGCCACGTAACTAAAAAGGAAGCCGTCAGCGCAATAATCATACTAAATGCCATAACTTGAAAATAGGCTCCGGCCACACCCGTCATCAAAATAAAAGGTATGAATATGACCAACGTACTCAAAGAGGAACCAATCATTGCCGGGAACAAATGACCAATGGCCACTCCCGCAACCCAACTCATTGGTTTGTCATCGTTTTCTTCACGGATTTTATGGATCTGTTCGATAATGATGACCACATCGTCGATCATCAAACCAATGGCTGCGGCTACCGCCCCCAAAGTCATTATATTGAAGGTGTAACCAATAGCATTCAGCACAATCAGCGTAAGGGATAAGGAAACGGGAATGGTAAATAGCACGACCATACTTGCCGAAAAGGAACGCAAAAAGAAAATCACAACCAATAAAGCCAAGGCCAGCCCGATCCAGAGAACATCCTTAATACTTGCGATGCTCGTTGTAACAAAATCGGCCTGTTTGTAGTACGGTTTTAAGCTTACCCCTTTCGGTAAAATGTTTGCCAGTTCAGCCACCTTTTGCTCGATGGTATTGTTGACATCGATAAGGTTGGCATTAGGCTGCTTTACCACTGCGATTATCGGGACGTTCTTGCCGTTGGCCAGTATCTTTACGTATTCCTTGACCTCATTGACCTTTACATCGGCAACATCTTTCAAGCGAATCAGGCGATTGGGACTATTGATGATGACCAATTCCTGCAGATCGTTCAGGTCATCGACCGCATTGTCGGTCAGCGTAAGGTACATACGGTTGTAATCGGTAATGTACCCATTGGATTGCAATAAATTGGAATTGACCACGGCATTTTGGATGGCCGAAATAGAAATGCCCAACGATTTGATGATATCAGGACGTAGCTCTACCTGATATTCCTTATCCTTGCCACCGATCACCGCGATATCGGAAACGCCCGGCGTAGCCGCGAGATATGGTTTTACGGTATATTTGGCGATTTTTTTCAGATCCACTTGAGAAAGTCCCTCGCCTTCCAAGGAATAGCCCATAACCGGAAGTATGGACGGGTTCATCTTTTCCACCGAAAAAACGGTACTGGATAGAATGCTACCCTGAGATTGGTTGATAAAGGATTCGATCTGCGATTTGGCGGTATTGATGTCGGTGCTCCAATCCACAAAAACGGAAATCTCACAACTTCCCCGTGAAGTGGTACTTCGTATATATTGCAGCCCTTCGGTACGTCGAATGATGTTTTCCAACGGAATGGTTACCGTGGTCATCATCTTGTCCACCGGTTGTTGTCCGGCATCTGCGATGACCTTAATCTTTGGAAAGGTTATATCAGGAAAGAGACCGGTTTTGAGATTTTTGTAAGCAAAGATTCCACTGATTAAAATCAGGATGCCAATGGCCAACAGCGGAAATTTATATTTGGAGTGTATGTTGTTCATTGTTTCTGTACGCTTACGATGGTCGAATCTTGCATTTGATAACCGCCTTCGGTAACGACTTTATCCCCTAATTGCAATCCTTTCGATTGAATCTGTACCAGCGAATCGTTCTTTAACCTAGGGATTACGGGATGTTTTATGACCATCGAATCATTGGTCAGCTTGAGCACCCAATATTTGGTCAAGAGTTCATTGGTCTGTACGGCGGTTTTCGGTACGGCCATCGCCTTTGCATCCTCTCGATATACCATGCGAACCTGTACATTTAGGTTTTCGGGTAGGTCTTCGTTGGGAAGGGCGATCAAAAAGCTTTGGGACTGGGCCACGGGATCGATGGTCGGCAAAGTACCGGTAATCTTGACGCTAATGGTCTCCTCGTTCTGAAAGAAAATATCGCATTCGGAACCCACGGTTACATAATCCTCATACTCATAGGGAACATTGACCTGAACGACTAAGGATTCAGGCCGCACCACGGTGGCCAAAACATCCCCTTCCGCCACATAATCGTTGGCCGTCACGTTCAGAACGGTAATTACGCCAGAGGCATTGCTCTGGATACTCTGGGGCTTTACGAATTTCGAAAGGCTACTATCGATTTTTACCGCTTCCTTCAGGGCATCCTGTTCCTTGGTTCGGACGGTGGCAAAGGTCTGTCCGGTTCGAATCTGGTCGCCGATTTTGTAATTCATCCAAGAGACATAGCCCGTAACATTGGAGCGGATATTTTCCTTTTTTTGGAATTGAGTGACCCCGTTGAACGTCAGATATTCCTTTATATCATGCTGCTGCACCTCGGCCACCTGAACGCTGATAGGCGCCTTTTTTTCCGAAGTGGTGTCCGCTTTGTTTTTACAGGACCACGCTATCAGGAAGACCATGAAGATCGGGAGTTTTATTAAGTATCTATGTTCCATATATTACCAGTTTATAAAGTTGTATTGGCTCTGCAACAGCCAACGATTGGTCTGCGTTTGCAACTTCGTTTGAACATTTAATTTATAGGTCTGGATGACGTTCAGATAATCGACTATAGATACCTGCCCTTGCACCAATTTACCTTTGTAAATCTCCAGTACATTCTGCTGTTTTTGTAGTTGTTCATCGATGGCCTGCATATTTTCTTCCAAAGCGGTCAGTTGCGCTTCAATACTCTTTAAATTGTTTTCCAATTGTACCGCTGCATTCTCTTTGTAAAACACAAGGTTTTCTTTTTTGATTTCGTTTTGCTGGGCGTTGTACTTCCGCTGTTTTCCGTCATAGATCGGTACCGTCAAACGCAGTCCGGCACTAAGCCCGATCCTCCTGTCGATATTGGTCAATTCCACGGCATTCAGCCCCGTATTCCCATATAGACTTAACTGAGGTTTGTATTGGTTCTCAAAAACCTTTTGGTCCGCCGCTACCTGTAAGCTGTCATTTTCGAATTTTCGTTGGTAAAAATTGGTAATTGGGGCATCTGTAGTCATCAATTCCGGAACTGAAAGGCTATCGGTTTCTGCTAGGGGTATTCCGCTCAAACTATACAATTGATTGATAGCCGTTTTGAGATTATTACGGATTTGTTGAAGCTCTAATTTTTTTGAATCGATGTCCAATTGCAATAACAGGTAGTCGCTTTCCATCAAGACCGCCCTTTTTACAAGAAGTTCGACTACTTTCAGTCGATTTTCAAGGTCTTTCAGGATATCAATCGTGAAATCTTTCTGTAATTGTAGCTGATAAGCCATGATAAAGGCATCGGTAACATTCTTGATTAAATTATGCTCGATGTCTTCTGCGGATAGGGAAAGTGTATTGTTTTGAACCTTATTCTGGAATAGTAAATTATCCACGATCTTTTGATTGAAAAGGTTCTTGGTCACGTTCAACTGGGCGGAATAGAGTCCGCCATTGGTAATTCCAACATCGTACCCATAGGCCCTTGGGGAGGGCGTTGTTGTAACATCGATAAACCTGCCGTTGTTATTGAAATAAGGGGCGACCTGCACTTCAGAGGTCGCATTGACTTGGAATGCCTTGTTCTGGGCGACGATAATATCGTTCTGTATTTCCCCTATTTTCTGTAAGTTGTAGTTCTCTTTTAGGACAGGAAGATTCATCTTTGCCTCTGAGATGAAGTAATCTAAACTAGCTTCCTGAGCTTTTGAAGAAAACACTACAATAGAAAATAGTAGCCAACAAGCAAATTGCTTCATATGCAATAGTTTGATTAAAAGATAGCAAAAGTAAATGAGAAATCTAAAGAAGTTCTAAAGTAGAGAAAAATCAGAATTTCTTGTGCCTGACAAGGGAAGGTGTATGATTTGTAACTGTGCACTATCCACCTCCCGTTGCAGGTCTTTAATTTTCTAATTTTAAACTAAAAGAACACGCTAAATGTAATTGTCAAATCTAAAGATGATTTAAAGTAAATATTTTAGACTAGATAATTTTTGTAGTGAGCTTATCACTTATTCAAATTAAAAAAAACATCATTAAGGTTATTGCCTAAATTCAACAAATCATTTATTCGACGTTAGAAGTATTTGATTAAGGCTATTCAAACTCGTAACTTATTAATAATTTGCTTTCCAAATTTTAGTATTTTCAATAACAAACATTATTCAAGTAAGCAATTTTCTCTCTTCTTTTCTGTTTAGCTTATCTTTAAGGCTATTCATATCTTCACTCAATTTTCTTTCTAAAACCCTTGCATAAATCTGAGTAGTGGAGAGTTTTTTATGCCCTAATAACTTAGAGACAGTTTCAATAGGTACACCATTAGAAAGTGTAACCGTTGTAGCAAAAGTATGTCTTGCAGAATGAAATGTAATATTTTTATTAATCCCTATATTTGAAGTAATCTCTTTTAAGTACAAGTTTATTTTTTAATTTGAAATAACTGGAAGCGCTCTTCCTTTATCCATGTTAGGATAATTTTCATATTTTTTTAAAATTGCAAGAGCCTTATCCAATAAAGGAATTTTAACCTGTTGTTCATTTTTTTGTCTTCGAATGAAAATCCAAAAATCACCATCGATTCCTGGCCTAATGTTTGCTTTATTAAGCAACTTAACATCACTATATGACAAACCTGTATAACAGGCAAAAACAAACAAATCCCTGACAATTTGATATTTCTTTTCTGTAAGTAATGAAACTTCAAAAGTTTCTAAATTCTCTTGTGTAAGAAATTGTTTTGTGAATTTATTAAATTTCAACTTGTATCGAACAAATGGGTTTTTGTCCAACCATTCTAAATCTAATGCTAGATTCATCAATTTTCGAAGTCGCTCTAAATGTTTCATTATATTATTATTTCTCAATGGCTTTGAACTCTGTAAAGTAGAACCCCTTCTTAAATGCTGTTCAAAATCAATAATAAAACTACTATTAATTTGTTTTAAATAAATATCATTTGTTTTTTTCTCTAATATCAGGAAACGCTTTAGATAATTTTCAGTTGTATAATAATTTTTAAGTGTACCCATCTTTAGCTTACCCAACATACTTTTGTTATGGTAAGTAACTAACTCAAGCAAAGTTTTATGTTTTTCATCTTTCCCTAGGAATCTATACTTTATAGATTTTGCGGTAATTAACTTACACTCGGATAAGAGCTCTTTTTGACAATCTAGTAATTTGAAATAAATTTGATTCAAATAAATATTCAAAGCTTTACCTTCAGGAGTTCGTGCTTTTGTTCTTTTTGATTTTGAATCCCAGTTTTTAATTTTTGTTTGCCGTTGTAAACTAATTTCAGCTCTTTTACCGTCAACCGTTACTCTTGCGTAAATTGGAGCTAAACCATCCCTTTCCTTAGATGTATTCAGCCATAGATGAATACTAAATGTTCTTGAAGTTTGCATAAACTGTCGCTTTAAATTAAAAATCGATTTGTTTTACGAAAGTCAAATCGAAGCGAAAGTCAAACGCTAATTAATTACAATGTAATGAAATATCAGTTAACCAAAAGGTAACCGAATAGGTAACCTTTAATTTGATATTAAAGCTAATTAAATAAGTTCAATAAATATTAAAGTTATTGACAATCATACAATTAGCTATTTCACAATGTTTACTAAAACACTATTCGTCGGGATGACAGGATTTGAACCTGCGACCACTCGACCCCCAGCCGAGTGCGCTACCGGACTGCGCTACATCCCGAAATTAAGCCTGCAAAAATAAAGAAGTTCTATAGATTAATATCTAACTTTTACCAAAACTTAAATTAATTATCTCAACGATACTATCCAATCTAACATTCTATTTCCCCAATCTTTTAAATGTTCATCATGTAAACCTAACCCGAAACCGTGACCACCTTTTGGGTAAATATGCATGGTTACCGATACTCCTTTATCCTTAACAGCTTTGTAGAACAGTAAACTATTTTCTACTGGCACTACGGTATCATCTGTTGCGTGTAATAAAAATGTAGGTGGAGTTAGCTCAGTAACTTGTTTTTCATTTGAGAAATAATTGACTAATTCGGAGGTTGGGTTTTCCCCTATTAAATTTTTCTTTGAGCCTAGATGAGTCATTGCTCCAAAAGAAATTACAGGATACCCCAACGCCATAAAATCTGGACGTGCACTTTCATCATCTATACGATCAATTGGCTCATAAACTTTTTCATTAAAATGCGTTCCCAATGTAGATGCTAAATGTCCGCCAGCTGAAAATCCAATAATTCCTATTTTATTCGGCTTTATATTAAACTTTTCAGCATTACCCCGAACTAGCCTTACCGCTCTTTGAGCATCTAAAAGTGGTACGTACTTTTTGTCGGTTTGGGAAATATCTGATGGTAGACGATATTTTACCACTATACCTGCAATACCCTTACTGTTCAAAAATTTTGCAATATCTGTACCTTCCCAATCATAGGCTAATATTCCATACCCTCCGCCAGGAAAAATTAAAACTGCCTCTCCCGTAGCATCTCGTTTTGATGGTAAATACACCTCAATTGTGGGGACTTGAACTTTACTAATTCGCAAAATTTCATTTTGCTCATGCATTTCTTTTTCCACACTTTTTAAGTGATTAGGTATTTTATCTTTAGGCCATAACTGCATAATAGTATCTTGAGCAAAGAAGCTGTTTACCATTAGCAACAATAACAGCAATAGTGTGTTTTTCATATTATATAATTTATACTATTCACAATTCCATTTAAAATTAGCGATAGGGTCATGTGACGCTCCTTGTAAGTTATAGTGCCACCATTCTGTTCTGGTAGACCAAAACCCATATTTTTCCATGGTGCTTTTTAATAGTTTCCTATTATCAAGAATTTCTTTTGGTAAGTCAAAATTATCGTGATAGGCCCTTTTTCCAAAAAAATCAAAATCAGTTCCCATATCTAGCTCCTCCCCTTCTAAAGTAACCAAAGTTATATCTACCGCACCACCTTTATTATGTATAGAACCTTTTACGGGATTGGCAACATATTGTGGATTAGGCACTATTTTCCACATTTTGTATTGTACAGAATTAGGTCTGTAGCAATCATAAAACTTTATTTTTACTCCGCTCTTTTTAAACTCTTCATTAGCTTTTAATAAAGCCTTTACTGTTTTTACTCTTGTATAGCATTCTGCACAATCGTATACTTTTTCCTTTAAAAAATTATTATCGGTTGCGTATCGTAGATCATAGGCAAAACCATTGCTATAATCTGCTAAGCGTACAAATGTTGTATCTTTTAAAGAAGTCAACGGTGTAACTTGCTTCTCAATTTTTATGGCTATTGGTTCTATTTTGGAAATAGAATCTTCGTTAATTTCTACATCAGTAGTTGCCGTTTTTGCTTTTACAGATTTAGCATTGTCCTTACAAGATTGTAAGAATAAGAAACTGATGATGATGATAAGCAAGCACTTATAGCTTAAATAGTTGTATTTTAAAATAATCAACGAACTCATTTTCTATACTCTTTTGGTGTTCAATATATTATACTAAATAGTGTTCATTCTGATAGAAATTTGTCTACCTTACTTAAACCTTTAATTACAGCAATTTAACTAAAAACCATGAACAACAACCTATTCCTAATTTTAACCCTTGCTATTTTTTGTGTCTCCTGTAAAAATGAAAAGAAATCATTTACTACAACAACCGAAGCAGTAGAATCGCCTTGGTTATTAGGTTTTGAGAAAACAGATAAGAACCCTATAATGCAAGCAGATTCTTCTTATACTTTCTTAGATCCTATTTCTAAAAAAGAGGTTCAATGGCAAAAAGCCGATGTTTTTAATCCGGGTGCAATAGTAAAAAACGACACTGTATTTCTGCTATTTAGGGCAGAAGATAATCCTAAAGCTATTTTAGGGCATAGAACTTCTCGTATAGGTTTAGCCTATAGTGTTGATGGTATAAATTTCACCAAACACCCTACTCCTATACTTTTCCCTGACAATGACGAATTTTCTCAATATGATCAACCTGGTGGTATTGAAGACCCACGCATTATAGAAACACCTGACGGTACGTATATTATGCTCTATACAAGTTGGAACAAAGATATTGCCCGTTTATCTAGTGCTACATCTACCGACCTTAAAGAATGGACAAAACAAGGTCCTGTGTTTGAAGATGCTTACGACGGTAAGTTTTTGGACGAATGGAGCAAATCTGGATCAATTGTTACCGAGTTGATTGATGGCAGACTAATTGCAAAAAAAATAAATGGTAAATATTTAATGTATTGGGGCGAATTGTTTGTGAACCTTGCTACTTCTATAAATGGTGTGGATTGGGAACCTACATTAAATGAAAAAGATGAATTACTACATAGTTTTACGCCATCTTTAAATGAATTCGATAGTCACTTAACCGAACCTGGACCACCTGCTTTATATACAGAACATGGTATTTTATTATTATATAACGGAAAAAACTTAAGTGGTGAGGGAGCAACAAGTAAGTTCCCAGAAGGTACATATTGTGGTGGTCAAGCTTTATTTGATAAAAATGATCCTACAAAATTGATAAAGCGATTAGATACTCCTTTCATCTGTCCTAGTCTACCGCACGAAATAAGTGGTCAATATAAAGCTGGAACAACTTTTATTGAAGGCTTGGTATATTTCAATGACAAATGGTTTCTGTATTATGGAACAGCAGATTCTATGGTTGGCTTAGCAGTTAAGGAATAAATAAATTATACTACTTATTTAAATAAAAAAAGCCCCTGCTTCAAAAATGAAATAGGGGCTAATGGTTGGTATTGGTAATTGGTTCTATTCTTCAAGTTGACTTAGATAAACTAAGCTTTTAGGTACTTGAGTGACTACATTCTTAGACTCATCTTCTATGAACATATATTCAATGCCTAATTTCTTAGCTTCAGCAACTACTCCGGCAATATCTATTTGCCCTGTTCCTAAAACAACATTGGTGTCATCTTCTTCATGACCGGTATTATTTCCTTCAATACCTTTTTCCATATCCTTTAGATGTAATAATGTAATTTTCTTTGGATATTTCTTCATTAGCGCTAGCGGATCTGCACCTCCATGTTGTGCCCAAAAAACATCTAATTCAAATGTAAAATGAGTTGCATTCTTAGCCATGTAATCGAATAAAGTACCATTTTCATAAGGTCTAAATTCATACCCATGTGGGTGATACGCCAGTACGAGTCCGTTTTCTTTCAGCTTCTTTCCTGCCTTATTGAAAACTTCTGTGGCGTGTTTTGTTTCTTCTAGATCCCATATGTTATCATCGTGAGGTACCCATGCGCACATTACATATGTAGCACCGAAATCTTTGGCATTTTTTATAACCTTATCTACATCATTTTCTAAATCGTCAAAGCCTGCACCTACACTGACCATCTCTAGATCATTTTCTGCTAATAAAGCTTTAAAATCTTCCAATGGCATATCATAAGTTTCGCCACCTTCGATTTTAGTTATTCCCCATTCATTGATCAATCCTAGGGTGTTAGAAACATCCATTTTAAATTGATTTCTAAGACTATATAACTGTAAACCTACCTCTTGGGCTTGCGCTAAAAAACTACTACCCAAAAGGATAGTGGCAATCATTACTTTTTTTATCATCGAGATATTAATTATGTAAGTAAATTTCCTTCGTCATCCCACTCTGCCATAACGTTACGTTGACTTTGGTCTACGCATTTTGCAATCCATTCTGGGTCATAAGCAACACCATGCTGGTCAAGTACATCTTGCGGTACACCATCCCAAACATTAGGTGAATTTCCTTTATATCCTAAATCTGCAATACCAACTTTAGAAGTATAATACCCCGTAACGGTCAAGCCACGCATGGTATAGAAAAATTGAATTTCTAATGGTTGCTCGCTTAGTGGTTTCTCGATATCATGCCAGCAGATTTCATCGCAAATCTGTTTTTTCTGCTCTAAAGTAGCCGATTTAAATTCAGTACCAAACTCCGTATTACTTTTATGATCTAACCACATTAAACCACCTAAAAGTGTAGGAGCCATTTCTGGAATATCTTTACCCATAAATTCTACAAGCGCTGGCACTTCTGCCTCTATAGGACCACCATGTGGCTCTTTTGGTGGAAGTATCACTACACTTAAAGCTGCAATAGTTTCCATTTCATGCTCGTTAAACAATTGCTCTGCATTTAATTTTTCTATACGATCCAATTCTTCTGGCGTTCTACCAAAAAACTTATCGCTGCTGGTTGAAATCACCTCATCTACAGATTCACCATTTTCAGTCTTACATGAATTGAAGACTAGCCCAGAAGTTGCCGCAGCACCACCGAGTATTAAAGTTTGTAAACTCTTTCTTCTATCCATAATCTAAATATTTTGTGCCTTTAATTGTTCAATGATATAATCTGATGCTCTCCATGAAAGGGCCATAATCGTCCAAGTACAGTTTTTATCTGCTTGAGATACAAAAACACCTGCATCTACTATAAATACATTGTCGGCATCATGTAACTGCTGAAACTTATTGGTCACCGATGTTTTAGGATCATCTCCCATTCTTGTAGTACCTACTTCGTGAATAATCTCACCTGGTTTGTTCAATCCGTAATCTTTATCCTTACCTGGCTTTTCACCTAAGTAATGACCACCCATATTATGAATAATCTCCTCAAAAGAATCTTGCATATGCTTCGCCTGATTCACTTCGTATTCTGAATGCTTATAGTTGAACTTCAAAACTGGTATACCGAATTGATCTACCGTTGTAGGATCAATTTCACAGTAATTATCTTTATAAGCGATTGCTTCTCCACGACCACCAAAACCTATTACGGCACCGTAGTATTTCTTTACATCATCACGTAAGCTTTCTCCATATCCTCCAGATTTTAATCCGAAGTACTGGTTCAATGCATTTGGATCCCAACCAAAACCGTAGTTTGGCTGACTCATACCGCCCCATACCTCTATATGATATCCTCTTGGAAAATTCAGTTTAGAATTATCGTCCCACCATGGTGAGTATACGTGCATACCACCTACACCATCTTCGTTGTAAGAGGTCTTTCTATTTAATAAGCCCGGTATTACACCTGCAGCACCAGATCCTGTAGAATCATGTAAATACCTACCTACTAGATTACTACTATTACCTAGTCCGTTAGGGTGTTGCTTACTTTTAGAGTTTAAAAGTATACGTGCAGAACTACATGCAGATGCTGCTAATACTACAACTTTACCTCTAAGCTTATATTCTTTTCTATCTTCTTTATTGATGTACGATACGCCTGTTGCCTTACCTTCAGCATTGGTGGTAACCTCGCGCACCATGGCATTTACAAATAGTTTTACTTTACCACCACTTTTTTGTGCCGGAAAGATCAAACAACTACCTGATGAGAAATCGGCATATATTTGACATGATCTACCACATTGCCCGCAATAGAAACAAACGCCACGATCTTCATTTATTCTTTTGGTCAACATCGAAAGTCTACCTGGTATCACCGGTATGTTTGACTTCTTTGCGCCATTGATATAAAATAATTCGTGCAATCTTGGTTTCGGGGGAGGAAGAAAGAATCCGTCAGGATCGTTTTCTCTACCTTCATTGGTGCCAAAAACACCAATTAACTTGTCTAATTTATCGTAATATGGCTTAACATCTTCGTATCCTATTGGCCAGTCATCTCCATGGCCATCACGGGTTTTTCCTTTAAAATCTTTTGGTCCGAAACGTAAAGAAATACGCCCCCAATGATTAGTTCGTCCTCCGAGCATTCTTGCACGCCACCACTTAAACTCAGTTCCTTCTGCATGTGTATATGGTTCTCCTTCTACTTCCCAATCTCCCCATGACATATCCCATTCACCAAAAGCTCTATCTGTACCTGCCCCTCTTCTTGGAGAATCATATGGTTGTTTTAATTGCGTCATGGTCTTTGGATCAGCTGGGTCAAAAAACGGACCCGCTTCTACAACAGCTACGTTTAAACCTGCATCTGCCAATTGTTTGGTAGCCATACCACCACCAGCTCCTGAACCTACAATGATTACATCAAAGATTTCTGAGGATTCCTTTATCTGCATAATTTGAAATTAGTTATTGATTACAATTTAACTATTTATTAAAATAAGAACCTGTGTTTTTAGCTGAATAACCATCGTTACTGGACGGACGGACACATTATAAGCACAATAGTCCGTTTTTAGCAATATTGTTATTCGCTTACAAAAGTTGAAGCCGGCAAACCTGCGGCATTGAACAAAGTACTTACATCTGTACTTTTAAAAGCATATCGTACCCCTGTCGGATTTTTTACTTCCTTTGAGCTTACTACTATTTCATTATTCTTTAATTTTGCTTTCGCAGGAAACCATTCTCCCACAGCATTCGAAACTTCAAAAAGTGTTATTTTCTTTCCTTTATTATTTAATCCGTCAGCATTGCTGAACTTCACTTTTAATTGATTGCCGTCTACTTCAAAAGAATCGTATAACGGACCATAAACTTCTTGATCTTGTAATAACCTGTAGTGATTTTTAAGTGCAATATTCGCTAATCTCAAACCTACATCTTGTTTGTTTAATGGGTGAATATCTTCGATTGTACAAATATCACTCGTCATTGCCATGGCTGTATTTTCTAGTGACATTGCCTTTCGTTGCTGATCTCGAACTATGCCGCCAGCAAATTCGTGATCATATTTAAATGGCGCTATTTGAACATAATAAAATGGAAAATCATCTTTCCATTCTGCTCGCCAAGAAGTAATCATATTCGTAAAAAGCTTTTGGTAGCTTTTGGCATTCGCAGTATTTGATTCTCCTTGATACCAAATCGTGCCGCCTATTTTAAACTTCGTCAACGGGGCTACCATACCGTTATACAAAGATGACTTCTCTACCGATACCCATTTGTTAGGCTCTATTTTTTTGTGAGCTTCGACCAATTCAGGGTGTGCTTCAAAAACAGACTCTGGTGTCCACACTTCAGCACTTGAAGCTCCCCATGCGTTATCTATTAATCCGATCGGAATATTCAATTCTTTTTGAACTTTTCTTGCAAAAAAATACGCAACTGCACTAAAATCTTGCATGGTTTCAGGTGAACAAGCAACCCAAGTACCTGCCACATCTTCTTGTGGATATTCTGCAGTTCTCTTCGCTACCGTAAACAATCGGATATTTGGGTAATTGGCATTATCGACTTCAAAATCTCTGTTCGCAATCTTGCTGTTTGCGCTCCACTCCATATTACTTTGCCCAGAACAAAGCCATACCTCACCTATTAATACATCTTTCAGAGTAATTTCGTTACTTTTCCCCTTAAAGATTATTTGAAACGGTCCGCCTGCTTCGGGTGTTTTTACTGTAATCTCCCATTTTGCATCATTGCCTGTTTTGACGGCAAGGCTTTCATCGTTCCAACTTGTATAAATCGTAAATTCTTCGTTGGGATCTGCCCAACCATACAACAACACATCACTCTCTCGTTGCAATACCATTTCATTTGAAAATATCTTAGGTAGTGTAATCTCAGCTTTGGCAAAAGTTGTTACCAATAGGCACAGTATCATCAGGTTAAAACGTAAATTCATTATAATTGATAAAATTTTGATTTAAATATAACTAAATATGCCTCACATTAACAAATTCACAAACATTGAATATTATTTTTAAAGGATTTACTATCTTGACTCTTATAATTACCATATTCATTAGCTCCTAAAAACCAACATGTCTAACCAACCAACATTACTAAAGCGTCGAAATTTTATTAAAGCAGCATCGGCATCGCTACTATTTACTTCTTTACCCACCTTCGGAATCGAGTTTTTCGCAAACGAAAAGCCTAAAAAAGTAGCTCTTATTGGCACTGGTTGGTATGGTACGAGCGATTTATTACGTCTTATACAAGTAGCAAATGTAGAAGTGGTTTCACTTTGTGATGTTGATACAAATCAACTAAACACTGCGGCACAACTAGTTTCTGAACGTCAAAAAAATAAAAAGAAACCTAAACTCTACACTGACTATAGAACCATGCTAGAAAGCAATAGTCTAGATATTGTACTTATTGGTACGCCAGATCATTGGCATGCATTAACGTGTATTGAAGCACTAAAATCTGGAGCTCACGTTTATGTTCAAAAACCGATTAGCGTAGATGTTATGGAAGGTGAAGCAATGGTCGCTGCTGCTAGAAAATATAACAAAGTGGTTCAAGTGGGTACACAGCGAAAAAGTACTCCGCATCTTGTAGCCGCTAAAAAACAAATTATTGATACCGGAATGCTAGGCACTATTGGTCATGTAGATATGAGTTGCTATTACCACATGCGCGCAAATGGTAATCCGCCAGAGCAAGAAGTGCCCAATTTCTTTGATTATGAAATGTGGACAGGTCCCGCACCTATGAGACCTTACGATGGTCTGCCCCACAAAAGATGGTGGCGTACGTTTCGAGAATATGGAAACGGAATTACAGGTGATATGTGTGTACACATGCTAGATACCGTTCGTTGGATGCTTGACTTAGGATGGCCCAAACGTATTAGTTCTGAAGGTGGAATTTTTGTTCAGAAAGATGGAAAATCGAACATATCTGACACACAATCTGCCGTATTTGAGTATGAGGACCATAATTGTAATTGGCAGCATAGAACATGGGGAAACCCAGATGACACAGATTATCCGTGGGCTTTTAAAATCTATGGTGAAAAAGGTGTTCTAAAAGGTGATGTGATGAAAGCGGAATTTATTCCCGTAGATGGCAGCGATTCTATTCGATTTGATGTGGTTTATGAGAAAGAGAAATATCCTGAAGATCTCACCGAAAAAGACATTGAACTGCATGCGGCACCTGCTACGCGAAGACATATGATAGATTTCTTGAATGCCATACAAAACAACACTACACCAGTGGCCGATATTGAAAACGGCCATATTTCTACAGCTAGCTGTATTTTGGCAAATTTATCGATGGATTTGAAAAGACCTTTAATCTATGACCCACAAAGCAGAACAGTATTGAGCGACCCAGAAGCTACCGCACTATTGCAACGCGATTATCGTGGGCAATGGAAACACCCGCACCCAGATACGGTATAAATTACTGTAGTTTTTTAGTAGAGTCCCTAACTAGTAAACTTGTTTTAACGATTTTAGTTTCGTATGGTAAACCGGGGTTTTTAATTCTGTTTATCAACAGCTTAGCTGTAAGTTCACCTATATACTTGCCATGCTGACTAACCATAGTCAAAGACGGAGTTACGTATTTTGACAACTGTCCGTTGGTAAAGCCAATAATTGAAATATCATTAGGCACATTATACCCTCTTGCTTTTACTACTTCTAATACTTGAACAGCAATAAGTTCATCTATACCGATAATACCTTCTATAGTTTTATAATTAAGTAAAAATGACATTAACAAATCTAAATCATCTTTAACCGTAAGATTAATAATCAATTTAGGATCAAAAGGCATCTCAAATTCCTCTAGCGCTTTCTTATAGCCTAAAAGCCTTAATTTCCCTACACTTGAACTAGATATAGGGTTAACTACCGCGATATTTTTACAGCCAATATTAATTAGGTATTTGGTAATTTTATATCCTGCCTCAAGATCATCAACCACAACTTTATCGCATTGTACGTTGTCTGAAACCCTATCAAAAAGAACTACGGGAATATCGTTATTAATAACATCTATTAATGCATCGTGTTTGTCTTCGTTCTGACTTTCTTCTGCTAAAGACATGATAACGCCATCTACGGTACCTGCGTCAAAAAATTCAAGCGTTTTTGTTTCTTTCGCTTTAGATTCGTTACTAATACAGCTAATGATATTATAGCCACTTTCATTGGCTACTTTCTCTATACCATACAGTACTTGGACAAAGAAGTAATTTAATATGTTAGGCACAACCACACCAATAGTTTTGGTACTTCGGTTCAATAAATTAAGTGCAAGTCTATTGGGCTTATAGTGCTTTTCTTTTGCATATGTCTGTATCTTAAGCTTAAGGTCACTACTAATTTCATGACTGTCATTAATCGCTTTAGAAACGGTTGAAATAGACACCTTAAAATGTCCGGCAATATCCTTTAGAGTTACTTTTTTCATAATTTATAACTACAAAAGAACAGATTTAAATTGACACTTTAAATTATTGGTTAAAGCAAACTGTCCCTAATGGAAAACCAAGGGACAGATTACTTCATATTATATAAATTCTAATACCCAAATTTCAACTATTTAAAATAGTCTTAGGGTTTTAATTTTATATGTATTGGTTAATGATATTTTCGAACAATTCTTGCTTACCACTTTGTAATTCCAACTCACCATTTTCTTTGGCAATGTTGTAAAGATCTTTCATATCTAACTTACCGTTTTCAAAATCTTTTCCTTTACCTGAGTCAAAAGAGCTATATCTGTTTACACGTAACTTATTATAAGAAGATGATTCGATAATTTTATCTGCTGTGATCAAAGCTCTAGCAAAAGTATCTGCCCCGCCAATATGTGCATGAAATACATCTTCTAAGTCCGTACTATTTCTTCTTATTTTGGCGTCAAAATTCACTCCACCACCTTGTAATCCACCAGCAGCTAAGAATACCAACATTGCTTCTGTTGTTTCTTGAATGTTATTAGGAAATTGATCGGTATCCCATCCATTTTGGTAATCACCTCTATTGGCATCTAAACTACCTAACATACCAGCTTTTGCAGCTACAGCAATTTCATGCTGAAAAGTGTGTTGTGCCAATGTTGCATGGTTCACCTCAATGTTCATTTTAAAATCGTTATCTAAACCATATTCTTTTAAAAAGCCTATTGCAGTAGCACTATCAAAATCGTACTGATGCTTCATTGGCTCCATTGGTTTTGGCTCTATAAAGAAGTTTCCTTTAAACCCTTGGCTACGCGCGTAATCTCTTGCCATAGCTAAAAACTGACCCATGTGGTCAATTTCACGACCTAAATCTGTATTCAATAAAGACATATAACCTTCTCTACCGCCCCAGAAAACATAATTCTCACCACCTAAAGCAATTGTTGCATCTAAAGCCAATTTAATTTGACCACCTGCTCTTGCCAATACATTAAAATCAGGATTGGTAGATGCACCGTTCATGTATCTCGGATTTGAGAAACAATTCGCCGTACCCCAAAGTAATTTTTTACCCGAATCTTTCTGTTTCTCTTTTAAGTAATCGGTAATAGTTGCCAATCTTTTTTCAGATTCTGCAAAGGTTGATCCTTCTTGAATTAAATCGAAATCATGAAAACAGTAGTAATCAAATCCTATTTTATCAAAGAATTCAAAAGCAGCATCTGCCTTATCTTTTGCCGCTTGTACAGCATCAGAAGATTTATCCCACTCGAAACTCTGCGTTCCGGGTCCAAATGGATCTGAACCTTGTCCACAGAAGGTATGCCAGTAAGCTGTTGAAAACTTAAAGTGATCACGCATGGTCTTACCCGCTACTACTTGGTCCGGATTATAATATTTAAAGGCTAGCGGATTGTCAGATTCCTTTCCTTCAAATTTAATTTTGTCTATTCCTTTAAAATATTCCTTGTTTGCCATTATGTTGATTTTATAAGTTGTTCAATATTAATTCTAATTCTTTTTTCCAAACTGCATATGCGTCTTGGTATGCTTTTTTATCTTTCTTCGGACTAAAAGTCATTACGTAATCATTATCTAAAATTGCCTTACCGAATGCCTCAAAATCGCCTTTGTGAAGATTCGCTGCTCTTGCCGCGCCAATTGCCCCAGTAGTATCATAAATTTCAATGTCATACCCTATTAAGGTTGCCACGGTATTCGAAAATATTTCTGAACGAAAAAGATTGTCGTTGCCTGCACGCATCACATTCACTTTTATTCCGTCAGATTCCATGATTTCCATTCCGTAAACAAACGAAAAAGCTATACCTTCCAATGCTGCACGGCATAAGTGCCCTTTACCGTGATTGTTCAGGTTTAGGTTGATGATCCTAGTACCAACTTCCTTACTTTCCAGCATTCTTTCTGCCCCGTTACCAAAGGGAATCATGGATACCCCATCGCACCCGATCGGCACTTCGTTGGCCAGTATATTCATTTCTTCGTAAGAAGAGACATTTAAATTATTAAGTAACCACCGGTACTGTATTCCCGCTCCGTTGATACAAAGTAATTTTCCTATTCTAGCGGGTTTTCCAGGAGAGTAGTTTACATGTGCAAAATTGTTTACCCTTGAGCTTTCTTTTACAGAAAGATTATCTGTCACTGCATATACAACACCAGATGTGCCGCCCGTTGCCGCTACTTCACCCGGATTAAATACATTTAGGGTCAAAGCGTTATTGGATTGATCACCTGCACGATAAAGAATTGGCGTACCTATTTGTAGCCCACTTTCAGATGCACCTTTTTCATTTACCTTAGATTGTACAGAAAAGGTATCCACAATATCTGGAATCATCTCTTTTTCCAGTCCGTAATGATCAAGTAGAATTTCTGCTATGTCATCACTTTTAAAATCCCAGAATATACCTTCTGACAAGCCGGAAACTGTAGTATTTACCACACCAGATAACTTATAGGCGATAAAATCGCCCGGAAGCATCATTTTATAGATTTGCGCGTAGATATCGGGCTCATTTTCCTTTACCCATTTTAATTTAGAAGCCGTAAAGTTAGATGGCGAGTTCAGTAGATGCGAATTACAGGTATTGGCCCCCATTTCTTCATATGCTTGTTGACCTATACCCACCGCCCTACTATCGCACCATATAATAGATTTTCTAAGTGGATTCCCTTCTTTATCAATAAGCACCAGACCGTGCATTTGATAGGATATACCGATACCCGATATATCTGATTTTTCAATTTTTTCTTGTGTACATAGTTTGTCAATGCCGCTACAAACATAACGCCACCAATCTAATGGACTTTGTTCTGCCCAACCATTTTTTACAGCCTCCATAGACATTTCTGTCTCTGGTTCAGTAACTACCCCAACGCTCTTTCCCGTTGAAGCATTTACCAAGGCTATCTTAATAGATGAGCTTCCTATATCTAATCCTAAATGGTACATAAATAGTATAAATTGGTTTGCTGTAATAAGTTAAACCAAAAATAAGTACTATCCTTAGCAATAGATATTTAGGCTACGAAAAATTATCGTAACTGAATTTAATTAAATTTAAATTTTTAAATAAAAACCATTAAAGTGTTGATTTGCAATTCTTTATATTAATTTTAAATTACTAATAATTTTCGAAAAGGTTTTCGTATTACCTTTACAATCAAAAGAATAAGATTTTAATTTATACCACTTTTATAGCTGATTTTGTAATTGTTCCAATTTAGAAAGTGCTTCTGATTTAGAGTTAACATCTAACTTTAAATAGATATTCTGAATATGGAAATTTACTGCACTTGGTGTTACAAAAAGCTTTTGGGCAATCATTTTATAAGTAGCTCCTTGACATAAAAAATCTACGATCTGATTTTCTCTTTCTGAGAAAAAAGCAAAGGTTTTTCTATGAAAATTGCTAATGATTTTCTTTACTATATCATTACTCATTGCCGCACCTTCTTTTTCCATACTCTTTAGGGCGTGTTCCAATTTATCCAGGGTCAATGGTTTTGTTAAGTAACCATTTGCTCCTTTTTTAAACGCATTCTTAATCACTTCAAAATCATTATTTTCACTGAACATTACAATTTTGATTTCCCAGTCTTTCTTTTTAAACAATTTGATGGCATCTACGCCGTTCATATCGTTCAATTCTATTTCAGAAAGTACAATTTGAGGTTTTGTAAACTTGAAATCTTTGATGGCATCTTTGGCAGACGTGTAACTGCCCACTACTTCATAACCTTCTATTTCCTCAAAATGATTTCTATAAACGGTATGAAGTGAGGTATCTTTTTCCAATACTATTATTCTAATATTTGAGCTTTTCATAATCTCCATAGTTTTTGAAGCCAATATTCTATTTACAGAATAATGACTACGGTTAGTTTTTAATAATTTCAGAAACCTTTTACAAAGGTTAAAACCACTAAACAACGGACATGTAAATGAACAAATAGTGAAAACTATAAATTCAGTTTTACAAATCAATAGACAAACGTTGCCCTAAAGAGCAATCAAAAATTGAAAGTTCTTTGCTATTGTTCAGTTAAAAAATCTAATTGAAAAACGGATGACCGCTAACGTGTCAGTTCATAAAACCGAGCCGTTTGCCAAACAGTAAATCTGTGAGATTTTTGAGTTCTAAAAAATTAGAAAACCTGTGAAGAAAAAGATGTGTTTTAAAATGGGAATTGTGTAGGTAATACTCATTCATGGTTGTGGGGGGATTTGGGGTTATACAATTGGGTTTGAATCTTTTTGGTGTTGGAAATATATAAATTAATGCAACATAGCCGTTGAAAACCCATATATTTTCGTTCAACTACCAATTTTTCTTAAAAAATAAGGTAATTCATCGATAGTTAACGTAAAGTTAAAATCAAGAATTACCACCAATGTAAACCAAATAATAAAGGAGGGGACCCAGTCATCCCCCCGGATAACACCCCTCCTTTTATTGACAATTCAAATCAACCATAAAACCTTAGGAAATTATGGAAACTCAATTCATTATTCTCTACTTATATAATCGTCTTCAAAAGTATTGGATGCTGTTGCAGTTGCTTCGTTCACTTGCATGATCCATTTCTCTTGATTGTATTTACCGTTTAAATCCGTACTTGCAGCCATTTGTGCCTCGTTCTTATAATCATAGTCTGCCAAGTATACATAATATAGACCGTTTTCCTTATTGTAAAATTGCTTTGGATCTAAACCCTTTTCGCGTAAATCTTTCATAAATGCATTCATATACTTTGTTTGGCTGTATACGTTTGCGATAACATAATATCCTGAATTCATATCTATTGCATCTGAATCCACTAACATTTTAACAGGCATTTCTTTAAAATTATCTCTTGTTGATGGAAACTCCTTGAAGTTCGCCCTTCTTGAAGAAGTCGATGTTGCCGCTGTAGATGTATTTGAAGAAGTTGATGTTGTACCCGTAGCAAATGCATCGGCAGGCTCTGTTACAAAATCTATAGCATCATCCACGATATCATTATTTACATATGAGGTGTTTTCCTCTACACTAAAGTCTTGTAAAGAGCTTTTAATGGTAGTATCAATATCGTTACGCAACATTCTTACAATTAGCTCAAAACGCTCTTCAAACGCTGCTATTCTTTCACTCTCAATTGAATCTTGACGAAGAATCAGTTCATCTAAGATTATTTTATTTTCATAAGCCAAACTACTTTCTGAAACAGGTGCATTAGAACTACTTTCTTGCTTTCTTCTACTTGCCTTTCTTGCACTATCTCTTTCTTCTATTAAATTGGCTATTTGCTCTTCATAATTTCTTACGATATTATCTATTTGATTGTCCGATGAATTATCTGCTACCGAAATGGCCAAATCATCATCTTTAAACTTATATGCCAATGTAATCTCATGGTTCCAGCCAAGGTTGGCATCATCACTTGATAGATCTTTCTCCATTAAATAACCTAAAGACATTTTTTCACTTAAGTTAAAACCTACACCAGCTGCTACACCATATTCTTGGTCTACCGTAGTTTGCAACCAACCATAATTTGGCAAGTCTAATAACATGGAACCAAAGTAGTATAGGCTACCATCATAATTTTGCCCTACTTGAGCCATTGGCATTAATCTCGCATTTTCAAAAAGTCCTCTTGAATGCTCAAATGAATGGGTATATTGAACCGATGCCTTAACACTCTTGGTTGACAAATCGGTCAGAAATTCGTTCGTTGTTTGATTGTATTTTACTAAATCTTCTGCATACAGTCCAAAATCAAAACTACCAAGTGATAGATTGATACCTGGTTGTACCGCAATTTTACTTTCTTTTCTAGCATCTGCTATCTCTGGGTCATCTGTACTTACAACAACTCTGTTCTTGTCCAAACCTTGATTAAAGTAAGTTACATTGGTACCAAACGTTAAAACAGATTTGTCTCCTAAACGAACAGATGATGCGTAGTTGGCATTGAAACCAAATTCTTGAACCACACCAGACCATTGGCTATATACGCCAATACCTACAGCTGTATGGTCATTTAACTTATTACTGAAACCTAGAAAGTAGTTTTGACTGTTGTCGTCAAAGGTTGCATATTGGTTTCTATGTAGAATGTTCAAATATGACTTGTTCTCACGTACCAATGAGAATGTTGGGTTTATAAAAAACCTGTTGAAGAATAATTGATTGTGGTAGGTACTACTGGAGCCTAAGTTTGCATTGGTTTCTTGACCTTTTACTGTTTGGACAAGAGCCAATAAAAATAAAGCAATAAGAAAACTACTGATTTTATACGGACTTTCCATAACGTTTGATTTTAATGATTAGAATTGAAATTGTCTATGAATTGGGGGATATGAATAATGGGTGGTTATTCATCTTCAAATACAGAGCTAGAATATTGCATCTGTTTTTCTGAGTTAAAAGCTTCCAAGAAACGATCATCTCTGTCTCTCTCGTTTATAGGTTTATCATTTAAGTTAAATGCTACGTTCTGTGTATGCTTACCTTTTGCAATTCTGTTAGATACCACGTAACCAGAACCATCACCTTGCAATAAGTTTACGGAGTACTCGTCATAAGAACTGTTTATCGTATTGCCCATGTTTACCGCTAGCCCTACACTACGTTGACCAACCTCTACCATGTACACATCTAAACCGCCATAACCTTCCCTACCGTCAGAGGCAAATACTAGACTACCGTTAGATATAGGGTTAGGGTGAATATCATTTTTAGCGGTATTGACCTTTTTACCTAAGTTCTTGGCCTGGCCCAACATTCCGTTTTTTTGAATGGTTGCCACATAAATGTCATACTCGCCAAACGTGCCCGGCATATTAGAAGCAAAGAACAATCTACTGCCATCTGGTGATACGGCTGGGTGCTTTGCCGAGTAATCACCTGGACAAACCGCTACTTCGGTTATTTTTTTCCACTCGCCGCCTACTTTATCAGCTTTATAAATTTTATGAACTGCTTTTTTCTTGGAGAACATTCCGGTTACGGGTTTACGATATACGGTTTTACTATAGTATGCCGTATTACCACCATTGGTCAACGCCACCGGCGGAGCATACTCACCTGGTGCTTTTTTTGCCGGTGTTTTTGTTGTAGCTGCAAATTCGCTACTCACTTGGTTGTCATCCCACGGTAAAAAATTTCGTCTGTTGTTTGAGGTAAGACGTGGGTGAATAACATTACGGGTCATCTTATAGTCATCTTTAACCAGCTCTGTCCAGTTTTCATCGGCAATCTCGTTTTGTACCTCTTTACCTAACTGAGAAACGGCGTGATCAAATCTTTTTTGGTAACTTTTCTTTAAGGTACCATCTTCAGAAATTTCCATAAGTCTGCCATACCAGTATAAGGCATTCTCATATTTTTTGGTCAGGAAATTGGCATTACCTAGGTCCTCAAAGATTTCTTCATCTGAATAACCAAGTGATTTTAGCTTGTTGTAATTCTCTGTGCGGTTAGAAACTTCTGTAACTTTTCTTTCAAGAAAACTGGTTGAAGAATCGTTGTAGGCCAAATCTTGGCCATAACCCATGGTCGCCATACAGGCGAACAAAAGGCTAATTTTAAATGAATTGTTCATAATACTAGATTTTGGGATTTCATACTCCAAAGGTCTAGCAACTTATTCAATTGATTATTAATAAAAATTCATAGGTTTTATCATATTCTGTAAATCAATAACTTTAATAAATACACATTATTAATTGAATATCAGATATTTAACTCTGTTTTTAAAATTATTTTGACACCTGTTTATTTTTTTTCTTCTCTGAATAATAAGTGTACCCTAAATAGGCCAATTGTAAACCAACGGCCGCCATTTTCAATTTTCTGCTTCTTACTAACATTTTTGCTACTCCAAATAGTGGTGATAATCTCATAGTTTTTCTTTTTTAAGTTCGATAACAATGTAAGCACTACCTAGATTTCAGCTTAACTCTATCCATACAAAATCTATGCTAAAACCTTCTTTTAGAAGCTAATTCTTAGCAGTTTAAAGCTTAACTGCATACAGCTAAAGTACTATTGTATAACGTCAATGTAAACGCCCGTTTACCCTTAAATTGCCTATAACAGAAATGATTAATAACGGGCATGATCGCCTATTAAATTTAATATTATGAATAACGATATAAAGAAAATTGAAGATAGTCTTAAAGACTTGGTAAGTAAAAATGAAGATGCCATTAAAGGTTTTGAAAAAGCATCTGAAAATTCAAAGGATGTAGGCATTAAAAGTTACTTTGAGAAAAAAATTATAGATCGCATGCAGTTCTTGAAAGAACTTAGAGGTTCTGTTCCTGAATTAGATTTAGGTAGCGTTCAAATTGAAGGTAGCGCAGCCGGAACACTACACAGAACGTGGATGGATGTTAAGGCGTTCTTTGCTGAAGATAATGATGAAGCAATGTTAGAGGAAGCAGTAAGGGGTGACAAAGCAGCCATTAACGATTATGATAATGCCTTGGCAGAAACTATGATGCCACACCGTTTAAAGGAAATTATCAGAGCACAAAGAGAACAATTACAGAATGATTTAGAAACTACGGAAGTTCTTGAAGACTATAGATAATATTATATAATTATCAATAAAAATAGCCCTTGTTTTAGCAAGGGCTATTTTTATACGTAATATTTAATTTTAAGTTCTAGCTGCTTTAGCTCGTTTTTTCCTTAGCCAACTTTTGTAGAACTTTTTACCAAAATATAATATCAATGCTTTTTTCATAATCCGAGTTTAATACGTTTTCATTTTATCCTTACGTTTTCTCAACTGTCTTTCCAGATCACTAATAGATTCGTTTACCGACTCTTCAAAATTTTGATTACTGGCTTCTGCAAAAATTCTAGGACCAGGTACACTTAACCGTATATTACAGATCATACCTGTTTCATCAGAAGATGTGTTTTCTTGCTTTATAAATACATCTGCTCTAATTACATCATCAAATTTTGCATGCAATTTGTCCAGCTTGTCCTTGATATATGTTTCCAACCTGTCACTTGCTGTTACACCATCATACTCATATATAATTTCCATAAATTCTCTTGTTTTTACTCGCCTAGCGAGGTTAATAATAAAAGAGGCTTTTCAAACGACAATAATTGCCGCTAGAAAATACCTCTTACTTTATTTATTTTTGATGTTTACTTATCAACGTTTACCATCCATCCTATGCCAAAACGATCGGTACATCTACCAAAATGTCCCCATTCACGTTCCCTAAATTCATGGTGTACTTGACCTCCACTTGACAAGTCATTAAATAACTGTTTGCCTTCGTCCAAATTATCGACATCAACACTCATATTAATTTGATTGCCATTGTTCAAAGGTGTGTCTGGAGAGGCATCGTATGCCATAAAATGAACTCCTTTTCCTTTGAGCTCTGCGTGCTGTAATTTTCCACGATAAGAAGACGGAACATCTATTTTCTTATCCTCGTATGTTTGTTTATTTTTTATGTCTGCACTGAACAGGTTTGCGTAGAAGTTCAATGCTTCTTGACAATTACCGTTAAAGGCTAAATATGCTTGTATTTTCATGATATATTGTTTTAATACAATTTACCCAATACCATACCGTTCCCTTACCTTGAAAAATACAGTTATTGATGCATTACATATTGCAAGATATCTTTACTGTTCCAAGGCAATTTTGGCATCATCAATAAATTGAAAAAACGATAATTTTTCATTGGACCCCGTAAACATTAAATTGGATGACAACTTAAATAAATGCGCCTCGGTTTCAAAAAAATGCATCATATAACCAGCAGTATTGACAAAAGCAACATACTCCCCTATTGCAGGTAATCTAGGCAAGGTTATTTTTCTCTTTAGCAACACATCTCTTTCCAAACAATAGGCTCCTGTAAAAAATACATCTACATTTTCGTTTTTTTCAACCTCAGAATTATATAACATAAATGGGTCTAAAAGAAAATCTGCGCTAGAACTCATCATTTGGCTCATATTCATTTCTAGACCTACCAACCACTGCCCTTTTGCATCTTTTTTGCGGTGAATTACTTTTGCAATTGTCATACCTACCTGATCCAATAATGATCTACCGGGTTCTATTCGCAATTCAACTCCATTCTTTACTAATAATGATGCTACCGACAAACCAGATTGAGTATCCATAAAATCCAGCACCTCTCTAATAAAACTTTCTTTGTTTATCGCATTAAAAAACGGATACGTATTCAGTTTACCACGTAGCTGACCATCTTCCAGTCTAAAACCAAGACCATTGTTGTTAAACGTAATATCATTGCTATCTTCTAAGACCGACTTCTTCAATTGTTCATTGAATGTATTCCATTCTTTTTCATCTTCTAAATAGTTCATTAGTATACCCCCACCTATATCAATAAAGGACATTGCATATCCTTTTTCTTTCAACTTTGAAAAAATTTGGATGCTGGCAACCAAACTTACGCTGCGTTGATAAGTGGAATATCCATCTAAATGAAAGTGAAGTCCGGTTACACTAAGCATATCAAAGGATTTATTGTCACCAACATATGATGCAATGAAATTTACTACCTCATCAACATCAAAACCAAAACGGCTATAAAGTTTTTCTTGGTTCACCGTAAATCCGCTAATGCGAAAACCTACATTTGCTTTTTGACCAATTCTTTTGGCAATTGCTTGGGTTAGTACACACTCGTCTTCATTATCCAATATGATAGGAACGCCATTCTTTATGGCCAATTCAATTTGTGGTTCTGTCTTAATTGCAGCTGTAAGCACTAAATTTTCACTATTACCACCTAATGCCAATGATTGTTCCAATTCTTTAAAACTGGCGGTATCTACACCAATACCCGATGCAAAAGCTTGTTTTACCAACCCTCTAGATTTATTGGCCTTTCTGGCATAGAAGATTCTATATTTTAATCCGTAACTCTCAAAAACTTGTTTGTACATCTCACAATTATTATTGAAAGATGGCAAATGATGTACATTGATCGGTGAACCATATCTTTCTACCAAACCTTTAACAACGGATTGTTCATTAAATAATTCATGCATCCAATCCGATGTTTTCGGTGTAAGTTGATATTTTGGTTTTCCTTTATAGTACATTTTCTTCTCTTCCATAATTTTCGGTGATTCTAGCTTTTTTTAATATGGTGTTACAGGTTTGCTTTGCCCAAATAGTTGCAAAATTGTTTCTAGACCTAGATAAAGTATCATTATCACAGGTTATTCCCTCAGTTGGAGTACCGTAAAATGTAATATGTGAGTCAACTTTACCATGCGCATTTATGGCATTACCGTTTTCATCTATATCTACACAACCCGGGGTATAACTGGTATTTAGTTTATTTTGAAACGCACGTACTAGACCGTTCTTTATTAAGTTTTGGTATAGCTCATTTTTAAATTCACCCTCTCTTGCTCTGGAAATGGTGGCATTGACTATGTAATTTAGTTCTGTAGCCTGGGCATCATTTAATTGCAAAGTATAATTGTCGTCCATGGTGTTTTCCGTAATGGTCGAAACTTTTAGATAAGTGAAATCTAAAATACCCGCTTTACACAATGCCAGCATTTTCTGCATATTCTGTACTGGCGGACCATATGACAATCTATTGAATAGTCCAAAATAGTACGTATCAAACAATTTATGCGAAGCGGCATCCAATCCTCCAAAACTGTACAGTTCATTGAATAACGGACTTATTTTGCGCCATGCGCCAACCGCAGCCATAAATGGACTTTCATTCTCTCCTTTTTTTGCTTCCTGTATTAAAAATTCTAGATAGCATTGTAAAAGCATAGTTGATAAAATAGGCTCATCATTAAAAGGATTTACTATGCTATCCCAATTAAAAACGGGTGATTCAGGATAATCTTCATGAAAGTACTGCACTTGATTTTCTAGTACGGTAAAATCTTCATCATAATAAAATTGATGCCCATAGTTTTTGAACAAAACACTGTAGTAAGCAAAATAGAATTCCTTCTTTATCAAGGGCAGTACCGTGCACTCAAAACTTACAGGTTTATTTTCCTTTAAGTGAGCCATACACTCTTGGGTAAAATAATGTAATTCTATAGAAGATTCAGTGGAACCATTTCTAGGTATCATTGGCAATCCGGTTCTTGAAAACGGATAAATTTTAAATGGTTCTTTACCAGATGCCTCGTATTTTAATACTCCTTTTTCATTTTTGACAAAAGTTCCTTCCCTACCCTCGGTCAACGCCAAAATAGCATCAATGGCGGTTAACCCGAAGCCTTTAATCCCCACTAATGAATCTTTTTTCAGATGTTTTAATGTATCATTGATAGGGTAAATAAAGTTTATCTTTTTAGCATTGTCAATGGATCTATCTCGTTGAGATCTAAACGTATTGTGACCAGTAGTAAAAAGTACCTTGTCACAATTAACCACGTATTCTTGTGATAGCCCATCATTTTTAAAATGCAACTGATATTTGTTATTATTCTTGACTACATTAGTAACCAAACCTATATGATCTATAACTTCTACATTGTCTGGTAAGTGTTCCATAACCTGATGATAACAATCTGATAAATATTCACCTACTAGCGCTCTAGGAGCATATGAATTAGGCGAAGTGCTTACATAATTGTTATTTATAAGCCATGATACAAAATCAGAAGTTTTAGGTACTACTGAAAATGGCTCTTGCAAAGCCCAACCAGAAATATTACCATTGGTATAATTCATGATCAAATACTCCGGTTGATCTTGTCTATAAACATCTCCAGAGGCTAAAAAACCCGTCGAATTAAAAATATGCACTTCTATGTGTTCAAACAGATTATAAGCTTTTATATATGCAATTAATCTTTCAAATGCATAGAAGCCTTTAGGTCCAAAACCTACAATGCCTATTTTATATGATTGTGTATTCTTCATAACATATCTCTTCTACCAACCGCCAATTGGCGTAAAAGCGTTTTTACTTTCCGGAAGTTCTTTTAATAACCAATCTCTATTATAAATGGTATCTAAATAACGCTCTCCACGATCGCATAGAAACAGTGCACAATTACTGTCCTGCTCCATTTTTTGACTGTATTTACGTACCGCACTGATCATTCCACCAGAAGATCCTCCACATAAAATGGCTTCTTTTTCAAGCAAGTTCCAGCATCCGCGGGCACAATCCACATCATCTACATACACATGATCATAAATTCTACTGGTATTTAAAAATTGAGAGGGCACACCGGCACCATGCCCCGGTATCAATCTCTTTAATGGTGGACCGCCAAAAAGAACACTTCCAACGGCATCAACGGCAATAATTTTGGTGTTCAAATGGTTTTCGTGGATATAATCTGCACAGCCCATTAGCGTTCCACAAGTACTTGTAGCAACGAATAAATAATCTAATTTGCCATGTAAAGAATCCATTAGTTCAGACATAGTTTCATGATGCGTTAAAGGATTATTTTGATTCCCATATTGGTTAGACCAATAACTGTTGGGTATTTGATCCAATAATTGTTGAACCCTCTCAAGCCTAGCCGCTAAATAGCCGCCATTTTTCTTGGGTACCGTAACATGCTCAATGCGTACGCCATAGGTTCTTAAAATCTTTTCTGTATGCGAATTTAGTTTGGGGTCCACTACGACTATAAGTTTTAAACCATAATACAAACAAGCTTGGGCAAGGCCCACGGCCATATTTCCAGAACTTGATTCTATAACGGTATCTCCCTTTTTAATAGTTCCGCTAGCAAGTGCCTGTTCTATAATATAAAGTGAGGTTCTATCCTTAATACTCCCCGCAGGGTTAGCTGCCTCTAGTTTACCAAATAAATTAAAATGTGAATCATCAAGAACGTTATTAAGCTTTACCAATGGTGTATTACCTACCGTGTCTATGATAGATTCTGAAATTGAGGTTATATTTTGAGTAATCATACCGTGCTTATCAATTAAATGCCCTTAAGCAATTGGATATTAATTTTGATAAATGTACCGGCATTACTTTTCTTACGATATCACGATAAAATATTATAGTAACTCTTTCAAATTTGACACTTTCAAAGGCTAACCAAAAAGTTGGCATTTCTTTAAGAATATTTAAAGTTAAAACCACCTTAAAACTCTAAAAAAAACCTTAATTTCAAGCGACTCAAACAAATACAAAAAATAGCATGGCAAACTTCAATTTAAAAGTTAATGGAAAAACCCAAGAAGTAGACGTTGACCCATCAACGCCAATGCTTTGGGTGCTACGAGATCATTTAAAATTAGTAGGTACAAAATTTGGTTGTGGTATTGCGCAATGTGGCGCTTGCACCGTTCATTTGGGCGACAATGCCGTTAGGTCTTGTCAACTACCCGTATCAGCGGTTGGCGAACAATCAATTACTACTATTGAAGGTCTCTCTGAAAACGGAGATCACCCAGTTCAAAAAGCTTGGTTAGAAGAAGATGTGTATCAATGTGGATATTGCCAGGCCGGTCAAATTATGAATGCCAGTGCATTTTTAAAGAGAAATCCTAATCCGACCGATACTGAAATTGAAGATGCCATGAACGGTAACATCTGCCGTTGTGGTACTTATACTCGAATTAAGAAAGCAATTAAAAACGCTGCAAGTAGTTCAAATGCGTAAAAGATTTGCACTCTAATTGAGATTTTAACCTTCTAAAAAAACAAAAAGATGACACTCATTAAAACTTCATATAATAGACGTTCCTTTCTAAAAAGTAGTACGCTAGCAGGTGGCGGAATGATCTTAGGGTTTAGCTGGCTTGCTTCATGCAAACCTACTCCAGAACAAATAAAAAGTATACCAAAGGAATGGTTCAACATTAATGGTTTCTTAAAAATTGCCGATAACGGTTTGGTAACCATAATGTCTCCAAATCCAGAAATTGGACAGAATGTAAAAACCTCAATGCCTATGATCATAGCAGATGAACTAGGTGTTGATTGGAAAGACGTTGTGGTTGAACAAGCCCCTTTGAATACCGATATTTTCCAAAGACAACTTGCTGGAGGAAGCCAATCTATAAGAGCTGGTTGGTCTGGACTTAGAATGGCCGGTGCCACAGCAAGACATATGTTAGTTGCTGCGGCAGCGGATGCATGGCAAGTAGATGCCTCTGAAATAACCGTTGACAATGGTGTTATAAGCCATACCGCCTCTGATAATTCCGCTGGTTTTGGGGAAATGGCCTCTAAAGCTGCTACCATGGCGGTGCCAGAAGAGGTTGCGTTAAAAGAAACAAGTGATTTCAATATTATAGGAACGGATAAAAGAAACGTTGACGGACCTAATTTGGTTACCGGTAAACCTTTATTTGGTATTGATATTCAAGAGGAAGGTATGATGATTGCAATGATCATACATCCACCAGCCTTTGGACTCACCTATAAATCAATGGATGCAGAAGCTGTAAAATCTATGCCCGGCATTAAAGATGTTTTCCCTATTGATGTTTATCCTGAAAATGTTGAAAAACAGTGGTCCGATGGTGGTGCAATTGCTAAATTGGTAGCCATTGTAGGGGATTCTACCTGGCAATGTATGCAAGCCAAAAAAGCGTTGAAGGTTGAATGGGAAGAAACTTCGACCTTAGAAAGTACCGAAGGCCATGATGAAGCATTGACTAAATTATTGAATTCTACTTCTAAAAAGCCTGCACGTAAAGATGGTGATGTGGCAAGTGCATTTAGAAAAGCCGATAAGATTATTGAACGTACGTATAGCGCACCATTTTTAGCACACAATACCATGGAGCCCATGAACTTCTTTGCAGATGTAAATGGAGAAAGGGCGTTATTGAACGGTCCCATACAAACACCTGAGTTTTTAGAAAAAACATTGGCTTCTAGATTAGGCTTACCGGTTGAAAAAATCGATATTAAAATGACCCGTATGGGTGGTGGTTTTGGAAGACGCCTCTATGGAACATTTGGAGTAGAAGCTGCGGTGATTTCACAAAAAATGCAAGCTCCCATAAAATTAGTATATACCCGAGAAGATGATATGACCCAGGGAACATATCGCCCTACCTACAAGGTAAAATATAAAGCAGCATTGGATAAAGAGGGTAACTTGCTTGCATGGCATGTTAAAGGTGCCGGATCTAATGACGACCTACTTTTTGAAAACAGGTTTCCTGCCGGTGCCGTAGATAATTACTTAGCTGAGAAGTTTAATTTAGAAACGGTAGTAACTACCGGAGCTTGGCGAGCGCCACGCTCAAACTTTGTTGCCGGTGCAGAACAAGCCTTTATTGATGAAGTTGCAGAAGCCGCAGGTAAAGATCCTATTGAGTTCAGACTGGAACTTTTTGACAGAGCAATTAAAAATCCTGTTGGTGAACCAGAGAAGAACGATTACGATCCCGAGCGTTATGCCGGCGTTTTAAAATTGGTAAGGGATAAATCCGGTTGGTCTAACGGGCAAGGTAGTGCAAAAAGAGGTGTTTCTGCCTATTACTGCCATAACTCTTATGTTGCACAAGTATTAGACTTAAATGATGATACAGATGCTCCAAAAGTTGATAAAGTATGGTGTGCGGTAGATTGCGGTATTGTAATCAACCCAATGGCTGCAAAAAACCAAATTGAAGGTGGTATTATAGATGGCATAGGGCATGCCACCTATAGTGAAATAACCTTTGAAAACGGGCAACCACAGCACAAGAATTTTGACACCTATCGCTTAATAAGACATAAGGAAGCACCTAAAGAAATAGAAACGTTCTTTGTGGATAACGGAATTGACCCAACAGGTTTGGGAGAGCCATCTTTACCTCCAATTATTGGCGCGTTGGCCAATGCCCTTTATAAAGCTACAGGACAAAGACATTATAATCAACCGTTTATTACGGAGAAATCCGTAATAGGTTAATACCCTTATGCTATTGTAATACTAAAACGCCAGAATAAAAATTCTGGCGTTTTTTTAGTTCATATTTTAAATTTCAATACTGCCCTCAAATAACTTCTAGAATCGTTATCTATTGTAAGTATGGTATTATTGTCTCCATCTTTTAGCTTATTGCTTAAACTAAAATTATAAGCCGCCCTTAAATCTAACTGAAAATGTTCTGTAATATGATACTCATATTGTAGACCACCATTGATCAAAGACATATTTATGAGTTCCGCAACATCCGTATCATTCACCAGTGCCCCATTCTGCACATTAGAAGTAAAACCATCTAATTGGGCAAACAACTTTATTCTATGTTTGTCCGATATATGGTATTGTAAATTGGTTTTGGGAATCCCCAAATTATATGACCAATCTGCACTAAATTTCTTGTAGTAGCTTATAAAAGGTAAAGGGAATAAATAGCCTCTATTTTGGGAATACGAAAGCCCTAAGATCAAACGTGATGGCTTATAGTCATCTTCATATTTTTTAATAAAAACCAAGTCTCCTGAAAAGACGATGTCATCAACCGTTAAATTTCTTGCCGTATGGTTTGTACTTATACCCGGCTGAAACCTTACCCCTAATCGCCAATCATTCTTTAGTGGCTGTGTATACCCTATGGTAAAATCAAGTATTCTAAAGTCATTTAATTGATTTCTATCAAACGGCAATTCTTCATCTTTAAAGCGAAGATGAATATTGCTATAATCAAACCCTAAAAACAAATATTTACCATCTCCCTTTAAAGGAATTGGAGCATTTATCAATACTCTAGAACGGGTATATTCTACATCAGAATTTTTATTGGGTATAAACGTAAAATCTATTCTTGCCAAATCGCTCAACTGTGCCGAGGCAGATCCGGTAATCAAAAATAAAAAAAGGATTAAAATTTTATGATGCATGTAATTGTACTTACCATCTAACTAATTAAGGATAATGCAAGTACGGTCTATTTATTGTACTCTTGTTGTTCTAATAAGCATAAAAGTATCTTAAAAGATTTACCTTAAACTACAAATTCAAATCTTTGGTTACCCTAGCCAATTCTTGATCGAATAATTCTTTAGTGACTTCCTTATTATAAAATGGGACCATTTCATTTAATTTATCTTTCCCTTGTTCCGATGCCACCAATTCTGGAAATGCTTTTTCAATAACATCGAGCATTATTTTAACAGAAGTTGAAGCACCAGGTGATGCACCCAACAAACATGTAATTCTACCGTCTTTACTACTTACCAATTGTGTACCAAACTCCAACGAACCGCCTTTAAATTCATCTTTTTTTATCGTTTGAACACGTTGACCTGCAATTACAATTTCCCAATCTTCATTTTTGGCATCCTTAACAAATTGACGCAATGATTCCATGCGATCATCAAAGCTCATGGCCACTTGTTCCAATAAATATTTTGTCAATGGAAGATTATGCCAAAACACGCCCCACATGGATGGTATATTATCAAAATTGATAGATTTAAACAGGTCTAAATAAGAACCTTCCTTTAAAAACTTAGGACTAAAACCTGCAAACGGACCAAACAACAATTCTCTCTTTCCATTGATATAACGGGTATCTAAATGCGGTACCGACATTGGCGGGTCACCAATACCTGCTTTGCTATATACCTTGGCGTTATGCTGATTTTTGATATCTTGATTTTTACAGACCAACCACTCGCCACTAACAGGAAATCCACCGTAGCCGTCTTTCTCCTCAATTTCAACCTTTTGCAGCAATAAAAGACTACCGCCACCGGCACCGATAAAAACATGTTCGGCATCGATTGTATTTTTCTTACCTGTTTCTAAATTTTTCATCTTCACCAACCATTCTTCATCATGGTCAGGGTCTATGTCTTCAACCTCTGTATGGAACAATACTTCAGTATCATATTCATCTTTAAGTATAGCAAATAATTTTTCCGTTAATGCGCCGTAATTCATCTCGGTTCCCCTATCTATTCGCGATGCTGCCATAACCTCATCTTCAGTACGATTATGCATCATTAAAGGAAACCATTCTTTCATTTTTTCAACTTCTCTAGTAAACTCCAATCGAGTTGAACATAAAATGCTCTTTAAAAGCTTTAAAACGATTTTCAAGATAGTTGGCGTTCTCTTCTCCCTTTACCCAGCTATGATGTGGAACGGGAGTGATGAATGTTTTAGGGTCTTTGATCAAGCCTTCCGCTACCAAATAAGACCAGTATTGCTTAGAAATTTCAAACTGGGTGCAGATGTTAATAGCCTTTCTAATATCTACAGCACCATCTTCGTTTTCTGGAGTATAATTCAACTCACATAAGGCAGAGTGACCTGTACCTGCATTGTTCCAAGCAGCAGAGCTTTCTTGTCCCACTTTACCTAATCGTTCAACGATCAGCACATTAAGATCTGGCTTTAACTGTTTTACCAATAAAGCTAATGTAGCACTCATGATACCTGCACCTACACATATTAGGTCATATTCTTCTCGTAAAACCATTATAAATTTTTAAAATGTAATATAAAATTAATCCATCACAAACTTAAAGCCTGCTGTAAGAATGCTGGAACTAAAGGTCGTATTCCTATCATATTTATAGAATTTTACATCTATACTTTTAAGTCCGAGTTTCCAGACATGCATTTTTGTAAAAATATCTGTGTAGGAAACTCCCATTCCAAATTGGTTTGCCGAATATTTAGACAAATCATAATCAGAGGTATAAAACGTATCCGTAGAAAATGCTTCTTCATATCCGTAAAAATAATCTGCCGCTGACTGCTGGTAAAATCTATAAGATGGGTATACCGTAAACTTATCCGTTAGCTTAATAGGCACTTCTACACTTGCCGTGTGCGAGTTAATACCCCAATCATCAAAATAATATCTATAGTAGGATCGTAACACAACACTTTCATTTATATACCAATTCAACCTTCCGCCACCTGCAACTTTAAAGCGGCTATCCGGTAATTGCTCAATAGCATCCGCAAGTTGAAATTCTTGAATAAATGAATCGGCTACATCTGCAAAATAAACGCGTTGAAAAGGTGTACTCAGTAAACCATCTTGCTTTACAAAATCTAAAGCCAATGAACCTTGAAGATTTTTACCTAGAATTTGAGAAAAGCCCAAACCTACCGAATAGGAGTTTCTTGTCTCATCTGTAAACTTCTCAAAAGTAGGACTGTAATCTGTGTTCCCGGTAATTGTTTTGTTTGAAAAGAATCCGTTATCCAACCCATTTGCCCCACTTGCAAAAGGTCTTAGTTCCGTAGGGTAAATGGGAGTCCAAGTATCTAGAAATATATTCGCATTAATACTTACCTCGGTATTTTTTTCATTGAAGAGCTTTGTTAACCCACCACCAAATCCGAATGAAAAATAATCATATTCCGATGACACTGATAGATTTCCGGAGTACATAGTATTTCTATCATCTGAACTATGCGTATATGTGCCGGACAAGTTGGTCCATACATCTGACCTAGAAGCTCCAGTACTTGCTACAAAAGCATCTGCCCTTTCGCTTCCATCAAATGGATCCACATTACTAGAAGATGCAGAGGTGTAGGCAGAAACACCAGCATCAATGGTTAAAATATCATCATCATTCAATGGTACCGATACTATAATAGTTCCCGTAACATCTGTAAGTTCCTCTGTACCAATACCACCGGTAACAGCAGCATTATCACCGTTTTGAGAATAGTAACTGCTCAAGAAATCTACTTCGGTAGTTTCCAACACACGTTTTTTATAAGAGTTGGTTACACCGGTATTTTGCTGGGCGTAACCAGCACCGCATAGCATACATGCAATGAGTAGCACTATAAATTTAAACTTATGTCTTTGTTGTTTCATTACTAACTAATTACAGCCGCAGCCTCCACCTGTTTTACCTCCGTTTGCACCTACCGCTGCTTCTCTATATGAATGCACGGTAATCACATTTCTATCGCACTTTTTATCTTGCAAGGTCATGTCAGGATCGTTGATATTTACTTTATCGTACTCCTTTAATACCGTGCAGCTACTAAGACCACCAATCATTACCAACACAATTAAAATCCTTTTCATTTTACTTATTTATTTGAATATTCTTAGATGTAATTATAGTACCCAAGTCGTCAATAATGATACACTCTACCTTTGGCAACTGCTCTATTCTATTTAAACCCACTTCTTTACCCATTACAAAAACAGATGTTGCAAGCGCATCTGCAAGTTCTGCCTTTGGGGCAAATACTGTTACGCTAACTATTCCCGTTGCCGGATAACCGCTACGGGGATCAATAATATGTGTATATCTGGTATTATTAAAAGTTACGTACTTCTCATAATTACCGGAGGTGACCACCGCTCCATTATCCAAGGGTAATAATGCAAACACCTTGTTCTTATTCATTGGGTTGGTAATGGCTACTTGCCAACTATCACCATTAGGTTGCTTTCCCCAAGTATTCATATCTCCAGATGCATTTATAATACCTGCTACCACACCTCTGGAAATCAATAGTTCTTTTGCCTTATCCGCCGCATAACCTTTTCCTATTGCTCCAAAACCTATTTTCATACCCTTCAATTTGAGGAAAACGGTATGATCCTTTTTATTCAAAAGGATATTTTGATATCCTACTTTAGATACTGATGCTTTAATGGTTGCTTCCTCAGGCATTTTAGTCATGCTACCGTCAAACCTCCAGATGTTATCCATTGATGCATAACTGATATCAAAAGCACCATCGGTCAATGTAGAAATTCCTATTCCCCTTTGTATTAAATTGAACAATTCCGCATCAACTTTAACAGGTTGTACTCCTGCGTTTTTATTAATTTCCGATGTCTGTGAATTTGGATCCCAAGAAGAAATCAACTTTTCTATTCTTGTTATTTCACTGACAGCCAAATTAATATACTCTTGACCTTCAATAGGATCTTTAGCTACAACCGTAATATCAAAACGGCTACCCATTAATTTTATAGTACGCTTAAAAGGCTCTTGAGCCAGAAGCTGCCCAACAGAACATATCATTACTATGAGAACTAGTTTTTTCAAGCTATTTTATGAATGAATTTAATTCTGCAATGTATTCTTTTGGTGACAGTTTTTTATAACTGGTTTCGCCATAAACTTTACCATCCGCATTCATTACTACCACGAAGGGGAAGATACCTTGACGGTTGTACTTTTCTGCTAAAACCTTGTTCTTATTTAATTGCACTACTGGCAATGCATTCTTTTTTCTACGTGGAAAATCTGCTTGTAACATAATATAATGGTCCATGGCATACTCCTTAAACTCATCTGTTGACCACACCGATCTATCTAATTTAATACAAGGTGCACACCAATCTGAACCTTGAAAAACAAGGACAATAGGCAAATTGTGAGTTTTAGCAAGTTCTTTTGCTTCAGTAAAATCCGTCTGCCAATCTTGGGCAATAGCGGTACCTAACCCTATGACCAACATCAAAACTGTAATTACGTATTTTTTCATAAAATTCAATTCTGCTGCAACAAATTAATACAAAGCACTTTGCAGTATCTGCGTTTTAAAAGCTACGGCAATGCAATAGCCTCTAATAGCTTAACGCACCTTTTAGTAAAAATTGTGTACTTGATGATACTGATGTTCACTACTTTAAATGACCAATGTGTTATTATATGTAAGCTAGTCAAGATTTGAGATAGTATTCCCCCAAAACTCTTTAAACATCTTTCTCTATTATGTGATTTTCATCATATTTAAGAATACCCTTGATCTATATTTTTGAAACTTGAAAATTTAGAATCAACAAGTTGTGTTTATTTTAAAAACTACACATTATAAAAACATGATTTTTTAAACAAAAATGTCAGTTTATAAACCATAAATAGTATTCCCTGACAAAATCCTATAAATTTGATAAACACTAATCCCATTTACACGTGAGTAAAGCCATATATATTGTTACTACAGAACCAAATAGTGGAAAATCAATTATTTCATTAGGTCTTATGCAACTTCTTTTAAGTAGAACTGCCAAGGTTGGTTATTTCAGACCAATTATCGATGATGTTCCCAAAGGGAAAACCGACAATCATATTGACACTGTTTTAAGCTACTTTAATGTAGATATGAAGCCTGAAGAAGCTTTTGCATATACACGAAGCCAGGTGGTTCAATTAAAAAACCTAGATAAAGATGATGAAATTGTAGGGCATATTATACACAAGTATAAAACTATAGAAAAAAAGTTCGATTTCGTTTTAGTGGAAGGAACCGATTTTTCTGGAGAAGGTGCCATAATTGAATGGGACATTAATGTTCTTATTGCAAAAAACCTAGGCATACCTGCAGTTATTCTAGCAAGCGGAAAAAACAAAACTTTGGATGAGTTGGTCGGTAATCTTTACATGGCCTATGACTCTTTTAAAGAGAAAGGTGTAGATGTACTTTTAATCGTAGCCAATAAAGTACAACCAGAAAATGTTTCTATTGTTTCTGAAGGTTTAAAAGAAAAACTACCCAATGACATATTGGTAGGTACCATACCTGTAAACCCTATTTTAGGCAGCCCTACTTTAAAGGAAATTGCCCAAGAATTAGATGCTAAAATACTTTTTGGTGAAGATTATATCAATAATCAAGTTGGTAGCTTTAGTGTTGGCGCCATGCAATTACGTAACTACATAACCCATTTAAAAGATGATAGCTTGGTGATTACACCTGGTGATCGCGCAGATATTATTTTAGGGGCGCTACAAGCCAATATTTCTACCAACTACCCTAGCTTGTCCGGTATTGTTCTAACCGGTGGTTTATTACCGGAAGAATCCATTATAAAGTTGATAGAGGGACTTTCAGACATCATTCCCATTCTATCTGTAGCAAGAGGTACCTTCCATGTCACCAATAAAATAGGGACTATTAGACCACGTATTTATGCTGAAAATACCGAAAAAATACAGACCTCAATACAAGAGTTCGAAAAACACATTCCTACCAAAGAACTGGCCGAAAGGTTAATCACTTTTAAAGCTAAGGGAATTACCCCTAGAATGTTTCAATATAACCTTCTGCAAAAAGCCAAATCATCTAAAAAACATATTGTACTGCCCGAAGGTTCAGATGAACGAATTCTGATGGCAACCAAAATGCTGATAGATGCCGAAGCGGTAACCATTACACTTTTAGGCAATAGAGATCAGATTATTTCAAAAATCACTGAACTGGATATTGACATAGACCTTAGCACCATAAACATTATTGATCCTACAACATCTGACAATTTTTTAGATTACTCCACTACCCTGTTTGAATTACGTAAGCATAAAAACGTAAACTTGGCAATGGCCAAAGATTTAATGGAAGACGTATCATATTATGGTACCATGATGGTTTATAAAGGGCATGCTGACGGCATGGTTTCCGGTGCCGTACATACCACCCAACATACCATAAGACCTGCATTACAGTTTATAAAAACAAAGCCTGGTGTTTCTATAGTATCTTCTATATTTTTTATGTGTTTACCCAATAGGGTCACTGTTTTTGGAGATTGTGCCATTAACCCTAATCCTACTTCAGAGCAATTATCTGAAATTGCAATTTCATCTGCCGCTACAAGTGCTGCATTTGGCATAGAACCTAAAGTAGCCATGCTATCGTATTCTTCTGGAGCATCGGGTGTTGGTGAAGATGTTGATAGAGTACGAAAAGCTACTGAAATCATAAAAGATAAAAGACCCGACCTAAAAGTGGAAGGCCCCATTCAATATGATGCAGCAGTTGATGCCAAAGTTGGTTTAAGTAAATTGCCCGAATCTGAAGTTGCAGGACAAGCTAGCGTGTTTATATTCCCTGACTTGAATACAGGAAATAATACTTATAAAGCGGTACAAAGAGAAACTGGTGCCTTGGCGATCGGACCAATGTTACAAGGTCTAAATAAACCGGTTAATGATTTAAGCCGAGGTTGTACCGTAGATGATATTTTTAACACCGTAATAATTACTGCTATTCAAGCAGAAGGATTCTAAACTCATTTTCATGAATATTTTAATTATCAACTCTGGTAGCTCATCTATAAAATATCAACTTTTAGATATGCCTGCGGCAAAGATTATTTGTCAAGGATCTATAGAGCCTATTGGTAGTACCCAAGCTATTTCAACCTATAAAACGGATACACATAAGGTTGAAAAAACCTATGAAATTGCAACTCACAAAGCTGGTCTGGAGCGAATTACTTCTCTTTTGCTTGATGCTGAAATGGGCGTGATCGATAGTACTGAGGAAATAGATGCCATTGGTCATCGTGTGGTACATGGTGGTAAAGATTATGTTGATACTACTTTAATCAATGAAGAAGTTAAACAAAAAATAAAATCACTTTCTCCCCTAGCCCCTTTACACAACCCTGCCAATCTAGAAGGAATACTAATGGCGGAAGAAATTTTTAAATCATCTAAGCAAATCGTTGTTTTCGATACTGCCTTTCATGGAACGTTACCAATAAAAGCTAAAAAATATGCCGTACCCAATATCCTGTTCGAAGAAAAGAGAGTTCAGGCGTATGGGTTTCATGGTACCAGCCACAAATATGTTTCAGAAAAAGCAAATGAATATCTAAGTAATCAAAATACCAAGCTCATTTCCATTCACTTGGGTAACGGGTGTAGCATTACAGCTATTGAAAATGGTAAAAGTATTGATCACAGTATGGGATTTGCACCGTCTAACGGATTGGTAATGGGTACACGAAGTGGTGATATTGACCATTCCATTATTTTTTATATGGTGAATACACTTGGGTATAGTTTAGATGAAGTAAATGAACTTTTGAACAAAAAAAGTGGAATGCTAGGCCTTACAGGTTACAATGACCTACGTGATATTGAAGTAGAGGCGAGTAAAGGTAATACCGACTGCATTCTTGCCTTAGAAATGAATGCCTACCGAATTAAAAAATACATAGGCGCCTATATTGCGGCAATGAACGGTTTAGATGCTATCATTTTCACCGCAGGAATTGGAGAAAACTCCAGTTTAATGCGCCAACTTGTGTGCAAGGATATGGATTGTTTTAATCTTCATTTAGACGACTCCAAAAATGATTTAAGATCTAAAAATGTTAGAGAAATAAATACCACGGATTCTAAGGTAAAAATTCTGGTAATCCCTACAAATGAAGAATTGGAAATTGCCAAACAGGTTTACCAATTAATTAATTAGTTCTAATTATAAGCCTTGGAAATTGTTCTGTAATTGATGGCTAAATTCCAAGGCTTTCCCATATATAATGAACCAGTTTCATATGTCCAATTCTCCTGACATTTGTTTTAAAATTATTTCGGATAATTTGGCTTGAAATTTTGCATTACTAAACCTAACCCTAGCATTTATATAATTAAGTTGTGCCGTTCTAAACTCAATTGTAGGAATGATACCTATTCTATACTTTTCTACCGTAATATCTAGATTTTCCTTGGCTATTGCTTCATTATTTCCTTCCAATTCTATTAAACTTATATTGGTAAGATAGGTTTGATAGGTTGTGCTCAATGTAGATAGTAATTCCTGTTCTTTTTCTTTAATGGCAATGGCTGCATTTTCCAATTCCATTTTTCCTATTTTCTCATTCCTGTTTTGATTGAATCCATCAAACAGATTTAATGTTGCGCCAAATCCGTAACTAAATCCGTTAGACTCAGAACTTGTAGTAAAACCAAGACTAGATTCTGATTTTCCAAAATTATAACCTGTAGTAGCATAAATGGTGGGGTACCTTGATGCCTTAACCTGTTTAAGTTCCAACTCACTAATTCTCTTACTTATTCTCTCTGCATTTAATTCTGGATTATTGGCCATTAATTTAGATTCTAAATCAGGTAACAATAAACTCTGATCAACGAATATTTCGGGTACTGCCTTAAAATCGGTTGTTAAGTCTCTCGCCAATTGTTCGTTCAACTGAATTTTGGTATTTGCATATAGTTCTTTTTGGCGCTGCATTAAAGTTTGATCGGTATTTAAATCTACTTGAGCATTTAAAACTTCCAATTTAGATGCCTTTCCAATAGAGAATCTATTTCTAGCCAATTCTACTCTTTGTTCTGAAATATAAATAGTACTGTCCAAAGCGGCTAATTGCTGTTGTTGTTGTACCAAATCGTAGTAGGTAATCATTACCTCGCCAACCTTGGTCAATACCACTTGCTTTAATTCTTCTGCACCTAATTCCCGGTTCTGTTTCAATTGATCATATGCCGCAAACATACTTAACCCATCAAATAAGAACCAATCTAAAGTTACTCCATAGTCCAAACTATTGTTTTTAGCATTGTCCTGTTCTACTTGAGAACCATCTGTTCTTGTTTGTGATAAATTCTGCACACTATTATTATCTTCAATACTTGCTTCTAAAGTAGGAAGCATACCAGCAAAACCTGGACTTACGGAGACAGAATCAATTTTTAAATTGTTGGCGGCCGTGATGATCTGATAGTTGTTCTTCACCGTAATCTTAACGGCATCTTCAATAGTCAGAATTTCTTGTGCGGCGGCGTTAAGATGTAAAATAATTAAAAATAAAAATGGTAGCTTGGTTATATTCATTCTAGTTGGTTTCAAATACTTTAAACTCCGGTCTCTCTACTTTTTCCCTAGACCACAATAAATACAGGGCAGGTATCACAAAAAGTGTCAATAGCAAAGAAAACATGGTACCTCCTATTATTACTACACCCATACCTATTCTACTAGTTGATGCCGCTCCAAGAGATAACGCAATTGGTAGAGCGCCTAATGCAATGGTTAAACTGGTCATTAAAATAGGTCTTAACCTTGATTCTGAAGCCTTCATAATTGCCTCACTTTTTTCAATACCTTGCTCCCTTAATTGGTTTGCAAACTCCACAATCAGAATACCATTCTTAGTTACAAGACCAATTAGCATTATAGTACCGATCTGGCTAAATATATTCCAAGATTGCCCAAACAACCACAATGAAAACAGTGCACCGGCAACCGCCATAGGCACCGTTAAAATGATAATAAAAGGGTCAATAAAGCTTTCAAATTGAGCCGCTAAAATCAAAAATATCAGTAATAATGCTAGTCCAAATGCAAAGAGTGTATTGGAACTACTCTCAACAAAATCACGAGACTCACCTCCCAAATCAGTGGTAAAGGTATCATCAAGTACATTTTCCTTAATTCTTTCCATTGCGGCAATACCATCATTTATAGTTTTTCCAGGCGCAAGATTTGCTGAAACCGTAGCTGCCATATAGCGATTGTTATGATATAATTGTGGCGGACTACTATGCTCAGTAGTATGCACTAAATTATCCAATTGGATAAGTAATCCGTCCTTGTTCTTTACAAATATAGATGTGAGGTCCATTGGTGCATTCCTATCCTCCTTATCAAACTGACCTATTACTTGATATTGTTTTCCATTCTTTAAAAAATAGCCAAAACGCTGACCACTTAATGACAATTGCAAAGTCTGGGCTACATCTATAACAGATACTCCTAATGTCTCCGCTTTCTCCCTATCTATGGAAACATATAGCTCCGGTTTATCAAATTTCAAATTGACATCTACATAAGAAAAGGTCTCATCATTCTCAGCTTCTGCCATAAATTCCGGTATGTATTCCTTTAACTTATCAAAATTCTGAGCTTGAATAATATACTGTATCGGTGGACCTCCACGTCTATTCACTGAAATAGTTGGGCGTTCCGATACGTTAGATTTTCCTCCTACATAAGCTTTTGCCCATTCACCTAAATCATTGGCTATCTCTCTTTGCGATCGATCACGCTCACTAGGATCCACCAATGCAATATTAGCCCTACCGCTGTTCACAGATGAAGAACCAAAACCAGGTGAAGTCAAAACCAAACTCACCTTTTTTTCTGGTACCGAATCATTTATCAATTCGGTAATATCGGTCATTAACCTATCCATATACTCATAAGAAGAACCCTCTGGAGCATTAACACTTAAACGTATAAAGCTACGATCATCATAAGGAGCCGTTTCTTTTGGTAGAAGAATATAAAATACCGCAATTAAAGCTATACAGCCCGCTAGAATGGGGAAACTCAACCATTTTCTTTTCATAAAAACCCTTAGCGATTCTGCATAGGATTTATTCATTTGCAAAAAGTATTTCTCAGTTACATGATAAAATTTTGTTTGCTTTTGTTTGCCCGGTTTAATCAAGTAGGCATTGAGCATGGGAGTTAACGATAAAGACACAAATGCCGAAATTAGTACAGCTGCTCCAAGTACTACCCCAAACTCCCTAAATAGCCTTCCTACAAACCCTTCTAAAAAGATGACGGGCAAAAATACGGCTGCCAATGTTATTGATATGGATATTACAGCAAAAAATATTTCATTAGACCCTTTGATAGCCGCCTCAATGGGACTCATACCTTCTTCTACCTTTTTATAAATATTTTCCGTCACAACAATACCATCATCAACAACCAATCCCGTTGCCAATACAATAGCCAAAAGTGTTAAAACATTTATTGAATAACCAAACAACCACATTACGAAAAACGTAGCAATTAAGGATACAGGTATATCAATTAAAGGGCGCATGGCCATTGACCAATTTCTAAAGAAAACGAAGATGACCAATATTACCAGAATTACCGAAATAAGTAAGGTCTCGGCTACTTCGGTAACCGCCCGTCTTACAAAGACGGTGTCATCAATTACAATATTCAGTTTAAAGCCTTCCGGTAAATCTTTTTTAAGGTTTTCGTATTCTTCGTAAAAAGCATCTGCGATTTCCAAATAGTTAGTACCGGGTTGTGGGATTACCGCAGTAGCTACCATGGGCTGACCAGAATCGCTCATTTTAGTCTCCATGTTCTCACCCTCTAATGAAGCTTGGCCTATATCACTTAAACGCACTAACTTATCATTATCTGCCATGATAATGATATTATTAAATTGTTCTTCAGTACTTAAATTACCTATGGTCTTTACTGTTAGCTCTGTGTTATTGCCGGTTAATTTTCCCGATGGTAATTCTACGTTCTGTGCCAATAATGCATCTTGTACATCTGAAACCGTTAATCCATATGAGGAAAGTTTTAAAGGGTCTATCCAGAGCCTCATGGCATATCTTCGTTGACCCCAAATTTGCACACTACTAACGCCTGGTATGGTTTCTATTCTTTGAGCGATGACGTTTTCAGCATAGTCGGATAATTCAAGAATATTTTTATTATCGCTCTGAACGGTCATTGACAATATTCTTTGTGCATCCGCATCAGATTTAGACACCACAGGCGAAGAGTCAAGATCATCGGGCAAACTTCTAATTGCTTGTGACACCTTATCCCTAACATCGTTTGCTGCTTCTTCAAGATCTTTGTCTAGATTAAATTCTATATTAATAGAACTTGAGCCTTGTACACTAGATGAGCTTAAATTTCTAATGCCATCAATAGAATTAATGGCCTTCTCCAGTGGTTCGGTAATTTGAGATTCTATAATATCTGCATTGGCACCAGAATATGTAGTTCTTACCGAAACTTGTGCAGGGTCAATTGACGGAAATTCCCTAATGCCTAAATACGTGTAACCTATAATTCCAAAAAGAACCAGGGTCACATTCATTACTATGGCAAGTACCGGTCTTTTTATGCTTAAAGTAGATAGATTCATTATTCCCCTGTTCTTGCTTCTGGTTGATTAAAATCTATTTCCACCGGTGTGCCATTTTTTAAGGCCATTACGCCATAAGTTAAAATGGTATCACCGGCTTTTAAGCCGGTCAACACCCTAACTTCATTTCCAGTTCTTGTACCAATCTCTACATCTATCTCTTTCGCCCTACCTTTTTCAGATATAAAAATGCGTTTACCGTTCTGTACCGGAATCAAAGATTCTGACGGAACTAATAACGCATTATCAACGCTTTCTAAAGGCAAAAGCACGTTTGCGTAAGTACCTGGATAAATTTTCCCGTCACTATTCTCTGCAATTGCTCTCATTTTCAAGGTTCTGGTAGCAATTTCAACCTCAGGTTCTATAGCATACACGGTAGCCTCATGATTTATATTGGCATCTGAAGTAGTAAAAGTGAGATTTGTACCAATCTCTACCTGGGATGCATACTTTTCGGGTATGGAAAAGGTGATTTTAAGTTTACTGGTATTTACCAATTTAGCAATAGGTGTTAATGGTGTAACATAGGTTCCCTTTGATATGGAACGTAAACCAATGGTACCTGAGAAAGGTGCCCTAACAATAGTTTTTGATAATTGGGCTTGTATGAGTTGTGATTCTGCACTTGCGGACTGAAAATCCGCACTTGCAATTTCATATTCTTCTTGACTAATAGCCTGCTTTTCTAAAAGCAATTTTGCCCTTCGTTCATTTTCAGAAGCTAATTTTTGTGCAGTTTGTACTTTTGACAATTGTGCCTGTAGCTCAACATCATTTACAGTAAAAAGTACTTGACCTTCTACCACTTTACTACCTTCCTCAAAATTGATACTCTCTACAACTCCTGATATTTCACTTCTAATTTCTATTTGTTCATTGGCTTCAATAGTTCCAGAGAGAGAAATATTGTCATTAAATTCTTGTTCTTGTAAAACAAGGCCTTTTACGGTTGTAGCTGTTGATGATTCCTCTGACAGTTTAGGCTCTCCAATTTCATTATTGGCATTTATTCTATAAACGATCAAAGCGGTCAACCCTATCAGCAAGATACCGTAAACAATGTATTTTGTTTTCATAGGTGGTGGATTGTTTTTAGTTAGTTTGGCTACTAACAAATCTAAACCTAAACACCTATTTTGGGGATATCTTAAGCTATATTTAACAAGGTTTTAGCACCATATTTTCAACTATATAAAAAATGATATCAAAGACTATCATAAAGGCAATTAAATATGACTTCAAAATTTAAAAATGGTTTAGTATACCTTATTATTTAACATTTTTTAACCTCTCAGAATTTATACGCTGAACATATTTACACTAAGATAACAGCACAAACTGTTTAATAAAAAAGACGGTGCCTTAGTAGAACGTTTTCGTTCTCTAAAACACCGGATCTTGAACTGTATATTCTATTTCTAGAACAATTATTTATGCTTCACAACTAGCACAATCTTTCTTTTGCTTGAATTTTTGGGCAGCATTCATACTATGTTGGTAGTACAATGACTTCAATCCTAATTTCCATGCGGTTACGTGAATCTTATTGATTTCCTTAACTGGCATTTCTGGATGAACAATAATGTTAACGGATTGACCTTGATCAATATGGTTCTGTCTATTTGCTGCTTGATAGATAATATCCATCTGGTCAATTTCTGAATAGGTTTTAAATACATCTTTCTCCAAATCAGAAAGGAAATCTAAATGCTGTACAGATCCATCAAAATCACGAATGCTTCTCCACACCTCAGTGGTATTCATACCTTTCTCCTCTAAAAGATCAACTAAGAACGGATTTCTTATGGTTGTCTTTACCTTGGCAATATCCTTTACGTATGTATTTGACCAAATTGGTTCTATACCTTGAGAAACCTGACCTAATATGAATGCAGATGACGTTGTAGGTGCAATTGCATTCAATGTCGCATTTCTTCTTCCAAAACCTTTTAAAACCTTTGGCTCTCCAAATTTATCTGCCAACTCTTCAGAAGCACTGTAGGACTTCTCTTTAATTGTCTTAAATATCTCACTATTTAGATTATAGGCTTCTTGACTGTTAAAAGGCAACATTTTAGATTGCAATAATGAATGCCAACCTAATACTCCTAAACCTAGCGCTCTGTTATCTTTTGCAAAATTATAAGCGCGTTCCATGAACAAAAAGGTTTGACGATCTTCCCTATTTTCAGAATCGCGGTATACTTCTAATTTTTCACAGAATTCCGTAATTACAGCATCTAAAAAGAATACCATAGTTTCTACAGCATCTGTATCTTTCCATTTATCGTAGTGAAGAACGTTTACAGAAGACAATACACATACAAAAGACCACTCGTCACTAGATGGCAACATAATCTCCGTACATAGGTTACTAGCATAAATCTTATGACCTTTTTCTTGGTATACATCTGCAGCACCATTGTTGGCATTATCCTTAAAGAAGATATACGGGTAGCCCATTTCACCTCTTCTCTGTAAAACTTTGGCCCAGATAGAACGTTTTTCATTGTCACCATCTACCATTTCTTGCATCCACTCATTCGTAACAGTTACGCCATGAGTCAATTCTTGAATAGGGTTACCTTCAGTTCCAATTTCCAAAAACTCTTCAATATCAGCGTGTTCTACCGGTAAGTAAGGAGAAAAACGACCTCTACGTACAGAACCTTGGCTTACGACATCTACCATAGATTCAAAAAGCTGCATAATATGTACCGCACCAGATGCCTTCCCATTATTTTTAACTTCTGCTCCCCTATGTCTAATATTACCAAAGTAACCAGAGGTACCACCACCTAATTTTGACATCATACCTACTTCAGATTGGGTGTACAAAATGTTACCCATATCATCGGCTATATTAGAGCCAAAACAGCTAATTGGCAATCCTCTTTCTTTTCCAAAATTTGACCATACCGGAGATGCCAATGAGTAAAAACCTTCACTCATATACCCATAGAACTTATCTGAAAAACCAGGCATACCTAATATTTTCTCCGCTCTATCTGCAATTTCACGAATACGGGTTTCGGCTGATACTCCCGGAGTTAAATAACCAGAAGCCAAGAAGTTACGACTATCTTGATTTAACCACTTAAACCCTTCTTCTTTGTCTTGTTTTATACTTTTAAGCGCTTCTTTTCTTGCTTGTACCAGTTCATTAGAACCATTCAGCTTAATTTCTTCTTTTACGCTAGTCTCTAAGTTAATTTTTGAATCGTTCATTTAAAATAAGTCGTCACTGGTTATACTTTGTGTTCTTTTGCTATAGTTAATGGAGCGCTTTACGAAGAAATCGCCATGTTTGGTACCGATTATCTCATCATCAAACCATTCTGTCTGAGATAATAATTCTTCGTCTACCTCAAATATTTTTTCGATTCCAATACTTTCTATCGAATCATTAAATCTCTTTTTAATGAATTCCTTGATTAAGTTTTTAGGAAGGAAATCTATTTCACCTGCTTCAAAAATCCAATCTATAATATCACTCTCGGCCAAGAATGCATCTTTACACATATCTTGAACAGTACTATTAAATTCTACGTTAAACCATGTAGGATTCTCGTCTTTTATAATATTGATGATGTCAATTCCGAAATCGCCATGAATCTGTTCTTCTTTTGAGGTTGCTTCAACGACGTTAGAGATACCTTTAAACATATTCTTATGTTTATTAAAGGCCATGATAATCAAGAACTGAGAGAACAATGATACGTGCTCAATGAATAGTGAGAACAATAAAATTGATTCAGAATACTCTTTGTTGTCTTCACTTTTAGAGTTCTTAAGAGCCGTTTCCAAATAATGAACCCTTTTCATTATTACAGGCTTTTTCTTCAAGTTCTTGAACTCTGCATTTAAACCTAATATTTCCAACAAATGAGAATACGCATCATGATGTCTTACTTCACTTTCTGCAAACGTTGCACCTACAGAACCAATTTCTGGTTTTGGCATCTTATGGTAGATATCTCCCCAGAAGCTCTTAACCGCAACTTCAATTTGGGAAATGGCCAACATCGCATTTTTTATGGCATTTCTTTCAATGTCATTCAAGCCGGTCTTAAAGTCTTGAATGTCACTTGTAAAGTTAAATTCCGTATGTATCCAATATGAATGTCTAATTGCCGATACATATTCGTACAATGCTGGGTATTCATATGGTTTTAGATTCACTCGCTTTTCAAAGATGTTCGATTTTCTTTTCTGTGCTTGCTCATTTCTATATAGAATATATCCCTTAGCAACATCAAAGTAACCGCCTTCCATTAACTTGTTCTCAACGAAATCTTGAACCTCCTCTACTGTAGGAATATAATTATCGTCTAATTTCTTTCTTTCTAACAGTGCTAAATGCACATTATTGGAAATTATTTCAGCTTCACCAGGACCACCATGTTCAACGGCTGTCATAGCCTTTAAAATAGCATTTGTAATTTTGTGTAAATGGAAGGGTTTTGTTGAAAAATCCCGTTTTATGACCTGTGTGATTTTCATGTTAAAATAATGTTAATGATGAACTAATTAAGCGAGGTGTAAAGTTCCAAAATTAATCACCTTATTTTCACATTTACCTCGTTAAGCTTTTAACATGGTTATCAACAATTGCAATTTTAACTAAAAATAGAAGAATGCCAACCTTCTCCAAATCACACACTAAATAACTTTAAATCAATGTCTTATATTGATAAATTTAAATTCTAAATTTAGATTTGCTTAAAGAATTACTTCAGCTAATAATTGTATAAATAATTTTTAATAAAGTTGGCTATAGTCATTTTTTTCTAATAACATACTATTAACATTGATGTAATTTTTTACAATTTAAGTTGACCAACTTAAGTCGTTTTTCTTCAATATAATAGCTTTACCCATCTGTCTAAAAAATTCAATTTTCTCTTTAAAAAATCAAATGGTATCATTTAGAAATGTCAATGGTTTTTTTAATGATTTCACCTTTTTTACCACCAAAACTCTCCGATTGCACTTCAATTTTTATTTTTCCATTTTTTGTAGGAATTTTTGAAATATAAAAATCTTTAGAGGGTGTTTTACCTAACCAAATTTTGTCATTTTCTTCATTTATAAAGTATAAATTATGATATACAGGAGCATCTAAAGTTTTAAAATGAACATACAATTCGGCATTGTTTTCATTTAAAAAGCCATTTACCTGAAATTGAGATGTAGTTGGTGATGGTTCGTGTTTGGAGTTTATGGCAACCTCGCCTAAATACGCACTACCTTTGCCCCTAGTTCTAACTCCGATTTTAATTATACGAACGTTTTTACGAGCGGTTATTCTAAAATTGTTTTTCTTCCAGGAAAGTGAATTTTTAAGCGCATTGGTTAAAATCTCCCCGTTAGATAATTGGCAATAAAACTCTAAACTTATATTACCAATAGTTTTAGCGACAACGCTAAAATTCACGTTCTTTTCTAAACTTATTTTTGTCTTGTACAAAGGTAGTTCTGCATTCTCGTACGCTTCTAAGAATAAGCTACTACCACCAAAATAGCTATCCTCAAAACTAATGGTAGGTTCAACTTTGGTAGTATCTACCTGAAATTGCCATGTTGGCAATACGTCTTGAATACTTAAATTATGCCATTCTTCTCTTGAAACCGTTTTTCCTTTCTCATTGTAAAAACTACCAAGTCCGTAATTGAAATTAGATTTAAAAGGCAGTTCATTAATTACGCTTCGTGGTTCAAAATAATTGGAGAATCCTTGCCAAGTACTTTCGCCAAACCTGGTCTCTATAGTTGAACCACCATTCCAAAATTTTTGTTCATTACGGTATACGTCCTCTGGCATTTTACTTTCAGAAATATCAAAGGTAGAGTTGGACCAGTAAATACCTATAGATGTATTGTTAGGTTTACCGTTCTTATATAGTGCATCCCATTTTACAGGTGTCTTATAACTTTTGGACTGTACATCTATACCCGCGAACAGATCCCACTCACTTCTTCCCAGTTTATTGGCCAGAAGTTTACTATCTTCTAAATTGACATCGTGATACCTAAAATTGATTAAAAACACATCAGACATATTAGTATCTCCATTTTGAAAATACATTTGATTGTGCTCGTTTAATTCGTCTTGCCAAATTACGCGTGAATCATCTATCATGGCATCGTACCAGACCAATTTTAAATTTGATCGTTCCCTATAATATGTGATGAACTCTTGCATGAGTTCCCCCATATTACCCACTAAATCATACGTTTCTTGATTAATAAACCAGCCATCAAAATTATATGCTTTAGCTACTTCAATAAGTTTATCGGCAACGGGAAAGCTTCCATCCTCATTCTTTACAAGAAACTCATACACCCACTCTTCCTTACCACCATAAACGTTGGGCGGAAAAAACACCGTACCTATACTCTTTACTCCGTTCTTATGGGAAGCATCTGTCCAGAACGCTGTTGGTGGCACAATAATACCTTCGTTTGCTGAGCCACCCCATTGCACAAAATAATCTATGTATTGCCAAAATGGAAAAGCATATTGTTTTACCGAAGAAAACCCTTGAGAAGGATGAAAATTAGTGGTATGAGGTGCCATTAAAGCTATAATACCCGGAATTTTTAGTGAACTTTCTCCTAAATCCGTACTATCATTTAAAAACCGATCTGCCAAAGGAATACTACTTACATTAAACTTTGCTTCCCTATCATTTTCTGGTGACCATTCTAAAAGCTCGTGTACAAACCAATAAGAAGAATAGGGCTGATTTTTTCCATACTCTTGTTCTTGTGCCTTGATGTTAAATCCGCACCAAAAAAATAATATTACAAAATACACGGTTACTTTCCTCATGGTCGTTATCAGTTTAATTTAAAGTTTAAAGATTGTTCTTTTCTGAAGAATCTACAACTCTCTTGAAATTATAGAAGGTTTAATTTTAAATGAAAAAGAATATTAAAACATAAAAGGAACATTTGAAGGGTAGGCTTCGCTTTATGGAGACCTCAAATGAAATTTTCAATACTTTCGCCTTTTAATTGAATGCCATATGAATATTGAAGAATTAGTGGGTTCGTATTCTATTATAGGGAGCAACCAAGATGGGGAATCTCATAATTACAAAGGCCTACTTTTATTATCCCTTGATGGTAATAAAAGAATTATTGCAAAATGGACCATTAATAATACTCAGAAACAGACTGGTACAGGTTTTTTCAAGAACAATATTTTGGTGATAAATTTCAGCTATACTGGCGATGACCAAAATATTTACAAAGGTGTTGTAGTGTACCAGTGCCTTAGCAAAGATGTTCTAGACGGATTTTGGTCCGAGAAACACGGTAATCCTCTTTATTTGGGAGAAGAGCGTTGTCTTAGAATAAAATCTAAATCCAATACGCTGAACTAATATGTAAATGCGGTAGAAAACTAAAGTTAATACCATATTATTCCTGTAATTTTACATCCCTATTTAAAATTAAGAAAAGAATATGACGAAAGATCACGAGTTTTTTATGAGAAGAGCCATAGAAATGGCAGCAAAAGGAATGAACTCAAATGCAGGCGGCCCCTTTGGTGCCGTAGTTGTAAAAGATGGAGAAATTATAGCCGAAGGCCATAATAAGGTAACTTCTACGAATGACCCTACTGCACATGCAGAAATGGTGGTTATTAGAGATGCCTGTAAAAAACTGAATACGTTTCAATTAACAGATTGTATTATTTATACTTCTTGCGAGCCTTGCCCGATGTGCTTTGGTGCTATTTATTGGGCCAGACCAAAAGCGGTATATTATGGTTGTGATAAGGCAGATGCAAAAGCTATAGATTTTGATGACCAGTTTATATATGATGAGCTAGAAGTTGAAATGCAAGACAGACAAATTCATTTTAAGCAAATGCTTCAAGAAGAAGCCGTTGAAGTCTTTAATGATTGGGCCTCTAAACAAGACAAGACAAAGTACTAGCAAAGCAACGGTAACTATATAGTACGTTTATTATTTTTTAAAAGAGGGAAAAACAAATTTGTTTTTCCCTCTTTTTTATTTAATAAAATTAAATTGAAGTCAGATATGAACTAATTACTAAACCACTAGTAATTACATATTTTTTATACATCTTAAAATAGTTCGTATTTTGTAATAAATTACATGATATGAAACTTCATCTGCTAGATCGTTCTAGTGTTGCCAATACCTCTATTACCGTATCTCAAAATAATTATAAGAATTTTTTGAAGGTGTGGCATTTTCATGAAGAGCTAGAATTGGTATATATTATTAAAAGTACCGGTACTAGATTTGTTGGAGATAGCATAGAAAAATTTGAAGCCGGTGAGGTTGTTTTAATAGGTAAGAACGTTCCGCATATGTGGTTAAATGACGAGGTATATTTTGAAAAAAACTCCACACTTACGGCACAAGCAGTTTCCGTTCATTTTAAAGATAACTTCGTTGGTCAAGAATTTTTATCCCTGCCAGAAATGCAACCTGTTGCTCAATTATTGAAGAAAGCGACACAGGGAATAAAATTTAACCATATTAAGGATAACATAAAAAATGAATTAATAAATCTACATAGTCTTGAACCTGCACTTAAAATTACGAGAATAATTGAATTATTATGCAAATTAGAGCAACAGCAAAACTATACGCTTTTATCAAGCAATGGTTTTATAAATACATTTCATAAATCAGAAAATAAAAGGTTGAATATTATTTATGAATATGTATATCAAAATTTTCACACCCAAATAAGCTCTAAAGATGTAGCTCTGTTGGTTAACATGAACGCATCATCCTTCAGTAGATTTTTTAAGACAATTCACAGAAAACCGTTTACCAGATTCTTGAATGAAATTAGAATTGGCTTTGCTTGCAAAATGCTACTTGAAAACAAAGAGAGTATTACATCAATTGCATATGCGTGTGGATTTGGAAACATTTCTAATTTTAATCGTCAGTTCAAAATCATAAAAGACGAATCTCCTTCTTCATTTTTAAGCCAACATCGAAAACATTTTTAAACCAAATGCAAAAAAAGTATCAGATTTGGTATTTTATGTGGTGGTTTTAGGTCATCTACTCTCCTATTTTTGAATAAAACAAAATCAATGTCAAATTCAATTATAATTACTGACGTCATCTCTAGGGACATTCGCTTTCCTACAAGTAAGTCTTTAGACGGATCAGATGCAATGAATCCTGATCCAGATTATAGTGCTGCATACGTTATTTTAAAGACTAATGCACCTGATGGCCATGAAGGTCACGGATTAACTTTTACTATAGGTAGAGGAAATGAACTTTGCACCCAGGCCATAACATCTCTTTCTCATTTAGTCATTGGTAAATCTTTGGAAAGCTTTACCTCGAATATGGGCGCTTTTTGGAAAATGATTACCGGAGACAGCCAATTGAGATGGTTAGGTCCTGAAAAAGGGGTTATTCATTTAGCCACAGGCGCTATTGTAAATGCCGTTTGGGATCTATATGCCAAGGTAGAGAAGAAACCGCTTTGGAAATTATTGGCAGATATGACTCCCGCTGAATTGGTCTCATGTATAGATTTCACTTACATTACGGATGCCATTACTCCTAAAGAAGCTCTTGAACTTTTAAGTAAAAATGAAGCTACCAAACAAGAACGTATTGCTTTTCTGAAAGACAAAGGCTACCCTGCATATACTACATCGGCAGGTTGGTTAGGGTATTCCGATGATAAAATGAGACGTCTTTGCAAAGAAGCTAAAGAGAGTGGCTTTAAGCATATGAAAATCAAAGTTGGTTCTGACCTTAAGGATGATATGAGACGTGCCGCAATTATTCGTGAAGAAATTGGAGACGATTTAAAACTCATGATGGATGCCAACCAAAAATGGGATGTTGACGAAGCGATCACCAACATGGAATCGCTTAAAAAATTCAACCCGTGGTGGATTGAAGAACCAACTAGTCCCGATGATATTTTAGGTCATGCTAAAATTGCAAAAGCCATTAAACCCATTGAAGTTGCAACAGGTGAACATTGTCAAAACAGGGTTATCTTTAAGCAACTAATGCAGGCCGGTGCTATTGGCATTTGCCAAATTGATAGTTGTAGAGTTGGTGGTGTAAACGAAATTTTGGCTATTTTGTTAATGGCAGCTAAATTCAATATCCCTGTTTGCCCGCATGCAGGTGGTGTAGGGCTTTGTGAGTACGTTCAACACCTATCCATGATAGACTTTATAGCTATAAGCGGTAGTATGGAAAATAGAATTATAGAATTTGTTGATCATTTGCACGAACATTTTTATGATCCTGTAGTTATTAAGGACGGAGCATACATGCCCCCAAAGTTACCAGGTTATAGTATTACCATGAAAGAAGAGTCATTGGACACCTATACTTTTCCTGATGGGGCATTTTGGAAAGAGGAATTACAGAATAAATAAACGATAGAAACATGAAGTTTAACCTAAAAGGTAAAAACGTAATTATAACCGGTGGAGGTAGCGGTATTGGTCAAGCTATTTCTACCACATTTGCAGCACAAGGAGCCAACGTTCATATTTTGGAATTAAATGCAGACAACGCTGAAAACACCGTAAATCTAATTAAGAAACAAGGTGGCTCGGCTACAGCATATAACTGCAATGTTGTCGATCAAAAGCAGGTAGTTAACGTAATCAATGAAATTACATCAAAACAAGAAATACATATTCTTATTAATAATGCAGGTATAGCCCATGTAGGAAACATTGAAAAAACGGCCGAAACGGATTTTGATCGTGTTTATGATGTGAACGTTAAAGGGCCATACAACTGCATGTATGCTCTTATCCCTGAAATGAAAAAAACGGGCGGAGTCATCATTAATATGGCATCTATAGCTTCAAGTGTAGGCATAGATGATCGTTTTGCCTATTCCATGAGCAAAGGAGCCATATTGACCATGACCTATTCCATAGCCAAAGATTATATTAAAGACGGTATTCGTTGCAATTGTATTTCACCGGCTAGAATACACACTCCTTTTGTTGACGGATTTATAAAAGCAAATTACCCGGGACAGGAAGAAGAAATGTTCAAAAACCTTTCTGCCACACAGCCAATTGGCAGAATGGGCAAACCTCAAGAAGTTGCTGACCTAGCTCTTTACCTTTGTTCAGACGAAGCTTCTTTTATTACTGGAACGGATTTCCCTATTGACGGGGGATTCATAAAACTTAACGGATAAATTATATACAATGAAATTAATACGATTTGGAACACCTGAAAATGAGAAACCGGGAGTAATTCTAGATAATGGCGATTGGATAGATACTTCAGGTTTTGGTGAAGATTATGATGAACTGTTTTTTGAGAACGACGGTTTAGCACGACTTAAATCTTGGGTAGATGAAAAAGCTAATGATTTACCTAAAATAGATAAGAGTACAAGATTGGGACCTCCCCTAAAAAAACCTTCTAAAATTGTTTGCGTTGGGTTGAACTATGCCAAACATGCAGCGGAAAGCGGCATGAAAGTACCTACCGAACCTGTATTGTTCTTCAAGGCAACTTCTGCTATCGTAGGACCAAATGATGATGTTATCATCCCAAAGAATAGTAAGAAAACCGACTGGGAGGTAGAGCTTGCCGTAGTTATTGGTAAAAAAGCAAGCTATGTTGAAGAAGCCGATGCCATGGACTATGTTGCGGGTTACACATTGCATAATGATTATAGTGAAAGGGAATTTCAATTAGAAAAAGAAGGGCAATGGGTAAAAGGTAAAAGTTGTGATACTTTTGCCCCAATAGGTCCGTTTTTAGCTACCAAAGAAGAAGTTAGCGATCCACATAATTTAGACCTATGGTTAAAGGTCAATGGAGAACTATTACAGAACAGTAATACCGAAGATTTAGTTTTCAATGTTCCAGAATTAGTCAGTTACATTAGCCAATACATGACCCTATTACCGGGTGATATCATATCTACAGGTACTCCTTTTGGTGTAGGTTTAGGTTTTAATCCTCCAAGATATTTAAACCCAGGTGATGTGGTTGAATTAGGTATTGAAAAATTAGGAAGCTCTAAACAAATTGCCAAGGCATATACAAAATGATCATAGACAGCCATCAACATTTTTGGAAGTATGACCCGGTTAGAGATAGTTGGATCAATGGTGCAATGAAAATTATTCAGCGCGATTTTTTACCTAGTGATTTAAAACCAATACTTACTGAAAACAATGTTGATGGTTGTATTGCCGTACAAGCAGATCAGTCTGAAACCGAGACGACCTTTTTATTAAACTTAGCTACCCATAATAATTTTATAAAGGGAGTTGTAGGTTGGGTAGATTTATGCGATAACAACGTGAAAAAGCGTTTGGAATATTTTGCCCAAAACAAACTTTTTAAAGGTGTGCGCCATATTCTACAAGCTGAAAAGGAAGACTTCATTTTAAATCAAGCCTTTTTGAACGGCATTAGTGAATTAGCGGCCTTAAATCTAACCTACGATCTTTTGGTGTTCCCTAATCAATTAAAGAACAGCACTCAATTGGTTTCAAAATTTTCAAATCAAAAATTTGTTCTTGACCATATTGCCAAACCACCAATTAAATCTGGTGAAATAAATGATTGGAAAGCCGCTATTACAACACTTGCCAAAAACCCAAATGTATATTGTAAACTATCGGGACTAACTACTGAAGCAAATTGGAGCAGTTGGATAACTTCCGATTTCACTCCGTATATCGATGTTGTATTTGAGGCATTTGGCACAGAACGTTTAATGTTCGGGTCAGATTGGCCTGTTTGCCTATTGGCGGGTAGTTACGCTAAAAACAAAGACATCATAACGTCTTACATCCAGCAACTATCGCCTACAGAGCAAGCACAAATTATGGGATTGAACGCTATGGATTTTTACAACTTAAACGCATAATCAATTAATCATATTAAAATTACCAACGATGGATTTAAATCTGAAAAATAAAGTTATCATAGTATCTGGAGGTTCATCTGGAATTGGTAGAGGTATAAGTATTTGCCTAGCAAAAGAAGGTGCCATACCATATATTCTAGGTAGAAATAAAGCGAATATTGTATCGGTAATTTCTGAGATAGAAAAAGAAGGCGGACAAGCAGGGTATGCTTTTGCTGAGCTGACAGACCCTCAAAAATGTAAAGAGGCCGTTGATAGCTGTATAGCACGTTTTGGTAGAATTGACGGCTTGGTCAATAATGCCGGAGTAAATGATTCAGTAGGGTTAGAAGATGGTAATCATGAAGATTTTATGCGTTCCATTTCTAGAAATCTTACCCATTATTACATGATGGCACACTATGCGCTTCCTGAACTTAAAAGAAACAAGGGAGCAATTGTAAATATCGGCTCTAAAACCTCGGTAACCGGTCAAGGTGGCACTTCTGGTTATGCCGCAGCAAACGGAGGCAGAAATGCACTTACAAGAGAATGGGCGGTTGAGCTACTACCCTATTCCATTCGTGTAAATGCCGTCATTGTTGCCGAATGTTATACACCGTTGTACGATCGTTGGATAAAATCATTTCCAAACCCAGAAGAAAGACTTGGTAAGATTACCGAAAAAATTCCTTTAGAAAATAGAATGACCACAGCAGAAGAAATTGCAGATATGGTCGCTTTCTTACTTTCTGAAAAATCCAGTCATACCACAGGTCAACTCATATTTGTAGATGGTGGCTACAGCCATTTGGACCGCGCCCTATAACGCTGACTTTGCTTTCTAACCTTTCAACTTAACAACAAAACTCACCATCCATGTCAAAGACAGATAAAACACCCATTGTATCAAGAAAAACTTTGTTACCATTTATTTTAATAACTTCTTTATTCGCTCTTTGGGGTTTTGCAAATGCCGTTACGGATCCTATGGTACAAGCCTTTAAAAAGGTATTGGAACTATCTAATTCTCAGGCTGCATGGGTACAAATGGCTTTTTATGGTGGTTATTTTTGTATGGCCTTACCGGCAGCGTTATTTGTTCGCAAATATTCCTATAAAGTAGGTGTTATCATTGGTTTGGCCTTATATGCCGTAGGCGCATTACTTTTTTATCCTGCGGCCATAACAGAACAGTTTTGGTTCTTCTGCTTAGGTCTATATATTCTAACATTTGGTCTTGCCTTTTTAGAAACAACCGCCAACCCTTACATATTGGCAATGGGCGACCCTAAAACCGCGACCCAAAGATTAAACTTGGCACAAGCCTTTAACCCTATTGGTCTGTTATTGGGACTTTTAGTGGCCCAGCAATTTGTACTTAAAAATTTACAATCTGACGATGTTGAAAATTATAGTGCCTTATCCGAAGCAAAAAAATCTCTCATAAGAACTTCAGATTTAATGGTGATAAGGGATCCATATGTAGTCTTAGGTTTGGTTATTTTGGCAATTTTGGTGTTGATCGCCGTTAGTAAAATGCCACAATCAAAAGGAGATGGCAACATACCTAGCCTGGCCCATACATTTAATTCGTTGAAAAAGAATAAAAAATATGTCTTTGGTGTGGCTTCCCAAATATTCTATGTTGGAGCCCAGATTATGTGTTGGACCTATATTTACCAATATGCAGAGGCTATTGGTATGGAAAGTGAAACCGCCGCAAATTATCAAATTATCGCCTTTATCCTCTTTTTAGTAGGCAGGGTAATTGGCACGTATCTTCTAAGGTTTATATCCTCTGGAAAATTACTGCTATTATATGCCATTGCCGCTATTATCGCATCTTTAGGAACCATGTTCTTAGTAGGTACCATAGGGCTTTATTGTTTGGTAGCACTATCATTATGCATGTCCGTAATGTTCCCAACAATTTATGGTATTGCCTTAGAAAATTTAGAAGAAGAGGAATCTAAAATTGGTGCCGCAGGTCTTGTTATGGCTATCGTTGGTGGTGCCTTAATGCCTGGTCTACAGGGTAAAATAATAGACGTTGGCGGATTTGGTGTCAATGACACGGAAATACTAGGGTTATCCGAAGTCAACTTTTCTTTTATATTACCATTAATCTGTTTTGTGGTTATTGCTTTCTACGGACAAATGACCCATAAATATTATCAGAATTAGCATGAAGAATCAAAAACAT
>CERC01066859.1_pt1 | contig 85261 bp, 68 predicted proteins | sample 530921 | NCBI WGS metagenome assembly CERC01 (sample SAMEA2621099, study PRJEB7988) | marine metagenome | isolation source: saline water (ENVO:00002010), including
AAAAAATTATCGACCGAATCAGGCTCATCGCACGCTGAAAGTTTAATAATAAAATTTTGAAGTAACCGTTCCAGCACTTCAGATTCAACCTCAGCCATGGTTCTAAAATGGTGGTACAAACCTCCCTTACTAATTCCTGCCAATTCTATTAAGCGACCAGCGGTGAGCGCTTCCAACCCATCTTGGCTGATAATAGAAGTAGCCGATTTCAGAATTAAACTACGTGTGAGACCTGCATTTCCATTTGGAGGCATTGTCTATAACCCTTTGTATCAGTGAACTACACAGGATAGATAAGCAGCCCTTCACTTATCTTAAGCCCTCTTTTATCATGCTACGCCTGTCGAAACAGGTTTCCATCGGTATATAGCAAAAGACTGATATAAGTCAATTTACACTCAAATGATTATGTAAACTCGCTCTGCGGCATTTAAACGGCTAACAAAAATGTATTAAAAAGACCTGTACGCTAAAAGCGAACAGGCCAAAGGGAGGTTGTTGATTACAACAAAAAGAGCAATGAAAAACCTATTAAGCCACCCCCTCTCTGAATTAAAACTTAATACAACAGGGTGCTTATTGAGCAAACGCTACCAAATTGTACATTTAATAAACAAAGTTTTAAAAAAACACTATAAATCAAGCAAGTTAGGTCAATTCCTTAACTGTTTTAACATTTTCTAGTAAACTTTTCATACTCATGATCTAAGCTGTATATATCTGCAGCGGCGGATAAGCAATTCATATTTTTTTCACTATTATGGATCTTAGGATATGGAATTAAGTAGTCTTTATGTCACTGTAATTGAACCGTCAAAGGTTCAACGCCATATTATTACAGGTCATCTAAATAGTTATGGTATTACCAATATTGATGAGTTTACAGAAGCTAAACCTGCGCTTACTCACATGTTGACCTCTCCGCCAGATATCGTACTCTCTTCAATGCATCTACCAGATATGACGGGAACAGATCTAGTGACTCAAATGCGAGGATTAGAGCGGCTAGAAAATGTCACATTTCTCCTCATCTCATCTGAAACACACTACCGCTACTTAGAACCTATCCGACAAGCGGGTGCTATCGCTATTTTACCCAAACCCTTTAGCCGTGCTGAAATGGGAATGGCCCTTAGAAGCACACTGGATTACATCACTGATTTCGAATCCGACAATGACAGTGATGCTTATGATGCACTCAGGGTCCTCGTTGTAGATGACAGCTCTCTGTCACGTAAATATATAAAACAGATGCTTGAATCCCTTTCAATTCAATCCATTGAAACAGCGAAGGATGGAGCCGAAGCGTTGCAACTCATTGATCAAGGCTACCGTTTTGATCTAATCATTACTGACTACAATATGCCTAATGTAGACGGAAAAGAGCTCACAGAGCATATCCGAAACCACAGTGAGCAGCCTACAGTCCCTATTTTAATGATTACTAGTGAGCAAAATGAAAGCCGTCTTGCCGCAGTCCAAAGTGCTGGCGTTTCCGCCTTGTGCAGTAAACCACTGTCTTACGATACAGTTAAACAGCTTATAGAGCAGCTAGTTACCGACTGTGATCTATAGAGAATCATAAGCTCTGAGTGTCTTCCCTCTAGGCATAAAAAAACGCGGTTAATTGAAGTGACCCCATAAAGTTAGACACTTTTTGTTAAGCTGCTGATAAGGCCTGATTACGGTACTCGACCGGAGTCAGGCCTTTTAGTTTTACCTTAATGCGTTTCGTATTGTAATAGTCAATGTATTCACCGATCTGATTTATCAGATCGTCAGCATCCGTGAATTCTTGTTGATGATACATCTCCGTTTTGAGTAAGGCGAAAAAGCTTTCTGCTACCGCATTATCCAGGCAATTCCCTTTTCTGGACATGCTTTGTGTAAGCCCTTTCTCAGATAGAATCTTCTGTGTAAGAGGGTTTCGATATTGCCACCCCTGATCACTGTGTAATATCGGATATTCACACTCTCTCAAGCCATCAATGGCCTCTTCAAGCATATCTGTAACGAGTGGCAAGCGTGCAGACCTTGCTGTTTTATACGTCACCACTTCCCGACTAAACAGGTCGATGATCGGCGATAGATATACTTTTTCGCCTTTGATATTAAACTCTGTGACATCCGTTACCCATTTTTCATTAGGGCGCTGAGCTTCAAAATTGCGCTGCAATACATGCGAGACACTTTTACCTACATCTCCTTTATAGGATTCATAGCGCTTAGGGCGAACCATCGATTTTAATTTTAGCTCTGTCATCAGGCGTAGCACCGTCTTATGGTTTATCCATATATCGAAAGCCCTTAAGGCCAGAAGTATGCGCCGGTAACCATAACGCCCTTTGTGCTCATGAAAGATCTGGCTAATCAACGCCTCCTCATGGACATAACTATCAGGTTTTTGCAGTGCTTGACACTGATAGTAAAAGACACTGCGTGATAGCTCACATGCTTTCAAAAGAGGTGCGAGTTTAAATGTCGTTTGGAGTTCCTGAATAATTAACGCTTTCTCTTGGTTTGAGATTGTTTTTTCAGGTACAAGGTATCTAACTTTTTTAGAACAGCGTTCTCCGCTCTAAGGTATTCAAGTTCTTTTCGAATTCTTCAGCTGTCATCTCACTGATTTGGAAGGCTGAGAGGGCGATGACTTTTGTTTCATAAAAGCTTTTCCGCGTATGTAGGGTTCTAACCCCTTAATGTCTGAAGACCTATAGCGGCGCTGCCAAACATGGAGAATGCCAGGGGATATAAGATTATAGTATGCACTTGTATAGCCTAAAGACCATCGCTCTGCCCACATTTTATTAAGCATGCGAAGCTTATCCTGTGCGCAATAAGGGGAAGGTGGAGAGAGAAAAGCTGATTCACCATGAAACCGGTAAACCTGTGTCCATTAGCGAATCAGTGAAGCGGGAACGTTTAGTTCAGCCCCCAATGCTAGAGAAGATATACCGTTAAGATATTGTTTAGCTGCAGCAATTTTTAAATGCTCTGCTGTACTTTGCCATAAACCCCCCCAATGTTGGTTGTTCAACTATTGGGGGTCACTTCATAATACCGCGTTTTTTGTTATCTACTCTTTAACTAGGATCATCTAAAAGACGTTCAGGCACAAAGCCCATAATCAAACCGCCCCAATGCTGACCATTCACGTATAACGGGATAGACAGATCATTCAAAATTTCCCCTGTATCTCGAATATAGGTCTGCAGTAAGAACGGTGCGGTGGATGATGCACGTCTGATCTCTGCTCGATTACCTGCAAAGATTCGTCTATTACGGCTCTTTAAATTATCTACTTCAAAATTACCCGTCATACGCTCGGATACTTTTGTGTGATGCGCTGCAGCATAACCATTACGGTCTACCGCAATCGCGTATATAAACTCAGGCCTTTGTGCGATAAAGCCATCAAAAATTGGTCGCATCATAGTTTCATACTGATCAGCATAACTCGTGTCATACTTCTCTGGCACTTGACCATCATTAAGGCGCTTATAGTTAGTATCAAACAAGTTACAGCCACGCGATGATAGCTCCTCAAGCGCTGATTGAACTTCTTGGCTCCATTGACGGCCCGTTTGAATCATACCTTCAAACCCACCATAACCAATGATAAACCGAGAGAGCAGCTCTTGAGTTTCCTCTGTGGAGTGCTCCAATTCTTCAGAGTAACGACGCGACTCTTCAATCTCACCATGCATGGCAGTAGAGATATCAGTAATCTCTGATACGTGGTTATGAGATTCTTTGTTCGTGTATGCAAGCTCATCAATCGCAGCACTGATACTACTTAGTTGACCATTTAGATCTTCGAAGTCATTCACCAAACCATGGAATTGATTGTTTGTACTACCAATAAACTCCTCAGTAGAACCAACATATTCAAGAATGGTGACGGCACTAGTCCCTGTTTTATCAACCAGAGAAGACATCTGACTAATATTTTGGTCAATTTCACTCGTAGCAACACTTACTTTCTGTGAAAGGTTTCGAACTTCGTCAGCAACAACGGAGAATCCACGGCCTGCATCACCTGCACGAGCCGCTTCAATTGAGGCATTCAGTGCTAGTAGATTTGTTTGATCAGAGAAATCTTTAACCATGCCTAAAATTTCTGTGATATTACGTGAATTCACCTCTAGCTGATGAACGGTTTCTTGGAAGTCCGTTACTTGATGCCTAATCGCTTCAACCTGCTGTTGAACTCGGCCTAACTCTGCACTTGATGATTTGATCTCTTCTAAATTATGTCCATTTCGTTCAGAGATCTGCAGGGTACTGCCTGCTATGTTATCAATAGCCTGGGTCGCTTCCTGACTAGACTGAAAAACTTTCTGAGCCTGCTCTTCTTGTTTATTAGCAGAACCCTGAGCTTCAATTAATACTTTTTGCAATCTTGTCGAGCTTAAAGCAACGCTCACGCTACGACGGCGACTTTCTGCGATCATCGATTTTAAACTGGTTGAGAATGTATTATAGCTCTCAGCCATGTCTGAAATTTCATCGTGGGTATATTCAGGTAATGTAGCGGATATATCGCCATCTTTGTCCTTAATCGCCTGTAATACATCTGTCATGCCTTTTATCGGTCGCAAAAACAGATGCCGCATAAAGAAGATTGTGAACACACCTGCAATTAAAGCAAAACTGACAGTAGCAAAACCATAAATCCAAAACGAATCTAGATGCGCTTGTATCACCTGAACCGTCGAAGCATCAGTAACCGTCTCTTTCAGACTCGTCTCAAGTTTTCCAAAGTGACTGTAACCTATAAAAAGAAGAACGACGTGCGGCAATAACAAAAAAAGAACATTACCCAAGATTTTTTTGGTTAATGTATTAAAGAAGGTTTTCTCTACACTACTATAAAGGCTCATTTGATCACTCTTTATTGTTATTAGATAAATCTCAAGTGCATCTCGGTAATGCTGCATTAATCAGAATAGCTCAATAATGCGCACTATAATTTTTTAACACTCAGATTTAATTACTGTTTTACCATAAACCTCATAACTTTCAAACAATAGACTACCAAAACACCCAACCATTACATTTCTGTAATGCTTCCCGACAACTTCGCCACTCAGGACAATACTCACCAACTAGATTCCAAAACTCCAAGCTATGATTTAAATGGGTCAAATGTGCTAGTTCATGAATAACGACATAATCTATTAATTTTTCTTCTGCAAAAATTAAACGCCAATTCAGCGATACTTCACCGCGCTGATTACAACTCCCCCACCGGCGCTTATAATCCTTTACTATTAATAATTTAGGCGAACACCCCATACAATTAGCCCAATATATTAAACGCTTTTCCAGATAGGCTTTCGCCTCAGTTTTGTACCACTCCTTTAAGCCTTCTGACGCTCTATCTGCTTGAGGCCGCTTAGATCGATTACTAATAGTAACAAGTAGTCTATTACCCTCTATGGAAACAGATCGGCGCTTACCCACGTCCCAGTGTAATTGAAATGATTTCCCACGATATGGGAAGGCTGCTCCTTGCTCTACTTTCAAACAAGTTGCTTCCAACTGTTGAGACAAAACTAAGTTTTTACGTTCAATCCAAGTTCGCTTATTTTCAACCCATTCGGTGATCCATTGATCACTGACCCAATGTGGCACTCTTATCTCTACGCCTTTTTCGCTAATACGGATAGCCGCTGTTTTTCGTTTACGGCTCCGTATAACGTTATAATTCATGGATATATCATTCATTGTTTGTATTGAGCGCCTACTTACAAGTTGCTTCAAGATGAACATTGTACCGGGCAATATTAAGCAGAGTAACCCAACACTCTTTGTATTATTCTTTAATGAAACACTATCGTATTTCGGTAAAAAGCGTTCTTTATGCTTAATTACGAAACCAAACCAAACCAAAGAAGCCCATTAAACCGAACGACAAACATAGAGATAGGCCCTTTGAAAGAATTACTCGATGAAATCCATAACTGCACACTATGCTCTCGAGAACTGCCTCTTGGCCCAAACCCTGTAATACAGGCAAATAGCAGTGCCGAATTGCTAATAATTGGCCAGGCTCCTGGTATTAAAGTTCACACATCCGGTATCCCTTGGAATGATGCCAGCGGTAAAAGATTAAGAAGCTGGTTAAATATTGATGACGCTTCCTTCTACAACCCTAAAAATGTTGCCATTTTGCCTATGGGGTTTTGTTATCCGGGAAAAGGCAAATCTGGCGACCTTCCTCCAAGACCTGAATGCGCGATGACTTGGCATAATCAGTTAATTTCAGCACTGCCCAACATTAAACTGACGTTATTAATCGGCCAATACTCACAAAAGTACTATTTGTCAGGCACAAAATTCCTCGAAGATCACCGGACATTAACAGAGAGAGTAAGGAATCAAGAAGAATGTCCAGCATCATTTTTTCTTCTTCCTCACCCCTCACCTAGAAACCAAATTTGGATAAAAAGAAATCCTTGGTTTGAAACTAAAACCTTGCCTATGCTTCAGCAGATCATCGCTACGCTCTCTTTTTAAACCCCTTTCGATGAGCTGATATACATTCGGTAACCACCTTGGAAAGCTGATTGATTTCATCACCACCAACCACTGTCGCATACTGATGGTTTACATATAACGCAGATATTTGATCTAGATAGACCTTAAGCTCAGGCCTCATAGTGGATACTCTTAGACAATAACGCGACACAGTTTCACCCTGCATCCTTTCTAAACTCGGTTCAAAAGCACCTATTAAGCCCCCATCGCGAGAGAGGCCTTCAGAAAGTCGAATTATCAATTTATTCGCAGGATTATTATGGACCGTACGTTTAGGCCAGTAGATTAAAAATACGGTGAGCGTAATAACCACTATAAATGGGATTAAGAAGAACATTGCGATACTTAAGATCGAATATGACCCTAGGAGCAGTTCTAGAATTCCCTTTTGCTGATGATGATAGTTCAGTACCCAACGATGCCAGCCATAGTTAAATGCTTCAATTCGCAGCCTGAGTTGTGCAAAAACACTGTTATTAGCAATCCCCCAGGCAGCAAACGGGCTGTCCTTTAGAAAAGAAGTATCATTTGAAAGAATCTCATCAGCCGGTGCTTCAACTCTTTCTGGAGCGACCCATGCTGTTGGATCAAGACGTGTCCACCCCTGACTAGGCAGCCAAGCTTCAACCCAAGCATGGGCATCATATTGTCTTATGAGAAAGTATTCTTCATAAGGGTTTAGCTCTCCCCCTTGATAGCCTGTCACGATACGTGCAGGTACACCTACGGCTCGAAGCATGAACGCTGTTGCACTGGCAAAGTGGCCACAAAAGCCCTCTTGTGTGTCTAGTAAAAATTCCGAAACTGAGTTTTTACCTAAAGGTGGGGGTGACAAAGAATACCTAAAACGGTCATGAAAGTAGCGTTCCACCTTCTGAATAAAGCCCTCATAGCTGCCTGTTTCATCCCACCAAAGCTTAGCAAGATCGCGCGCTTTACGGTTACCTTCGGGTAAATAAAGTTCACGAGAGAAGTTATCGTCAACTGAACGTAACGAAACAGGAAGCTCTAACCGGGAAGTCAGTTGATATTGATTGCGTGCGGTTTGGGGATTAGCCGATGATAACGTACCATCTTTAGACGCCATTAAGTCGCTAGGCCATTTAGAAACATAATCTAAAACAGGCACATAATTCCTCTGGCTTGCCTCTAAAATCATCTCATACTTCAATTGCCCTGTTGCTTGAGGTGCTGGATCGTTTCTTCTCTTTGAAGCAACTAACCCATCCTGATTAAACCAACGCCGGCCATCAAAATCATTTAATACAATAGAGCGCCAATAGAGTTGTGACTGAGCCGGTGGCGCTGATATAAAACGTACACTAAAGGCAGCCTCTGCAGATCGTGTCAGCTGTGTAATATCACCAGGGGACATAGAATCAGATAAGCCGGTTTTGGCTGCTTTATCCAAGCCAACTTCCCACATCGGCCCCAAACGAGGCATTCCGATAAACATTACTATCATCAGCGGTAGCGCAGGAATCAGCATAATCACACACCTTTTAAAAGGCTCTAAAAACGATGTATCCCTATCAATATGACTGCTTAACAGAGCTGATGTAACTATGCTAATAACAACTATGACATAAAGCGCCATGGCAACGCTTTGATCAAATAAAAAGGCAGTAGATAAAACGATATACGCGACATAAAGCACAACCGTAGAATCCCTTCGACTGTTTATTTCAACCATTTTCAAGCCAAAGCCGGCAATTAACAAAGCAACTGTAACACTGATACCTCCGCCTGCTTTATAACTTGCGAGAACGCTTCCTCCCGCCATAAGAACAAGCAGCCCTTTTATCCACCATTTAGGGAAAGACCAACGCCCTGAATAAACCATAAAACGAAAAGAGAGAGTAAACAGTACTAGAAATGGTACCCATACAGGCAGATGCGATAAGTGAGGAAGAGTAACCGCTATAACAGTTAATAATTGCCAAAGTAACGCTGTACGACTTAGCGGCTTATCATTCATTACAGCCGTCCACGTAATTCAAAACGAGCCAACGCAGTGAGTACCGCTTTTAAATGTTGTGGGCCATTACTTGGGGAAAACACAACTTCTGGAAGAGCCAAGCCATACTCAACACCCTGAAATTCAAATTCAAGCGCCCAATATGTCATCACCGACAAACGTTTTTCTGATGGCAATTCAGCCCAATCATCCCAAGATAACCACAATTTCCGATTCTCTTGTCCGACGTAATCTTTTGTCAGTAATCCGCGCCCCTGAGCATAATGTTTCCACGCGATATGCCGTAAAGAAGCCCCTGGGATGTATTCACTTAGACCGGAAAAATCATCCCCCCTGTTATTCTGACCTATCCCCTCATCCAAATCACTCTCTATAGAATGAGGTAACCGCCCTTGCTCTATTTTGGGATAGATAATCGAACCAAGCTCTAACTCAATCCAACTCCAGGCCCTTAAAAGCCCGAAAGGGTAAACAGTCTCTATCTTTATAGCTGGCGGTGAAAAATCACCCCGTGTTCGAGCAAGGGTGGCTATCCTTAGTTTCTTTTCTCTCTTCTTCACTAAATACACTTTAGAAGAATCACGCTCACCTTTAAAAGAAACATTTATACTTTCATAACGCCTTAAATTATTTGCCTTAAGTATCAAGGTGAATTCTGCTAACTCGCCCATATGGCAGTTACGGCCTTCACCAGCTATAACGACCAGGCCTGAGAGATTAAGGAATGTATAATGAATGGTCAGCACACCCAGAGAGATCAAAAGAAACGATATGGCGTGAATGAGATTGTTTTGATAATTTGTAGCAATTAAAAAAAGGGCCATACAAACAACAAAATACAGCCAACCCGCAAGGGTAGGAAAAATAAATATACGTTTCTGATTCAATTCAACTTTCTTCCCCTTTGGCCTACGTTTCGCAGCCCAACGCTGAAACACAGTAGCTAAAGGGGTAAAAATTGAACTCAGTATCTTATCCAATGACATCCACTTCCGTTAAAATCTTCCTAATGCTTGGGTTTTCCCCCTCCCCACCATTTACGGTGGCTGCTCTCAATCTATGGGCAATCACAGGTTCTAGAAGCATTTGTATATCATCAGGTAAAACAAATTCGCGATTATGTAGATAAGCCCAAGCTTTCGCTGTATTCAAAAGCGCCAAGCTACCTCTTGGGGATATACCATATTCAAAACCGTCAGACTCTCGGGTATAACGCACAATACGTTGCAGATAGTCTAAAACACTATAAGACACCTTAACCTCAGAGCACTGCAGACGAATCTGACTTAAATCCTCCAGCGACACACAAGGTTTAAGCGATGATATTTTCTGTCTAACGTCCCCCCCCGTAAGCAGCTCTCTCTCTGCCGCTTCACTGGGGTAACCCAACTGAATTCTCATTAAAAAACGATCTAACTGTGATTCAGGTAAAGGGAAAGTTCCATATTGTGAAATAGGGTTTTGCGTAGCGATAACAAAAAAAGGATCAGGCAACGCATACGTAACACTTTCAATAGTGACCTGACGTTCCTCCATCGCCTCAAGCAGAGCACTCTGTGTTTTAGGTGTTGTTCTGTTAATTTCATCCGCGAGTAATAATTGAGTAAATATAGGGCCTTTATGAAAGACAAATTCCGATTGGTTAGCATTAAAAATAGAGACTCCAAGAATATCAGCAGGCAACATATCACTGGTAAACTGCACCCTTTGGTAATCTAAACCTAAAACCTTTGCTAACGCATGCGCAAGTGTCGTCTTGCCCATTCCAGGCAAGTCTTCAATTAAGAGATGCCCTCCTGTAATTAGACAAGTGATAGCTTGCTGGATCTGAAGATCTTTACCGTAAAGAACATGACTTACACTTTCGATTAATTCCTGTAACTTATGTTGCATTCAAGACCTTCCTCTACTTTTAACGTTCTTCAAAGATGACTTTAAAGGAATCTTTTTAAGCCTTTGGAAACAATGAAAACCACTAACAACGATATCGCTCCTCATAAATGCTAACTTACAGAGCGGTTATGATTTAGGAGTGGATGACTTTCACCACTATGACTTTAACCACTATAGCTTTAACCACAATGAGCTTTAACTGCAATGAAAACTCGCGAGTATCAAGAAACTATGAAGTTAAATCACCCCTACAGAAAAACTTAAGATCTTATTAGGCTTGATCTTTTTTTACAGAACGTCCCATGTCATTAAAAACTCAAAGGTATGCTCTTGGTGCAATAATCTGCATAATCAGACATTGTCGCTTCATCGTCGGTTTCAATTTGAACCAGGTTGGCTGCCCTCACCCCAATACCTAAACAAATATCGTATCCCTCTTTCAAGTTATGGCATGTGATCACATCACCATGATCATTCTTCAGCAGGGCCTTAAAAGTTTGATCATTATCGGTATACACCAACTCTATAACCATTGGGGCATGTCCAGACTCAATGAAATTAACAGCCTTCAGTTGATTCCTAAGTTTTAATTCTCTTACTTCCTCTAGATTCATAAAATGCCCCCTTTTTAAAACCACTTAACAAGGAAAAGGTTAAAAATAGCATTAAGCTTGCAAACGTATTAAGCACAATAACATAGCGATAAGCTTTAGATTTAAGAATAGCCAAGGTTAGGCCAGAGAAAAGAAATACATAACAAAATAAACAATTTAGACAAAAAAAAGCCCGGTTTGAACCGGGCGTCTATAGATCTATAGTAAAGCTTAGTGATCGTGATTACAGCCTTCACCATGCACATGACCATGAGCCAGCTCGTCTTCAGTGGCAGCGCGGACTTCTGTTACTTCAACACTAAATTCAAGAGTCTGACCCGCTAATGGGTGGTTACCATCAAGCTTTACTGTATCTTCAGCAACTTCCATTACCGTTACAGGCTGCTGGCCCCAAGGCGCCTCAGCCATAAACTGCATACCAACTTCAATATTATCGATGCCCTGAAAGTTTGCGCGATCAACTGATTGCACAAGCTCTTCACGAATCTCGCCATAACCCTCTTCGGGTTTAACAACTACATCCAATTTGTCGCCTACAACTTTACCGATCAATGCGCTTTCTAGGCCGGCAACAATATTGTTTGCGCCACAAACGAAAGGTAAAGGTTCTTGGCCTTCAGACGAATCTAGAACATCCCCAGCTTCATTTTTAAGTGTGTAATGAATAAGAGCTACTAAATTTTCAGCGATTTGCATAACAATGTCTCAATTTAAGGGGAGTATCTACCAAACCAAATCACTAACAATACGGTTAAGCAGTTCTGTAGATCCCAAATTTATAAAGTGTGAATAATACCGTTTGAGCTAACTTCCTACCACTATTCAGCCTGAAACTATCAAAGAAGCACCGAAGCACCGAAAAATAGGAATTTTTCTTACACTCAATTTAGGCTTTCTATGCTAATTTTACTGTAAAGAGGGAAGAAGATGGCATTGGAGGCCTGTTTATGGAAAATGCATGCACACACTGTTACGACCTAGTGCTACATCACAAGCACCACTCTGAACTAAGAAAAATAAGTGAACTAAAAGGAAGCGAACTGTATAAATGCTGTTTTTGTCATGCTTATCTACATAAACATAACAACGAATGGGAAATAATCAGTGGTGGGAGCTTTACGGGTACGCCACCAAACAACAATTCCATCAACATTGATAACAGTCTGGATACAACGGAACGAAGCTCAGCCAACACCATCAGCCATCAGCACTAAACAACTGATAGCGATAGGCCTTCTCTAAAGAAATCCCACTTCATGCATGATGGCTACTAGCTGTGTCTTATTTTTGGCATTAAACACCCGTTTTGCCCGAGTAATATGGTAAGTAATACCCTCTTCAGTCAATGCTAATTTATCTGCAATACGCTTAACGGCCATACCCTGAGCTGTCATCTCTAATATTTGGCGGCATGTAGATGAAAGCAGCTCATCTTTGAGATAAGGGTTTTGCTCTTTTTCACATACTGCCTGTAACAGGTCATGGTAGCGCGTAAGAATCGGTAAAAACCATTCACTGATCTTATTGAAATATACTTCGAACTGCTCTGGCGGTAATTGATGAAACAAGCCGAAATAATGGAACCAATAACCATCACTTTTACTTTTCATCGGAATATATACACGCGACGCAACATCGTTCTTATGCCAAAAAGCATCAACATTTCCACTTGGCGATTCAGGTAAAGAACTCACTAACAAGGGAGATTTTATTTCTGGCAAGGCCCCCCAAAGAGGATCATCCTTGGCAATATCTCGATAATACTCTCTCACAACACCGTCAGGTAAAGAGCCGACTAGGTCTGCCCCCTCCTCCCAACGTTTTTTTAACAGTTCAGCGCCAGAATTAATACGCCCTCGGGTCAGTACTGAATAGGTAAAAGAAGAAAATCCCAACTGACTGAGAAGATCATTAATTTCATGTAACAACTTGTCCCACGTACACTCAAAAGCCAATACAGGTTTTTCCTGAAAATCTGGCTGCTGTTTTAGTTGTAGAATAAGGTTTTCCATATCTTCCACTAAAACACTCCCTCTATATATTAATCTACTAACCCAGTGCGTTATAAAACGCCTACAGAGCTATAAAAATACAACTATCATTTGAAATTCAAACAAATATTTTAAAATTCAAACAACTTTGTAATAACTAAAGCCGTACGCATATCTAATACTATCCCTTAATAATAAGCATATTCATAATATGCTGAAGTACCAAAACCTATAGTATCGAGGCTGTTTTTTAATCTTCATTCACATTTTGCTACACTAAAGCCTAATAAACATTGATTTCAATGACCTTCAGAGCATTTTCTTATACTATTTACCCGACCATAACAGTCTGATTTAGCCAATAAAAATCAGTACTAAAGTGTCGGGAAAGTGTAGACCAACTCATAGAGACAGCATCATAAACCACACAAAATGAAGGGCTAAATACTTTAAATGGCAGGGTTTATAAAGTTTAAACCAATCAAAAAAACACGAGATTTCAAACAAAGGTATAACATTTTCAATAAGTTGTTATAACAAAAAGTTTATATAAATTAGCAAAACTTCATTTTATAAAGTATCAATTATTCATATTAAAAATTCATTACGACATAAGATTAAGGCATTAAAAAACAAAGGAGATAATTAAAACAAACTTTTCGGGATCATATTCTATAAAAACAGACGCTTACATTACCTCGGCAATCTATTTTCTCTTTTCGAATATTATCTTATGGCACACTCAATTATACCAAAGGGCTAAGCGAACAAACCCTGAACGGTTTTGAATAATTTAAATAACCAAGGGGGGGGAGAATACACTTTAATCAAACCAAAAAATTTAGCGCTATGCAGGGAAGAAAAAAAGCTCACACATTAGATGCTTCTAATGAGAAATACCTCATCACCACACTAATAGCACCTTTAGTACATGGAAGTTAGCAGAATTAACTTATGCTAAAAATGGAACAGAGGTTACCCTCATGTCACACACGACCGGAAAAACATGATGCGATTCAAGCTGCACGCCTAACTCATGGGTAGGAGTAGGCGCTGGAGTATAGGTAGACGAAGGCGCATAGGCAGGAGTAAGGGCATGACAATAAAAGCCACAACAAATCATAGAGTTATGTGATTTTTAGAGCCTTTATCCCCTTGTACCAATTCGGTAGCTTCCATTGTCAAAAAATTGAGCAACCTCTTTTCTTTTTCGCCCAAGCAGAACAGGACCATTGTCAAAGAAGAGAAAGTTCTTCCAATGTCGCTTAAAAACCCCCCACTTCGTTTCGATAATATGGTCACTTTGATAGCAAAAATAGACCGTAATATTCTCATCCCAACTGGCAACATATTCCTTTAGCAACGAAGGAAGTTCATAGCTGTTTGAGTCCCAAGCAGATTGCCAAAAATCTTTCTCTAACCAATTAGAGTCTTGGGCAGCCCAATCCTTGTCAGCAAAGTGCTCAGGGTGGGAACACTCTCTACTGATATGCTCAGACCATATCTGCTCTGCACGCATCTCTGTCAAAGGTTTTATCTCTTGCATGTCCTCATCTGAGATAGGAAGCTCACGGTGGCGAAAAATCCACGCCTTATTGTAATCTTCAAGGGATATGTAATTCATAGGTCGCTCATTGTAATAACTAGCTAAATTAAGCTAAAAATAAATAAAGGGAGCAATATGCTCCCTTATGTATGTGCAAGATTTGGCTTTCTATAGATTAGGCTTCGCCTTCAACCCTATTATAACCACTTTGCTTAGCAATAAATAAATTCTCATTAGCACGTCGAAGCATATTATTACCATCATCCTCAGGACCACCCAGTGCGGCTACACCTACACTAACAGTAAAATGAACTTCACCTGCAGAATAAGGAATTTCCATCTCTTCCATCAAGCGCCTTACACGCTGCCCTGCTGCCATACCTTGTTCATGGTTAGTTTCTGGCATAAACATAACAAACTGATCATCCCCATATCGCGCTAGGAAATCTGAAGTACGTTTCATTCCATGAATAGATGTAACCAACTGCTGAAGTACTTGATCGCCACAATCCCAAGAGTAATTATCATTAAGATCACTAAACTGGTCGACATCTATCACCATTAGACTGCAAACCCAGTCATAGCGTTGCGCCTGAGCAACCGCTTGCTCTAGCACTGGGCGTAGCGCCCTGCGGTTATATGCACCTGTTAAGGGGTCGCGCTGTGCCTGACTGGTTACTTGCCTTTCCAATCTGCGTTTGGCGGTAATATCTCTAAATACAACAACCGCTTCATCCCCTACTACTGAACAACGCAATTCAATCCATTTTGTTTCAGTAAGACCTTGCTCACGCAGCACAGGAACATGCTCTGGTCGTAACTGTATATCTAATTTAACAACAGCATTTTTATCCGCAGCCTTTACGGTCGCCGCGGTTATATCTCCAGCAATATCAGCTGGAAATATATCTTCTAACTTCCGACCAGTAACCGCTTCAGGATCTAACCATTTCGCGACTCCTGTAGAGCACGACAGTATAAGACCTGTGACTTCAGTAACCATAACAGAATCGGCTGTGGCTGCTAAAAGAGCTCCATAACGTGCTTGAATCTTTTTATCGGACATTCACTACTCCCTAACGGAACCAGACAATTAAAGTGACATATTAAAAAGATAGCTGTTTGCCATCTTAGGAACAAGCGCTTTAATCACTTTTATATCAATGCACTAAATAAAAGCACTCATTTTTTTATAAGATATAGTAATCCAAAGGAGGAAAGCCATTGAACTCAATAGAACTATAACTCGTTGTATATGCTCCTGTTGAAAACCAATAAACATAATCACCAATTTCTAACGATAGCGGTAATTCATATTTATGCTGTTCATACATAATATCTAAGCTGTCACAGGTAGGTCCGGCTAAAATCACTTCCTCTTCAGGGCCCTCTTTCGACGTTGCCAATGGGTATTTTATGGCCTCTCCTAATGTTTCTATTAGGCCATTGAACATACCTACATCGGTATAAACCCATCTCTCTAGTGCTGTTGTGGATTTACGTGATATAAGGACAACTTCTGAAACGATCACACCCGCATCACCGACTAAAGAGCGCCCAGGCTCCAAAATCACCCTAGGTGACTCTTCTCCAAAATCCTCTTTTAAGAAGCGTTTGATCTCTTCGGCATAAGTAGAAAACTCATTTGTTTTTTGGATATAGTTTGCAGGAAAGCCGCCGCCCATATTGATCATTTCAAGCGAGATTCCATATTCACTGTTCAATCGCTCATAAATAATCTTTACTTTAGCAATAGCCCCATCCCATACATCTATATCCCGCTGCTGTGAACCAACATGAAAGGAAACACCATAGGGAACCAGACCTAAATCACGGGCCAACACGGCAAGCTCTATAGCCATTTCAGGGTTGCAGCCAAACTTGCGTGACAATGGCCAATCAGCACCCTCGGATCCATCCGTTAAAACTCGAATATATACCTCTGACCCTGGCGCATTCTCAGCTATATTACGCAGATCAGCCTCAGAGTCAGTCGCATAAAGCCTCACTCCTTTCTCATAGAAATACTTAACAGCCGAACTTTTCTTAATGGTATTTCCGTAACTAATGCGTTCTGCCGACACACCGCAAGCTAATACTTTATCTAACTCCTGAGGTGAAGCTATATCAAAACTTGATCCTAAATCCGCTAACTTTTGAATGACCTCTGCTGCAGGATTGGCCTTTACTGCATAATAGATATCTGCACTTGGAAAGCCATTTTCAAGCTCATGGTAGCGAGTTTGAATAACGGATAAATCAAGCGCTAAAAAAGGTGTAGGATAAGTTTCGGTTAATGCTGTCAAACTCGCTAAAGCGGATCGACTAAACTGCTGAGGTAAAATCATGCGCAATAGCACCACACGACAAAGAATTTATTGAATATGATAGCCCTCTAACGAGCTATCACATGAGATTTTGCGAAGTATAGTAAGGTTTAGATTAACAAGTCCAGTACAAAGTCCAACTAAAGGCACACTGCTTTTTTCAGACAGACTTAACCTTTAATTCCTTGTGATAAAACATTCTCTATCTCGGCAAAGCTTTTAGCCTCATACATCACATCAAAGCTAATTTTTAACCTACGGGAAATATCGCTCGAAGAGATAATACCGCGTATCCTATGAACCCCTGCTGTGCTTTCATCGACAACGATAACATGTTGATCGCCAGAATCCTTTAAGGTCAGCATTATATCCCCTACCTTTGCTTCCTCAAGCTGATTATAGGTAAGTGCCCTAATATTAAATTTACTTAACATTACATGCCTGACCTGCACTTGCTCGCGGCCAACCTGATCCTTTTGCATAAAGGCCATTACCTTTCTACCTGAAGCATCTGATGCGGTTATTATACCTGCAAACCCATCTTGATTATCAAGAACAAATAGCAGCCTAACATGCTGGCTTTTCATATATTCAAGCGCCTCAATTATCGACATAGACTCTGATACAGTAACCGGCTTAATAAGCGTAAAGTCTGTAAAAACATCCAGCGCTGAACTTGATAGGCTCGCAGGGGCTAAAGACTTTTCAGGGGATTGAATATATTCAACAGCAGTGGCGTCAAGCAATCTAATGTTTTTATAATCTTGAAGCATAATATCAAAACCTCGAAGTGATTTTTATTTCAGAATAGTACAGTTCAGACAAATTGCTCTTTTATGTAACTATATAATTATGAAACGTTTATTCATTTTCAAGGCACAAAAAAAGCAGCGTTCAAGCTGCTTTAATAGTAAACCCTGTTCCTCAATACCCCAGTTCACTAGGATCAATGACAACACCCAATGAGCGTTTATCTACAAAATTACCTTTGCTTGTCTCTTTGTATCGGAATGTCACTTTCTTTCCTAACTCAATCTCCAACGCTTTATCCGGAGACATATAGGAATATTTCTCACCATCAACCGTAATAATATGAATATAGTACGGAGGCATACCTACCCACTCAACATGTGGTCCATCCGTTTCTACGCTTTCTAACACACCTCGACCCGCAAGTTTTGGTGTTTTTTTATAGCCGCCTTTGCGACCTCTAAAATTTCCAGCCATTAAGGCTCCTTGACTATTAAACGCTACAATAAAATCACATTGCCTATTCATTGTAGCGCCCCTGAAGATAGTGTAAATCTATATAGCTAAATTCACTCAATAAAACTGCTAGAATACGCCTTCGACTCTCTAAATACTGTCATCATGCCTAACTTACCTATTTTATCTGTCATACCTCAACTATGTGACTCACTTAATAACCGTAACGAGGTCATTCTTGAAGCCCCTCCCGGCGCTGGTAAAACAACTCAAGTGCCATTATCCCTAATCAATGAAACGTGGTTGGGCGATCAGAAAATATTAATGCTTGAACCCAGACGCTTAGCCGCAAAAAATGCCGCAACACGTATGGCGGATATGCTAAATGAGTCCGTAGGAGAAACGGTTGGTTATCGTATTCGACTAGAGCAAAAAATCAGTAGCAAAACACGGATAGAAATCATAACCGAAGGAATACTGTCGCGTTTATTACAGACGGACCCTAGTCTTGATGGATATGGGCTCGTAATCTTCGACGAATTCCATGAACGTAGTTTAGATGCTGATCTTGGACTAGCATTAACACAAGAAGCACGTTCAATTTTCAGAGATGATTTACCTTTAAAGATTCTCATTATGTCTGCCACTTTAGATGGCAAAGCTATCTCGGCATTAATGAATGACGCCCCCATTGTTAGTAGTAAAGGTCGTGCATACCCGGTCGATTTAACGTTTGTTGGAGAACCTAAACGAGGGCAATGGCTGGAAAAGCATGTTGTTAATACAATTTTAAAAGCTATCTCTGATCAAAGCGGGAGCATCCTCTGTTTTTTACCTGGCTCAAAAGAGATTCGCCAAACAGAAACTCTTCTCAACGAAGCACTTAAGTCAGAGCGTATAAGCGATGAAATAGTCGTTTCCCCACTTCACGGAAACTTGAAGCTCAGTAAGCAACAGGAAGCAATCAATCCAGCGCCATCGGGAAAAAGAAAAATAGTATTAGCAACCAACATTGCCGAAACCAGCCTGACGATTGAAGGAATTACAGTCGTCATTGATAGCGGTTTAGGTCGTGAAGCCAAATATGACCCAAAAACCGCGATGACGAGGCTTTTTGATAGGAAAGTATCTAAAGCAACAGCCACACAACGCGCTGGACGTGCAGGAAGGTTATCTCAAGGTACCTGTTACAGGTTATGGCGCGAATCTCAACAGGATCAACTTACACAATTTGATTCAGCTGAAATATTACAAGCAGATTTAACGGGGCTTGCTCTACAGTTGCTTAGCTGGGATATTCAAGACCCTAAACAATTATGCTGGTTAGACTCCCCTCCTGAATCAGCCTTACTACATGCCAACCACTTACTCCAAAAGCTTGGCACTGTCTCTGATGGCAAGATATCTAAGCACGGCGAAGCACTCGCACAGTTCCCGGCTCATCCGCGCATTGGTCACATGCTTATTAGAGGCACTGAGATTGGTCTCAGCAACAAAGCCTGCCTGATTGCAGCACTCTTAATGGAAAAAGATCCATTACGAGAATCCGGCGCAAATATTAATGATCGTTTAGAATGGCTTGATAGCTCGCCCTACCAACAAAAAGAGCTCTGGAAGCGACTACATAAACAAGCAAAGCAATACCAGCAACTCTGCTTAAAGGCTGTGCCATCACCAACTCCCGTTCAAGTACCCACTGAGGAACAAGCAGGCCTATTATTAGCTTTTGCCTACCCTGATCGTATTGCTAAACAACGCAGCAAAGGCAGTACTACTTATAAAATGAGCAATGGCCGTGCCGCTAACTTATTCAACCTTGATAAGCTGACTATTCATCAATGGATATCCATTGCACAGGTCATTGGTAAAGAGGGGCAAGCAACCGATTTGATTCCCTTAGCTGCTCCAATCAATCCATTACACATTAAGAGCTATCTTAAAGAACTCACTAAAACGACAGAAGTTATAAACTGGGATAATCAAACAGATAGAATTGTTGCAGAATCGCAAACAAAGCTCGGAACGCTAGCAATAGATTCAACACCCTTAAAATCTCCATCTCAAGAATCGATTACCTCATCACTGATAGAGGTCATTCGAAAAAGAGGAATCGGAATACTCCCTTGGACAAAAGATTTACTTCAGTGGAAACAGCGGGTGAGTTTTCTACACAATGTAAGTATTCAAAACCAAAAATCACCCACAAGTGCTTCAATCAAGTGGCCTAATCTAAGTGACAAATGTTTAGAGAAGGATTTAGAAACATGGCTAGGCCCCTATCTACATAACGTAACGCGCTTAGCCCATCTTAAGCAGCTTGATATGAAAAGTATTCTCCACTCACTATTGCCATGGCCGCTTCCTCAGGAACTAAACAAACTTGCACCTGAAAAGTTACGCGTACCTTCAGGCTCTAGCATCACAATCGACTATTCTCAAAACCCTCCGGTGTTAGCAGTAAAACTTCAGGAGATGTTTGGCTGTAAAGAAACGCCCAAGATAGCAAATCAGGTAGCTCTACAGCTTCATCTACTCTCTCCTGCAAGGCGCCCCCTCCAAGTCACACAAGATCTAGCCAGCTTTTGGGAAAATGCTTATAAAGAAGTCCAGAAAGATATGAAAGGCAGGTATCCTAAACATCCTTGGCCTGATAACCCTTTAGAGGCGATCCCTACTTCAAGGGTTAAACATAAACGCACATAAAACAGCGCCACTTAAATAAGTGGCGCTGTTTTGGTAATCCGCTCAGCTCAATTTTATAACCGGAACTTCATTACTAGTTGATTCAATTCATGTGCTTCACGACGGATCTGCTCCGTAGCTTCAACAACACGTTGAGTATCATTTTTAGTTTGGCCTGCTATATCAGAGATATTAACAACTCTATTATCAATATCTGATGCTACAGACGACTGCTGCTCAGCTGCAGTAGATATCATCGTATTCATAGAAGAGATGGTATTAGCCGAAGTAATAATTTGATCTAGAACATTTGCGGCAGATGATGAAAGTTCACTACTGCGCTCAGCTAAATTGGTAGTCACCTCCATGGAAGTTACTGCATTTTCAGCTTTTTTCTGAAGTCGCTCAATAATATCCTGAATCTCTTTTGTAGACTGCTGCGTTCGTTGAGCTAAGGTACGAACTTCATCCGCTACCACAGCAAATCCACGTCCCTGATCTCCTGCACGAGCAGCCTCAATGGCAGCGTTCAGTGCCAACAAATTTGTTTGCTCCGCAATACCGTTAATTACGGATGTTACATTACCTACGGCTAAGCTTTCGGATTCCAGCTCTTTTAGGATATTCGCAGTATTATTTAATTTATCCAGCATCTCATTGGCTTGAGAGCCTGATTCACCGACAACATCTCCACCACTTTTGGCATAAGCATCGGTCTCTTGTGCAGCTTTCTCAGCCTCTACTGCATTATTTGCAACTTCCTGAACAGTTGCACTCATTTCAGTCATTGCCGCTGCAACAAGCTCGATATCTTCGTACTGTTTACTAACACCTGCATTTGCATCAGAGGTTGCTTGCACTACATTATCAATATGTAGCTCTGTATTCTTTGAGACTTTTTGTACCGATTGTAATAAGCCACCCACATGATCCAGCATTGTATTATATGCCTTAAACATCTGACCTATCTCATTATCTGTATGACTCACAGTAAAACGGTGCGAGAAATTTCCTTGCCCTACTTCTGTCATTCTCGCATTCAAGCGCGTGATATTATCCATAAGCATACGCAAACCAAAAACGCGTCCAAAAACAACCAGCAGCAATATACCTACAACGCAGACAAATGCTAATAGCAGCTGATTCCGGCTCGTAGTACTCGCCTTTTCGGTCATCATCATAACCGCCTTATTCATCTCTTTAAGCACTACTGGCGACTGTACTTGTATGGCCGACAATGACTGATCATTGCTCTCAATAATATGCTGCTCAATAACTTTCTTATAATCACTCCACAACTGTTCAACATGCTTCAGTTGAGCCTTAATCTCTGGATCTGTTGTCGCATTTAAACCTAGTTTTGTGTCACCATTCAAAATAGCCTGATGCGACGTTTCAAACAGTTGCATCGTTTTCTTCAGCGTAGATTCTTGCTCAATTTGAGCGGCTACCAACAAAGCTTCCTTCGCAATCTTTTGACTTAACATGCGCTGGCGACCGGCCATATTGATCGTTTGCGGATTAATCGCCATGCTGAAATACAAACTAATACCAGAAGACGCAGCCAGTATAAATACTAATGCGTAAGACAAAGTGAACTGACTATTCAGGGTTTTAAAACCGAACGCCCTCAGCACAGTGTCAATTAATGTGGAGATAGAACCAAACATATTTCACCTCTAGACTACGCATTAACAACTACTCGGCACTGCCAAATAATGCTTAAATTTGATAAGTGGCAAGCTGTATTAACACACCTGCCGAAAACTCTAATCAAGTGTATACCATTATAATTAGAACGTATTGCTTAAGATCAATCAGCGATCTAATCACTTAGCTTAACGTACTTTTAAGTCATTCTATTTACAACAAAAAAAACCAGAATGAACTGGTTTTTTAAATATCACTTAAAGGCTACTTATTCATGGGTGACAACAGCGACACGTATCGCATCCATTTTCAGGGAAGCCCCTTCAAGTGATTCGATAAGTTTGGCAGTTAAAAGATCATGAGCTTCAAGCTCTTCATCCCGTATATTAGGATTCACTTTGGATAATGAAACTAAACGCTCCTTCTCCTCTTGCTGTTGCTCCTTCAACGATGATAAAGCTTCTGCTAAAAGCTGCTCTTCTGTCTCTTCGACCTGACTTTCAAGCTTAGTTACTAACGTGTTTATATCATCACGAGTGTGCTTAACAAGGTTATACGCTACATTCTTGCCTACACGCTTACCTAACGTTGCAAAGTGCTGCTCGGTAATAACATCCGTTAAATCATTGCCATTACTATCGATAACTCGACGCAAACAAGCGTCGGATAGATATCTCTGCAGCTGTAAGGACTTTTCGGAGATACAATGAACTCGGAAAATAGCTTCAATCAATAAACTACCCGCCTTCAAAGGCAACAGCTTCATAGTACATAGAGTAGAACTACCGTAGCTTCCCTCCAGCATCATCTCCATTGAACCAGACACCATAGGATGCTCCCAGCTAAGATAATGCATATCTTCACGAGACAAGGCCTCATTGCGCTGGAAAGTCGCCGTCATACCATCACTCGGTAATCCGGGGAAATGACTACTTAGCATGTGATCACCGGGATGCAAGATGACCCCGTTAATACCTGTTGTTTCCTGCTCCACTCCAAAGTGATCGAACACTCGCCCCATATAAGAAGCTAACGTTCCCGGTTTGCTATCCTCTTCAACCGCATCAAGCAGGCTTTCAGCCAGATCCGTATTACAAGAGTTAAGCTCCAATAAACGATCACGACCTTGCTGCAGTTCACTTAGCAGTTCTGATTGGCTAGATGCTGTTTTCTTAATCAGAAGCTCAACCTCATCAGCCTTATCTGTATTTTCCATACACTGATGGAGCTCTGTTGCGTACTGCTGCATCAAACTATGACCTGTAGGACACACCTGTTCAAACGCGCCCAAACCTTCCGCATACCAACGTAACAACACCTCTTGCGCGCTATTTTCAAAATACGGAACATGTATATTGACGTCTTTTAGCTGCCCGATGCGATCCAAGCGTCCGATTCTCTGCTCTAGCAGATCAGGATTCATTGGTAGGTCAAACATCACCATATTATGAGCAAACTGGAAATTTCGCCCTTCACTACCAATTTCAGAACAGACTAATAATTGAGCACCTTGCTCACTGTCTGCGAAATAAGCCGCTGCACGATCACGTTCAACTAGGCTCATCCCTTCATGGAAAAGAGCGGTACGTCGCCCTTCAAATAAACGCAGCTGTTTCTCAAGCGTAATTGCCGTTTGAGCATGCGCACAGATAACTAAAATCTTTTCGCCACGGTAATCATCAAGCCATTTAATTAACCAATCAGCCCGGTTATCTTCCAATAGCCACGCAGAACCGACTCCGTCACCTATTAAGGTTTCAGGATGCAGGCGTCGCTCCATAGTCGCCTCATCTATAACATCTTTATAAGCTTCAGGCAGTTCTAATTTGTAGGTATGCAGTTTTCGTTGCGGAAAGCCTTTAACACTTTCACGAGTATTCCTGAACAACACACGACCTGTGCCATGCTGATCTAAAAGCGCTTTTACCGTTTTATCGATCAATTCAGCTCTAGCGTCACTGTCATCGTCTTTATGCTGTTCTAACAGGTCGGCAGCTTCATCGCCTAAATACTGGTGTAGCAGACCGGTCATTGCCTGATCACTAAGAGCGCTCTCCCAGCTTTCGGGTTCTTGTAAAACTTCAATGAGCTGATTAACACATTTAAAGTCTTGCTCTTCTGCAATGAATTTCTCTAGATCATAATAACGATCAGGGTCAAGCAACCTTAAACGAGCAAAGTGACTTTCTATCCCTAGCTGCTCAGGAGTCGCAGTTAACAGCAGCAACCCTTTAACCTGTTGCGCTAATGCCTCTACACAACGGTAGGAGTGACTTGCACCCTCTTCGCTCCAACCTAAGTGGTGTGCTTCATCCACCACCATCAGATCCCAACCAGCACTCACCGCCTGATCTAAATATTTATCTTCTTGAGTGAATAGAGAAAGTGGACACAAAACAAGTTGAGCGCTTTCAAATGGATTCCCTTCGCTGTCGATACAACGCTCTTCATCTAAAATTGAAAAGTGAAGATTAAAACGACGCAGCATTTCAACAAGCCACTGGTGAATCAAACTATCCGGTACCACAATTAAGATACGGTTAGCTAAACCTGACACCAATTGCTGATGAATGATTAGACCCGCTTCAATCGTTTTACCTAAACCGACCTCATCCGCTAATAACACGCGTGGCGCCATACGCTTACCAACTTCAGATGCAATATAAAACTGATGTGGAAGATATTGAACACGCGGACCTAAAAGACCATAAGCTTCAGACTGCTGATGGTTATGTTGATGCTTTAACGTTTCTAAGCGCAGCTCATAGTGTCGTAATTTATCAATTTGGCCTGCAAATAGACGTTCATAAGGTTTACTGAAATGAACAGCACTTTCCAATGATGCTTCATGAATGATCTGCTCATCTCCATTTTCATCATCACCGAAATAGATCACACATCCTTTGCTTTCTTGATGTTCAGTCACGGTAATAGAAAGCCCCTCATCATCCGCGATCTGGTCACCTATTGGATAAATGATACGACTTAATGGAGCGTTAGTTTGCGCATAGGTACGCTCTTCACCTGTTGCAGGAAACAATATGTCTACGCGTCGATCTACCAGTTCTGTGACGACACCTAAACCAAGTTCCGCTTCTGTGTAACTATACCAACGCTGGCCAATCTGAAATTCTTCGGTCATTATCAATCGCTTTCTAGAGATGATGAAAAATAGCTGGGCATGATAGGCAGTTCCGCCAAGAAAGCCAAACTGTTTAGTACATATTAGTTAGGGTTATACTGTTAGCAAATGAACTTATGATCATTTATGGAGACAATTGATGAATTTACGAACAATCGCTGTATGTTTTTTACTCATTCTTACGTTGCAGGGTTGTAGCTCTAACTCCACAAAAACACACTCTCAAACACTCGCGATAACCCCACAATCATCTACAGCCTATGATTTATTAGCACAACACTCAAAATGGGAAGGTACACCTTATCAGCTAGGCGGAAACTCCCGAAAAGGTATTGATTGCTCTGCTTATACAAAAATCACATATCAAAAAGTATTTGGTTTAAATCTTCCTAGAACCACCATTGATCAAGTTACCACTGGAGAAAACATCCAACGTAGAAACCTAGCCCCTGGTGATCTGGTTTTCTTCAGAACCGGAAGTAAACAACGTCACGTAGGTGTGTATGTTGAACAAGGTGTATTTATGCATGCATCCACCAGCAAAGGGGTAACCTTAAGCAGACTAGATAACCCTTATTGGCATCAACACTATTGGAAATCTATAAGGCCACAAGGAAAGTCAGAAATTTAATTTGAAGAAAAAAACCGTAGCTCATCACTACGGTTTTTTTTAAAAGGAGGAATCAAAAGACGACGCTATTCCATCGCTGCTTTGACTTTATCCGCACCTTGAGCCGTTGCTTCTTTTGCAGATTCAATCGTATCTGCCGTTACCTCTTTAACCGTTTCGATAGAGTCAGATGTTACATCCTTAGCTTTCTCTACCATTTCACCACTTACATCTTTAGCCTGTTCCAACATTGCGTCTGTTTTCTCACTGACGTCACCAGAAACTTCAGCCGCTTTTTCTTTAGCGCCTTCAAGCGTCATTGCTGCGCCTTCTTTTATCTTATCTACAGCGCTCTTTTCATCAGAAACAGACTCATTGTTTACAGCTGCTCCTGGAGAATCAACAACTACATCGGCTGCTTTAACCGGTGTTTTCTCCTCTTCACCACAACCCATAACCAAAAAAGCAGAAATACCTGTAGCCGCTAACATTTTCATCATTGCCGTGTTCATTCTTTTTCCTCAAGTAAAGTTGGAACTATCTTAATTCTGTTAAATTAACTAGGTCTTAATCTCCCCCGCAACCACCACTACTGCATCCACTGTCATTTGAACTATGGCTGTCACTACTGCCTCCGGAACAACCACTTCCGCAGCCAATATGACTCGCACAGTATTGATCCCCCTTCTTTCCTTGGCAATTCAAAGAATACTTAAACCCGTTTTCAATTTTTAACTTAGCGTCTATCGAAAAAAGAAGAGGTAACCGCTGAGGAGACTGAGTATTAATACTCTCCCGAAAACAGGATAAGCGCCACGCTCTTTTAATACCCTCTTGCGCAATAGTAGGAGAAGACATAGCTTCGGCTGGAGTATGATGTAAAAAGCGCCCCAAAGCCTTATTACAAAAGTGATGATACTCTCGAGTGAATAAAATAAACTCATGCCATGCAACATCAACAGCCTGAGATGGCATAGCTAGCGCTTTTCGTTTAGCCAATAAGCTAATCTGAAAATATTCCCGAAGTCCCTCTATAACAGACTGAACCTCCCGTTTAGATAAATGCGGGTATTCAGCTTGCACCCTTTCATAAACTTTGTCCGGAAAAACAAAACTATCAACCAACTGACTTCGTTTAACATGAAGCTGCTTTCTTTTTAAACGTAAAAAAATAAAAGCAGATATAACAATAATAATGACGATTAAAAGCGGTGACATAATTCTTCCTTGTGGGGCATTCAAGCAACAAATACTACATCATTTTATCCGCGGTTTAAGAGCATAATGAAATTCACTATTCTCATATCTCAATAGCTAAAATTAAGAAATAGTCCTATACACTTAATTGAAGAGTGGATATAAACTGTACTCATAATAAGAAAATAAAAAGGATGGAGAGTAGCATGAAGGAATGTCAAAAGTGTATCGACACAATCGAAGAGAACGATGGGTATCCGACACAAGAACAATTAGAAAACATAGGTGTAGCAAAAGCAAAAAAGTGGTGCGAGATCTGTCAGCAATTAATGATTGCAAACTATCGCATCCGTAAAGAATGCGATCAGCCACAAGATATTTTCAGCCGAACACCGCATAGTAAATCCGATTCAAGCTACACGCGATTTGATGTTTAAGTCGCGTGTAACTGAATTACTTTTCAACTAACTCTGATACCTTCTCTACAATATGCTTTCCAATAGGGATTGCAGATGTTGCAGCAGGTGATGGTGCATTGCATACCGCTAATGCACGGCCCGTACTCATAAACAAGAAGTCATCAACAATATCACCATTTTTCGACACTGCTTGAGCACGGATACCCGCAGGATAGGACTCAAGATCTTCAGGGGTTAATTCCGGGCAATACTTCTGAACCAGTTTAAGATAACCACGCTTCGATAAAGAGTTTTTCAACTCCACCATACTCACTTTAAAGTGGCGCATCAGCAGCTTAATCATCCCTGGGTATGTCAACATCTGAAAGCTATCTTTCAAGCTGATATCTGTTTTCTTATACCCTTCTCGCTTAAACGCTAACACAGCATTTGGCCCAACCGTCACATAACCATCAATCATCTTGGTTAGATGGACGCCTAAAAACGGCAGATCTGGGTCAGGTATAGGGTAGATGAGATGATTAACAATCTGATTATGCTGAACCGGTAACCGATAATACTCGCCCCGAAAAGGAATAATACGAAAATCAGGTTCAAGCCCCATCATTTGAACCATTCTATCCGATTGTAAACCCGCACATGCAATCAAAAACCGACCATGAAAGCGGCCATTGGAGGTAAATACAGTAACGCGATCAGCGAACTCTTCAATCCCCGTAACAGCAGTGTTATAAATAACCCTACCCTTAGCCGTCTCGACCAAACCACTCATACACTGCGTGATTTTGGTATAATCAACGATCCCTGTCGAAGGAACAAAAATAGCGCCAACACCAACAATATTTGGTTCTCTTTCCCGTAAGCTGGCCTGATCTAGTACTTCAATTTCAATACCGTTCTCAGCGCATCGATCGACTAGCGCCATCATGCGGCTTAATTCAATCTTATCGGTGGCAACCAGCAACTTCCCACACTCATCAAACGGGATATTATGCTCGGTACAAAAAGCTTTAGTCGCGATATTGCCCTCTTTACAAAAGAGAGCTTTCAAACTTCCAGGCTTATAATAAACACCGGCATGTATAACACCAGAGTTATGGCCTGTTTGATGCTGGGCAGCCGTCGGCTCTTTCTCCAATACAAGCACCGATTTATCAGGATACTTATACTGTAACTCCCGAGCCGTAGACATACCCAGAATACCGCCACCAATCACGATAAAATCGTAAATTTCTTGTTCTAAACTAGACGTCACAAAATCTTCCTACTATCGCAATTAATTGGGTTATTTGACGGCTATTGAATTACTCCTGAACGGCATTACTGCTAGCCTTTTTACTCAGAATAAATATTCCAATAAAAGCTAAAACTGCGACAAGGTTAACCAGTATCTCGCCATGTGGCCATAACAATACAATGGCTAAAAGCCCAGACAACACCCTCAGCATCCAACTTAATGGACCTTCTAAATACCCTTCCATAAATCCAACAAAAGCATATAACCCAAACACGGCAAAAACAAATATGCTGAATACTTCCATCGCTCCGCCACCAATGAAATTGGTATAAGCGAAAAGCAAAGGAACAATATACAAACCTTTAGCAATTTTCCACGCCATAAATCCTGTTGCCATCGGAGGTGTTTTAGCGATTGCCGCCGCTGCAAAGGCCGTTAAACAAACAGGAGGGGTCACATTCGAGTCTTGCGACAGCCAAAAAATAATCATATGTGCTGATAACAAGATCATTGCAAGTACTTCGGGCGCCATCGCCTGTTCAAGCAGCTGCCCTTTAAAATCAGACGGTACAGATGCGAGTAACGCTTTAGCGTCAATTTCACTCATGGGCGCAGAAAGCAAAGCGACCTTATCCATATCAACCAACATAAATATGGTGCGGGCCGCTTCAGGCAAACCTCCAGCAACCATCATATCTAGCAAGCGGCTTTCAGCCATCAACCCATAAAGAGCAGGAGCCGAAAGTGTCGCTAAAACAATATAGGCAGCAGTTACAGGCAACCCCATCCCTAAGATAAGTGATGCCAATGCAACTAATACAATCGTGATAAATAAACTGCCACCCGCCCATTCTGTCACCATTAACGAGAAAGTATTACCTATTCCCGTCATAGCGACCACATTAACCACTAGGCCAACGGCGATTAGCAACATAGCCGTCGTTGCCATATTGCGAGAACCTTGTGCTAAAGAATCTAAAATATCTTTGACACCCATAGGCTTCTTGGATAACCAAGATGCAGCAATCACTGAAATAATTGATATACCCGCAGCATAGGTTGGTGTGAATCCATAGATAAGCAACGATACTAATACAACCAACGGCAATAAAAAGTGCCAACCACCTTTAAAAACTTCTCCAATGGAGCGGGTATCAACTTCAATCGCATGTGCATGACTACGCTTAGCCTCTACTCGAACAAAGAAACCAACAGATAGGAAATACAAAAGTGCGGGAAGTGCAGCAATAGAGATAATATCTAGATAAGAGATTTGAGTATAAGAGGCCATAATAAAAGCACCCGCACCCATAACCGGTGGCATCAACTGCCCACCTGTAGAAGCTGCCGCTTCAACCCCGGCAGAAAAGCGAGCAGGAAAACCTGCTTTTCGCATTAAGGGAATGGTAATTACACCAGTAGAAACCGTATTAGCGACAGAAGAGCCTGAAACAGAGCCCATTAAACCTGAACCAAGCACAGCAACGAAGCCAGGACCACCAACAAACCGTCCCGCGGCACACCGAGAAAGATCAATAATAAAATCGCCGGCGCCCGACTTCACTAGAAAAGCACCAAACAAAATAAACATGAATACGTAGGTCCAAGAGATTCGCGCGATCTGCCCAAACATACCTTCAGATGAAAAATAAGAACGGTAAAGTAGAGTTTCTAGACTCAGACCAGCAAAACCAAACATGCCATCAATATACTTACCCCACCAAAACACATAGGTTAAGGCGAACAATATTAGACAGGGTATAAACCACCCTGTCGTGCGACGGGCCATCTCCAAGGCAATAAAAATAGCGCACATAGAGAACACCCAATCCCACTGAGCAAACTTAACACCTCGCTCATACAATGCGTCTTCAAAACCAACTAGATACAACGCGCATACTATTGCTGCAACACCGAGCAATAAATCCAAACCTAAGGCTAGTTTTTGTTTGCCTTTATCTGAAGAGTTAAACATCGGAACCATCAGAGCACATAGCAACGCAAATCCACCAAAATGAACCGCAGAGACATATAATTCTGACCAAGTGCCTAGTGTATTAAAGTAAATGTGTACTAAAGCAAATGCGACACCTACCCAATAAATGACTTTACCCGTTACTGAGTCTTCGGGTCTCTGAGCTAACTCAAACCCCTTCAGTTTTTCATCTAGATCTTGTTGGGACACGTTACTATCACTCGCCATGGTTCTATCACTCAAGCAGATTTGGTCCACACTCTTCCGCAATCTAGATACGCTAGCTTAAGGTACAACAACTTAAGCTACGACAACTAAGAAATGTATGCAGAAAAAATAGTGGTTATTATTAAGAAAGGCGCAAGCTAACCTCGCTGGAAAAGCTAACTTGCGCCTGTTGGAACACAATCTAAGAACACTTATATTAAACTAGCCACTTTTAAAGCGGTTAATTCAGTTACAGGCTGATTACTTAGCCATTAGGTGTTCAGGAATTTCAACGCCTACTTCCTTATAATAACGAGCTGCGCCCGGATGCAATGGAACAGGCAAGCCTGCAATCGCTTTTTCCAAAGCCATCGCTTTTGTTGCTTTATGGATGCCATTTAGGAAAGGAAGGTTTTCATAAACCGTTTTGGTTAACAGATAAACATCTTCTTCAGTAACGTCATCACGTACCGCTAAAAAGTTAGGCTGCGCCATTGTCTGAATATCTTTAGTTTGGCCTGGGTATGTATTCGCAGGAATCACATAACGCGTCCACAGTTTATAACCACCATTCGCTTCTTTAATCTGCTCGTCTGTAAAATTTAATACCGTAATATCACTGCCTAAAGCTGCATAAGCACGTGTAATTGCAGAAGTAGGAACACCCGATGGGATATTCATCCCCTCAATAGTGCCGTTCTGAAGTGCATCAGCTGAAGCACCGTAACCCATATGCGCCAAATTAAAGCCGTCGGCATTAACGCTTAAGTTACTTAAAATTGTGCGGCCTGAACCCTCAGTACCTGAATTTTTCTTACCGATTGAAAATTTCTTATCAGCGAATCCATTTATATCAGCGATTGTGCCGGTTTTAACAAAATCGCTTTTTACTACAAACTGCTCAACGTTTTGCCACAACATAGTCACTGAACGTAAGTTCTTTTGAGCGCCTGTCGCTTTTAAACTGCCTTCACCTTCCCATGCCCATGCGCCGTAAAGTCCTTGAAGAATGGCAAACTGCGCCTCGTTTTCACCCAGTAACTTAACATTTTCACCCGAGCCAGCAGAGTTAATAGCAGACATAGATATTTTATGTTTAGGCTCTAACTTAACCTTAGCAAGCGTCGCCAATGCAACTCCCACTGGATAGTAAGTTCCACCCGTTGAAGCCGTCGCTAAAATATAAGACCGTTTATCAGCGGCCTGTACGATACCAGCAGCACCTACCGCAGTGCTCACAGCTAAAGCTAAGCCCATACCTTTAATGAAAGTGCGTTTTGTTATTGTCATGCTCTTACCCTTCTTCATTATTGGAGTTTCTATAAATTGGTTACCCCTCTTACATAGCAAACGGGGTGCCAACATAAAGAACATGGAGTATTTCCTTAAATAACAACAAGTTAAATAAAGCACAAAAACCACAATAACAGCAATAGGCAAAAAACAGCTCATTAAATCTTATCGAACAAGCAAAAATCCGCTTATTGGTTATCAACTAAGCGCTTAAAACCTACAGAACGTAGCTTTGATGGATAAAAGAGTGAGATAGAGGAAAATGCGAACACTTATAGTAAAAATATAGCTGAAAAGGCCGCTAGAAATCAGACCTTATTGAATGATAAGCAAAAAACCGCCTACTCAAACAAAAACAATAAAAATCATAAGGTTAGCGGCAAAATCCGTAAACACAACTTAAACAAAATCAGTACGTACTAAACCATACTTAGCCATTTTTTGATTCAATGTCCTTCGCGGAAGATCCAGTGCTTCCATAACTAATTTTATATTGCCATGATGTTCAGTTAAGGAGCGCTTAATAATCTCCGCTTCGAAAATGGCAACCTGTACAGATAATGACTGGGTTTGATCTGACTCTACTGTGTCAGAACTCACCACCACTTCATCCGGAAATAAAATATCAGCAACAGACATTCGTTTATCTAACGCATAACGCACGGCTACATTCTTTAACTCACGAACGTTACCCGGCCACTGATAGCTTTGTAGCGTGCGTATATCCTGTACTGATAATGCCCGAGCCTCTTTGTCATGACTTTCCGCAGTCATTCCCAAATAGTGCTCAAAGAGAAGAGGCGCATCTTCTTGCCTTTCACGTAGCGGAGGGATCTGAAGCTGAGTAACATTCAAACGATAAAAAAGGTCCTCACGAAAGTTCTCATCTGCTCTTAAATCAGTTTTTGCTGCAGCTATGACTCTGACATCTACAGAGATCGGTGAATTGCCACCTAGCCGTTCAATAACGCCTTCCTGCAAAGCTCTTAAAAGTTTAATTTGAAGGTGCAATGGCATACTTTCAATTTCATCAAGAAAAAGCGTGCCTCCGCTGGCATACTCAAATTTCCCTATACGTCGCTTAGTGGCACCTGAAAATGCCCCCACTTCGTGACCAAACAGTTCACTTTCGATCAAAGATTCAGGAATGGCTCCGCAATTTATCGGCACAAAGTGTGCTTTTTTACGAGGACTATATTGATGCAGTGACTGTGCAACCAGCTCTTTGCCGGTACCCGTTTCACCATAAATGATAACGTTTGTATCCAAATCAGCTAGCGTCACAATTTCCTGCTTTAACCGCTGAATGACAGGTGAAATACCAATTAAACGTTTATCTATTCCGCTTGAAGAGGCTAGGTGGTGCTGTAATCGCAAATTATCCAACATCAAGCGACGCTTTTCACAAGCTCGCTGGATTGTTTCAACTAATCTCTCAGGATTAAATGGCTTTTCTATAAAGTCATAAGCCCCTTTGCGCATTGCCCCGATGGCCATATCAACATCACCATGACCTGTAACCAACACGACTGGTAAAGCCGGTACGCGTTCTAGTATCAAGGCCATTAACGTTAAACCATCCATACCTGGCATTTTCACATCACTGACAACAATCCCTCGAAAGGATTCACTGATATGTTCAAGTGCTTGGGCTCCATCACTACAACCAATGACTTCAAAGCCAGCCATCTTTAGCCATTGCTCCGTCGACTTCCTAACCATCGCCTCATCATCAACGAGTAAGACAGTTCCTCTAAAGCTATCACCTTCTGATCTAGTGTTATTCATGGCTGTTAACTTCTTCCTCACTCAGCACAGGTAGGTGAATGGTAAAACATGCGCCACCTAAAGCGCTATGGCTAACCTGAATATCGCCATTCAAGTCACGTAGAATTGATTTAACTATAGCGAGACCAAGACCTAAACCATCTCCCATCTGCTTGGATGTAACAAATGGATCAAATAACGAATCCATAAGTGCTTCATCAATGCCCTCACCTGAATCATTCACAGAGATAATAACTTTATCCTTAACACTCAACTCAATTTGCAGGTTTTTATGAGCACTTGAAGCCATAGCATCCAACGCATTCTTCACTAGATTCACTATAACCTGCTCTAAACGTGCATTATCACCTAAGACATAAAGAGTTTGATCATCCATGCAGGTTATTAATTCCACGCCCTCATCTTGAATTCTTTGTTTAAAAAGTAGCAAAGAATGCTCAATCACCATCTGCACTGAAATCGGTACTTTTGCTTCCGGTTTTTTATAGGCATAAGTTTTTAATTGTGAAGTAATGGCAGCCATATGCTGTGTCAGAGAATCAACCTCTGATAGATTCTCAGACATCATCTCTGGCTGATCTAGTAATTGTCTGCAGATAGCGACATAATTACGCATGGCAGTTAAAGGCTGATTAAGTTCGTGAACAACCGCCGTCGACATACGTCCCAAAGCAGCCATTTTTCCAGCTTGAACAAGCTCATCTTGAGCATCTCTAAGCTCTTTTGTTCGTTGCTCTACCTTCGACTCCAATGATTCATTTGCCCTTTTCAGAGCGAGTTCGAGCCCTTTACGACGTGAGATATCTATAATCGTCACTAGGTATTGTTTATGAGTCTTCCGTTCAATCGCAGCCGAACGAAGTGAAGCGTTTACAGGTTCCATTTTCCTTATGGAGATCATCAATGGAAACTCGGTTTGATCCCCACGTAAACCAACGGATTCATAGCCAACTAAGGGAGAAAAGCCATCCCAATCCAAACGCCCCAACATTCTAGCGAGTGGAGTATTATCATCACAAATAAGCAGATCACTCATCTTGCGGTCAATAATTAACCCTATAGATACACTAAATTGCTTTAACGCCGTACTGTTAGCAAAGGTAATTACGCCATCAGGACTGACCAGCAGTAAACCAACCTGCGCATGGTTAATGATTGCCTTCTGCTGTGCTTCATTACGGGCCAACGCCAGGCGAGTTTCATTCTGGGAGCGCAGCTTCAACTGTCGTTCACGGAACAAGAGCCCAAGCAAGCCAATGGCAAAACACCCACCAAATGCGAACAAAGAAGCATTGCGGACATTTTTCTGCACCGCTTCCGTACTATTTAATACGGTGACCTCCCAAGCTAAATCATCTAGAGCAACAGATCTGGAAAGCCAATTATCTTTATCCCTTGCCCACAACGTGGTCGTCACACCGTTACTTAACATTTGTTTAGAGATAAGTGCTTGTGTTTTAAGTTTTTCGAAACGTGCAAAAGCGCCCGTAGAAAAGAATAATGTCCCATCGAAATCACTTAATAATACTGTTCCAGTTGAACGCACCTTTTTGACCATACTCTGCAATTCAATTCGAACAACCGCTGCACCGATGAAACGACTTCCATCATAAATTGGGGACGATAGAAAATATGCCGGTCGCTGCGTCTCTATATTTAAACTAAATTGTCTCCCACGGTGGCCATTTTTTGCTTGTTTAAAATACTTTTGAGTATCATGAGAACGTTCGATAAAAGTATTTTCATCACGCCAATGACTATATGCAAGCGCTCTTCCTTCGCTATTAAGTAAAAAAAGTGAGGACGATCCTGCAACCAAATTCGTTTGTTCTAAATACAAACTAACATCTGCACTTTTCTCGTAGGTCGGTAAAGCCAACAAGGCCTTAACATCACGATTTTGTGAAATAAGAAAAGGAAGATAACGGTATTGATCTAAACCCGCTCGGAGCTCTGTAATAACCTCCAGCAGTTCATCAGAACCTTGTTTATGGATATTTTGTAGCGTCCAGTCACGGGTGACATTCACGACCTGCCAAGTGAACAGCAATGTAAACACGAGGAAGATTAAAGCAATCAGTAAACGTTGAATCATTACAAACCTTCTACTAGGACTGATAGATCATTATTCACTAACATTAAGGATCTACAAAAAGAATTCTACATCTTCAGAAATGTAATCAGCATCTGATCATGACAGGATAAAAACAAACCAAACCTCAAACAAACCTATTAAAACGTTAATCTAATGGAATAAGCCATGTGGAACAGTAACAGAGTACCTACGACTGTGTAATAATATGCGCTCCGTTTTATATTAATAGATTAGATACTATGACAGATCTTCCGGCGATTATCGCATACCAAGGCGTTCCAGGTGCTTATTCACATTTATCCTGCCGCAAAGCATTTCCAGAACTACAAGCTCAAGCATGCCATACGTTTGCCGATGCGATGTTTATGGTGGATAGCGGAAAAGCTCGTTTTGCAATGATCCCTTTGGAAAACTCAACCGCTGGACGCGTTGAAGAGATCTATCGTTTAATGCCGAAAACAAAATTGCATATTGTTGGGGAGCATTTTGAGCCGGTCAACCACTGCCTATTAGCACTCAAGGGTAGTGATATTGCTCAGATTAAAACCGTGGCCTCTCACCCTCAGGCACTGGCCCAATGCTACGATAACCTGAATGATTTAAGCATTAGCCCAATTGCGAGTTTAGATACTGCAGGTGCGGCGGCCGAACTCAGCGAAAACCCTGTACAAGGCCACGGCGCGATCGCATCTAGCCTCGCGGCAGAGTTATATGACCTTGAAATTCTCCGTGAAAATTTTCAGGACAAATCGGGCAATACTACTCGTTTTATGATACTTGCACGTGATAGCCACATGCCTGAACTGCGAACAGATACACGCTTCATGACCTCTATTATGTTTACAGTGCGTAATATGCCCGCAGCGCTATACAAAGCGCTAGGCGGTTTTTCCACTAATGGTGTCAATATGCTGAAGCTCGAGAGCTATATGGCCTCTGACACAATGAGAGTATCCAGTTTTCACCTTGATGTTGAAGGCCACCCCGCTCAAAAGTCTATGAAATATGCACTTCAAGAATTAGATTTTTTTGCTAAAGATGTACGCATAATGGGCACTTACCCTTGGCACCCATTCCGTTTACAGGATGATCAAATTATTGAGTAAGCACGAAATATAACGACATCAGTATTACACTTATATGTACAACTATAGTATCCGTCTATGTATGTAATTCTGACCCTAAAGAGCAATGCTGCACTGCACAAAAAAATTGCATAATAATCAAGCAATTGCTGCTTACTAAAGCATATCCTTATGTGATTTATTAGGCTCAGCTGCATCCGTCTTAAACTCAGGCCTGGCCATGAGTTAACGTATTTGCCCCTCTTTTGAGGGGCTTTTTTATCTGTATCCCTCTTTCTTCACTGTTTGTATCTTGAAAACTAAATACTTTTCGCCCATCATATATGAAAATTCATATATGATAATAGCTAATGCACCCACCAATCTTCTTTAAATGCCTTGCTGATGACACCCGTTTTCAAATAATCATGTTGTTACAGCAACACAAAGAGCTTTGCGTTTGTGACCTAATAGAACACCTTAATCTAAGCCAACCCAAAATTTCGAGACACTTGGCCTTGCTACGAAAAGGTGAACTATTAATTGACCAACGCAAAGGGAAATGGGTCTATTACCGAATAAACCCTGATCTACCCCTTTGGTGCAAAAATACATTACAAGAATGCTTAGACAGTAATAAAACAGTACTGAGTTCTCTGCTGACCCCTCTTTCAACACAAGCCTGCTGCGAGTAACAAATAATGAAAAAAATTAAAATTGGAATCAATGGTTTTGGCCGCATGGGCCGTTTGGTGATGCGCGCATCTTGGGATTGGCCTGAATTTGAATTCATTCAAATAAATGATCCAGCAGGTGATGCCACAACGCTATCTCACCTTTTAAATTATGATTCTATACATGGTATTTGGCAGCATGAATCCACAGCATCCGAGGACTCTATTTTTATAGAGGGTAAGCAGCTAACTGTCACACAGAATACGCAGATAGCTGATACAGATTGGAGTCAGTGTGACTTAGTAATTGAAGCCAGCGGTGTGATGAAGAAATCCCCTCTTCTTCAGAGTTACTTAGATCAGGGTGTAAAACATGTTGTTGTCACTGCTCCCATCAAAGATGAAGGTGCTCTCAACTTGGTGATGGGAATCAACCACCAGCTATATAACCCTGAAGTGAATAAGATTGTTACTGCAGCCTCATGCACAACTAACTGCCTAGCCCCTGTCATTAAAGTGATTCAGGAAAAAATAGGCATCAAACACGGTTCAATGACAACCATCCATGACATTACTAATACCCAAAGTATTTTAGATACACCCCACTCAGATTTACGTCGAGCACGCGCTTGTGGAATGAGCCTTATTCCAACAACTACCGGGTCAGCAAAAGCAATTACCCAGATATTTCCAGAGCTAACCGGAAAGCTAAATGGTCATGCTGTACGTATACCTCTCGCTAATGCCTCTTTAACCGATATGGTTTTTGAGTTAGAGCGTTCGACCAATGAAGAAGAGATTAATCAGCTGTTCAAAGAGGCCTCTAAAAATGAACTGCGCGGCATTCTTGGCTATGAAGAGAAACCTTTAGTATCAATTGATTATCGTACAGACCCGCGCTCAAGCATCATAGACGCCCTATCTACAATGGTTGTAAACGGCACTCAGCTTAAACTTTACGCTTGGTACGACAATGAATGGGGCTATGTTAACCGCACAGCTGAATTAGCCAAATATGTAGCAATTGACGCCATAAAATGAATAACGCTCCGACCAACCAGATTAAGCAATACGGTTTAATTACATTTAACTATTGGGTATTTACTCTCTCCGATGGCGCCTTGCGGATGCTGGTTGTGCTCTATTTTCATCAACTCGGCTACGAACCGTTGAGCATCGCTCTTCTGTTCTTATTCTATGAGTTTTTTGGTGTTGTCACTAACCTCGTGGGGGGCTGGTTAGGCGCTAGAATTGGTCTCAATAGAACGATGAATTTAGGCTTAGGCTTACAAGTCTTAGCACTGCTGATGTTAACAGTACCTACCGCGGCACTGACCGTTCCGTGGGTTATGGCTGCTCAAGCATTATCAGGCATTGCGAAAGACTTAAATAAAATGAGCGCTAAGAGCGCCATTAAATCTCTGGTTAAAAATGACAACCAAAGCACTCTCTACAAATGGGTTGCGATTCTTACCGGATCAAAAAATACCCTTAAAGGTGTTGGTTTCTTCTTGGGTGGGCTTCTACTGACCCTATATGGCTTTCAAGAAGCCATATGGATTATGCTGACCGTACTTGCTATAACCTTAGTGTCCAGCCTCTACCTTTTACAGAAAGATTTAGGCAAAACACGCCACAAAGCAAAATTCAGTGAAGTTTTCTCAAAAAGCAGATCGATTAACCTTCTATCAGCCGCTCGATTATGTTTATTTGCGTCTAGAGATGTTTGGTTTGTTGTAGCACTGCCTATCTTCCTCCATCAACAATTTGGGTGGGATTTTTGGGAAGTGGGTAGTTTCCTCGCAGCATGGGTAATCGCTTATGGTGGCGTACAAACAATCGCACCGTTTATCACCGGGAAAAAATCCGCTCGACCAGCAAACGCTAAAGATGCGCTTTTTTGGGCGCTGTGCTTATGCTTAATTCCAGCAATAACGGCCTACTGTCTCTCGTACTCGCCTTCGCTCATATTGATGGTAGGGCTGATAAGTTTTGGGATTGTTTTTGCGCTAAACAGTGCACTCCATAGCTTTTTAATTGTGAGCTATGCGAGGGAGGAAGGCACCTCGATGGATGTCGGCTTTTATTATATGGCAAATGCATTAGGGCGACTTATTGGGACGGTCTTATCAGGTGCAGTATTTCAATTTTATGGAATTGAAGCATGCCTCTATATTTCCTCAGTCTTCATACTCATGACGATCTTAATTAGCATTAAGCTGCCACATGATCAGAATGAGGAGACGGGAGAAAAGATTTAAAAGAAACAGCAGTGTGAAAAAGAAAAAATAGGGTAAGCAAAGAAATCGTAAAAATCTTTGCCTTTCATATGCCCTTTTAACTTTAATAGCAGGCTTTAATAACATAAATAACAAACTTTGGTAAAAATAGGCTTAGATCAGATCTGAGAAAGGTTGAATGGTGACAGTCTCTCCCTCTTCAACCTTATCAAACTCATTTCCTATCTCAATGAAACAGTTAGCTTTTGACATAGATGTCAATATCCCCGAGCCCTGCATACCGGTTGAGGAAACAACCAGCTGACCCGTTTCATTGATACGGTATACACCTCTTGAATAATCCGTGCGATTAGAGCGTGATTTTAACCTTTCCTCGGCAACTGCAACCATTCTCAACGGCTGCCAACCTTTCTGCCCCATCATTTTACGCAGCGCAGGCTGTACAAATTGAGTAAACGTTACCATCACAGCGACAGGGTTCCCTGGTAAGCCAAAAAACGGCGTTTTACCTAATTGACCAAAAGCTAAAGGTCGGCCTGGTCGCATCGCTATTTTCCAAAAATTAATATCTCCAATCGCCTCCAAAGCAGACTTTATATAATCCGCCTTGCCCATGGACACACCGCCTGAAGAGATAACCATATCGGCACTTTCAGCACCCTTACGCAGAACCTCTTCCATTTTGTCCTGTGTATCTTCCACTATACCTAGATCGATCACTCGACAGCCGAGTCGCGTAAGCAAGCCTTGCAGGGTAAAGCGGTTAGTATCATAAATGCAGTTATCCGGTAACGGAGATCCTTGTGCGACAACTTCATCACCAGTGGAAAAAACTGCCACTGTAGGCTTAACAAAGACATTTAACTTTTCATACCCAAGTGAGGCAAGCAGGCCTAACTCTTGAGATCTCAAAAGAGTCCCCGCAGGAAGTACAACCTGCCCTTGCTGTATGTCCTCACCCGCCTGTCGAACATGCTGGCCTTTTTTCACAGGACCAATAAAACTCAACTGATCACCTTGCTGTGTACAAGCTTCACGAATGAGAATGCTATCAGCACCTTCCGGCACAGGCGCTCCTGTCATAATTTCAACAGCTTCGCCTTGAGTGATAGTGTTTTGAAAGGATCCACCCGCAAATACCTGACCGACAACCGTCAAAGGTGACGATGGATCTAATCCATCAGCAGCCACTGCATAGCCATCCATCGCTGAATTACGTTGTTGCGGCACATTAATATCAGAAACCAAATCCGTTGAAAGTACACAGCCAATTGAAGATGCTAAAGCGACCTCTTCTGTCGCAACAGGATCATTTATTTGAGCCAAAATATGTTGAATACTTTCATCAACCGCTAACATACCGCCAGGATTTGCAGCCGGATCAAAACAGCTTAAAACTTCAGACATCAATTACCTTCTTAGGATTTTTCTAAATAAGCCAACACAAACTGCAGCATACTTTCAGTGTCGTTCAAATCCAACTGGGGAATGTCTCTTTCTAGAACGACAGGCTCATCTGCAGCGATGGCTATGATGTTATCATCATCAGCATACATAAGTTCACGCTTTAAGCTCTGACGATGCAACTCTATCTTAGGGAAAGATTCCTGTTTAAACCCTTCAACTAATACTAGATCCAGTAATGAATGATCCATACGATTCAACATATGGCTCAGCGATGGCCTGTCTCCTTGATCCTCTTCAACCATCAACGCCCATCGTTTACCGGAACTGATAAGCATCTGGTCAGCGCCCGATTTACGAAGTTCATAGCTATCCTTACCAGGATGATCGACATCAAACTTATGATGGGCATGCTTAATTACACCGACCCTGACACCACCCGCTTTTAATGCAGGAATGAGTTTTTTCAGCAAGGTCGTTTTACCTGTACCACTCCATGCAGCAAAACCTAACAATTTCGGCATCTGCTTAAGTTCGTCCAGATCATCACGTCGATTAACATTAATAAACGCTTCAGGGTGATCAGAAAAATCGACCGTCACAACATTCTGCATTGCATACCAGCGATCAATTTTTCGCTCACCTTCAGACAAGGTTGCGCGCACGCTATCTAATAACTCACGTTTTATCAAAGCGACCACGGGCTGAAGACGTTTCCCATCATGTGCTACAGCTATATCAGCATTATCTGACTTAGCGCTGGATAGCATACGTCCAACTAGATCGTTAGGTAAATATGGACCATCACAAGGGACAAACAAAACCCAATCTGTATCAGCATGATAAAGCCCTGTAGCAATCCCCATAAGCGGACCTTGAAAATCGCCTTCTAGATCAGAGATTACTGGTTTGCCTAACGTACCATAGGCTGTATGACTGCGGTTCGCATTTATCAAACAACGGCCAACCTGCGGATCAACTATATCTAGCACATGCTTAACAAGAGGCTTACCATTGAGTTCCATCCAACCTTTATCGACTCCACCCATTCGTCTTGCCATACCACCGGCAAGTACAACAGCTGTTACCTGTTCATTTAACTTCTGGTTTACTTCAAGCATCAAAAAGCATCTCTTTTGGAAATTGGGATTCACTGACCTTACCATCAGCAAGTAATAAACTACGCTGACAGACCTCAGTCAGTGGATTAGTTTGATGGCTGGAAATCATTACAGCAGCACCGCCATCAACCATTTTTCTCACAAGTTCAGTAACAGAATCTACCGATTGCTTATCCAAATTAGCCGTTGGTTCATCTAAAAATAACAGCCCGGGCGTTAAAACCCATGCACGCGCTAATGCCAACCGCTGTTTCTCACCTCCGGATAATGAGTGAGCAGCATGGTCAGCGAACTCTTCAAGTCGAGCCCACTCTAAAGCACTCTGTACAGTCCTTTTAATTTGTCCTCGCGATATCCCTTTTAGCTTTAAACCATAAGCAATATTGTCTTTCACACTGCCGCTAAAGACATAAGGGGTTTGGTGTAGATATATCACTTTAGGGTGCAAGCTCGTTGACCAGCGCCCTTTCATATTAGGTGTTACATTAATACGACCTGCACAAGGCTTATCGAGCCCCGCTAAAATTTTCATCAGTGTTGTTTTACCTACACCATTATCACCGCTCAAGTGCAGGCTTTCGCCCTCTTGAACCTGAAGCTGTTCAATACTAAACAACTCCCTTTCGCCAAAACGCTTAACTATGTTACTGGCTGTTAGCTCAAGACCCATATTGATTCCCCTCAATCAAGACAGTTAGACCAAACGACCCTTGCCACGAATTGAGGCAAGCGTGAAATTTAATAAAAGCGCTAAAATCAATAGCACTAAACCTAATGCAATTCCCTGTGCAAACATCCCTTTGCTTGTTTCAAGAGCTATCGCTGTTGGGATATTACGGGTATAACTCATGATGTTCCCACCGATCATCATTGAGCAACCCACCTCTGAAATAATACGACCAAAACCGGCTAAAACCGCGGCAAGTAAAGCAAAGCGCGCTTCCTTCATGATGGTAGTGACTGCAAAAAAACAGTTAGCTCCTAACGTTCTTGCCGTTTCCCAAGCGCGTTTATCTATAGATTGAAATGCGGAATGGCTCATACAAACCAATAAAGGAAAAGCCAGAGCCACTTGCCCAATAATCATCGCAGGCTGCGTAAAAAGCAGGTGAAGATCACCCAACGGACCACTTCGCGAGAGCAACAGATAGAGAGTAAGTCCTACAACAACAGTAGGTACCGCCATGAGGGCATTAAAAAGCGCAATGACCATCCAGCGCCCTTTAAAATCCACCATGGCTAAAAAGAATCCCACCAAAATTGCGGGAAGTGTAGCAATCAGAATAGCGGTAATTGATACCCGAAATGAAACACCGATAATATCCCACAACTCAGCATCTAAGCTAAACAACAACTGCAGAGACAACATTGAGGTCTCTAATAAATTATCTTGCATTACTACCGCTACTACTTTTCATTTAAAAAAATTATTTTTCAACAACTTGAGGATTGGCCGAACCGTGGAAAAGCGCTTTCTCATTAATTCTAAAGTCGTTAATCATCTGCTGACCTTTAGAAGATACAAACCAATCCGAAAGTTCTTTAGCACCTTCAACATTTAGACCCTTATGTAATTCAGGATTAACCTGAATAATCTGATAGGGGTTAAATAAACGTTTATCCCCTTCAACTAGTAACTTTAATTGCAGACGACTCTCATACGCCAACCAAGTACCACGGTCTGTCATGGTGTAGCCTTTCAGTTCATCAGCCATTTGAAGAACCTTACCCATCCCTTGACCGACCTCTTTATAATTGGAGAACTGTTTACCTGCCGATGTAGTAGCCCAAAGCGATAATTCCTTTTTATGCGTACCAGAATCATCCCCACGTGAAATAAACTGTGAATCTGTGGCAGCAATTGCTTGCAAGGCTTTAGTTACATCAGCAGCACCTTGAATTTGGGCTGGGTCTTCTGCTGGGCCTACGATAACGAAATCGTTATACATCACGCTTTTCGGATGTACCCCAAAACCGCCATCGACGAATGCCTTCTCTGATTTTGGAGCATGCGTCATTACAACATCCACATCTCCCGCCTGCCCCATACGTAATGCCTTGCCCGTCCCTACCGCAATCACTTGAACTTTTGCATTGTGAGTTTTTTCAAATTCAGGCAGTAACTTATCAAGTAAGCCAGAATTATAAGTACTCGTAGTCGTAGCTAATCGAATAATTTTCTCTTCCGCTGAAAAAACCGCGGCACTTACCGTCATCAGAGCAACTGTGAGAGCACCCGAAATCCACTTTTTCATCACAACAATCCTTTTCATCTTCATTAGTATTATTTTCACCAGCAGCCTGTTTCTTAACTGAACAGGTCTACAGCATTCCAATAAACAGCAATTAGAATGCCAAAAAACCATAAGCTGCAGCAGAAAGCGAAAATAGAAAAGAAAGCAGCGGCTTTCTTAACATAAGGTCTAAGCCATATTCTAAAAATGCAGATTTTAAATGCCGCAAAGTACAAAATGAAACATAAGTATTATCACCTCAACGCACTTTTTGAGTCATAATGTCCACAAGAAGACGCATAGGGGACATTTTGTCCCTAGCGACACAAAGCCACCTTGATTCCCACCCCCTCAAGGTAATTATTAGAGATCAATACCAATGGAAACAAATCAGACCAAACACCAGATGCCTGCAGCATCAGTTCTGGTAGTGGATGATGAACCTGGAATTCTTAGCTTTTTACAAAAAGCTCTAAGTAAGCGCTTTGCACTAGTTGAAACCGCAGGAAGCGTAGAAGAAGCAGAAAAGCTACGTGCCCGTTGCCATTTCGATCTACTGATTGTTGATATTAAGTTACCTGGCCGCTCAGGCATGGAGTGGCACGAAGCACTGCAAAACTCTGAAAGACGCAGTGATGTTATATTTATGACAGCATATGCCGACCTCGAAACAGCGATTCAAGCGATTCGCTTAGGGGCAGCTGATTTTATTTTAAAACCTTTTCGCTTAGAACAGATGATGAATGCGGTTGAGCGCTGCTTAGAACATCGCGCCCTTGCCAGAGCAAATTTCGTTTTGCGTCGTGAAGTTAATAACGCATTCCCTTCCAGTAACATGATTGGTAACAGCCCTGCGATCCAACAAGTACAAGATGTTATTCGCAGGGTCGCGAAAACACCTTCAGCCATCTTAATTGAAGGTGAATCAGGTACAGGTAAAGAACTTGCTGCGAGAATGCTTCACCAACTCAGTAATCGTTCAGGTCCCTTTGTCCCGATCAACTGCGGAGCTATTGCGCCAGAGCTACTGGAAGCCGAATTATTTGGACATACTAAAGGTGCGTTTACCGGCGCGAACAAAGCACGTGAAGGACTGTTTAACTTTGCGAGCGGAGGCACACTCTTTTTAGACGAAGTCGGTGAGATGCCTCTACTTATGCAAGCCAAACTATTGCGCGCGCTCGAACAAAAAGCTGTTCGTCCTGTAGGCAGCGAGCAAGAAACCAGCGTAGATGTTCGCATCATAGCGGCCACAAACAGACACCTAAAAGAGGAAGTGAGTCAAAATCGTTTCCGCGAAGATCTATTCTATCGACTCAACGTTCTCAGCATAACACTTCCTCCGCTTAGAGATCGTCGTGAAGATCTACCTGAATTAATCCATCACTTTTCAGCAAAGTTATCGCGTGAACTGAGCTTATCACCCATTCCTTTTAGCCATGACGACCTAAAAGCGATGCAGTCCTACCACTGGGCTGGCAACATCAGAGAGCTTAAAAACTTAATAGAACGTTGCATACTTTTAGGAAAACTACCTGCAGACTATTTCAAAGAGCAAAGCGACAATGAAAAGAATAGCTGCAACAATTTCTCAGGCTGGTCCCTAGAAGCACTTGAAAAACATCACATATTACTGACTCTAGACCAGCATCAAGGAAACAAATCATCTGCTGCACGAGAGCTTGGCGTTTCTCGAAAAACACTTGATCGTAAGCTCTCTAGCTGGGCTGAACAGTCACAGGCAATCACAGATGAGCAGTGTGCATGAGCCTTTCTTGGTCAAAAATAAACAGCTCCCTACAACATAAATTATTACTACTCACACTACTTCCATTAGCCTTAACCGCCGCAGGTTTCGCGCTAATGGCAGGTTACTGGACGAGTAGCTACACTGACAGACAGCTCTACATGAAGGTCAGCGCCGACCTTTCGGTGGCCAACGGTACGCTGAATATCATGCAAAAAGAGCATGAAAACACGCTGACCCAATTAGCTAGCAGCTATGAATTTAGAACAAACTTACAGCTAGATAACCGCCGAATACTTCAAGTCCAGTTACTTGAAATTAAACTCAACCGATCGCTAGATTTTCTTCGCTTTATTCCAGTAGAGAAATTACCTGAAATTAATGAACCTTCCTTCGTTCCGCTTTTAGAGCGACTTGAACAAAAGCAAGCCATCAATGGCATTACCGTACTGAAAAGCAGTGAATTAGATAAAATTGCTTTCGGTCTTGGGAGCAAGGGCAAAATCATACTGATTGATACTCCAAGAGCGGCCCCCACAGACAAGCAAATCGAAGATCGATCAATGGTCCTTAGAGCACTTGTTCCTGTAACAGATGATTTTGGAGAACTTATTGGCGTTTTAGATTCTGGCGTTATACTTAACAACACATCAAAAGCTGTAGATACCATCAGAGACCTCGTCTATGGCAAAGGCACCCTCCCAGAAGATGGTATTGGGACCGTTACCCTTTTTCTAGATGACGTCCGCATTAGCACCAATGTCCCTCAAGATATAACCAATCCAATTAGCAGTGAAGAAGCTACTCTAAAGAACCGAGCCATCGGCACCCGCGTCTCTGCTGAGGTAAGAAAAGAGGTCCTATTAAAAGGAGAAAACTGGATCAACCGCGCCTTTGTTGTTAATGACTGGTACATCTCCGCTTACCAGCCACTAATCGATTTAAATAATAAAAAGATAGGCATGATTTACGCTGGTTTCACCGAGGCACCTTTTACAAAAATCTATTATAAAACCCTGCTTGAATCAGGAACGTTCATCGCTCTTATCATGCTCGTTGCCTCTGTTGTGGTGATCAATCATACAAATCAACTTTTAAAGCCTTTAAGAAAGATCCACTCAGTTGTTAGAACCGTTAGAAACGGCAACACCTACCCTAGAATAGGTAAATTGGATTCTTCAGATGAGCTAGTCGATCTTGCAAAGCAATTTGATGTCATGCTTGACCTTCTAGAGCAGCGAGAACAGCAAATCAGACAGTCAAACGACCGCTTGGAAGCAACTGTAGATAAACGAACAAAGTCGCTAAGCTTAAGAACTGAGGCACTAAAAGATCATATAAGACTCTTAAAGAGCACACGTAAACAATTGCTAGACAAAGAAAAATTAGCTGTACTTGGAGAGCTAACCGCGGGTATCGCGCATGAAATAAACAACCCTGCCGCTGTCATACTGGGAAATATGGACCTTTTAGTTGCCGAACTAGGCGCTAACGCAGCCCCCGTTCAAGAAGAGGTCGATATGGTAATTCAGCAGGTCTATAGAATCCGCTCTCTGATTAACAATCTACTGCAATATAGCCGTCCAGGACATTACGTAGACCACTTTGAACACCACCCTGTAAACAGCATTATTGATGATACGCTGCTTCTGGTATCCCATGCTTTAGACAATCAAAATGTAAGCATCATTAAAAACTATCAATCCTCATGCCCTGTTGAAGTAAACTATCAACAAGTTCAACAAGTTATCGTCAATCTTATTCTTAATGCATCTCATGCCTTAGACGGTCCTGGCAAAATAGAACTAGAAACACATGACTGGATACAAAACGACAAGGTAAAAGGCGCTATCATTAACGTCATTGACCACGGGAAAGGGATCAGCAGCAATCATTTAGCTAAAATATTCGACCCATTTTTTACAACCAAAGAAAGCGGAACGGGTTTAGGCCTGTCAATTAGCTACGGCATCATTCGACGCCAAGGCGGTAATATAGAAGTAGAATCTCACGAAGGGGAAGGCACAACCTTTTCTGTTTATTTACTAGAAAACGCTGTTGTATCGGGCGATGGCAGTCTAGATGGCATACTGCAAGGGCTAGCAGAAGTAGAACGCACCAACCGAAGAGCTACCGCAGAGCTCCCTTGATATAGGGAGCAAATGCAGACATTTAAATACAGGCATCAACCAGGATCAGAACTCCAAACCAAGCGCCCACAACGGCTTAAATCATAGCCTTGCAAGCGATGAGCAAGATCGATCCCCTCATCGCTTTGAAAAAATTCAAAAAGCTGCTGTAACAACCGACGGAAATAAACATTTCTAGGCACAACAAGATCAAAACTTTCATTACAGACGGGAATAAAACCTAAACCAAACTCTTTTGCCGCGCTCAATGTCCCCGGCCCGATATCAGCCTCACCTTTCGCAATTAAAGAAGCAACCTCCCTCTCCGAAAAAGCGGTGTTAGTCACTGTTAAGTTGTCGATAGGAAATGCCTGCCCTGCCAACCACTCATTAAGGAAGCGCTGAGAACCGGCCCCATCTTGACGAACAACCCAGCGGGTACTAAAACTGAGCGCTTCAGCGGGATCATTTAAACGCTCAAGACAACCTGATCTAACAATTAAGCCCTGACTACGACAAAATAGGTGCACTAGAATCCAATGCTTTGACTGCGAATATTGCTGCAATAAAGCGGGATGACGAACATCACTTTCTTCCGCCCTTCCCCAATGGATAGCACAAGCATCTGCATGACCTTGCGCCAGCAGATCCAAACCCAATTTAGTTCCGGTAACGGTGTAACTAAACAGCGCTTGAGTACGTAACTTTTGCGTTAAGCGGTTAGAGGCCGCCTGCAACAAGGGATCATCACTTCCAGATAGCAGTAAGCGATCTGTCATAATTCCACTATGGCAGCTCTCTAATAGCCACCTATCTACGAGCGACTTAGGAAATAACCATTTTCCTGTCAGCTTCGTAGCAGGGATTGCCCCCTCGGCAGCCATGGCATAAACCTTCTTTTCATTAAGATGAAGGTAATCCGCTAACTGGCGTACATTCATAAATGCCTGCGACATTTCATTGGTCATATCATTCATAAAGCCGCACCAGTTTTAAGGTTAGCCTTTTTTAGCTTAGCCTTCTCCTCTGATTGAAGCACTTTCTTTGAAGACACTCCTCTAGATTCAGGTATCGCATCAAGCACCAAAGATGACTCTCCGCTAAACTGCAAAAAATGCTTTCCCTTGGCTCTAGCCAACATAGTAATCCCAAGCTCACACGCAAGACCAAGCCCCATCTGAGTCACACCTGAGCGCGATAACAAGACAGGAATCCCCATCTGCGCAACCTTTATAACCATCTCAGAAGTCAGCCGCCCCGTGGTATAAAAGATCTTATTGTCTTCATCTATTCCTTCAAGCCACATTCTTCCAGCTAAGGTATCAACGGCATTATGTCTACCAACATCCTCAACGAAAGCAACAACCTCTTCACCTTGGCAAATAGCACAACCATGTACAGCCCCTGCATTTTTATATGTTTCATTGTGACGATTTAAATTATCAAGCAATGCATAGACCGTACTTTGTTTTAATGAAACATCGGGAAGCGAAACTTCCGCTATCTTATCCATTAATTTGCCAAACATCGTTCCCTGACCACATCCCGTTGTCACTGTGCGCTGCTGAAGTTTTTCTTCTAAACCCTCTGGGTCTTCATGGGTGACAACCGCAGCAGCGTCAACATCCCAATCCACCTGAATAGCCACTAGTTGATCTAATGAAGTAATAAACCCTTGGTTTCTTAGGTAACCTAACACTAGTGCTTCCGGATCACTCCCCAGTGTCATCAGCGTAACGATCTCTCGCTTATTAAGATAAATAGTTAGAGGCCTTTCACACGCTATATGAACTAATCTTGGCTCCCCTCGCTCATCCAAGACATGAACTGATTCAGTCAATTCTGCAGACGCTTTACTTAAAGTAATCGGTGACGATTGTGCCTTCATTTGAGATAACCACTGTGTTTAATCGCATCATTTACAAGGTTATTAGCAAATACTGTTCCTAACTGGCTAATCCTCAGAACTTACTAGGGCTACCTATATAAAACACACAGCAGAAAGCCACATAAAATAAATTAAACCAGTCTAAGACTGGGACATAATGTCCCATCAAACAAACATAATGACCCAACTCCTGTCATTGTTTTCCACAAGAATGCAAATAACCCCTCAGATTCCAAGGGTGGCCCAGCACTTGCAAGAAATAGCAGGTCATGCAAATAGGAGCAATTCAATGAGCGCACAAAGAACCAGTAGCAGCTGGCCACTTCAAATCAGCCTAAAAAGCGAAACAGTAGAAGTTAATGGCTGGGAAAGCGAACGCTGGCAGATAAATGAACTCCTACCGCATCAGGATCCAAATGGGTTAGAGAAAGATGGAAACTATCACCTAACACTGGATCTGCATAAAGATGAACGCACTGCATATCGTTTCAATTTAAATTCAACATCTCCCCATCTATTTATTCTTTGTCATGAAGATGAGGTCGCTGGTGGATTCACACCCGTTAACATCACCGCTAGCCAAGATGATGCTGCATCCTTCATGGATGGAGAACACCAACTACTTGAGTACCCAATGCCTGAAGCACTTCAATGTTGGATAGATACCTATCTAGGAATTCATGGAGAGCTAATCGACGAAGGTAAGAAAAAGAAGAAAAAAGGAAAAGGACGCAGCAGTGAAAGATAACAGTTCATTTTTATCACGCTGGTCACAGCGAAAAACAGAACAACAAGGACAGACTGAAGAGAGTGAAGTCCAGGAGATAGACAGCTCTCAAAATCAACAATTAGAAACACTCGAGACACAAAACCAAAGTCCTACAGATACGATTACCGATCTAGATAGCAACACCGAATCAACCACCCCATCTGAATTAGAAGAACCACAACTAACCGACGAAGATATGCCTGACATAGACAGCCTTGATCAGGACTCAGATTTTAAACAGTTTCTATCTCCTGGGGTAAGCGAAGAACTAAGAGGACTTGCTCTACGAAAACTATTTCTTCTACCTGAGTTTAACATCCGAGATGGCTTGAACGATTACGATGAAGATTTCAGCAAAATGCCAGAGCTTACAAAAGCAGTCGTAGACAAACTTAGAAGCTGGGTAAATGAGAAGGAAGAAGAGATAAAAACTGAACTTTCAGAATCATTAGAGAGTGATGACGATACAACAGCAGAACATAGCTCAGAAGAAACAGATAAAAAACCTGAGGATTCAATAACTTCCTATACAAATGAGTACGAAGAAACTGATGATTTAGGGGATGCAGATCTCGAAGGCTAATCAACGAAGAAATAGCAGTTCCGCTTAGATCAGTATCCATATGACGCAACCCAAAAGAAACTTTGGACAGAATGTCCCCATCAAAACCAATTCACGGCAAAGCAGCCGACCCAGACACCGTAAACAAGACTTTCTTGCCCGAATTTCTGGTTCCGCCTTTGCTTTATATAAATACAAAATACGACTAAAACCTTCAGGGGTTCAAAGTCGAGACTGAAAATAAGCTAGAAGCGACGATAGATCGCAGGACTATTTTCAGTAACGTGAGGTAGAGGATGACAAACGAGCACAGTCTCAACAAAGACGCCCTGGTAGCAGCACGCAAACGCGTAATGCTTCCACATAATCTTGCGCCTGCAACGGTGACATACAGCACCTATGGCCACCTATTGATTATGGGCTCAGAAGATATGATACGACTTGCAGCCGAACAGTTAAGCGGCATGGCAAGTATTACTCTGTTGGCTACAGATTCTGTTGAGAATCAGAATGAAGAACATCTTGAAAAAGCGCTAAATGCGGCCCAAGAGATCACGGTTTATCATTCAAAACTGCAAACGATAAAAGGATTTTTAGGTCAGTTCCAAGTGACCACGGAACAAAACGGTCAATCCGAAAACTTTGCCAAAATCACTCAAAACCGAGTTCATTTCGATCTTATTTTGAACTTAGGTCAAAAGAACCATTTTGTCACAGAGCTTGCTCCTACAGGCTATTTCAACGTAGCCCCGGGAAGCGACAAACTCGCATCAATCATTGAAGAGCTTCCAAGCTACATTGGCGAATTTGAAAAACCTCGCTATTTTCAAATTAACACTGATATTTGCGCACATAGCAGTCGTGGACAAATAGGCTGCACTCGCTGCTTGGACGTATGCCCAGCGGACGCAATAAGCAGCGAAAAAGACCTTATCAATATTAATCCCCATTTGTGCCATGGTGCTGGCGGCTGTGTAACGGCCTGCCCAACGGGTGCTATTAACTATGCACTTCCTCAGCCTGCTCATATGCATAGTTACTTACAGAAATTACTCAGTGCCTATAAAGAGTTTGGGGGATCTGAACCTGTAATACTTTTCCATGATCACGAAGAAGGCCTGGAAATAGTCGAACGTCTTTCAGATACGCTACCAAGTAACTTTATTCCTGTACAACTTGAAGAACTGGCTGCCGCAGGACAAGAGACTTGGCTCACCTGTTTAGCCAGTGGTGCCCAACAGGTTCTATTATTAAAAACGGAATCGTTACCTGAAGTCGTTAATGCACTTCTAGAGAAAGAAGTCTCTATTACTCAGAAGATATTAGAAGGACTTCAATACAAAGAGGAACAGCTAAAACTCATAGATGAGCTTGAAATAGCGAACTTCTCTGCGCCATCCAATATTAAACAGATCACAACTATTGATCTGATCGATACACACAATAAACGTGACACCCTGTTCACTGCACTTGATCACCTAATTGCTCAAAACAATTTAGAAAATACCGATCACCTCGCCCTGCCGGCGGGTTCTCCCTTTGGCCAAATAGCCGTAAATAACACAAGCTGCACACTGTGTATGTCCTGTGTGGCCGTCTGTCCCACCCAATCTTTGACCGATGGCGGAGAAAAGCCGGCACTTAATTTCAAGGAACAAAACTGCGTTCAATGCGGCTTATGCGAAGGAGCCTGCCCTGAAAAAGCGATTACGCTTGTTCCTAGGCTGTCGCTCTCTGAGCAAAGAAATACCTCAGTAGAAATTTACAGTGAAGAGCCTTTCGAGTGCATATCATGCTCTAAGCCTTTTGCGCCGAAAAGCACAGTAGAAAAAATGATCGAAAAACTCAGTGCCCATCCTTATTTTCAGGGGCCGGCAATTAATCGCTTAAAGATGTGTGAAGACTGTCGCGTTAACGACATTTTCACTGACTTAACAGCTAACCCTGAAAAACAACTAGAGCTATAGGGGCACAACTTATGAATATTATTAATGCAGCCCCAGCGCTACAGGAAACTGATGAGCTCCGTGCTGATATCTATGCACTACTGGCCACTTTACTGCGCAGTGCACCCTCAGAGGAACTAACTGAGTGGATGGCAAGCATCGAGCCAGATCAAGATGAAGACACACCTATGGCTAGAGCTTGGAGCACACTAGCGCTAGCAACAAAGCACAGTGACACCAATCAAAGAGATGATGAATACCATAATCTCTTCATAGGTGTTGGCCGTGGCGAGTTAATGCCATTTGCTTGCTGGTATCTCACCGGCTCACTGATGGAAAAGCCATTAGCCATATTGCGTGAAGACCTTGAGGTTCTCGGCTTTCAGCGACAAGACAATGTCAAAGAGCCTGAAGATCATATTGCTGCACTATGCGAAGTGATGAGCATGCTAATCACCAGCGGCAGAGGCTACGAAATTCAACACCAGTTCTGGAAGCGTCATATGCAGAGCTGGACTATAAAGTTTTTTACAGATTTGCAGAATGCTGAACATGCTGTTTTTTATACGGCTACAGGCTTGTTGGGCCAAGCATTTATGCAACAGGAAGATAATTGGTTCCTGCAGTTATCCCCTGCCGCACGTGAGGGCGGACAACAATAACAACAGGGCAATTGATACTAAGTAAGAGCCAAAAGCTCCTACGAAGTTGATTTACGTTGATGCGGAGAAAAAATATGAGCCAGCAAGAAAAGCCTGATTCAGGTCGTCGCGGCTTTCTGAAAAAACTGGGGATGGCTAGTACAGCTGTCGGTGCAGTTGCTGTTGCAGGCAATGTACAGGCAAAAGTCACTACGGCTGAATCCGGTGAAAAACAGGAAGGTACCGGTTACAAAGAAACCAAGCATGTTCGTAGTTTCTACGAAACATTGCGTAACTGATAGCCGCGAAGAGGTGAGGAAATGAGATTAACGAAGAAATCTAATCAACCTGCGGCAGCCACAAAAGCTACAGGTTTAGGTTTGAGCCGCCGACGCTTCCTGAAAAACTCAGGTGTAGCTGCTGGTGGTGTTGCAGCTGTAGGCATGATGTCACCAGGCATGATGAAGCAAGCAGAAGCTGCAACCGCATCAGCTGGTGCGCCGACTGATGTAAAAAGAACTATCTGTTCACACTGCTCTGTAGGTTGTGGTGTGTATGCAGAAGTTCAAAACGGTGTTTGGACAGGCCAAGAGCCTGCATTCGATCACCCATTCAACGCAGGTGGGCACTGTGCTAAAGGTGCTGCATTGCGTGAACACGGCCATGGTGATCGCCGTCTAAAATACCCAATGAAACTTGTTGATGGCAAATGGAAAAAACTTTCCTGGGAAGACGCAATCAATGAAGTGGGCGACAAAATGCTTCAGGTTCGTAAAGAATCTGGACCAGATTCAGTTTACTGGTTAGGTTCAGCTAAGTTCAGCAATGAGCAGGCTTACCTTTTCCGTAAATATGCAGCAATGTGGGGCACAAACAACGTAGACCACCAAGCGCGTATCTGTCACTCAACAACCGTTGCAGGCGTAGCCAATACTTGGGGCTACGGAGCAATGACGAACTCTTTCAACGATATTCATTTTGCTAAATCTATTATCTTGATTGGTTCCAACCCTGCTGAAGCGCACCCGGTTTCCCTACAGCACATTTTCCGTGCTAAGGAACGTAACAAAGCACATATTATCTGTGTTGATCCGCGTTTCACCCGTACCGCAGCGCACGCAGATGAATACGTACGTATTCGCCCTGGCTCAGATGTAGCCTTCATCTGGGGTCTGCTATGGCATATTTTTGAAAATGGCTGGGAAGATAAGCAATTCATCCAGCAACGTGTATACGGCATGGACGAAGTACGTGCTGAAGTGAAAAACTGGACACCTGATGAAGTTGAAAACGTAACAGGTGTTAAAGAGTCACAGATGCGTCGTGCAGCGAAAGAGCTAGCTGAAAATCGTCCGGGCACAGTTATCTGGTGCATGGGTGGTACACAGCATACAACGGGTAACAATAACACCCGTGCATACTGCATCTTAATGCTTGCTCTAGGTAACATGGGCACATCCGGTGGCGGTACTAACATCTTCCGTGGCCATGATAACGTTCAGGGCGCAACCGACTTAGGTATTCTTTCGCATACTCTTCCAGGTTACTACGGCCTGTCTGATGGCGCGTGGAAGCACTGGTCTAAAGTGTGGGATGTTGATCATAGCTGGATGCAAGATCGATTTGATCAAACGGTTTACCGCAAACTTAAACCAATGAACAACAAGGGTATCCCTGTTTCTCGTTGGATTGACGGTATTCTTGAAGATAAGAAACTTATTGATCAGAAAGATAACCTTCGCGTTATGGTTTGCTGGGGTCACGCTGTTAACTCCCAGACCCGTGGACCTGAAATGAAAAAAGCGATCGAGAAACTTGATACGCTTGTTATCGTAGATCCATATCCAACTCATGCAGCAGTTATGTCCGATCGTAAAGATGGCGTATATCTGATTCCAGCATGTACACAGTTTGAAACTTACGGATCTGTTACTGCATCAAACCGCTCTATCCAGTGGCGTGATCAAGTAATCGAACCTCTGTTCGAGTCTAAGCCTGACCATGAGATCATGTATCTGTTCTCGAAAAAGCTGGGCTTCGACAAGCAGTTATTTAAAAACATCGAAATCAAAAACAATCAGCCGGTTGTTGAAGACATTACCCGTGAAATCAACAAAGGTATGTGGACTATCGGTTATACCGGTCAGAGCCCTGAGCGTCTTAAGCTTCACCAGAAAAACTGGCACACATTCAACTTTGATACTCTCAAAGGCGAAGGCGGACCCGCTTCTGATGAATACTACGGCATGCCTTGGCCATGCTGGGGCACTGCAGAACAAGGCCACCCTGGTACACCGATCCTTTACGATACAAGTAAATCTGTTGCGGACGGCGGCTTAACCTTCCGTGCTCGCTTTGGTGTAGAACGTGATGGCGTTAGTCTTCTTGCCGAAGGATCTTTTGGTAAAGATTCAGATATTAAAGATGGCTACCCTGAATTCAGCGACAAACTTCTGAAGAAACTTGGCTGGTGGGATGACCTAACAGCTGAAGAGAAACAGATGGCTGAAGGTAAGAACTGGAAGACAGATCTTTCCGGTGGTATTCAGCGTGTTGCTATCGCACACGGCTGCTCACCTTTTGGTAACGCTAAAGCACGTGCTGTTGTTTGGACATTCCCAGACAAGGTACCTCTACATCGTGAGCCTCTTTACACTCCACGTCGCGACCTTGTTAGCAAGTACCCGACTTGGAACGATTCTGAATCTATGTACCGTCTACCGACAATGTACAAATCAATTCAGGATAAAGATGTTTCTAAAGAGTACCCAATCATACTGACTTCAGGTCGTCTGGTTGAGTATGAAGGTGGTGGTGAGGAAACTCGCTCTAACCCTTGGCTAGCAGAGCTACAACAAGAGATGTTTGTTGAAGTTAACCCTGTCGATGCTAACAATCTTGGCTTTAAAGATGGCGAAGATGTGTGGGTAGAAGGTGCTGAAGGCGGTAAAGTTCTCGTTAAAGCATTAGTTACTCGTCGTGTTGATGAGGGCGTTGTCTTTATGCCATTCCACTTTGGCGGCATGTTCCAAGGTAAAGACCTTACTGACAAGTATCCTTCAGGTGCAGCACCATACGTAATTGGTGAAGCTGCTAACACCGCAACCACTTATGGTTACGACCCAGTCACCCAGATGCAGGAAACGAAAGTTACTCTGTGTCGTGTTCAAAAAGCAACGGCTTAAGGGGTAACAGATTATGGCTAGAATGAAATTTCTCTGTGACTCAAAGCGCTGCATTGAATGCAACGGCTGTGTTACAGCATGTAAAAATGAAAACGATGTTGAATGGGGCATACAGCGCCGTCGCGTAGTAACCATTAATGATGGTGAACCGGGTGAAACATCAATTTCAGTAGCATGTATGCACTGTTCGGATGCTCCTTGTATGGCTGTATGCCCTACAGATTGCTTCTACCAAACAGATGATGGCATCGTGCTTCACAACAAAGATTTGTGTATCGGCTGTGGTTATTGCCTATATGCCTGCCCGTTTGGAGCGCCACAGTTCCCTAGCGACGCAGCTTTCGGCGAACGCGGTAAGATGGACAAATGTACTTTCTGTGCTGGCGGACCTGAAGAGGACAACAGTCCTGAAGAGAAAGCCAAATATGGTGCCAACCGTATTGCAGAAGGCAAACTGCCAATGTGTGCTGAGATGTGTTCTACAAAAGCGTTGCTTGCAGGCGATGCCAATGAAGTATCTGACATTTTCCGCGAACGTGTGATCTACCGTGGTCACAATGATGGTGCATGGTCAATGTCAGAAGAAGAACTGGCATACGATGCAACTCAGCAGAAAGTCTGATAAACCCAACACGTTATCGGAAGCACCGCTTCCGATAACACGGATTTAAGGGGATATTATGCTCCGCTTTAAATTGCCACCATTGTTTTTATTGCTGGCAGCACTACTGTTTTCTAATTTAGCGATGGCGACTCCATCAGATGCTAAAGTTGCCGGTTTTGCCGGTGCTGATTACTGGAATGTTGTTAAGCAAGGAGATCAAGGCAGCACACAAGCACAAGGTCAAGAAGCGGGCCAATTAATTAATGTTGCCGGTGAAGAATGGCGTTTATGGCGTAATCAGTGGGTCACTCCTGCTGGTGCTTATGCTATTGGCGGCACACTTGCAATATTAGCAATTTTTTATCTAATCGTAGGGCAGAAGAAACTTGATGCCCCGCGCTCAGGAGAATTAATTGAACGCTGGAAACGCCTAGATCGCGCTAACCATTGGACCGTTGCAATACTGTTCATCATTTTAGCCGTCTCGGGATTAAGTCTGCTTTATGGCAAATTCTTCCTAAGGGATGTATTAGGCGACTCACTTTGGGCTAACTATATTATGTTGTGTAAGTTAGCACATAATTACTTGGGTCCTCTGTTTGTCCTCGGCCTTCTATTCATGATCGTTCGCTGGATGAAACACAACATATTCAATGGTACGGATATTGTTTGGTTTCTTAAAGGTGGCGGTATTGTTGGTAAAGCCCACCCTAGCGCGGGCTACATGAATGGCGGCGAAAAGATTTGGTTTTGGTTACTCACAATTGTTGGCCTTGTTGTATGTGCATCAGGTCTAGTCATGGATTTCCAAAACTTTGGGCAAGATCGCGAGACAATGCAAATTGCTAATTTGCTACACGGCGTTGGCTCACTCATCCTAATCGTGGGCTCTTTTGGCCATATTTACATTGGTACACTTGGTACTGAAGGCGCTTTAGAGGGTATGAAAACTGGCTATGTTGATGAAACATGGGCTAAACAACACCACGACCTTTGGTACGAAGAAGTCAAAAACGGAAACGATAAGTCTTCCAGTTAAAATTTAACGCTTCAACTTGATCTCTGATCACCACTACGGCGTTTGTTACCATCTTACAAACGTGCTTCTTTGCCGGCTACTATAGCCGGCTTTTTTATAGCCTGGAGTATCAAGCCCCTAACAACAATCTAACCCACTCAAACTGACTGAGAACATGACAAGGTTAACTTTAACCAAACTCGATAGAAGGTCTTTTATACGAAGAAGCTAAGCTGCCGTTATGAATACTGCTAACTGAGGAGAGGCTGGTTTGGAGCCGAGTAAAAACACCCTAAGATAGAAATTTATACTTAAATACTGATTTAGGGCATTAGGCATGCTTGTCGCTTACCAAATAAAATTTAGGCACAAAAAAAGGCAGCTAAGGCTGCCTTTTTTAAACGTTAGTAGCTTACCAACCTGTTAGCTCTTTAAGAGCATCACCGATCTGAGCCAAAGAACGTACAGTTTTAACACCAGCATCTTCTAGTGCAGCAAACTTCTCATCAGCAGTACCTTTACCACCAGAGATAATCGCACCAGCATGACCCATACGCTTACCAGCAGGCGCAGTAACACCAGCAATGTAAGATACAACAGGCTTAGTTACGTTAGCTTTAATAAAAGCAGCCGCTTCTTCTTCAGCAGTACCACCGATCTCACCGATCATTACAATCGCTTCAGTCTGTGGATCATTCTGGAACATTTCCAGAATATCGATGAAGTTAGAACCTGGGATTGGGTCACCACCAATACCAACACAAGTAGACTGACCGAAACCAGCATCTGTAGTCTGCTTAACAGCTTCATACGTCAGAGTACCAGAACGGGATACGATACCTACTTTACCTGGCAAGTGAATGTGACCTGGCATGATACCAATCTTACATTCGCCTGGAGTGATAACACCTGGGCAGTTAGGGCCGATTAGGCGAACACCTAGCTCGTCACACTTAACTTTACACTCAAGCATATCCATAACAGGAATGTGCTCTGTGATACAAACGATTAGCTTAATACCACCGTTTGCAGCTTCAAGAATCGAATCTTTACAGAAAGCAGCTGGAACGTAGATTACAGATGCTTCAGCGCCTGTTTCTGCAACAGCCTCAGCGACAGTGTTGAATACAGGCAAACCAAGGTGAGTTGAACCACCTTTACCTGGCGTCACACCACCAACCATTTTTGTTCCGTATGCAATTGCTTGCTCAGAATGGAATGTACCCTGACCACCTGTGAAACCCTGACAGATTACTTTGGTGTCTTTATTAATCAAAACGGACATTATTTACCCTCCGCTGCGTTTACTGCCTGCTGCGCTGCGTCAGTCAAGCTAGTAGCTGCGATGATATCAAGACCAGATTCTGCTAGAAGCTTAGAACCTAGATCAGCATTATTACCTTCCAGACGTACAACAACAGGTACGTTTACGCCAACTTCTTTAACTGCACCGATAATACCTTCAGCAATTAGATCGCAACGTACGATACCGCCAAAGATGTTAACTAACACAGTCTTAACTTTGTCATCAGCCAAAATTAGTTTGAACGCTTCAGTAACACGCTCTTTAGTCGCGCCGCCACCAACGTCAAGGAAGTTAGCTGGGAATCCGCCGTGAAGTGCTACGATATCCATAGTACCCATAGCTAGGCCTGCACCGTTAACCATGCAGCCGATTGTGCCATCTAGTGCAACATAGTTAAGATCCCACTCAGCCGCATGCGCTTCACGCTCATCTTCCTGAGATGGGTCATGCATAGCTTGAAGATCTTTATGACGGTATACAGCGTTGCCATCGATCGCTACTTTAGCGTCTAGGCAGTGCAAGTTACCTTCATCAGTGATTACAAGAGGGTTGATCTCAAGCAATGCTAGATCTTTCTCTTCAAACATCTTAGCCAAACCTAAGAAGATCTTAACGAACTGCTTAATCTGGTCGCCTTCTAGGCCCAGTTTAAATGCAAGTTCACGACCCTGATATGGCTGAGCGCCAGTCAAAGGGTCAATCTCTGCTTTTAAGATTTTCTCTGGCGTTTCTTCTGCAACTGTCTCAATTTCAACACCACCTTCAGTGGATGCCATGAAAATGATACGACGAGTAGAACGGTCTACAACCGCACCCAAGTACATTTCATTGGCAATATCAGTACAGTCTTCAACCAAAATTTTTGATACAGGCTGGCCATTCGCATCAGTCTGAAAGGTAACAAGGTTTTTACCCAACCAGTTCGCTGCAAACTCAGCTGCTTCTGCAGGAGAGTCAACTAGCTTAACACCGCCAGCCTTACCACGGCCGCCTGCGTGAACCTGAGTTTTAACAACCCACTTATCACCACCAATTTTTTCAGCAGCTTCAGCAGCCGCTTCTGGAGTATCTACAGCGTATCCTTTGGACACGGGTAGATTATATTCGGCAAACAGCTGTTTACCCTGGTACTCATGAAGATTCATGCTCTAATCCGTTGTTTTATCACTAATGATTTTTCTGTATCAGAGGTCTCTAAACGCCCCTGTAACAGCCCTGTTGGATCAACAACAAGTTTCAAAACGGCTGGTACCGATAAGTCCCAGCCGAATCTTGTTTACGCTATAAATTAGCGTTTTTTGCGGTTCGCCATATGAACGGCATGACCGTCAGCTGCTAGTGCAGCTTCATGCAATGCTTCACTCACGGTTGGGTGAGCAAAAACAGTCATCTGTAGGTCTTCTGCACTAGAGCAGAATTCCATTGCGATGCCAGCCTGACCGATCAACTCGGAAGCTAAACCACCGACCATGTGAACACCCAGAACTCGATCCGTCTCTTCGCAGGCAATTAGCTTAACGAAACCGTCTGTATCGTTAGATGCCATTGCTCGGCCGTTGGCAGCAAATGGGAATTTACCCACTTTAATTTTTACGCCATCAGCTTTAAGTTCCTGCTCAGTTTTACCTACCCACGCCAACTCTGGGTGCGTGTAGATAATGTTAGGAATCACATCATAATTAAGCTGAGCATGGTGGCCGGCAATAATATCAGCAACCATGATGCCCTCTTCTGACGCTTTGTGCGCTAGCATTGGACCACGTACTGAGTCACCGATCGCGTAAACACCCGGTACACCCGTTTGGCACTGCTCGTTTACAAAGATAAAGCCGCGCTCATCCAAGCTAACACCAGAATCATCAGCCAATAGACCTTGAGTCTGCGGCTTACGACCAACGGCTACGATAAGCTTATCGACAACTAGCTCTTTGTCACCTTCGGAATCAGTGAATTTAACCTTCACTTCTTTACCGTCAATGATCTCTGTGCCTGTGCAACGTGCGCCTAACTTAATATCTAGGTTCTGCTTTTTAAAGATTTTAGCAGCTTCTTTCGCTACATCTTTATCAGCAAGTGCTAGGAAATCATCCATCGCTTCCAAAACAGTAACTTCAGTACCAAGACGCGCCCATACAGACCCCATCTCAAGACCAATAACACCGGCACCGATAACACCTAAGCGTTTAGGTGTTTCATTGATATCCAAAGCACCCGCATTATCAAGAATCAAATCTTCGGTAAGCGGCGCTGGCGGAATCTCAACAGGTACAGAACCTGATGCTAGAATTACATTCTCTGCTGCATAAGTAGCAGAGGTTCCATCAGCTGCAATTACTTCAACCTGTTTATTGCCATGAAGCTTACCCATACCCTGAAGCACAGTTACGCCATTCGCTTTAAACAGACCAGCAATACCACCAGTCAAGTTACCAACAATCTTATCTTTACGGGCAACCATCGCCTTAACATCCATAGTGACTTCGCCACTAACTTGGATGCCATGCACATCTGCATGCTGGGTGGTATGGAACTGATGAGTTGATTCCAGTAAGGCTTTAGAAGGAATACAACCAACGTTCAAACACGTGCCGCCTAATACCGCCGCACCTTTATCATCAATCCATTTTTCAACGCATGCAGTTTTCAGACCTAGCTGAGCCGCACGGATAGCCGCAACATAACCGCCAGGACCTGCACCGATGACAATAACGTCAAATTTATCAGACATGTTTTATCCTATCTTCACTCTGTTCTTGTTAAGGACTGACTTTAGACTTCTAGGAGCATACGTGCAGGATCTTCCAAGAGATCTTTAATCGTCACTAGGAATTGTACAGCTTCCTTCCCATCAATCATACGGTGATCATATGACAGAGCCAGGTACATCATTGGCAAGATTTCAACTTGACCGTTCACAGCCATTGGGCGCTCTTGGATCTTATGCATACCCATGATAGCAGTCTGTGGTGGGTTCAAAATTGGTGTAGACATTAATGAACCGAACACACCACCGTTAGTGATAGTAAATGTACCACCCTGCATATCATCTAGACCTAACTTACCTTCACGGCCACGCTTACCAAAATCAGCAATCGTTGATTCTACATCTGCCAAAGTCATTACGTCAGTATCACGCAGCACAGGTACCATCAAACCACGGTCAGTAGATACGGCAACACCGATATCTTGATAACCATGATAAACCATATCATTGCCATCAATAGATGCGTTTACAGCTGGGAATTTCTTCAGTGCTTCTGTCGCAGCCTTAACAAAGAAAGACATAAAACCTAAACGTGTACCGTTGTGAGTTTTCTCAAACAGATCTTTATACTGTTTACGAAGCTCCATAATAGGCTTCATGTTGACTTCATTATAAGTAGTCAACATTGCTGCATTTTGCTGAGCTTCAACAAGACGCTTAGCAATCGTCGCACGAAGACGTGTCATAGGGACACGTTTTTCAACGCGCTCACCCACAGGAACATTAACAGCAGGTGCTGCCGCAGCTGGTGCCGCAGCTGGTGCTTTAGCCGCAGCAGGCGCTGGAGCTGCGCCGTTTTTAATGAAGTTTTGTACATCTTCCTTAGTGATACCGCCATTTTTACCGGTACCTGCAATTGCAGATGCATCCAGACCATTTTCTTCGATCAGCTTACGCGCAGCCGGACCTACTTTGTCAGCATCACCTGAAGCCGCTGGCGCTGCAGCGTCAGCAGCCGGAGCAGCAGCACCTGCCGCACCCGCTTCAAATTTAGCAATAACTTCGTCACTTAAGACCGTATCGCCTTCACCTTTAATTATTTCAGCAATAACACCATCTTCTGGTGCTACTACTTCAAGTACTACTTTATCAGTTTCAATATCAACAATAAGATCATCAGCTGAACAAGCCTCACCTGGTTGCTTGTGCCAAGTCGCGATGGTGCCGTCTGCTACAGATTCTGGGAACGTCGGCGCTTTGATTTCGATGGACATATTTTTTCCTTTATCGTTATCACCGTCAGGCGATTGAAATTTTGGTTAATCGCCTGATCAACCGTTAATTGCTTGATTAACTAGTGTTTCCTGCTGCTCAGCGTGAACAGAGATATACCCTACCGCTGGCGCTGCAGATGCTGGACGGGCAATACCTTCCAGATGCAGTTTACTATCGTGTTTCTGAAGAACATGACGCATATGATGCTGCATTGAATACCATGCACCTTGGTTCATAGGCTCTTCCTGACACCAAACAACTGACTCTAAATTTGTATAGGGAGCAATTGCTTCTGTCAGTGCGTCTTCAGGGAACGGATACAACTGCTCAATACGAACAATCGCAACATCCTCTTTCTCAAGTTCAGCACGGCGATTATAAAGGTCGTAATAAACCTTACCGCCACACAGAACAAGACGTTTAACCTTCTTAGGATCCTGCTTATCCGTTTCTCCAATGACCGGCAAGAAAGTACCTTCCGCTAAATCATCTAGAGGTGATGTTGCCTGTTTATGACGCAACAAACTCTTCGGAGACATAATAATAAGAGGCTTACGAAGTGGGCGTATGACCTGACGACGCAGCAAATGGAAGATCTGCGCAGGTGTCGTCGGTGTACATACTTGGATATTATGCTCAGCACATAGCTGAAGATAACGTTCCAAACGAGCAGATGAATGCTCTGGACCTTGCCCCTCGAAACCATGCGGCAATAGCATAGTCAGACCACATAAACGCTGCCACTTATGTTCACCGGAAGTAATAAACTGATCAATTACAACCTGTGCACCATTGGCAAAATCACCAAACTGCGCTTCCCAAATAACCAGTGCATTGGGCATCGTAGTGGAATAACCATACTCAAACGCAAGAACTGCTTCCTCGGAAAGGAAAGAGTCATGAAGCGTCAAACGTGGCTGTTCCGGTGAAAGGTTCTGCAGCGGTACATATGTATCAGCTGTTTTCTGATCATGTAATACAGCATGTCGGTGAGAGAACGTACCACGGCCAACATCTTGACCTGTAATACGAAGCGGATGGCCTTCAGCAAGGATAGATGCGTAAGCCAAAGACTCAGCCATACCCCAGTTAAGTTCCATTGCACCGTGAGCCATGCGTTTACGGTCATCAATAATTTTCATAACCTGACGCTGTACAGCAAACCCTTCTGGCACTTCGCAAATTCTATCACCAAGATCTTGCAAAAGTTTCAGATCAAGCTTTGTTTCACAGTCAAATGACCATTCGTGACCTAAATATGGTTTCCAATCAACAAACAGCTCGGAATTAGGCTCATGAATAAGCGATTTAACAACATGCTCACCATTTTCTAATAGCTTGCGATATTCTTTCTCTTGCGCCTTACTTTCTTCCTGAGTCAAAACACCCTCAGAAATAAGTTGCTGTGCATAGAGTTCACGCGTAGTTTTCTGCTTTTTAATCTGCGCATACATAAGTGGCTGTGTGCCTGATGGCTCATCAGCTTCGTTATGACCGCGACGGCGGTAGCAGAAAAGATCAATAACTACGTCTTTCTTAAATTCATTACGATAATCAACAGCAAGCTGGGTAACAAAACGTACAGCTTCAGGGTCATCGCCATTTACATGGAAGATTGGAGCCTGAATCATTTTTGCTACATCAGTCGAATACTCTGTTGAACGAGAGTCTTCCTGCTTAGATGTTGTGAAACCAACTTGGTTATTCACCACGATGTGAATTGTACCGCCCGTTTTATAAGCACGGGTTTGAGACATCTGGAATGTCTCCATAACAACACCCTGACCACAAAAAGCTTGGTCACCATGGATATTGACAGGTACAACCGTATCACCAGTAGCATCTTCACGACGGTCTTGACGTGCTCGAACTGAGCCTTCTACAACCGGAGCAGAGATTTCTAGATGTGACGGGTTAAATGCCATCGCGATGTGTACTTCACCGCCAGCGGTTTCAACATTTGAAGAGAAGCCCTGGTGATATTTAACATCACCGGAAGTATCTAATGTCTTCTTACCTTCAAACTCATCGAATAACTCTGCAGGGTTTTTACCAAAGATATTAACAAGCGTATTAAGACGACCACGGTGGGCCATACCAATAACAACTTCTTTTGCGCCCTGCTTTCCTGCACGCTGAATCAGCGTGTTAAGCGCAACGATCATGGATTCACCACCTTCTAGACCGAAGCGTTTAGCACCGGCATAACGGGAACCCAAATATTTCTCTAAACCTTCAGCTGCCGTTAGGCGCTCAAGGATCATTTTTTTCTTTTCAAGCGGTGCTTCTGGATGCGAACGCACTGGTTCAATTCTAGATTGTAACCAACGTTTTTCCTGAGTATCTACAATGTGCATATACTCAGCACCTACTGTAGAACAGTAAGTTTTCTTTAGATCAGCAACAATATCTTTCAACGGTGCTTCTTCTGGTCCAAAGAACAGAGAACCTAGCTGAAATACAGTGTCATAGTCCGCTTCTGAAAGTTCGTGGAAGCGCAGATCTAAATCTGGCACATCTTCACGCTGCATTAAACCTAACGGATCAATCTTAGCAATCTGATGTCCACGCACGCGGTATGCGTTAATCATACGAAGCACGCGAACCTGTTTCTTTTCATGCTCAGAGCTCACGGAACTCGTTGCTACAGGTGCTGCCCGTTTCTGATTTTTTGATAAATAAAGGAAATGCTCCTTAATCGCAGAATGTGGTACATCCTGAGTCAAGTTATCGCCCACTTTAGGCAAGCGATCAAATTCCTCTCTCCACTCCTGAGGAACCCCATTAGGGTCCATAAGGTATGTTTCGTACAGTTCTTCAATGTATGAAAGGTTGCCACCATAAAGGTGAGCATTTTTCCACATGAGATCCATGATGCTTTCTTGCATTCTTGATCACCCTGGCTCTGGGGGCTCTTTCGATTCTGTCGGGATCATCCGACGAGAGATCGCCCCTCTTTGAGTTACATTCGATTTCCCCGATCAAACAGCACAAACTGTCTCGGGAATTCTATTTTAAAGCTTTTATGCGAAAGCTTTAATCATTCTTTATGTGAATATCGTAGTTTTTTTACAAAAAAAACTATTTTTCTTTCAAACAAAAAAAAGCGGCGCCAATGGCACCGCTTTTTTCTTGATCAAGTTGCTTGAGAAAGCAACATATTACGAATTTTGCCGATCGCCTTAGTTGGATTTAATCCTTTAGGGCAAACGTTAACGCAGTTCATAATACCGTGACAACGGAAGACACTGAACGGGTCATCCAAGTCAGCGAGTCGTTCATTAGTCGCTGTATCTCGGCTATCTGCCAAGAAACGGTATGCCTGAAGCAAACCAGAAGGACCAATAAACTTATCTGGGTTCCACCAGAAGGATGGGCAAGATGTAGAACAGCACGCACAAAGAATACACTCGTACAAGCCATCAAGCTCTGCTCGATCTTCAGGTGACTGCAAACGCTCAATAGCAGGTGCAGGCGTATCATTAATCAAGAAAGGCTTGATCTTCTCATACGCTTTGTAGAACTGAGTCATATCAACAACCAGATCACGGATAACCGGAAGACCTGGAAGAGGACGCAATACTAACTTGCTATCTTTAACAACAGCAGACAATGGAGTAATACACGCCAAGCCATTAAGGCCGTTCATGTTCATCCCATCAGAACCACACACACCCTCACGGCATGCACGGCGATAACCTAATGAAGGATCTTTATCTTTCAACAGCTGTAAAAGATCCAACACCATGATGTCCTTACCACCAGGAATATCGATATGGATATCCTGCATGTAAGGAGCATCGTCCGTCTCCGGGTTGTAGCGATATACACTAACCAACATGATAGAAGCTCCTTAGTAAGTACGAATCTTAGGTGGGAAAGCATCCATTGTCTTCGGCGCGAAGTTTACAGCACGCTTGCCAATGGTCTTATCACCTGGGAAGTATACGGAATGGCAGAGCCAGTTCTCGTCATCACGCTCAGTGAAATCGTTACGTGCATGAGCACCACGAGACTCTTTACGTACTTCCGCAGCGATTGCAGTCGCTTCAGCAACCTCAAATAGATTCTCAAGTTCAAGCGCTTCAATACGCGCAGTATTGAAAGCCTGACTCTTATCTTCAAGGTGAAGATTATTAATCTTCTCACGAATGCCTTTCAGCAATTCAAGACCTGTCTGCATGCTTTCGCCGTCACGGAACACACCAAAGTAAAGCTGCATTGTGCTCTGTAGTTCTTTACGAACTTCAGCAACACTCTCACCGCCTGTGGAATTATTCAAGCGATCTAAACGAGTCAGTGCAGCATCAATGTTTGCTTCAGTAGCATTCTTAACTTCGTAACCGTCACGCATCTGCTGCTCAATTTGCATACCTGCAGCTCGACCAAATACAACCAAATCTAGTAGTGAGTTACCACCCAGACGGTTTGCACCATGAACAGATACACAAGCAACCTCGCCACATGCATAAAGACCATCAACGATATGGTCATTACCATCCGCATCAGGTGCAATTGCCTGACCACCGATGTTAGTAGCAACACCACCCATCTGGTAGTGACAAGTTGGAACAACAGGAATCGGCTTAACAACCGGATCTGTCGCTGCGAACGTTTTAGACAGCTCACAGATACCAGGAAGACGCGAATGAAGTACCTCTTCACCCAAGTGATCCATCTTAAGGTAAACGTGATCGCCATCTTCGCCACAACCACGGCCTTCTAGAATCTCTAGAATCATTGAACGAGCAACAACGTCACGTCCAGCCAGGTCTTTAGCGTTAGGAGCATAACGCTCCATGAAGCGTTCGCCATCTTTATTGATTAAGTAACCACCTTCACCACGACAACCTTCAGTAACAAGCACGCCTGCGCCCGCTATACCGGTTGGGTGGAACTGCCACATTTCCATATCCTGCGCTGGAACACCCGCACGCAGAGACATACCCATACCGTCACCAGTATTGATAAGAGCGTTAGTAGTTGAAGAATAGATACGGCCAGCACCGCCTGTCGCAAGTACAGTCGCTTTAGCCTTGATGTATACCGTTTCACCTGTTTCGATGCAGATAGCAATACAGCCAACAACTGCACCATCATCATTCTTAACAAGATCAACTGCGTACCATTCGTTCAGAAAGGTAGTACCCGCTTTCATGTTGCCCTGATATAGAGCATGAAGCAGTGCATGACCGGTACGATCTGCCGCAGCACATGTACGCGCAGCCTGACCACCTTCACCAAAATTCTTAGACTGACCACCAAACGGACGCTGATAAATACGTCCAGCTTCGGTACGAGAGAATGGCAGACCCATGTGATCAAGCTCAAAAACAGCTTGAGGACCTACAGAACACATGTACTCGATAGCGTCTTGGTCACCGATATAATCAGAACCCTTAACGGTATCGTACATATGCCAACGCCAATCATCATTCGGATCAGCACTTGCGATAGCGCAAGTAATACCACCCTGTGCAGACACAGTGTGGGAACGAGTTGGGAATACTTTTGTTACACAAGCAGTATTCAAACCACTTTGCGCAAGCTGAAGTGCAGCACGCATGCCTGCACCACCGCCACCGACAACAATTGCGTCGAAAGTTAGCGTACGTAGTTTAGACATTTTTTAGATACCCCACAAAATCTGAACGCCCCACACAACGTATACAAACGTCAGTAGGCCACTAGCAGACTGAAACACAACACGCATTCCGGTTGGCTTAATATAATCAGTAGAAACCGACCACATACCAATCCATACATGCGCTGCAAAAGAAAGCAGTGCTAGAAGGGTAAAGGTACGCATAGCTGTACCCTGAAAAAGACTCGACCACATGTCGTAAGTCAATTCAGCGCCAAATGCCAAATAACCGATCATAAAAACGGTATATGCAGCAAGGACGACAGCGGTTACTCGCTGAATTAGCCAGTCATATAGGCCACTACGGCCAAAGCTAGTTACACTAGTTACCATATCCATACTCCCGAAATGAGGACTGATGCAGCAGCAAGACCCAAGGTCACTTTCGCTGCCAATAAACCACTTTCTAATTCTTCACAGTGGCCAAAGTCCATTACCAGGTGTTTGATACCCGCGAAGAAGTGATACAGCAATGCTGATACGCTTCCCCACGCTATAAGCTTCGCAATGAAGCCATTTTCAAACATATCAACAGCTTCATTGAAGCCCGCCTCTGATTCCAGAGATAAACCCAACGCATAGAGAGCAAATACAGCGCCAAAAAATAGCGCCACACCTGTTGCACGATGCACGATGGAAGTAATCGCCGGTAGCGGCTGTTTGATTGTTCGAAGATCTAAATTTACAGGTCTTTTCTTATTCACGGCTCTTGTTCACACTTTGCGGCCCTTTTGCAGGACTCGGTTGTTCGGAAGTGTTGAAAATAAGTACCTCGCTTTGAAAGCTTAAACTACATATCAACTCCACTAATTCAAGCACAATGCAGACATAAACTTCGGGGCGAGAGTATAAGCATTCCGCCTCAAGAATACAATGCAAACACGCTGGCATTCGCCCTTTGTCTAGCACCAGGGAGCATATAAAAAGTCGTACAACGAAATAACTATTCAGTCCTTACAACTTTCGTGCTAAAACACCCTCAGTTTTATCCCAACGTCAAGATAAAGTCATTTTTTTGCTGCGTTGCGATAACTAACCCGCTTAGTCGGATTGACAAACTTTTTTCACACTCTATATTGTGTGGGTCCAAACTATCGGGCCATGACTCTTAGATCTGACTAGCAATAAGTCAGGACAGAACTAAAACATAATGATAGGAGCCTATTGATGGCTGACAAGAAAGCACGTTTGACGGTCGACGGCCTGGATGAATCTATTGAACTGCCTGTTTATTCCGGCACCCTAGGTCCAGACGTAATTGATGTGCGCCCACTGACCGGCAAAGGTTTGTTTACCTATGATCCTGGTTTTGTATCTACCGCAGCATGCGATTCCAGCATCACTTTCATTGATGGCGGCAAAGGCGTGCTTCTGCACGGCGGCTACCCAATCGATGAGCTAGCAGAAAAATCAGACTACATGGAAGTATGCTACCTGCTATTGAACGGTGAACTACCAACAGAAGAACAGAAAGAAAAATTTGTTCTAACCGTTAAGAACCACACAATGGTTCATGAGCAGCTAAACCACTTCTACAATGGTTTCCGCCGCGATGCACACCCTATGGCTATTATGTGCGGTGTAGTAGGCGCTCTTTCTTCTTTTTATCATGACTCTCTTGATATTGATAATCAGCACCACCGCGAAGTATGCGCTTACCGCTTAATTGCGAAAATGCCAACCATTGCAGCAATGTGCTTCAAATACTCAAACGGCCAGCCTTTCATCTACCCTCGTAATGATCTTAGCTATGCGGGTAACTTCTTACAGATGATGTTTGGCACGCCATGCGAAGAGTACCAAGTTAACCCAGTGCTCGAAAAAGCAATGGATCGCATCTTCGTACTTCACGCTGACCACGAGCAGAACGCGTCTACTTCAACAGTACGCCTAGCAGGTTCTTCTGGTGCAAACCCATTCGCTTGTATTGCTTCTGGTATTGCAGCACTTTGGGGCCCAGCACACGGCGGCGCGAACGAAGCAGTACTAACAATGCTTGAAGAGATTGGCGATGAAGCCAATATCGAAGAGTTTGTTGCTAAGGCGAAAGATCCTAACGATCCGTTCCGCCTAATGGGCTTTGGTCACCGCGTTTACCGTAACTTTGACCCACGCGCTAAAGTTATGAAGAAATCCTGTGATGAAGTACTAGCAGAACTAGGCCTTGAAAACGATCCTCTATTGAAGATTGCTAAGCGCCTAGAGCAGATCGCCCTTGAAGATGAATACTTTGTAGAACGTAAACTTTACCCGAACGTTGATTTCTACTCAGGCATTATTCTTAAAGCCATCGGCATTCCAACAAACATGTTCACTGTTATTTTCGCATTGTCTCGTACAATCGGCTGGATCTCTCATTGGAGCGAATTCCACAGCAGCCCGAACAAAATTGGTCGCCCACGTCAGCTATATACTGGCCCTGTTCAGCGCAAATACCCTGGCTAAACTCTGACCTTGCAAACAAAAAGCCGCTTTATGCGGCTTTTTTTAATTCTTTTTTGCGATTTCCGACTTAAAGAGAGATGCCAAAGAACAGCCAGCATCCAATGTAGGACTATATTGCAGCCAGGTATATACATTGGGTAAAGCGGGTAAACCTAGCCGGGCACCTACTAGCTCAGTCCCACCCATAACAGCACTTTCAGGTCTAACTGTAATCGCCAGGCCACTTTTAACCGCAGCCATCAAGCCCTGATAACTTGATGTTGTATAGACAATACGCCACGGTACTTCCGCTTTATCCAAAGCCACCGTACAAGCTCGCCGAAACTGACAAAATTCAGTATATGTCGCCAAAGGCAATCTTCTGTTACCCGACCACTCCCAACTTTCAGCCGCAATCCAAGCCAATGGCTCTACCGCAAGCAACTCTCCTTTCCCGCTAGACTCATCCAGTGAAAGCGTTATCACTAAATCATATTCTCCCCGCTCATAAGCCGCAATTAAATCAGGACTATAGCCCGTTTCAACAAACAGCCTTACCTCAGGATTTTGACTCGCAAATCCAGCCAATAACTCCGGTAGCATTATTTCGGCCACACCCTGAGATACCCCCAACCTAACCTCCCCACTAATCCCACTAGTACGCAGAGAAGCGATAGCATCATCCTGCAAAGCAAGCAAACGCTTGGCATAACCAAGCAACATCTCCCCTTCATTTGTCAGCTCACGCCTACGCCCAACGGTCTTGAATACCTCAACACCTAACTCATGTTCAAGCTTTTTCATTTGCTGACTAATCGTTGATTGGGTTTTATGCAAATATTCAGCCGCACGTATAAAACCACCCTGTTCAACCACTGCGATCAACGTTCTCAATAGCTCACTACTTATATTTGGCTGAGCCATTAAAGCCCCCTCAACAAATTCAATCATATTTAACGATCAAAATAATTAATTTAAATCGTTATTTTAAATGCAAATATATCACTATTATCTTAATTCATCGACATGGAGGAATACCTAATGCCCATCATCAACATTCAACTCACTGCCAGCATAACTGAGAATGAAGCCACAGAGATTGCACAACGAAGCACAACTATAATGGGAGAGATACTTGGAAAAGACACGAACCTTACCGCTGTAGCTATTACCAGAATTAAAAAACAACACTGGTTCATAAATAACACTAGCCTTAGCAACAATAAGACTGAAAGCGCGCTAGCTAACATAAAAATAAGCCAGAATAGTAATAGCACAGCACAAAAATCTGCCGCGATTAGTGCTTTTTATTCACTACTGGATGAGATAGCAGGCCCTTTAGACAATACGAGCTATGTAGCATTAGAAGAATTACCCATCACCGACTGGGGTTACGGCGGAAAAACACAAGCCGCTCGCAAAACCAAAAGAACAGAAACAGGGGCCGTAGACACTGATTATTACATCCAGCAAGGAAAAAAGCAGCGCGCTAAATCTTTCCTTAACTTATTTCAAAGCATCTAAAATAAAAAGCCGGAGAGATTCGGCTTTTAAATATTCACAACTTAAACATATAAGCAAAAAAACTCAGAGCCCCTTCAATTAAGCTAAGCTCTTGCGGCTCATGAAATAAATACCCCTGAGAATAATCAATATGCAGATTCTCAACTACCTCCTGCACTTCTTTACAATGAACAAACTCCGCCACAACCTTAACATCCAGAACTTTAGCGAAACTCACGATAGCCTTTACTGTTAAATAGGCATTCTTATCAATATGTATATTTTTAATTAAAGAGCCATCTATTTTTAAAATATCTACATTAAGCCTAATGATATATTCGAAATTTGAATAACCCGTTCCGAAATCATCAATAGCAATCCTACAATCCAACTACTTAGCCCCAGCAACAAAGCCTCAACTTCAGAATATTTCTCAATTCCTTCTGATTCAGCAATTTCAAGGGTCACACCTCCTGCAGCATCAACCCTTTTCAAGCTATCAAATAGGCGCCTGCAGTATTCACCACCAACTATTCAAAGCATTTCCACATAAACACTACGAAGGTCTATTTCACTATCCATCACAGCCTGTCATTTTTTGAACCGCAGAAACAAAAAAACCGAGCAAAGCCCGGTTTTTTTTAAACAATGCGAAGATTAACTCTCACATGTAGATTCAATTTTATGAATACTTAAATCAGCACCGCTGTATTCTTCTTCCTGCGTCAAGCGCAGACCCCAAACCGCTTTAACACCGCCATAAACGATAGCGCCACCAACTAATGCAACTGTGATACCTGCTACCGTACCGATTAACTGTGACGTTAGGCTAACACCACCTAGACCACCAAGCGCCTCCGTACCGAAAACACCACAAGCGATCGCACCCCAAGCACCACACACACCATGAAGAGGCCATACACCCAATACATCATCAATTTTCCATTTGTTTTGCTGCACGGTGAACAAGATCACGAAAATCGCACCCGCAACCGCACCAACAACCAAAGAGCCCATAGGATGCATAACATCAGAACCCGCACAAACAGCAACCAAACCAGCCAAAGGACCGTTATGAATAAAACCAGGGTCATTCTTACCAAAGATCAAAGCAGTAATGATACCGCCGACCATCGCCATCAAAGTATTAACAGCAACCAAACCAGAGATGCCATCCATCGTCTGAGCCGACATAACATTAAAACCAAACCAACCAATACACAGGATCCAAGAACCCAAAGCGAGGAACGGGATATTTGAAGGCGGGAACGCAACTAAACGACCGCCTTTATAACGACCATTTCGAATACCCAGCAGAAGTACCGCGACAAGCGCTAGCCAACCACCAACACCATGCACAACGACCGAACCTGCAAAATCATGGAAAGGCGCACCAAAACTTTCCTCTAGCCACGCCTGGAAGCCAAAGTTACCGTTCCAGATTATTCCTTCAAAAAATGGATACACAAAAGCAACAATCAAAGATGACGCTATCAAGAAAGGCCAGAACTTAGCACGCTCAGCAATACCACCCGAAACAATCGCGGGTATAGCCGCCGCAAAAGTCATTAAAAAGAAGAATTTAACAAGCTCATAACCATTATTGCTTGCTAACTCAGCCGCAGGAGAAAAGAAGGTTACTCCGTACGCAACCCAATAACCTACAAAGAAGTAAGCCATTGCGGAGAAGCCAAAGTCAGTTAAAATTTTAACCAGCGCATTAACTTGATTTTTATGGCGAACCGTACCCACCTCAAGAAATGCAAACCCTGCGTGCATGGCAAATACCATGATCGCACCCATTAAAATAAACAGAGTATTAGAACTCTGAACTAGCGTCTCAACTGCGCTATTAACGTTTTCCACGTACAGTCTCCTGTTATTATTCGCCACGCACCATAATTAAGCCAAACATAGAACAAGGCACTAATAAGGTGCATCTTAAATATGCAATTTATTGTTTTTAGTCGCTACAGCCCTTATAGAATCAAACATTCAATTCCAACTCAGCATTTATGCGCTATATAAAAGCATTTATTATGCCAACATGACGCAGACGCACCAAAAATGACCGCTTATCTATGTGTTATTTTAAAGCAGGAATGTATACGGCTATTTCTTTTAAAATCAGGATCCAAAGTGCGGTGCGTAATATCCTCTATAAGGTAATCACTCAAAGCATCATGATCTATTTTAAAGCGGCGATAGTTATTGGAGAAATACAGCACACCATCGCTACGTAACAGCCTCATGGCAGCATCAACCATATCAACATGATCCCTCTGCACATCTAATACTCCTTCCATGCGCTTAGAATTTGAAAACGTTGGCGGGTCCATAAAAATCATATCGTATGCAGCGGTTCGTTGAAGGCGCAGCCACTTAAGGCAATCCTCTTGAATCTGATGATGAGCAGCATTATCAAAACCATTAAGATCTAAATTACGCTTGGCCCAATTAAGGTAGGTCGCCGACATATCTATACTGGTTGTACTTTTAGCGCCTCCTTTTGCTGCATGCACTGAAGCGGTACCTGTATAACAAAAAAGATTTAATACGTCTTTACCGCGCGCTTCTTGCTGGATACGGTAGCGAATTGGGCGATGATCTAAAAACAGACCCGTATCTAGATAATCATGCAAATTCACTAACAATCGACAACCATGCTCAGTTACCTCTTTAAAGCGATGGGTTTCTGATTGCTTCTCATACTGACTAATCCCTTGCTGCTTCTTGCGCTGCTTGAGAATCACCTTCCGAGGCGAAATACCCAGCGTTACAGGAATGGCATTCATCACTTCCTGAAGACGAGCAAAGGTTTTCACTGGATCAATCTTTTTAGGAGCTGCATACTCCTGCACATGAACTTCATCACGATAGATATCGATTGCGACAGAGTATTCAGGAAGGTCAGCATCATAGAGACGGTAACAATCAATCTCTTCTCGCTTCACCCACTTGGAAAGCTGTTTACGGTTTTTTAACAAACGGTTTGCAAACATTTGAGCACCATCACTTAATGGCTTAGCTTCCTGCTGCTCTTGCTGAGCTGAATCAGCTCGTTTTTCAGATATTGGATACACGAATAAACGACTTTCCAATGCACCATTAAAGAGTTTGTACTGTTTATCAGCGCGCATGCCCATGACTTTGCATAGATCTGGATTTGAGGTAAATATTGAAGCAGTCCAACCTGCAAACTGCTCTTTCAAACGATCCCCTAAATGACGATAAAGAAACATCAACTGCTGAGTTTCACCTAAACGCTCGCCATAAGGCGGGTTAGTCACTAATAGCCCTACACCTTCAGGTAATTCATCGCGCTGCAGATCCTCAACTCGGCAGGCAGCAAAGTCTATAAACTCAGATACGCCTGCGCGTTCAGCATTTTGTCTTGCAGACCTTAATACTGATTTATCTTCATCACGCCCAACCAAATTGATATCTAACTGAGATAAGCCTTTAGCCTTTCTTGCATTTGCTTCAGCAAGCAACTCATCCCATATCTCTTTCTGATGTCCGGTCCAACGAGAAAAGCCATAACGCTTACGATGCAAGCCAGGAGCAATATCGGCAGCCATCATGGCCGCTTCAATTAGAAGCGTTCCAGAACCACACATAGGATCGAGTAACAAATCGTAATCCTCAATACGTTTAGGCCATCCACTACGTGTGAGTACTGCGGCAGCTAGATTTTCCTTCATCGGCGCTTTACCCGCCTTCAAGCGATAAGAGCGTCTATGTAGACTATCTCCTGATAGATCTATCGCTACCGTCACCTTGCCACGATGCATACGCACATTAATACGCAGATCAGGTGCTACTTTATCAATATTAGGTCGAGCTCCGGTAAGATCCCTGATCTGATCAACAATCGCATCTTTTACCTTCAAAGCGCCAAAGTGGGTATTATTAATTGCCCGAGTTTGCCCTGAAAAGTCGATTAATAATGAGCCTTCACTGCGCATATGATCTAACCAATGCACTTGTTGAACGGCCTCATAGAGCTCTTCAGTTGTCTCTGCCTCACCTTCATAAACAGGCACTAAGACACGGTTAGCTAAACGAGACCACAAGCAGATGCGATATGCATCTTCAAGTTCTCCATGACACTGAACACCCGCCACCGTTTGCTTTGTATCTTCAATACCGAGCTGATGCAGCTCCTCTTCAAGTAACAACTCAAGACCTTTCGGGCATGTCAGGAACAGTTTCATAGGAATCTTTACTCTAATAAGAATTTCATTCATTTCATGAATACGATGAAAAATATTCACCACATCACATAAAAAACATTTAGCGATCTAACTTAATGAATGCACTCGTTTTTTTGCACCCACACACTAAGTTCAACTATTAACACATTAACCCTGATAGCTACATTCAATCGCGCTCGGGCGTTTTTTTCGATATTTATAGATATCTACCTAATATTGTTTAACAACCGATAGGTAGATTTTAAGCGGATACCATGCCTCAAGGAACCGCTGCTCTCAAAAACTAAAAACATCAAGAGAGGCTCTACTACATGAAGAGACAAAAGCGTGATCGTACTAACACACTTTTCAATCGAGGCTTTCAAGCCGGATTAAATGGTAAATCCCGGGATGTCTGCCCGGTTAATACAACAGACCTCAGAAGTCACTGGATGAGCGGATGGCGCCAAGGACGCGAAGCTCATTGGAGCGGTATGGACGGAGTTTCAGCAATACAAGCAGATCCCGCACTCCATTAATTTTTTACAGGCTCCCAATTGGGAGCCTTTTTATATAAAGCTATTTTCAGTATTTATTCTGATAACTGCTGAATCGCACGAACAGAGTCAGCCACTAGCTTAGGTCCACGATAGATAAATCCACTGTAAACCTGCACTAAGCTTGCACCCGCTTCAATTTTCTCAGCGGCATCAAAACCTTCAGTAATACCACCTACACCAATGATAGGTAGTGCACCATCAAGCTCTTTGGCAAGAATACGAATGACCTTAGTAGATTTATTACGAACCGGCGCACCTGAAAGCCCACCCGCTTCATCTGCATACTCTAAGCCTTCAACGCCTTCACGTGAAAGGGTTGTATTCGTTGCAATCACTGCGTCCATTTCATAAGACTTCAAAGAAGCTGCAACAAGTACTAGCTCCTCTTCTGTCATATCCGGTGCTATTTTAACGGCAATAGGCACATAACGATCATGGAACTTAGCTAATTTAGCTTGCTCAGACTTCAAAGCACCCAATAAGCTATTCAAAGACTCACCGTACTGCAATGTACGTAAGCCCGGGGTATTAGGAGAAGAAACATTCACTGTAATATAGCTGGCACGCGCATAAACCTTGCGCAAACAGTAAAGATAGTCATCATTTGCCTGCTCATTAGGCGTATCTTTATTTTTGCCAATATTAATGCCTAAAACGCCGTTGTAACGACTTTTATCTAAGTTTGATAAAAGTTCATCAACCCCCGCATTGTTAAAGCCCATGCGGTTAATAATGGCGCACTGTTCAGGCAAACGGAAGATACGGGGTTTTGGATTACCCTCTTGGGGCTTAGGCGTGACAGTTCCAACTTCCACAAAACCAAAACCCATCGCAGCCATACCATCGACAGCAATACCATTTTTATCTAAACCCGCAGCCAAACCCACTCGGTTAGGGAAATTTATACCCATAACTTGAACCGGATCAGATAATTTTTCAGCGCCCAACATCTTATTAACACCCAACGTAGAGGCTAAATTCATTGAATGAAGCGCTACATTATGTGAAAGCTCTGGATCAAGCTGAAACATTAAAGATCGAGTAAGTGAATACAACATAAGGATACCAACTGGCAAAAATTTGCACGATTATAGGCGAGCCTTAATCAGAATGACATAGCCTATGAATGATCAAATTTGCTCATTTCTCTATTTTATAAGAGAAACATAACGTTAGAGCATGCTTATACTTATAAAAAACCGCTAAAGACCACATAAGCAAAAAGAATTAAATCAAGGAAAGTAGATAAGCAAAATATCTGATGGTTGTCGCTTCCTAGCGACTAACCCACCTTCTCAATCCCTTTGTATTTACCTTGATCATCAAAAAAAAGATTAAATCGGCCATTAATACCATCACGTAACAAAAAGGGTTTTAGTATTTTGGCTGGAAATTGAACGCTACGTCCATCAATGGCTCGCGTATATACATTTTGCGCGACGCCTTGGTACAACAACATATATTTTTCTGTCGGTATTTTTATTTCGATTGTGATTGATTGCATACTGAAATAATAAAGATAATTTACGCTAGCTAAACCGCCCGCAAGGGCAGCATCGTCTAATTACTGAATTGACTCGTTTTAGCCAAATCAAACAACTCTCTCAATGCGACAGTATACATTGCGTATTCATTTTTTTTAGCATTTTTAAGTTCACTTAAAACATTTTCCCAACGGGTCAACAGACACGCATTATCGACACACCAGTTTTCTATAATATTCTGAACAGAATCTCCTTTGACTTCAGCTTTTATTGCCGTAGAGACAATCGCTCGTTGTTGCCAATCCAGATCATCCCTAAACGCCTCTCTCGCCAGAGCTTGCCAATAGTTATCGACAGGTAAAGTATTTAACTGCTGTGATAGCCAATCTAGCTCCAAGCGCTCGCCTAACCCAAAGTGAACTTTTGCCACTTTATCTGTTAGCGCTTGCGCCATATCAGCCACTTCAATAATACCTAGTGAAGCAAATAAACACCGAGCACCAGCCACTTGTTTAGACAACTTCGCAGGCACACCCGCCTGCTCATAATATTCTTTTGTTCTTTCCCAACGCTGTAGAGGGTTACCGCATAGAATAGAATCTTGCTTATTAAATATTTTACTCACTTTATGACTAAAGCGTTCGACTTCAGCAGTACAATCTAAAGCTGTTCGGCGATTACGTACAAACCACCGTGTAGAGCGACGCATTAAATGCTGTAATTCATGCATCATCTTGATTTGTATTTCATTACTCACTTTATGATCAAGCTTTTCTATTTGTTGCCAGAGTGACTCAATATCAAAAACATCCCTAGCAACAACATAAGCCCGAGCGATCGTGGCTTCATCGGCCCCCGTTGATATTCTTAATCGATCAACAAAGTTAATACCCATCATATTAACCATATGATTCGCTATCTGTGTCCCAATGATCTCCCTTCTCAATCGATGGGTCACTAACTCACCCTGATACTCCGTTAACAAACGATCAGGAAACGCGCTAAACAGCTCTGTACTTAGATATGGATCATCAGGTACATCTGACAAACTCAAGGCTTCTTTTAATTCAGCCTTACTGTATGAGATAAGAACAGAGAGCTCTGGGCGTGTCAGTCCAACATCCGAACTTCGACGCTCATTGATCACATCATCGGAGGGCAAAAACTCCAATGCTCTCTTTAACTTCCCAGCATTTTCCATATGCGAGATATAACGCTGGTATTCAGAGAGATTTTCCAGTGAACGTGATTCTGCCATCGAGATCGCTTGAACTTGACGATAGTTATTTTGTAAAACCAGCCCTGAGACATCTGAGGTCATCTCTTCAAGAAGGATATTTCTCTGCTTACGGGTCATATCCCCATTATCAACGACGCCATTAAGTAAAATTTTGATATTTACCTCATGGTCAGAACAATCTACTCCGCCTGCATTATCAATAAAATCTGTATTCATCCGCCCACCAGCCAGTGCGTACTCCATACGCGCAAGCTGACTCATTCCGAGGTTTCCGCCTTCCCCTATCACCTTGCAACGGAGTTCACTCCCGTTTATACGAATAGGGTCATTGGCTTTATCACCGACATCCGAATCAGTTTCTGATTCAGCTTTGACATAAGTACCTATCCCTCCATTCCACAATAGATCGACAGAGCTACGGAGTAACGCACTTAAAAGCTCGGTAGGGGGCACTGCGCTTTTATCCAAACCGATTAATTTCTGAATCTCAGGCGTAAGTTTGATGGACTTACTACTACGTTCAAATACTCCGCCCCCTTTTGAAATAAGCGATTTATCGTAGTCTGACCATGAAGAGCGCGGCAGCTCAAATAACCTCTCGCGCTCTTTCCAGCTTTTCGCAGCATCCGGAGTTGGATCAATGAATATATGCAGATGATTGAAGGCAGCGACTAATTTGATATGTTTTGACAACAACATACCATTACCAAAAACATCACCTGACATGTCTCCAATACCCATCACTGTAAAATCGTGCTTATCCGTATTAATCCCCATTTCACGGAAATGACGTTCAACAGAGACCCAAGCTCCTCTGGCGGTAATACCCATCTTTTTATGGTCGTAACCCAAGCTACCACCGGATGCAAAAGCATCACCTAACCAAAAGGAATAGGTATCTGCAATTTCATTAGCGATATCAGAGAAAGTAGCCGTTCCTTTATCCGCCGCAACCACAAGATAGGTATCATCTTCATCGTACCTAACAACCGATTCTGGTGGCACTACAGCCCCATCAACTAAGTTATCAGTTACATCCAGCAAGCCGCTAATAAACATTTTATAGCAGCGTACACCTTCAGTACTCCATTGCTCTCGACTCATTGTATCTACGAGTTTCTTAGCAACAAAACCACCTTTTGCACCGACCGGAACAATCACCGCATTTTTAACCTGCTGGGCTTTTACTAGCCCAAGAACCTCCGTACGATAATCTTCTAAACGATCCGACCAACGTAATCCTCCCCTAGCCACTTTACCGCCTCGTAAGTGCACTCCTTCCACTTCAGGCGAGAAGACAAATATTTCATACTTCGGTTTAGGTAAAGGAATATCTTGAATCAGCTCGGGCGCTAATTTAAAAGAAAAGTATGATTTTAAATGACCATCGACTTCTTGATAGTAATTAGTGCGCAAGGTTGCCTTTATCAACGCTAAGTATTCACGAATTACCCTATCATCATTCAAGCTAAGTACAGTGTCTAAACCCGTTAAAATAGCGTGTTCAATCTCTTCTTGGTTCGCGTCATTATTGGGTTCAAACCGTGCTTGAAAGAAGCTGACTAAGCGCGCGGCAATATCAACATATGTATTAAGCGTATTACTAATTGCCTCCTGACTCATCGGAAAGGCTATCTGCTTCATATAAGCGGCATAAGCTCTTAGCATGGCGACTTCACGCCAACTGATACTACCGCCCAAGACTAAACGGTTAAACTCATCACTCGCAGCGAGTCCTTGCCATACTTTTAAGAACGCATCCTCAAAGACATCTTTTAACGTACTTAAAGAAACCTCACCTGTGCCAATATAATGCAAGGTAAAATCATGAATCCAAATATGCTGCTCTTGCCCCTCAATCCTATAAGGGTGTTCATCTATAACCCTCAAACCCAAATTCTCTAGTACGGGAATCACATCCGATAAGGGTAATGAAGCCCCCAAACTAAACAGCTTAAAGTTCAAGCTATCCTGTTCCCTTTCAAGGGCCTGATAAAAGCTTAGTTTTAAAGGGTTTTCATCTGATAATTGGACAATATACTGAAGATCAACCACTGCTGTACGTGGAGAGAAATCAGCCGTATAACTTGGAGAAAATCCGCCACCATATGCATTATAAGTTGTCGTTCCCGACTCTTCGCCAAACGCTTCAACCAATGCGTCTCGAAGGTCATCTGACCAACTCCTAGCAGCCTGCCTAATTTGTACTTCTAGTTGAGAAGCATCAAAAGTTTGAGCAATATTTTCACCGCGTAAAATCAATTGTGTCCGCGTGAGAATAGATTCAGAGAAGTAAGTAGTGAAGTCGACCTGATCGCAGCCCAATTCTAAACGCAGCCGCTCTTCTACTTTGCGCCTAAACTCAGTGCTGTAAATATCTCTTGGGGAATACACTAAGCATGAGTAGAACTGACCAAAGTAATCTCTGCGAATAAACAAGCGAATCTGTCGCCGTTCGTGGATCTGCAGTATCCCCATCACCGTATGATAAAGATCATCAACATTAACTTGGAAAAGATCATCACGGGGATGTATCTCTAAAATCTGTAACAGCTCTTTCCAGTCATGGCCTTGGCGGTGCAAGCCCGACTTCTCCATTATCAAATTAACTTTACGACGCACAATTGGAATTTGGCGAGAACTTTGGATATACACACTGGAAGTATATAAACCAAGAAAACGGCTTTCCCCTATGATATTCCCCTGATCGTCATAACGTTTAATACTAATATAGTCAGGGTAAATAGGACGGTGTACAGTGGATTTGTGATTAGATTTGGTAAAAGACAGTATGTCAGGAATTAATACGAAACCCTCAGCATCTCGATCGTTGTCATTCACTAGAGCTGATCTACAATGCTCATCGCAAAATTTTAATAAGCCAAATTGACTACCCGCAGCAGCCACTAATATTTGCTTACCCTCTTCAGAAACCAGTTTGTATTCATCATAACCTAAGAAGGTAAAATGCTCTTTTAACCAACCGATAAAATCATGTACTTCGTCAGTAATACCCGACTCAAAACCAATAACTCCTTTGGCAAAGTCTTCCGTAAGAGCATCACACTTCTCGGTCATGGCCTCAAAGTCTTCCACCACCATAGACACATCTTCAAGCACATGTAACAGAGACTGCTCTAACGCTTGTAGCTCCTTGACACCCGTATGGCGATCCACTTGTATCGAAACAAGCAGTTCACGATGAGTATTCTTCGCCCGGCTAGTTTTACTAAATGCATCTATCAACTCACCATCGCTATCTCTTCGCATTGTCAGGACAGCATTATGGATAGCATGGATGGTTAG
>CERC01015892.1_pt1 | contig 84311 bp, 73 predicted proteins | sample 530921 | NCBI WGS metagenome assembly CERC01 (sample SAMEA2621099, study PRJEB7988) | marine metagenome | isolation source: saline water (ENVO:00002010), including
CCTGCGGAAGTCCTGCTGGGCAAGGCCGTGGGGCGTCCGGTTGCCCGTGACAGTCTGATTGAAGTGGGCAATCTGGCCTCTTGCGGTGGCGGCGCCAGCCAACTGCTGTTTCTGATGCTCACGGCGTATATCAATCGCATCGGAGCCGAGTGGGCCATTTTTACCGCCACACCCGAAGTGCGCAAGCTGCTCAGCCGCCTCGGCTTGCTGCAGTATGTGCTTGGCGAGGCGCGGGGCGAACGCCTCGGCGATGCGCTTGCCGACTGGGGCAGCTATTACGACAGTCGCCCACAGGTGGTGGCGGTCAACGCGCTGGATGCACAGTGCCGTCTGCTGCGCGAGCCGCGCTTTTCGGCGGCCATGTTGAGCTGCGCCACCACCGATTGGGAGGTGGCGCTGAGCGGCGATGGCGAACAACTCAGCTATGGGCAATTGCTGTCGGCCAGTCAGGCACTGGCCAGCACACTGCGAAGTCGCGGTATTAAACGTCTCGCGCTGATGGCGGATAACGGCCCGGACTGGCTGATTTGCGATCTGGCCGCACTCTGGGCAGAGGTCGCGCTGATTCCTCTGCCCGCCTATTTCTCCGACCAGCAGCTCCGTCACGCCTTGCAAGACAGCGGGGCAGAGTTGCTGTTTTTTGATGCTACAGCGGCGCCGCGCATCGTGTCGCTGACTACCTGTGCCGATACGCTGCACTGTGGCAGCTTGCAGGCGGTGACCATCGTTCAGGAGGCTGGCCGCGAGTCACCTCCCCCCACCGCGCTGCCGGGGGGCTGCGCCAAAATTACCTATACCTCTGGATCGACCGGGCAGGCCAAGGGCGTGTGTCTGTCGGCGGCTGCGCAACTGCGCACCGCGCAGGCGATCAATGCTGCGCTGGCGGAACTGCCGCTGCGGCGCCATCTGGCGATATTGCCGCTGGCCACCTTGCTGGAAAATGTCGCAGGGGTTTATGCGGCGCTGTTGCGTGGCGGCGAGGTGGTACTGCCCAGCCTGGCCACACTGGGCTGGGCGGGCAGTGGTGGTATGGACGTTGCGCGGCTGATGCGGTGTTTCCAGCGTCGTCGCCCCGACACCGCGGTGCTGCTGCCGCAATTGTTGAAGGCGCTCTGCGAACTGCCCGACAGCCCGCCGGATAGTCTGCGCTTTGTGGCTGTCGGTGGCTCGCGCACCGCGCCGGCGCTGTTGCTCAACGGTCGCGAAAAAGGCTGGCCGGTATACGAGGGCTACGGCCTGTCGGAGTGTGGCTCGGTACTCACAGTGAACGTGCCCGGCGCCGATAAACCCGGTTCGGCGGGCCGGCCGTTACACCACTGCCAGCTGTCGCTGGAAGGTAGTGAAGTGATGGCCGAGGGCAATGCCTTTCTTGGCTATCTGGGCGATAAAGCCAATACCCGGTACCGGGTGGCGACCGGTGATCTGGGTCACTTCGATGAAGAGGGCTTTCTGTGGCTCAGTGGCCGCCGCAAAAACCTGCTGATAAACAGCTATGGCCGCAACATCTCCCCCGAATGGCCCGAAAGCGAGCTGCTGCGTCACTCTGCCATTGTGCAATGTGTGGTGGTGGGCGATGCGCGTCCGCACTGCGCGGCGTTGCTGACGGTTTTGCCGTGCAGCGATGACGCCGAGGTCAGCGCCCATATTGCGCGTTGCAATGCCGAGCTGCCCGACTACGCGCGCATCCGCCAGTGGCGGCGACTGCCGACACCGCTCAGTGCGGCCGACGGCCTGCTGACCGCCAACGGCCGTCCGCGCCGCGAGGCGATTGCCCGCCATTACGCCGCCCTGATTGAAGACTGCTATGCCGACGCTCGTACCGATACGGTCGCCGGAAATATTGACCGCGATAACGAGGACCTGATGTATGGAATTTTATGATCGTCTGCAAGCGGCCACGGCTGACGAGCGCGCTGGCCTTTACAGTATCGACTTCATCCGCCGCGGTGTGGAAGAGGGACTGAGCCGTGAGGACTACCTCGCCTTTCTCGGCCAGGCCTATCACCACGTCAAACATACCGTGCCGCTGCTGATGGCCTGCGGCAGCCGCCTGAGCGACGACGAAGAATGGCTGCGGGTGGCGGTGGCGGAGTACATCGAGGAAGAGACTGGCCATCAGGAGTGGATTCTGAACGATATCGCCGCCGCCGGGGGCGACAAGGAGGCGGTGCGCCACAGCCGTCCGGCGCGCAGCACAGAATTGATGGTGGCCTACGCCTACGACACCATCCACCGGGTCAATCCGCTGGGCTTTTTCGGCATGGTGCAGGTGCTGGAGGGCACGAGCATCGCGGTGGCCGACAAGGCGGCCGAGGCCATTCAGCAGCGTCTGGGTCTGCCCAACAAGGCTTTCAGCTATCTCAAATCCCACGGCGCGCTGGACATTGAACATGTGGACTTCTTCAAGGGGCTGATGAACCGCATTGAGCGGCCGGACGATCAGCAGCAGATCATCCATAGCGCCCGCTGCTTCTACCAGCTTTACGGCGATATTTTCCGCGAGCTGGGTCGGCGCGATGCGGTGACTCAGGCCGCGTGATCGAGGAGGACCTATGACGACACTGAGTATTGCGGTCACCGGTGCCAACGGTGGTATTGGTCGCGCGATCTGTCAGGCATTGGCTGAAGACGGCCACCGCCTGCATCTGATTGGCCGACAGTCCGAGGCTCTGGAGGCTCTGCGAAACAGTCTGAAAAATACGGCGCAGCATCATTGCTGGCAGGCAGATCTCAGTGACGTGAGATCGATTGATGCCCTGGCCGATGCCATGCTGGGCACGGGCGTGGTGCTGGACGTGCTGATTAACAACGCCGGTTGCTCACAGTTTGCCACGTTGGATGACAGCGAGCCCGACGCGCTGGCAATGATGTTGAAGGTCAATACCTTGGCGCCGATGCTGCTCAGTCGCCGACTGCTTCCCACGCTGCTGCGCAGCGAGCACGCCACGCTGATCAATGTCGGCTCCAGTTTTGGCAGCATCGGCTATCCCGGTTTCAGTGGCTACTGCGCCAGCAAATTTGCCCTGCGAGGCTTTACCGAGGCGTTGCAGCGGGAGCTGGCTGATCGCGAGATCGCCATTCATTATCTTGCCCCCCGCGCGGTGGCGACCGATATCAACAGTGAGGCCGTGGTGGCGATGAATGCCGAGCTGGGGAATGCCGTGGACAAGCCCGCAGTCGTGGCCGACGCGGTGCAGGCACTGTTGCATCAGCGCCGCAGCCAGAACCGCTATCTTGGCTGGCCGGAGCGCTTGTTTGTGCGACTGAATGCCCTGTTGCCAACGCTGGTGGCGGGCAGCCTGCGCAAGCAGTTGCCGCGCATTCTTTACTACGCCCGACGTGGAGGAGATAGCTGATGAACCGACTTACCTGTCTGTTTGCCCTCAGTTTGCTGTTCAGCAGCACGGTGTGGGCAGCGAATTGGCAGAGTGCTCAGCAGCGTTGGGCGGAGATCCAGTACCGCCTGCCGCCGGACCAGCAGTCTGCGGCGATGCAGGCGGTGATCGACGAACTCGACGCCGAGTTGTCCACACAGCCAAAGCAGGTAGAAGCGCTGATCTGGCGCGGCATTGCCGAGGCGACGCTGGCCGGTTACCAGGGCGGGCTGGGGGCGCTGTCGCTACTGCGCGATGCCCGTCGCGATCTCGAGGCGGCGATAGCGATAGATGAGCACGCGCTCAATGGCGCGGCACACACCAGTCTGGGCTCGCTTTACTATCAGGTGCCGGGCTGGCCGATCAGTTTTGGCAGCAACAGCAAGGCCGAGGTCGAACTCAAAAAAGGGCTGGCGATTGCGCCTCAAGATATTGATGCCAACTATTTCTATGCGGATTACCTGCGCGACCGCGGCGACAAGGCACAGGCGCGGGTCTATTATGAACGAGCGCTGGCGACCCCCGCGCGTCCCGGCCGGTCGCTGGCCGACGAGGGGCGGCGCGAGCAGATTCGCCAGGCCTTGAGCGCAATGGACTGACATACAATCAATCGGAAAAAGGTGAGCAATTTTTGCGCGTACTGCTGGTAGAAGATGACCGCTCGCTGGCCAGCGGTATCAAGACGGCCTTAACTCGGGCGGCCCATGCGGTGGACCATGTGGACAATGGCGCCGAGGCATTGCGTTTTGCCCGCGACACGCCTATCGACATGGTGGTACTGGATCTGGGCCTGCCGGATATGGATGGCCTGTCGGTGCTGCGTGAGTTGCGTGCGGCAGGCAGTGCGGTGCCGGTACTGATTCTCACCGCCCGCGATGCTCTCAATGACAAACTCTCCGGCTTGGACGGTGGCGCCGATGATTACTTGACCAAACCCTTTGCGGTGGAAGAGTTACTGGCGCGCATTCGTGTGCTGGGGCGTCGCGGTAATGAACTGCAGGACAACGAGCTGAGTCTCGGTCCGGTGCAGATCAATCTGGCCCGCCATGCCGTCAGCTTGCGCGGCGAGCCGGTCAAACTGTCGCGGCGAGAGTTTGCGCTGTTGCGGGCGCTGGCCGATCGCCCCGGTCAGGTGTTCAGTCGTGAACAACTGGAAGAGAAGCTCTACACCTGGGATGACGATGTCAGCAGTAATACCATCGATGTGTATATCCACAACCTGCGCAAAAAGCTGGGCACGGGACTGATAAAAAATATTCGCGGCGTAGGCTATGTACTGGAGCCCGGGGCGTGAGATCACTGCGACGCTTCCTGCTGATCAGCCTGCTGGCGGTGTTGATGCTCAGCAATTTTGTGGCAGCGCTGCACGGCTATCGGGCGAGCATGGCCAAGGCCGAGCAACTGCTGGACGACAAGCTGTTCGACATGGCCGGACACTTTCTGGCGATGCCGCTGCCCGATGGCGCGTCGCCGCCGGTGGACGAGCAGCTTCAGGCCTTTCAGCTTATCGACGAACAGGGGCAACTGCGCTGGCGCTCGGCGCAGATGCCGGTAACCGCGCTGCAATTGCCAGACGGTTTTTCCGAAGAGAACGTGGGCGGTTATCGTTGGCGCATGTTGCAGCGGCGCGGTGGTGAGCCGCTGCGTACGGTGATTGTGGCGGAGCGGCTGGACCTGCGTTATCAGCTTGCTGAAAACGTGATTATGGAGTCGGTGGCACCGGTGCTGTTGGTGGTGCCGATAGTGGGCTTGCTGCTGTGGCTGATTGTCGGTCGCGGGCTGAGCAGCCTGACCCGACTGGCGAATCTGCTGCGCCGCAAGCGCAGTGATGATTTCAGTCCGGTAAGGGTGGAGCGCGCGCCGGAGGAATTGCAGCCGGTACTGGAGTCGATTAACCAGCTATTGCGCCGTCTCGACGCGGCCTTTGAGCGCGAACGACGCTTTTCTGCCGATGCTGCCCACGAGCTGCGCACGCCGATCAGCGCCATTCAGATTCACCTCCACAACTTGCGCGCCGAGCTGAGCGAGCCCAGTGAATCACTGGATTGCCTGAGTGCCGATGTGGCGCGCTTGGCGCACTTGGTCGAGCAGCTACTGCTGTTGCATCGCAGCAATCCCGAACACTACCCCCGCCAGTGGGAGACGATTGATCTGGCCGCATTGGCACGAGAAGTGAGCAGCGCCTGCTTTGCCGACATCGACGCCCGTCAGCAGCAGCTTAGCCTGCAGGGTGAGGCAAGCATTCAGGGCGACCGCTTTCCGCTGGGGATTCTGGTGGAGAACCTGCTGCGCAACGCCAATAAATACAGCCCGCCGGGGGCGAGTATCGACCTGCGGATTCGCGAAACTGACGACGGGGCCAGCCTGTGTGTGGAAGACTCCGGGCCGGGCATTCCGGAGGCACAACTGGCGCGGGTGCGTGAGCGCTTTTATCGCGTGGGCGGTGATCGGCACGATTCCGGTCAGTCCGGCTGCGGCTTGGGTTTGTCGATCGTTGAACATATTGCCCAGTTACACGGCGCGGAGCTGCGGCTGGAAAACCGTGCGGAAGGTGGCTTGCGGGTGTGTGTGCAGTTTATAGAGCAGCGTGGTGAGAGGAGAGGGGCCGATGTGGCGGGCAGTGATTAACGGCGCGCTGTTGCTGATGTTGTCGTCGGTCTGCCTGGCGGATAAGCCAGTGGTCGAGCTGGTGATCCGCGACCACCTGTTTTATCCCTCGCAGCTTAAGGTGCCTGCTAACGTCAAATTCAAGCTGCGAGTCGACAATCAGGACCCCACGCCGGAAGAGTTCGAGAGCTACGAACTGAATCGCGAAAAAGTCATCCTCGGTAAGCGCAAGGCGATTATTTTTATCGGCCCGCTGGCACCGGGTGAGTATCCCTTTTTTGGCGAGTTCAATCCCAAAACGGCCCAGGGCACGATGATCGCTGAATAGCGGCATAGAGAAGTTGTCATGTTATTAACCAGTGTCATTATTGTATTGCGAGAAGTGTTGGAAGCCGCGCTGCTGATCAGCGTGCTCGCCGCGCTCAGGCAAATGCAGGGTGGCAGTCGACGAGGTCTGTTGTGGGGCCTGATTGCTGGTCTGTTGGCGTCGCTGCTTATTGCGCGCAGCATGGGCGCCATCTCCGAGATGGCCGATGGGGTTGGGCAAGAGCTGTTTCTGGCCTTTCTACATGGCGTGCTTTATCTGGCGCTGCTGTGTATCGGCGTGCTGGCGCTGCGCGAGTCGTCCCACACGGTGCTGATGGGTGTGCTGATGGCAACGGCAGTGACGGTGGCAGTGAGTCGCGAGGGCGAGGAAATCATTCTCTACATCTCCGCGTTTCAGCAGCACGACGATGTGCGCAGCAGCCTGTATCGCGGCTCGCTGATCGGCCTGGGTATTGGCGCCAGTGCCGGTGCACTGCTGTATTACGCCTTGTGTTTGCTGCCGTCGAAGTGGGGCTATCGCGCCATTTTCGTGCTGCTGACGGTGGTGTCGGGCGCGATGATCTTGCAGGCGTCGGGGCTGCTGATACAGGCGGATTATCTTCCCGGTGGCAGGGTGTGGGATAGCTCGGGCTGGTTGCCTGAGGAGGGTGTGGCCGGACAACTCCTCTATGCCATGCTGGGGTATGAAGCGACACCCGCGCCCGCGCAGTTGTGGGCGTATGGCGGGAGTGTGTTATTGATGACGTCGGTGTTGTTCTGGCAATGGCGGCGAAACGGGAGCACCGCATGATGCGGCGGCTGGTCTGGGGGCTTGCGCTGGGCGTTAGCACGCCATTATGGGCGGACGGCCTGCCGGTGGATCGTCTCTATTCGCCCTACGTGCAGCCGCTGGAGAAGGAACTGGAATACCGCTATATCCAGGCTGACGGCGGCCTTCAGGCGCCTGAAGGTCTGCATGTGCAAAAGCTGGGCTTTGGCGCGGCGATCAGCGAGCGAGTGGCACTGGAAGCCTATGTCATTGCCGCCGATACCCAGTTCAGCGACCGTATTGAGGCGCTGGAGCTGGAGGCGCGCTGGCAGCTTACCGAGCAGGGAGAGTACGAAAGTGATTGGGGACTGCAGCTGGAATATGAACAGGACCGTGAGGGTGACGAGCGTGAACTGGCGGTGTCGCTGCTGGCACAGAAAGACTGGACATCCTGGCAGGGCATTGCCAATGCCTCGCTGATTCACGAAAAACAGAAAGGCTTGCGCAGTGAGCTGGAGACGAGGCTGGCATTGCAGGCGCGCTACCGCTATCGGGCGGTGCTGGAGCCGGGGGTGGAGCTGTTCCTTGGCGAGGACTACCGGGGCATAGGCCCCGCACTTTATGGCACGGTGAAGCTAGCGGCGGGACGCTCGTTGCGTTGGGAGCTGGCGGCCATTGCCGGACTGGACCGCGACAGTGCGGACCACGCGATTCGTCTGCTGCTGGAATACGAATTCTTTTAATGCGCGACTCTAGCCCCCGACTATAGTCCCCTGCCAGTCCACTACACGCTGGCGTACAGGCTGCGGTCGGCCAGCCAGCGGTCGATGAGCGGTTGGACGTGCTCGGGGTGATCGCGCAGCAGTATCTGCGCCTGTTCACGCACGCTGTCCAGCAGGTGATCGTCGCGCTGCAGGTCGGCAATCCTAAAACTCATCAGGCCGGTCTGGCGGGTGCCTAACACCTCGCCGGGGCCGCGCAGTTGCAGGTCCTGTTCGGCGATCACAAAACCGTCATTGCTGTCGCGCAGGGCCGACAGCCGCTGGCGGCCATTGCGTGATAGCGGACTTTGATAGAGCAGTACGCAGTGACTCTGCTGTTTGCCGCGACCCACCCGGCCGCGCAACTGGTGGAGCTGGGCCAGGCCCAGGCGCTCGGCGTTTTCGATAATCATCAGGGTGGCATTGGGCACATCCACGCCCACTTCGATGACGGTGGTGGCCACCAGCAGGTTCAGTGTGCCCGCTTTAAATTCGGCCATCACCGCCGCTTTTTCTGCGGGTTTCATCCGGCCGTGGACCAGCCCGACGCTCAGCTCGGGCAGGGCGTCGCGCAATAGCTCCCAACTTACCTCTGCGGCCTGGGCCTGGAGTTTGTCGGACTCTTCAATCAGCGTGCATACCCAGTAAGCCTGCTGGCCGCTCAGGCACACGGCGCGCAGTCGCTCAATAATCTGCTCGCGCCGGTCGTTGGCCAGTACCACGGTATTCACCGGGCTGCGCCCCGGTGGCAGTTCGTCGATCACCGAGGTATCGAGGTCGGCGTAGGCGGTCATTGCCAGTGTGCGCGGAATCGGCGTGGCGGTCATGATGAGCTGATGGGGCTGGCCCACCTGTGCCTCGCCTTTTTGTTTCAGCGCCAGACGCTGATGCACACCAAAGCGGTGTTGCTCGTCGATAATCACCAGTCCCAGTCGGGCGAACACCACCTCGTCCTGAAACAGCGCGTGGGTGCCCACCACCACGTGGGCACTGTGCTCGGCAACGCGTTGCTGGGCGGCGGCGCGGGCTTTGCCTTTCTGTTTTCCACTGAGCCAGGCGACTTCCAGGCCCAGTGGGGCCAGCCAGCCTGCAAAGCTCTGGAAGTGCTGTTCGGCGAGAATTTCGGTGGGCGCCATTATGGCGACCTGATAGCCACTGGCTACGGCGCGCAGCGCGGCCATTGCCGCCACCGCGGTTTTGCCGCTGCCGACATCCCCCTGTACCAGCCGCAGCATGGGGCTGGCGCGCAGCAGGTCGCTGCGAATTTCGGCGACGACACGTTGTTGCGCCCCGGTCAGGGTAAAGCCGAGCTGCTGCAGAAAGCCCTGCTCTAGCGCGTCGGGACCGTCCAGCATCGGGGCCGCCAGACGCTGGGCCTGCTTGCGCAGTTGTTGCAGGGCAAGGTTGTGGGCCAGCAGTTCTTCGAAGGCCAGTCGTTGCTGGGCGGGGTGCAGTCCTTGCTGAAGTTGAGTCAGCGAGGCGTCGACCGGCGGATGATGCAGATAGCGCAGGGCCTCGGCCAGTGTCCAGCGGCCGGGCAGCGCCGTGGGCGGCAACCATTCGGCGATAGGGTGACGGTCGAGATAGCTGAGCGCTTGCTCGCAGAGGCTGCGCCAGCGAGTTTGGGCAAAGCCCTCGGTGCTGGGGTAAATCGGCGTAAGTCGGTCTTCCACAGGCAGTGAGACGGCGCTGTCGAGCACCCGGTATTCCGGGTGGTAGAACTCCAGCCCGCTGGCGCCGCGCCGGGCTTCGCCAAAACAGCGCAGGCGAGCGCCTTTGCTGAGCTGTTGCTTTTGTGCAGCGTTAAAATGGAAGAAGCGCAGGGTGGTGGTGCCGGTGCCGTCGCGCAGCCGGCAGACAAGACTGCGGCGGCGACCAAAGACGATATCGGCGGCCAGAATCTCCCCTTCAATGACCACGTCGGCGCCGGGTTGCAGGCCACCGATTGGGCAAATACGGGTGCGGTCCTGGTAGCGCAGTGGCAAGTGAAACAGCAGGTCCTGAACATTGCGTAGGCCCAGCCCCTGAAGCTTTTCCCGCAGGCGTGGGCCAACGCCCTTCAGGGCGCCGATGTCGACCTGGTGCAGGGCTTCGGTCATCAGGCGGCGGTGGCGGGCAGTTGTGCGCTGATCTGCTTCACCGCGCGGCTGATCACATCAATGGCCTGATGCCGGGGGAAGCTGGCCCGCCAGGCCAGCGCGATTTGCCGGGTGGGTGGCGCGCCGGCAAAGGGCCGGGTGCAGAGCAGGCCGCCGCCGTAGGTGCCGATTTGTGCAGCGGAGAGCGGCAGGATGCTGATGCCCAGTTTGGAGGCAACCATATGCTTCAGGGTCTCCAGCGAGCTGCCCTCAACCACGGATTGAAGTAAGCGGTCACTCTTGGCCATGTGCTGGCGCAATCCCGGGCAGGCATCCAGTACCTGATCGCGGAAGCAGTGCCCTTCGCCCAGTAGCAGCACATTTTGCTGGGTCAGGTCGTTGTGGTCGATGGCGGGCTTGGCGGCCAGCGGGTGATCACTGGGCAGCAGCACCACAAAGGGCTCTTCGTAGAGTGGCTGAGTGACGACTTCCGGCTCGTTAAACGGCAGGGCAATGATGATGGCGTCGAGCTTGCCGCTGCGCAGGCGCTCGCGCAGCACGGCGGTCATATTCTCTTCGATATACAGTGACATCTGCGGCGCCAGCTCGCGGATCTGCGGAATGGCGCGGGGGTAGAGGTAGGGGCCCACGGTATGGATGGCGCCCAGCGATAGCGGGCTGCCCAACGGGTCGCGACCCAGTTCGGCCAGCTCGCGGATGTGCTCAGCTTGCTCAAGCACGTGACGGGCCTGGGCAATAATGCGTTCGCCGATGGGCGTGGTGGTGACCTGCCCGCGATTGCGCTCGAACAGGCAGACTTCCAGTTCGTCCTCCAGCTTTTTAATGGCCACGCTGAGCGTGGGCTGGCTGACATGGCACTGCTCGGCGGCTTTGCCAAAATGCCCGGTTTCTTGCAGGGCGATGATGTAGCGTAATTCGGTGAGCGTCACAAAAAGGCCTTTTGCGATAGTCTTTAACTATTATGCGGGCCAGTGTACAACGCCCCCAGGCTGCTGCCTACTTGATTGTCAGTCTGCGTTCAGATCGAGCACGATCTTGCCGATGTGGGCGCCGCTCTCCATACGCTGATGGGCTTCGGCCACGGCTGCAAAGGGGTATACGCTGTCGATCACTGGCTTGAGTTCGCCGCGTCCCAGCAGGGGCCAGACGCGTTCGCGCAGGGCATTGGCTATGGCCGCTTTTTGCTCGCTGCTCTGGGCGCGAAGGGTGGAGGCGCTGAGCACAAGACGCTTCATCAGCAGCGGCAGGAAATTCACTTCGCTGCGGAAGCCGCCCTGAAAGGCGATATTGGCGATGCGGCCTTCGATGGCGGCCACCTCAAAATTGCGCTGCACATAGTCGCCGCCGACCATGTCGAGAATCACGTCGATGCCCTGTCCCTCGGTGTCTTTTTTCAGCACCTCGACAAAGTCTTCTTCGTTGTAGTTGATCGCGCGACTGGCCCCCAGTGATTCGCAGGCGGCACACTTGTCGGCATTGCCCGCCGTGGCGTAGACGGTGGCGCCCATCGCGCCGGCCAGGGTGATGGCGGTGGTGCCAATGCCACTGCTGCCGCCGTGAACCAGAAAGCGTTCGCCGGGGCGCAGAGCGCCGCGTTCGAAGACGTTGTACCAGACGGTGAAATAGGTTTCGGGCAGGGCGGCGGCTTCGACATCGCTCAGGGCGCCGGGAATGGGCAGACACTGACTGGCGGGGACCAGGACGCGGTCACTGTAGCCACCGCCGTTGCACAGGGCGCAGACCCGGTCGCCGGGCTTCCAGCCGCTGACCCCTTCGCCGGTGGCAATCACGGTACCGGCGACTTCCAACCCCAGGATTGGACTGGCGCCAGCCGGTGGCGGATACAGTCCGTAGCGCTGCATCAGGTCCGGGCGGTTGATGCCCGCGGCATTCACGGCAATCAACACTTCACCGGGGCCGGGCTGACCGGGATTGTGGTGTTCGATATGCAGGCCGTGGTTGTCGTCGACGGCAATATAGCGGGCGGGTGCTGTCATGGTCTGTCCTCTGCGGTATGCTGCTGGGCCGATATCGGGGCAGGCCCTAGTATGCCTGAGCCCCGTCGAGGCTTGAACCGAGGTGGGAACAGTATGAGCAGCGCTGAGCAGAAACGGCTTTTGATTGTCGGTTGCGGAGATATTGGCAGCGGTGTCGCCGAGCATTTTTTGCAACGCGGCTGGCAGGTGCAGGGTCTGCGCCGTCAGACGGACAAGCTGCCCGAAGGGGTTAGCGGTATCGCCGCAGACCTGAGTGATCCAGAGAGCCTGGCTGCGCTGCCGCCGCTGAGCGCCGACTATGTGCTGATGACACTGACGCCAGCGTCTTATACCGAGGACGGCTATCAGCGCATTTTTGAGCGCGCCATGTCGGCGTTGCTGGCGGCAATTTCTCCTGCGCCGAAGCGGCTGTTGTTTGTTTCCAGCAGCGGCGTCTACGGCCAGCGTGAACACGAATGGGTAGATGAAGACAGCCCCACCGAACCGCCGCGTTTTGCGGGTAAAAGCCTGCTGCGCGGCGAGCAGTTGGCGCTGGGCAGCGGCACGCCCTGCTCAGTGGTGCGCTTCACTGGGATTTACGGCCCCGGACGGTTTCAGATGCTGAAGAAGGTGCATAACGGGGAATGTGCGCCGACAGAGCCGCTGCACTACAGCAACCGGATTCATCGGGACGACTGCGTGGGTTTCCTCTGCCACTTGCTTGAGCGGGCCGATGCCGGTGAGGCCTTGGAGGCCTGCTATCTGGCCAGCGATGACGAACCGGTAGCCATTCAGGACGTGCAGCGCTGGCTGGCCGATCAGCTCGATGTTCCCTATGAACAGGGCGGCGCGCCGATCGCCCGCACGGGCAGTAAGCGCTGTGCCAACCGCCGACTGCGCGAGAGTGGTTACGAACTGCGTTACCCCAACTACCAAAAGGGCTTCGCAACGGTGCTGGAGGGATTCAGGCCCGACGACTTATAACGCCAGAATGACTTCGATTTCCACCATGGCGCCGCGGGGCAAGGCGGCAACCTGCACGCAGGCGCGGGCGGGGTAGGGTTCGTCGAAGACTGAGGCCATCACCTCGTTCACGGCGGCAAAATCGCCGAGATCGGTCAGAGAGATATTCACTTTCACTGCGTCGTTGAGGCTGCCGCCAGCGGCCTCGGCAACGGCGCTGAGATTCTTAAATACCTGCTGGGCCTGCTCGGTCACACCGCCTTCGATCATTTCCATGGTCTCGGGAAGCAGGGGAATCTGTCCGGACAGAAACACCATGTTGCCGGTTTTCACCGCCTGCGAGTAGGGGCCGATGGCTGCCGGTGCGTTGGGGGTACTGATGATTTCTTTGCTCACAGTGATGTTCCTTGTTGCAGTGTGTTGACGGCGCGGATCAATGGCGCTCGCGGGTCACTTTCAAAACGGCGGGAATATTGCGAATGCGTCGCATGATGCTGGCCAGGTGTACCCGAGAGCGAACACCGATGACCAGATGAATGGTGCTGATTTTCGGGTTTTCGTCCTCGACGCTGATCTTTTCAATGCTGCCTTCAGCGCCGTTTACCCGAGTCGCTAACACTGCAATAATGCCGCGCTGCTTGCTCAATTCAACTTTCAGCTCCACCGAGAAGTCGCGATCGATATCGTCGGCCCAGCTCAGTGGTACGACGCGCTCTGGTGTGCTGCGCAGCTCGATGCTGTTGTGGCAGTTCTCGCAATGGACCACCACGCCCTTCTCCGAACTGACAATCCCCACAATGTGGTCGCCGGGAATCGGGTAGCAACAGCGAGCAAAGTTGACCAGGAAGCCTTCGGTGCCGTGAATGACCATCGTCTGTCGCTGGCTGGCGGCGGGCAGGCTGCTGTCTTCCTCTTCACTGCGGTCGTCCCGCAGGTTAAGCAGTTGGCGAGCGGTCAGGTAGGCCACCCGATTACCGAGGCCGATCTGCTCAAAAATATTTTCCGCCGACTTGGCGTGGGTGGCATCGACGAGTTGTGTCAGGTGCGCATCCTCGAAGTTATCGAGTGCTTCGTCCATGCTCGCCAGTGCACGCTCCAGCATGCGTTTGCCCAGTGACACGGCTTCGGCACGGCGCTGGTGTTTGAGGAAGTGGCGAATACCGCTTCGGGCTTTCGCGGTGACCACGAAGTTAAGCCAGGCGGGATTCGGTTGGGCGCCCGGAGTGGTAATGACCTCTACGGTCTGACCGCTTTGCAAGGGCTCAGACAGCGGCGCCAGGCGGCGGTTGATGCGACAGGCAACACAGCTATTGCCCACGTCGCTGTGCACGGCATAGGCAAAGTCGACAGCCGTCGCCCCGGCGGGCAGTTCCATGATGTCGCCACGCGGGGTGAAGACATACACCTCGTCGGGGAACAGGTCGATTTTGACGTTTTCAATGAACTCCAGCGAGTCGCCTGCGCGCTCCTGCATTTCCAGCAGACCCTGCACCCACTGACGGGCGCGGGCGTGGCTGGAGTTCCCTTTCGGCTCTTGTTCACTGGACTTATACAGCCAGTGTGCGGCGATACCATTGTTGGCCATCTCTTCCATATCGCGGGTGCGAATCTGAATTTCGATGGGCACGCCCTGCATGCCGAACAGCACGGTGTGCAGAGACTGGTAGCCGTTGGCCTTGGGAATGGCGATGTAATCTTTGAACTGGCCGGGCACCGGTTTGTAGAGTCCGTGGACGCAGCCCAGTACGCGGTAGCAGGTGTCGACCGAGTCCACCACGATGCGGAAGGCATAGAGATCCATGATCTCTTTCAGTGATTTTCGCTTGTTGCGCATCTTGCTGTAGATGCTGAACAGGTGCTTTTCGCGGCCAATTACTTCGGCCTTGTGGCCTTCTTCAAGCAAGCAGTTTTCCAGACTTTCGCGAATCTGGTCGATGGTTTTCTTGCGGTCGCCAAAGCGAGTCCGAATCGCCTTGCTGATGCACAATATCCGCATGGGGTGCATGGCCTGAAAGCCGAGATCTTCAAACTCCACGCGGATATTGTGCATCCCCAGACGCTGGGCAATCGGCGCATAAATTTCCAGGGTTTCGCGGGCGATGCGGCGACGCTTGGGCGGCGGCATCACCCCCAGGGTGCGCATATTGTGCAGGCGGTCGGCGAGTTTGACGAGGATGACGCGAATGTCGCGGGCCATTGCCAGCGCCATTTTCTGGAAGTTTTCCGCCTGTTGCTCGGCTTTGGACTGAAACTCGATTCGGGTCAGCTTGGAGACCCCGTCCACCAGTTCGGCGACCGAATCGCCAAACTGCTCAGTCAGGTCCTGCTTGCTGATAGCGGTGTCTTCGATGACATCGTGCAGCATCGCTGCCATCAGGCTCTGGGCGTCGAGGTGCATCTCCGACAGGATGCCGGCAACCGCCAGCGGATGGGTAACGTAGGGCTCGCCGCTGCGGCGGTTCTGCCCTTCGTGCGCCTGTTCAGCGTAGTAATAGGCGCGCCGCACCTGATTGATTTGCGATGCGGGGAGGTAACTGCTCAGATTGTCGGCGAGGGCGTCGATGGACTGCGCCGGTTCCGGTTTGCTGTGCTGCGGATTGAAGAAGCTGTATTGGTGCATCGACGCCCCTGGCTCATGGGAAATTACAGCGCTTGCTGATCCAGTTCGACGCCCAGGTCCAGCTCAGGTTCTTCTGCGGCAGCGTCGGCAGCCATAATTTCTTCGCGGGTGATTTTGCCGTCGGCAATCTCGCGCAGTGCCAGTACAGTCGGCTTGTCGCCTTCCTCGGGAACGAGGGGGTCTTTGCCGCCAGTGGCGATGGCGCGGGCACGTTTGCTCGATACCATTACCAGTTCAAAACGGTTATCTACTGCCGACAGGCAGTCTTCTACAGTAATACGGGCCATGATTGCATCCTGATTTGCTGAGTCTCAGTGGCCGTGAACGCCACCGACAGTTATCCACAGTCTATCAAAAAGCGCGAGGCTATGTCAGCAGTGATGCGAGCAGCTCGCGATGGCGTTTTTCCTGCTTGGGCATTTGCAGCCGGTGGCTGACCAGAATGGCCCTCAGCTCCTCCAGCGCGACGTCGAAATCGTCGTTGATGATCATGTAATCCCCCTCGACATAGTGCGACATCTCTTCCACGGCGGCGGCCATGCGGCGTTGGATCACGGCGTCGTCGTCCTGACCGCGGCCGGTCAGCCGCTGCTGCAATGCTTCTTTGGAGGGGGGGAGAATGAAGATGGCGGTGGTTGCAGGAATCAGTTTGCGCACCTGTTGCGCGCCCTGCCAGTCGATCTCCAGAATCACATCGTGACCCGTGGCCAGCGTATCTTCCACCCAGCGTTGGGACGTGCCGTAAAAGTTATCGAACACTTCGGCGTACTCGAGAAACGCTGATTTCTCGAGCATGGCCTCGAACTCCGGCTTCGATACAAAGTGGTAGTTCACGCCATCTTCCTCGCCGGGCCGCATCGGGCGTGTGGTGTGGGAGATGGAAACCTGTAGTTGATCACAGGACTCAGTAAGTGCCTTTACCAGACTGGTTTTCCCGGCGCCAGACGGGGCCGAGATCACAAATAAGGTACCGCTCATCACGTCTCTCTACAGGGAATGTGGGGAAAACAACCGGGCTGAGAATGATAGCGCTGCTGGGCGGAGATAGCACGCCCTCCGCCGCCCAAATCGGCGCAACGATTTTTAATAGACGCCCCAATCTGTTAAGACTGAATAAGTAAATACACCCAAAAACAAGGAAAACGCTATGGAAAAGCCGTCCCACCGCCAGTCGACGGTGCTGGTTCCGGTCTTTGTCCCCGCCGTTGTGGTCATTGTCCTTCTGGTGCTGGGCACCGTCAGTAACCCGCAATTGGCGGGCGAAGTCTTTTCCTCAAGTCTGTCGTATGTCACCCGCAGTTTTGGCTGGTTTTACATGCTGTCTGTGGCGCTGTTTCTGCTGTTTATCGTTGGCGTTGCGCTCAGCCCCTGGGGGCGGATCAAGCTCGGCCCGGATCACGCCGAGCCGCAATACAGCTTCCCGGCCTGGTTCGCCATGTTGTTCTCGGCGGGCTATGGCATCGCACTGCTGTTTTTCGGGGTGGCCGAACCGGTATTGCACTACTCATCGCCGCCGCAGGGCGCGGCATTGACAGTCGATTCCGCGCGCCAGGCGATGCAGATTGCCTTCTTCCACTGGGGGTTTCACATCTGGGCGATCTACGGATTGGTGGGGCTGGTGCTGGCCTACTTTGCGTTTCGCCACGGCTTGCCGCTGTCGATCCGCTCGGCGCTTTATCCGCTGATCGGCGATCGCATCTATGGACCGATTGGTCACGCGGTGGATGTGTTTGCGATTCTTGGCACCATGTTCGGTATTGCCACCACGCTGGGCTTATCCGTGGCCCAGATTAATGCCGGCCTGCACTATTTATGGCCTGAGATTCCGATAGGGAGCACGGTGCAGGTCATCGCGATCGTCATTATCTCTTGTCTGGCGATTCTTTCGGTAGTGGCCGGGATGGATAAGGGCGTCAAGCGCCTGTCTATCTTGAATATGACGCTGGCGATTGCGCTGATGATTTTCGTGTTCCTGGCCGGGCCTTCGATCCATATTCTGGAGAGCTTCCTGCAAAATACCGGCAGCTACCTCAACCATATTGTCGAGCGAACCTTTAATCTTCAGGCGTATAGTCGCAGTGACTGGATTGGTAACTGGACGCTGTTTATCTTCGGTTGGACGATTGCCTGGGCGCCTTTCGTGGGCTTGTTTATCGCCAAAATCAGCCGGGGTCGAACCATTCGTCAGTTCGTGCTGGGCGTGCTGTTTGTGCCCTCGATGTTCACCTTTCTGTGGTTTTCGATCTTCGGTGATACCGCCCTGCACTTGATCATGAACGAAGGCTACGAAGCGCTGATTCATCAGGTGCAGGCCGACCACACCATTGCCTTGTTCCAGCTCTACGAGCACCTGCCTTTTTCCTCGATTGTTTCGCTGATTACCGTCTTTTTGATCATCACTTTTTTTGTCACCTCATCGGATTCGGGCTCACTGGTGATCGATTCACTGGCATCGGGCGGCTCGATCCACACGCCGGTCTGGCAGCGCGTATTCTGGGCCTCGGCTGAGGGGATTGTGGCGTCGACACTGTTGCTGGCCGGTGGTCTCAGCGCGCTGCAGACCATGAGTATTATCAGTGCTCTGCCTTTCGCGCTGATTATGATTGCATCGGCCGTAGGGCTTTGGCGGGCATTGATTATTGAAAGCCATCGTCACGACAGTCTGCGCGTCGGGGTGCAGAGTCGTTTTACCGGGGTTGCCGGGCCGGAGCTCTGGCGGCAGCGTTTGAAGACGCTGATTAGCTTTCCTCGCCGGGAAGACGTCGAGACCTTCATCAATACCACGGTGCGTGACGCAATGAGCTGGGTAGAAGGCGAGTTGCGCCGCGAAAACTGGCGAACCAGTGTGACAGACGACCCGGCTATGCCGCGGATCTGCCTGGAGGTTCAGCGGCAGGGCGACGTGAATTTCATCTATGAAATTCGCCTGGTGGAGCACGAGCTGCCGGGGTATGCCTATCCGGAAATGCGTCGAGAGGAAAGCGATGATCTGCACTACTGCCGCGCTGAGGTGTTCTTACGGCGCGGTGGCCAGTCCTACGACATTTACGGTTTCAACAAGCACGAGATCGCGACGGACATTCTCGATCACTTTGAGAAATATCTGCACTTTGTGCATGTGTCGCCGGGACATCTGCCCTGGGAGATGGACGAGCACGATGACATGCTGGCGCCGCCAGAGCAGGACTAGCGATCAGCTTGCCGCGTGACGGCGCTTCAGCGCTCCCTTGATGGACTGCTGCAGTGCCGGCCAGCGGTTGACCAGCATGGCGGTAAAAATCAGTCCGCAACCGGCCAGTTGCAGTCCACTCATGCGCTCACCCAGCCACAGGGTTGCCAATACGGCAGCCCAGACTGGCTCAAGAATCATAATAATGGCGCTGTGACTGGGCAGGGTTTTGCCCATCGCGTGGGTTTGCCATACAAAACGCAGACAGGTGGCGATAAACAGACTGGCGGCAAACCAGCCCCAGATCGCCGCGGGTTGCTGGAAGGCGGGTGGCTCAAAGAATACGGCACACAGACCGGTGATGATGCCCGTCCAAAACAGCTGAATGGCGGTCAGCGGCATGGCCGAGATATACGTCGCGGCGCGGCTGTTCAGCACAAACATCAGGCTCATGATTAACGCCGACGTGAGGAAGCACAGCTCCGGAATACCGATGTGGAACTCACCATCCAGCGACAGACAGGCCAGTCCGGCCATGGCAAAAGGCAGGGCAAAATACACATAGGGGCCGGGGCGCTCGCCAAACAGGCGGCTGATCAGTGGCACAAGCAGTAAACCCAAACTGGTAAGAAAGGCGCCAATGCCCACATGCGAGGTCAGCTTCAGGCCGAGTACCCAGAAAATCATTGAAATACCAAACAGGCCGCCCACCTGGCTGGCGGCGCGCCACTGTTTTGCGGTCAGTTTTTTCAGGCTGGGATAGCTCAGGGCGCCGAGGATCAACGACGCGCCGCCGAAACGCAGTGCCATAAACGTGAGTGGCGGGAGTCCGGCGACCGCTTCACGCGAAAAAATCCAGCCAGTGGACGCAACAATCGTTACCAGCAGCAGGAGTAGGTCGGCTTGAAAAGCGGAGGAGTTTTGGCGAGCGTTCACGTGTTGCCTACTACGACTGAATGAACAGGGCGACGACCGCGCTGAGAATTAACGGCATGCATCGCGCCAGTATACTCCCCCTCAGCCCTTCCGGCAGCTACTCTCGATTTACGATACGGCTCCGCGGTCGCGAGAAATAGTGGGGTGAGGGTGCTACAGCGACACCAGCAAGCTGCCCACCATCGCGAACATTGCCAGAATCTGGGAAAAAAAGGCGAGAAAACGCAGGGTCGCGATGCGCTCGCTCTGTGGCAGGGCAATGTGCACCGTACTCTGTACTACGCGGGTTCCCAGAACCGTTAGCGCCAGCGTGTCGAGCGTGGCGGATGCGACGCCGGCGCTTTCCACGGCAAAGACAATGCAGGCGAACACTGGCAGGTTTTCAATGCAGTTCATGTGTGCACGCATTGCCCGGCCATACCAGGCTGAGCCATCGTCGGGATTCGCGGTCCATTGGCTGATGCTGGCGCGTCCGGTGAAAATGCGGCTCCAGCGGTAAACACCTACAGTCGAAAACAGAATGACCAGTGTCCACAGGGCGAAGCCGAGGGCCGAGGCAACGGGAATACTCATAGTGGCGTCCTTTTCAGGCAGGATTAGAAGCTTGGTGTTAGAGCGGTTAGCGGTTTGCAGAGATGCCCAGCAGCCGGTTTACGATCTCGCTGTCGAGGGCATAAGCCGTTCCGGTTCCGCGCGCAACCAGCGCCACACCGTCAATCAGTGCCATCAGATGTTCCGCCTCCACGCCGATGCGCTGGGCGTCCAGCGTGCATTCGCCGCGAGCTATTGCGCTGGCAATGGCCGTCTGTAACCACTGAAGTTGAATATCGAAAAAGCGCCGGGTCAGTGTTTGCAGGCGCTCCGGCAGCACGGTGACCTCGGCGGCGAGGGCGGCGCACAGCGGCAGTGTGCGGTCTGCGGATTTCTCGCTGAGCAGTGTGCTGAAGGCCATAATCTGCATTGCCAGCGTCGGCTGTTCCGTTTGAATCTGTTGCAGGCGGGACGTCAGTTCCGCCAGGTGAGACTCCACGATTGTGATGCCGAGGGCTTCCTTGGTTGGGAAATGGTGATGAATGCTCGCCTTGCGAATACCCACCGCACTGGCGAGATCGGCATAGCTGAATGCCGCATAGCCGCGTTCCCTGAGCAGAAATTCAGCCTGATTCAGTAATTGCTCCCGGGTGTTCATCTCGCGTGTGCTCTCATTGGCTTGTTACTGGAGAGCCTACCATTTGGTAGGTAGGCGAGGCAAGCCGACGCTGAACTCGCGTGCTAGAAGATTTATTCGATATTCTGGATCTGCTCGCGCATCTGTTCGATCAGTACTTTCAGCTCAACGGCGGCTTGGGTGCTTTCGGCAACGACGGCTTTGGAGGACAGGGTGTTGGCTTCGCGGTTGAGTTCCTGCATGAGGAAGTCGAGGCGTCGGCCGACCGCGCCGCCTTTCTTGAGGACGCGGCGCACTTCTTTTACGTGGGTGTCGAGGCGGTCCAGCTCTTCGTCGACATCGGCCTTTTGAGCGATCAGTGCCATTTCCTGCTCGAGGCGTTCCGCGTCGAGTTCAGCCTGCAGTTCGGCCAGGCGGCTGCGCAGTTTGTCGCGCTGACCGCTGACGATCTCTGGCATGCGGGCGCGCAGGTCGGTGACGATCTCGCTGATACTGCTGAGGCGCTGTTCAATGAGCAGCGCGAGTTCGTCGCCTTCGCGCTGGCGGTTGGCGCGCTGGTCGTCGAGGGCGTCGACAAAGGCGGCCAGCAGGTCTTTGGTAATGGTGTCGCCATCCAGTTCGCCGCTTTGCATGACGCCAGGCCAGCGCATGATGTCCAGCACATCAATCGGTGCGGCGTGAGCGATATCGGTGCGCAGCTGGTGGGCGGTGTCCAGCAGTTGCTGAGCAAGGGTCTTATTGAGCTGCAGTTGTTGGTTATGATCCTGCAGGCTCAATCGCAATGAGCATTCGACCTTGCCGCGTTGCAGGGCGTTGCGCAGGCGGTCGCGCAATTCGGGTTCCAGTTGCCGCCAGCCTTCAGGTAGCTTGAATGACAACTCCAGGTAGCGATGATTGACCGAACGCAGCTCCCAGATGGCGGTGCCCCAGGGGTGTTCGCTGCGGCGGTGGGCGAAGGCGGTCATGCTGGAAATGGTCACGGTAACCTCAGTGCTCAATAGCTTCATGTTGAACAGCCATTGTATCGGTAAACGGCCTTCGCTTCAGGCCCTCCCTAGCCGGTATACTTTGCGGCTGAGACATAGGAGATGATTATGACTGTTGTTCGACCCAGCGGTCGCGCCGGTAACGAAAAGCGCGAAACCCGTATTACCCGCCATTACACCTGTCACGCTGAGGGTTCGGTACTGGTGGAAACCGGCGCCACCAAAGTGCTGTGTACCGCCTCGGTTGAGGCCAGTGTGCCCCCGTTTCTGCGCGGCAAGGGCCAAGGTTGGGTGACGGCGGAATACGGAATGCTGCCGCGTTCTACCGGGTCTCGTATGGCGCGAGAAGCGGCGAGAGGCAAGCAGTCCGGACGGACGCAGGAAATTCAGCGACTGATTGGCCGCTCGCTGCGCGCGGCTGTCGACCTGACCTTGCTCGGCGAACACACCGTTACGCTGGACTGCGATGTCATTCAGGCCGATGGCGGCACGCGCACCGCGTCGATCACCGGCGCTTGTGTGGCCATGGTCGATGCCATCCGTTCACTGCAGCGCAGCGGCGCGATTGCCGGTGATCCGCTGAAGCAGATGGTGGCTGCTGTGTCGGTCGGCGTCTATCAGGGGCAGCCCGTGCTGGACCTGGATTATCTGGAAGACTCCAGTGCCGAGACGGATATGAACGTGGTGATGGACGAAAGTGGCGGCATGATTGAAGTGCAGGGCACTGCAGAAGGAGCGACGTTCAGTCGCTCAGAAATGAATGCGATGATGGATTTGGCTGAGCAGGGTATTGCTGAGCTGATCTCTGCACAGCGGGCCGCGCTGGTCGAGTAAGCCAGCGGAGGGCGCCTTTTTAGAAGGCGCTCTCCGGCAGTTCGTAGTCGTAATCCATAATCAGCGGGGCGTGCTTGCCGAACTGCTGAACCTTGTAGATGGCGCCATGCTCAACGCGGCTTTGCAGGCGTTCTGATACCACCTGGTAGTCAACCCGCCAGCCGTTTTTACCCGGCTCACCGTCGGGCCAGTAGCTGAACTCGTCGGCATCGCTGTTGACCAGCCGGAAGGCGTCGGCGTAGTGCTCGTCGTGGAACAGGCGTTCCATCCACTGCTGCTCTTCGGTCAGGCTGCCGGAAACGCCGTGATTGCCTTTCACATCCTGAATATCGATGCTTTTGTGGGCGATGCCCCAGTTGCCGCAAATGATGAAATCGCGGCGCTTGTTGCGCACTTTGTGCAGGTGGTTGTAGTACTGCTCAAAAAACTGGCTCTTGCGAATTTGCGCCTCGGCATCGCCGTCCGGTACTGAGGGTGACAACAGGCTGCCGATGCTGATGTTGTCAAAGTCGGCTTGAATGTAGAGGCCTTCCATATCGAAATCGAGAAAGCCCAGCCCGGTCATAATCGCTTTGGGGAGCTGACGGCAGTAGATAGCAACGCCGTTGCTCTTGCCATCGGCGGCATCGAAGAAGTAGGGGTTGTATTCACGGGGAAAGAACACGTCGTCGCGGAGTTTGTACTCGGCAATGCCCAGGTTCTGCAGGCAGATGATGTCGGCATCCTGCTTCACGACCCAGTCAAAAAAGCCTTTCTCGGCGGCATCAGTGATGCTGTCAGCGCAAAAGCTGATGATTCTCATGCGGTTCTCGTACGTCTGGTGTGGGCAAAGTCGCCCAGGCTATGTGTATTGAAACTGTCCGCCAATTACGGTCTTGGCAGAGGGAGGTTGTACTTTGCCGCTGGCAGGGCGGGTAGTTATCTTGCCCGTATCCGGTCGGCAATTCCCACTGTAAACAGCATGTTAGACTACAATGAAACCCATTGGACAACAATCTGCAAGCGGTGAATGTCCGTAAAAACACCGCCAAAATCCGCTTTTTCGTTTCATATTCCCACATATTGCTCTGCATAAAGCGGGCCAGTGGCTGTGACGACGAAGTTCCGGGGCGTACAATACCGTCAATATGCCAACGTTTTTGTCAGTGAGTCATCGCCTTTCATGAGCATCAAACCGTATCAGCAGCAGTTTATTTCCCAGGCCATCGACAGCAACGCGCTGTGTTTTGGCGAGTTTACGCTTAAATCTGGCCGCATCAGCCCCTATTTTTTCAACGCGGGGCGGTTCAGCAGCGGGGCATCACTGGCGGCGCTGGCGGCCTGTTATGCCGATGCGATCGTGGATTCGGGTGTCGAATTCGATCTGCTGTTCGGGCCGGCCTACAAAGGCATTCCACTTGCTGCGGCAACGGCCTGTGCGCTGGCGCAGCGCCACCAGCGCGACGTCCCCTTCGCTTACAACCGCAAAGAAGCCAAGGATCACGGCGAGGGTGGCACCATCGTGGGTGCGGAGCTGAAGGGCCGAGTACTGATTATTGATGATGTGATCACGGCCGGTACCGCCATTCGCGAGGCCATCACCATGATCGAAGCGGCTGGCGCAGACGTCGCGGCGGTAGCGATCGGTCTGGATCGCCAGGAGCGTGGGCGAGGCGAGCTCTCGGCCATACAGGAACTGGAACAGGAGCGCCAACTGCAGGTCATAAGCATTGTCGGTCTGGCGGATATCATCGAGTATCTGCGCAGTGCCGCCAACGACCCGGCGCTGCTGAGCAGGGTCAGTGATTACCGGACCCAATACGGCGTTACACTGTAAGTTAAAAGGTAAGTAGGGCAGCAACGAGGGTAGGCAGATTTGTTAAAGCGAGTCGCAGTATTGTTGGGCATTTTCCTGTCTGTTGGCGCTGTTTCAGCGCAGGCGGCGGAAAAACTGTTCTACCGCTATGTGGATGCCAGCAATAAAGTGGTGATTCTCGATCGCCTGCCACCCGATGTGGTGCCGCGCGGCTACGATGTGATTCGTGCCGACGGCAGTGTGGTGAAAAGCGTTGCCCCGCAGCTGACTGAAGAAGAGCGTGAAGCCCTTCGCCGAGAAAAGGCGGTGGCCCGCGCCCGGGCAGAGGCTGAGGAAAAGTTGCGGGCCTGGGACGAATCCCTGCTGCTGCGCTACAGCAATATCGATGATATTGAGCACGCCAAGCAGCGCGCGCTGACCGACATTCGGGTGCGCATCTCCATATTGAAAAGTAATCTTTCCACCGTGAAACAGCAGGTGCTGAACAATCAGGCCGAAGCCGCAGAGCTGGAGCGCCGTGGTCAGGCGGTGCCTGCGGCGCTGAGTAAAACGCTGGCGGATTTGCGTCACGAAGTCAGTACTACCGAGCAGCAGATCGGGCGGCGGCTGGTGGAGCTGGATGACGTCGATGCCGCCTATGAGCGGGATAAAGAGCGCTTCTCTCAGCTGGAAACGGTGCTGCGTCGCCGCAGCTATTCCCGGCAGTCAGAGCCGCGCGATTGATGTCCTAGCGGAACAGCATGTCCTGTAACAGGGCCCACTGTTCTTCCCAGTCCTGCGTTGGCGCGCGCTTGAAATCACTGCGCACAAATTGCCCGATACGCCCTTCGGCAAATGCCATGAGCAGATTCGCAGTGGCATTCGCGGTGGCGCGGGTACGTTTGCCTTCACGCAGTTCAGCCTCGCGAAGAATTTGTCGCAACTGCATTTCCAGACGGTCGTAAAATTGTTGCACGCGGCCGCGTAGACGCTCGTGTTCTCCCGCCAGGGCATCGCCATTGAAAATGCGGGTAATGCCGGGGTTGCGCTCGGTGAAGGCCAGCAGCAGGTGTAGCAGCTTGGCGATGGCGTCGTCGGCTTGGTCGCTGTGCTCGACAATTTGGGCTACACGGCTGAATACCGCGTCTTCCACAAATTCAATCAGGCCCTCAAACATCTTCGCCTTGCTGGGGAAATGGCGGTAAAGCGCGGCTTCCGAGACACCCACTTCTGCCGCCAGTTTGGCCGTGGTGATCCGGCTGCCGGGCTGTGTTTCCAGCATGGTAGCCAGCGCCTGCAGAATATCGTCGCGACGCGAGGGACGCTTGTTCATGAAAAATCCTTATGCGTCTTCGGCTTGCAGGCTCTGGTTGGTAATCAGGGTGCCTACACCCGTATCGGTGAAGATTTCCAGCAGTACGGCGTGGGGCACGCGGCCATCGATAATATGGGCACTGTTCACGCCCGCTTTTACTGCGTCCAAGGCGCAGCCGATCTTGGGCAGCATACCGCCGTAGATGGTGCCGTCTTCGATCAACGCATCTACCTGCTCGGTGCTCAGTCCTGTCAGGACTTTGCCTTCCTTGTTTTTCAGCCCTTCGATGTTGGTCAGCAGCATCAGTTTTTCGGCTTTCAGGACTTCGGCCACTTTGCCGGCCACGAGATCGGCATTGATGTTATATGACGCGCCATCCGGGCCGACGCCAATCGGTGCAATCACCGGGATGAAATCGCTGTTGATCAGCATTTCGAGCACATCAGTGCTGATGCTGGCGACTTCGCCAACATGGCCGATATCAATAATTTCCGGGGCCGACATCTCTGGCGTCTTGTGGCGAACCTTGAGTTTGCGCGCGCGAATGAGCTGGCCGTCTTTGCCGGTCAGGCCCACGGCCTTGCCACCGTTATGATTCAGCAGCGAGACGATTTCCTTATTCACGCTGCCGCCCAACACCATTTCCACCACGTCCATGGTATCGCTGTCGGTAACGCGCATGCCCTCTACAAAATGGGACTCAATCTGCAATCGCTTGAGCAGGTCGCCGATTTGAGGGCCGCCGCCATGCACCACAATCGGGTTCATGCCGACCAGCTTCATCAGTACGATATCGCGGGCGAAATGCTCTTTCAGTTCGTCGTCGATCATCGCATTGCCACCAAACTTCACCACAATCGTTTTATTGGTGAAACGTTGGATGTAAGGCAGGGCTTCGGTCAGAACGCGGGCGATATCGCCCGCAGCGTCGCGGCTTAGTGACATAGCTGGTCTCATGCTCTGGGTTCGCAGGTGAAAAGGCGGTATTAAAGACTATCTGCCAAGTTGGGATCAATCTTCGCCAGCGTTTGTGCGAAGCTTTCACGAATTCCGTCCAGGGCGGCTTCGCTCTCGGCTTCAAAGCGCAGGGTGATCGCCGGGCCGGTGTTGGAGGCCCGGAGCAGGCCCCAGCCGTTGCGGAATTCATAGCGCAGACCGTCGATATCGATCAGCTTGGCATCGCGAAAATCGTTCTGCTGGGCAAAGGCATTCACCACATCAAATTTCCGCTCGTCATCCACGGGCAGCAGAATCTCCGGGCTGCTGAACAGCTTGGGATAGCTGACCAGCTCTTCGTCCAGTGTGGTGCCGGCCAGTGTCAGGGCTTCCAGCAGGCGGGCGGCGGCATACAGGCCGTCGTCGAAGCCGTACCAGCGTTCTTTGAAGAAGATATGGCCGCTGAACTCGCCTGCGAGCAGTGCGTCACTGCTGGCGATCTTGCGTTTCATATGCGAGTGGCCACATTTCCACATCACCGGGCGGCCGCCACGGTCCAACACCAGCTGGCCGAGCAAGCGACTGCATTTTACGTCGAACAGCACTTCGCAGCCGGGATTGCGGCTCACCATGTCGTCGGCCAGCACCATCAGTAACTGGTCGGCGCGGGGGCGGCGTCCGGATGCGCTGACCACCGCCACTCGGTCACCGTCGCCGTCAAAGGCAATGCCGATATCGGCGCCTTGCTCGGCCACCGCAGCGGCGAGCGCGTCGAGGTTTTCGGGAATCGTAGGGTCGGGGTTGCGGTTGGGGAAGCGGCCGTCCACCTCACAGAACAGTGGCGTGACCTCGCAGCCCAGCTCCTCAAACAGTGGAACGGCGATATTTGAGGTAGCGCCGTTGCCGGCATCGATAACCACTTTCAGCGTCTGCGCAATAACCACGTCGCCGCAGATGCGGTCGATATAGCGCTGTTCAATACTGTCGCTGCTGAGTTGTCCTTCGCCCTGCTCGTAGCGTTGCTCGGCAACGCGGTCGGCCAGGGCCTGAATCTCTTCACTGCTCAGGCTTTCAAAGCCCAGCAACATTTTCATGCCGTTGTATTCGGCGGGATTGTGACTGCCGGTAATCATCACCGCGTTGCCGATATTCAGGTCGTGGCAGGCGAAGTGCAGCATGGGCGTGGCGATCAGTCCAAGATCGACAACATCAACGCCGCAGCTCAGCAAGCCCTCGATCAGCGCCTCGCGAATACGCGGGCTGCTCTCCCGGCCATCGCGCCCCAGCAAGATTTTCTGCTGGCCACGGGCGAGGGCTTCGCTGCCCAGGGCGCGGCCAATGTGGCGGCAGTAATCGCTGTCCAGGTCGCGATCGGCAATCCCGCGAATGTCATAGGCGCGGAAGCAGTTGCGGCGATTGGGTGGCGGAGTATCGGCGGCGGGTTCTTTGGCGCTCGATTGCGGCGCTGGCTTGTCGGGTTTGGAGGCGGTTTTCTTGGACGTCAGGGGTTTGGCCTCAGGCAGCGGTGGCCGCAGGTCGGCGGTGGGATCAAAGCGTCCGCCGTGCTGGCTTTGCAGCGGTTTCTTCTCAACGGTTTTGTCCTTGCCCATCAAGCTGTCGATATCGGGAATATCCGGTGAGGCGGTACTCTCGTTGCTCAGGGCTTTACGCAGGGGCGCGGCGCTGGCGCGCAGGAAAAAGATGCTGTGGCTGGCAGTAATCAGTGCCAGGCACAGCAGACAAACCAGCCAGATCAGGGTGCTGTCGATGGTCAGCGCATTGACCGTTACCTGCTGTGGAAAGACTTCCAGTGACCAGCCGGGGATGGTGAGGGCGCGACTGACCATGTATTGCTTGTACTGCTGGCCATTGGCGGCAATGACCACGCTTTCGCTGCCCTTGTAGCGTTGCACCAGCTGGTTACTGACGGAGTTCCCCGCGATATTGCGCAGAATCCGGGCGAAGAATTCGGCATCGAAGCTGACGATGATCGCCCCTTGGTCACCGGCGACTTGCAAGAGCGAAATCAGCCAGCGCTTGTCGTGCTGGTAGGCCTCGATAATGAGCTGCTGACTGTCGATGGCCTTGCGCAACATGTCGATTTCAATATGGTTGCGCAGGCGCTTGGTTTCAGTGCTTTCGTCGGCGATACCCTGAGGGCCGATACGGATCAGCTTGCTGTCGGTGGCTGCGGGAAAGCTGCGACGCAGATCCAGCGCTTCTTTGCTCAGCGCTGCAGCATCGCCCTGGTCAAATGCGGCGATAATGTCGGGTTTGCTGGACTGGGCGGTGACTCGCTCGCCGATACCAGCAAGCAGGTCGTCGAGCACCCGTTTCTCTTTGTCGGCGATGTCGCTGGTGACCGCGGCGACGCGCTGGCTGGTGCTGCGCGGCAACTCGATGTTCTGAATCCAGTAAAAAGCCGCCATGATCAGTGCCACACAGGCCAGTCCGGAAAGCAGAATGTCCCGCCGGGCGGGTGTCAGTGAGACTTTTGTGGCGGTGTTCTTCGGTGAGCGGCGCGACGTAAGCATGATGGTGTTATCGGTAATCCCTGCCAGTTGGGCGTTGCATTATCATGGAAGGCCTTGAGGCGGCTGTCCAGAACGCGGCTCTCAGTCTGCCGGTTCTCTGTGCTGCTGGGCAATCAAGGCGATCAGTTGCCGGGCGAGCTGGCGCTTGCTCATCTGTTCGATGTGCTGCTCGGTATCGGCGCCGATCACGGTCACGCGGTTGTCGTCGGTATTGAAGCCGATGCGGCTGTCCGACACATCGTTGGCCACGATCAGGTCCAGCTTTTTGCGTTGCAACTTGTCCCGCGCATAGCTCACCACATCCTGTGTTTCTGCGGCAAAGCCCACCGTAAAGGGGCGTTTGGGATGGCTGGCAACCGCACTGACGATGTCGGGGTTGCGTACCAGCTCAATGCGCATGGCGTCGTTGTGCTTCTTGATCTTCTGTTCTTCCACGTTCGCGGGCCGGTAGTCAGCCACCGCGGCGCAGGCGATGAAAATGTCGCAGTTACCCATTTTTTCCAGGCTGGCGTCGTACATCTGCTGCGCGCTGATGACGTCGATACGGGTGACGCGCTCCGGGCAGGGAAGCTGTGTGGGGCCACTGATCAGCGTGACTTGCGCCCCTGCATCGGCGGCCGCTTCGGCCAGGGCATAGCCCATTTTTCCCGAGCTGTGGTTGCTGATGTAACGCACCGGATCAATCGCTTCGCGCGTTGGCCCGGCAGTGATACACAATTTTACGCCGTCCAGCGCACGGCTTTGAAATAGCCCCGCCGCCAGTTCGGCCAGTTGCTCGGCTTCCAGCATCCGCCCCGGCCCGACATCGCCACAGGCTTGCTCGCCGGCCGCTGGTCCAAACAGCGCAATGCCGCGCTCGCGCAGAATCTCGACATTGGCCTGCGTGGCCGGGTCGCGCCACATACCCTGATTCATGGCCGGTGCCAGGGCAACGGGCGCCGGGGTGGCAAGACACAAGGTGGTCAGCAGGTCGTCGCCTCGACCGCTGGCCAGCCTCGCCATCAGATCGGCGCTGGCAGGGGCCACCAGAATCAGGTCGGCCCAGCGCGCCAGTTCGATATGCCCCATGCCCGCTTCAGCCTCCGGATCGAGCAGCGTGGTATGCACCGGATTGCCCGACAGTGCTTGCAGGGTCAGCGGAGTGATGAACTCCATGGCGGCGGCGGTCATGACGACGCGCACGTCGGCGCCGTGGTCTTTCAGGCGGCGCACCAGCTCGGCACTTTTATAGGCGGCGATCCCGCCGCTGATGCCGAGGAGAATATGTCGGTTACTGAGCTGCTTCATGCCGGGGCTCGATATTGCAAATCAAGCAGCTATTATGAACGTTCAGGGCGGTGGGGACTACCGCCGCCTGCGATCTGCGTTTGCCACGCCAAGGAGGGTGATGTGGCGATTAATCACTGGCCGGAGGCCGAGCGCCCCCGTGAGAAACTGCTGGCGCGCGGCGCCGAAGCCCTTTCCGACGCCGAACTGTTGGCGATATTTCTCCGTACCGGCGTGCGCGGCAAGTCGGCGGTGGACCTCGCCAGAGAGCTGTTGGCCGAGCACGGTGGATTGACGGCTCTGATGGCGGCGTCCCAGTCTCAGTTCTGTGCCTCTAAGGGACTGGGCGATGCGAAATATGTGCAGCTGCAGGCGGTGATCGAAATGTCCCGCCGCTATCTGGGTGAGGCCCTGCAGCGCGATGCGGTGTTTGCCAGTGCCTCGGCCACCAAGCAGTTCCTTTGTGCCCAGCTGCGCGGCGAACATCGCGAAGTATTTGCCGCCCTCTACCTCGATAATCAGCACCGGCTGATTGCCTACGAACCTCTGTTTTACGGCACGATTGACGGGGCGGCCGTTTACCCGCGAGAGATTGCCCGACGTGCGCTGGAGCTGCACGCGGCTGCGCTGATCGTGGCGCATAATCATCCCAGCGGGGTGGCCGAACCCAGCGATGCCGATGTGCGAATTACGGCACGTATCCGCGAGGCCTTGTCGCTGTTGGACATGCGCCTGTTGGATCATTGCGTGGTGGCCGGACCGGAGGTGGTGTCGTTGGCGGAGCGCGGTTTGCTGTAAGCCGCCCCGCCATTTGCGGAAATGAAGAAGGCTTAGCTCAGGCTCATCATACTGCGCACGTCAAAGGGCTCGAACTCGTCGTCGCGCCCCTGCTCCAGCTTGGCGACCCAGTTGGGGTCTTGCAGCAGGGCGCGGCCCACGGCAATCAGGTCGAACTCGCCATCGGCCACCCGCTTGGCAAGGTTTTCAAGACTCTGTTCCGCCGCCAGCTCTGACGATTTGCCCTGTGCCAGTGATTCTATGAAGTCGCTGGCAAGGCCGACAGAGCCGACGCTGATGCTGGGCTTGCCGGTGAGCTTTTTCGCCCAGCCAGCAAAATTCAGCGAAGATCCCTCGAACTCCGGCTCCCAGAAGCGGCGCTGAGAGCAGTGGAAGATATCGGCACCTGCGTCGCTCAGGGCGCCCAGCCAACACTGCATCTCTTCCGGTGTTTCTGCCAGCCGCGCCGTGTACTCCTGCTGCTTCCATTGGGAGAGGCGAATAATCAGCGTGAAGTCCTCACCCACAGCGGCCCGGGCGGCCTTGAGGATTTCGACCGCAAAACGGCTGCGTTCGACCAGTGTCTTGCCGCCAAAGCGGTCGCTGCGTTCATTGGTGGCGGGCCAAAAAAACTCGTCGATCAGATAGCCATGGGCACCGTGAAATTCGGCGGCATCGCAGCCAATGGCTTTGGCGTTGCGGGCGGCGTCGGCATAGGCGGCAATCGTGTCGGCAATGTCGCTGTCACTCATCACCTTACCCCGTGGTTTGCCCGGCATGGCCAGTCCCGATGGACTTTCCAGTTGTTCATCCGGAATCACATCGCTGTCACCGGTCGTGTGCATTGACCCCACGTGCCAAAGCTGCGGGGCAAAGGCGCCCCCGGCAGCGTGAACGGCGTCGACGGCGCGTTTCCAGGCAGCCAGTTCCGCCTCGCCATGAAAGCGTGGCACCTTGTTGTCGTGCAGCGCGCCGGGACGGTTGATGCCGGTGCCCTCGGAAATAATCAGGCCGACGCCGCCCTCGGCGCGGCGCTGGTAATAAGCGCACATGGCGTCAGACAGAATGCCGCCGGGGGAGTGGGAGCGCGTCATCGGGGCCATGGCAATGCGGTTGCGCACGGTCAGTGATTTACAGGAAAACGCGTGGAACAGAGCTTCACGTGACATGCTGGAAAGTCTCCTTGGGCGGCGATGTGCTGTGGTTTATATCGCGCGCGATAAAAACAGCAAGGCTACCAGAAGGGCTGCCGGATCGGAATGATGGAATTTTCGCCAGTTTCGTTGATTAGGGGGCGGGCTTCTGGTATAAAGTCGCGCTCTATTTGGGTCCGACCTCGGCCGAGTGTCGTGCAAGCCTGCTGCCGGCGCCGATTTTCGGTGCTGAGACCCAGAATTTTTAGGCGAAGTTTGCAGAATTCATCGGGCTTTTTTGCGTAAAAAGCCTCAAGAGGCGAAGGAAAACCATGTCCAGAGTATGTCAAGTTACTGGCAAGCGTCCGGTAACCGGAAACAATGTATCTCACGCAAAAAACCGCACCCGTCGTCGTTTTTTGCCGAACCTGCACAGCCACCGTTTCTGGGTTGAGGCAGAAAAACGTTTCGTAACCCTGCGCGTGTCTGCAAAGGGTATGCGTATCATCGACAAAAAGGGCATTGATGCTGTTCTGGCTGATCTGCGTGCCCGCGGCGAGAAATACTAAGGAGAACCGTCATGGCGAAGAAAGGCGCTAGCGATAAAATCCGTCTGGTCTCCAGCGCGGGTACTGGTCACTTCTACACGACCACTAAAAACAAGCGTAACACCCCCGACAAGTTCGAATTCAAGAAATACGATCCGGTGGTTCGCAAGCACGTGATCTACAAAGAAGCCAAAATCAAGTAAGGCTGCTTTGCCCGATTGCGAAAAGCCGCGCTGGTCGCGGCTTTTTTTATGGCCGCGGTTTCTGTTCCGGCCCGGTTTGGGAATTCATGGCAGAATAGCGGCTTTGCGAGACTGGCTGACAACACAGGGAGGCTGAATGCGTCACCTTCGCCTAGAGGCACTGCTGGCTTTGCCCGGCCACAGTGTGGTGCTGATGCCCAGCGATGCCAGCGCGCGCCAACTGCGGGACCGGATCGCCACCCAGCGCGGTGAGCACGATCAGGCCTTTCTGGAAACCATCACCGTAATGCCTCTCGGGCAATGGTTGGCCGAACTCTGGGATGCCAGCCTGCCCAGTCAGCAGGTGCTGCGTCCGATTCAATTGCTGGCTATCGCACGGCGGATTATTGAAGGCAGCGAACTGTTTCCCGGTGATTGCCTCAACAGCCTCGCTATCGTCCGTCAGTTTGTCGATGCTTTTCAGCTTCACGCCGCTTACCAGCTCGGCAGTGACCGTGATGACTATTTGTTTTCCTCCGAATATTTGGCGTTCTTCCACTGGCGTGAGGCCATGCAACAGGCCTTTGATGAGCTGCATGCGCTGAGCAGTGAGCAACTACCGGCGGCGCTTTCCCAAGCGCTGAATCGAGGTGAACTGCAACTGCCTGATCAATTGATTCTGTCGCCTGCGCTCAGCCTGCCGTCGGCTGCCCGGCAGTTTGTCGATCAGTGCGTGGTCGAAGGTGTGCAGTCCTACAGGCTTGATGATGAGCGCCCGATTGCCTCACCGCAGCTATGGGCTGCGACCCATGGCGATGACGAATGCGAAGCTATCGCCAACTGGTTGGCGGCTCAGCTTGCCCGTGAACCTCAAGCCAGCCTGGCGGTTCTGCTGCCGGATATGAACGCCTACCGGCCCCCCCTGGAGCGCGCCCTGCGCCGCCAGCTCTATCCGCAGTCACTCTACGTGGGCGCTGACGCGCTTGAAGAGCCCTGGGTTTTTGAGGGCAGCGAAAGTCTTTATGCCTACCCGCTGATCCGCGCCGCCTGGGATGTCATTTCTCTGCGGCACACGGCGCTGCCGCTGGAACAGTTGAGCCGGGTGTTGCGCAGTCGCTTTGTTGCTGACTGGCCCGCCTTGCGTCAGCCCCGCGCGGAGTTTGACCGCTTCTGCCGGGACCGTTTGGCAGCGCAGTGCAAGCTCGGGGAAATGCTGGCGTTGGCGCCATACTTCTCCGATGACGCGGGCGTGGGCGTGTTGCAGGCGCTGCAGGAGCAGCTTCAGGCGCTGCCGCCGCGGCAATTACCCTCGGCCTGGGTACGGCGTTTTGATCAGATGCTGTTGGCCGCAGGCTGGCCCAATGCGGATAGCGACGACCCGGTGGTAGCGGATTGCCGACGCGGCTTCAGTCAGGCGATGGACGTATTCCGCGCATTGGATCGCCAGCTTGGCGAGATTCCACAGGATGAAGCCCTGCGCTGGCTGCATCACATCCTTACCACCAAGCGCTTTGCGGTCAGCCGTCGCCAACCGCCGCCGGTGCGCATCATGAACTATGACGACGCACTTGCCCTGCAATTTGACGGCGTGTGGATCGCCGGTTTGGACGACGCTGCCTTGCCGCGTCGCGCCGAGCCGTCGGCATTTCTGCCCCAGCAACTCCAGCGAAATGCCGGGGTAGAAGGTTGTGAAGCCGGTTTGTGTTTGCAGCGCGACCGCCGCCTGCTGCAAGACCTGCTGCGCAGCGCGCCGCAGTTGCAGTGCAGCTATGCCGCCGAAGACCTCAGCGGTACCCCGAGATTGCCGTGCAGCCTGCTGCCCGAGTTGCCGCAGGCGGACGGTATTTCTCCAGCGGCGGTTTGCCAGCTGGCGGGAGACCTGTCGCTGCCCGAGGAGGACAATGTGCGCCCGGTAGCCGTGGCGCAGCGCAGTCAGTTGCGTGGTGGCAGCGGTCTGTTCAAGGAATATGCCCAAAGTCCCTTCCTCGCCTTTTTGAAATACCGCTTGCGACTGAAGGAGTTTCCCCGGCCCGCAGAAGGGCTGGATCACCGCCTGCAGGGTATTCTCGTTCACGACAGTCTGGAAAAGGTCTGGCAGCGGCTGGGTAACAAGGCGGCGCTGGATGCACTGGATTTTCCGCGTATTGAGGCGCTGGTGGGGCAGTGTGTCGACGAGGCGCTGCAACATTCAGAGATTAATCCCCAGCGTTTTGGCGAATCCCTGCTGCGCCTGGAAAAAACGCGGGTCGTTGCGCTGATCAGCCACTGGCTGGAGTACAAGGAAAAAGCGAGGCTACAGGATTTTGAAATTGAGGCGCTGGAAACAGCGATGGATGCCCAGCTGATGGGGATTCCACTCAAGCTTCGTATCGACCGCATTGATCGGATTGGCGACAAGCGACTGGTCATTGATTACAAAACCGGCAGCATCGACGGCAAGGCGCTGAACAGTGATTCGTTAACTGAGCCGCAGTTGCCCATTTACGCGCTGACCGCCAACGATGAGGCGCCGGTCGATGGCGTGATGCTGGCGCAGTTGCGCAGTCCCGACGACCTGAAGGTGCACCTGCGCAGCAACTGGGCCAACAGTGTGATTGCCAAGCGAGCCCATGACAATGATGTCGACAGCCCCGAGAAATGGCAGGCTGAACTGGGGGCTTGGGAGCGGGCGCTACAGGGCATGGCCGAGGGCATTCTGGCGGGCAATATTGCCCACGACTACAACACCCAGCTCGATCGCAGCTTCAGCGCTTACCTGCTGCCGCTGCTGCGTGATGCCGCTACTGCGGAGGATGAGGCATGAGCGCATTACTCAGCCCTCCCGATCAGCTCCAGCGTGAACAGGCGGTGGAGCCGACGCGCTCGGTATTACTGAGCGCCCCGGCAGGTTCGGGGAAGACCGGCGTGCTGCTGCTGCGCTATCTGCGTTGCCTGCTGTGTGTTGAGCGCCCTGAACATGTGGTGGCGATTACGTTTACCAACAAAGCGGCGGGTGAAATCAAAGAGCGGGTGATGGGCGCCCTGCAATCGGCGGAGTCCATGCCGATCAACAGCGTGTTTGATCGCGATATCCGCGAGGCAGTGCTGGCCGTGCGTGAGCATCAGGCGCGGCTCAACTGGAATCTGCTGGAAAACAGTGCGCGATTGCGCATCGCCACCTTCGACAGCTTTTGTGGAAGTCTGGTGCGGCGGCTGCCGCTATTGTCGGGGCTGGGCGTGGCGGCACCGGTCAGCGATAGCGAAGCCCTGTATCGGGAGGCGATTCTGGAGCTGTTTCGCCAGCTCGATGAGCCCAGTTGCCCACCCCCGCTGCGCGAGGCACTGGAAAGCTTGCTGCGCTACGGTAGCAACCGCATCGAAACTTTACAGCCGCTGCTGTCGGCGCTGCTCGCCAAGCGCGACCAGTGGCAGGAAGATATTCTCGGCGCCGATCTGGAAGTGATGGATGCGGCACTGACGGCGCTGGTCAGCGAGGCCTTCCACGTACACTGGTCCCGTTTGCAGGACTTTGGTGTTGAGGAATTATTTGCCGCGTACCGCGACTCTTCCGGCGTCTGCGACGACCACGGCTGGGCGGCGGAACTGCCTGTGCCTGAGCAGGTGACGGTCGAGGATTTACCCCTGTTGTCGGCGATAGGCCGAAGTATCTGTAACAACAACGGTCAGCTCTATAAGCCGGGCTCCGTGCAACACGCCAAGTTCAAGAAAGGCCAGCTGGGCACGGAGCAGGCCAAAGACTGGCTGAAGCGCGCGCAGGACGATGACCCCGATGCCATCGCCGCTGACTGGCAGGCACTCGCCGTGCTGCCGCCGCCGGTATTGCCTGAGGGTTCCCGCGAGCTGGTCGGCCACTTCTGTATCGCGCTGCGCTATCTGCTGGCGCATTTGCGGCTGGTGTTTGAACAGCGCGGCGGTGTCGACTTTGGCGAAATTGCTCTGCGCGCTATTCATGCTCTGCGCGCCGAGAGCGGCGGTGAAGTCAGTGAGGCGATGCTGCTGGAAGATCGCATTGAGCACATTCTCGTGGATGAGATGCAGGACACCTCGGTTAGCCAGATCGAGCTGCTCAAGGCCTTGTGTCAGGATTGGACGCCGGATGATCACCGCTCGGTGTTTTTCTGCGGGGACTTGCAGCAATCCATTTACGCCTTCCGGGGCAGCCTCGTGAGCCTGTTCGATGAGCTGAGGCAGTCAGCGGGGTTTGCGGGCAAGGCCCTGAGTCTGTTGCAGTTACGTGCCAACTTCCGCTCCTCGCCCACTCTGGTCAACTGGGTCAACGATTGTTTCCGGGGCCTGTTTGCCGAGCGTGACAGTGCCTATGTGGAGGCCCTGCCCCAGCGGCAGAACATCGGTCGGGTGCAAGTCCATCCCATTGCCATGGCGAAAGGAGTCGATGCCGCGGGCAGCGCCGCCCAGCGCGAGGCGGAGGCGGTGGTTGCCATTATCCAGCGCGCACAGCAGGAAAATCCCGCCGCGAGTATCGCCATTCTGGTGCGCAGCCGCCGTCATCTGCGGCAGATTACCCCGGCGCTCAAGGCCGCCAATATTGCGTTTTCCGGGCAGGATATCGACAGTCTCACCGAGCTGCCGGCAGTGATGGATGTGTTGTCGATGTTGCGGGCGCTCTGGCACGAGGCCGATGATGTGGCCTGGTCCGGCCTGCTGCGGGCGCCCTTTGTGGGACTGAGTTGGGATGATCTGCTCAGCCTGCGTGAAACCGGATTACCGCTGCGCGAAGCGCTGTTCACGGTGGAGTTGCACCGTTCTCTGAGCGAGGAGGGGCGAAAGGCCTGTGACCACCTGGTTGAGGCGCTGAACTGGCTTGATGCCCGCCCTGAAAGTCGGGACCTGCGCTGGGCGCTGCGCAGTCTCTGGCACCGGCTGGGTGGTCCGGCCTGTATCGAAGCCCATCAGCAGGCGGATATTGACCGGGTGCTGTCCGTGCTGGATGAGCACGCGCCGTCGGGTGTGCTGGAAGATATCGCGGCGCTGGAAGCGGCACTGTCGAGGCTTTACGCCGCGCCCCCAAGCAGTACGGTTGAATTGATGACGATCCATAAATCCAAGGGGCTGGAATTCGATGTGGTGATTCTGCCGGGGTTGGGCAATCGCGGTCGCAACGACGATCGCCCGCTGCTGGCCTGGCAGCGGCTGCAACAGCATATGCTGTTCGGCCCCAAGCCCCAGCGCAGTGGTGGCGATGAACAGCGTCTGTACGACTATCTTTGCGGCGTGCAAAAGCAGGCGCTGAGCGAAGAGTTGGACCGCCTGCTCTATGTGGCCCTGACTCGCGCCAAAGGTGAGCTGCATCTGTTTGCTGTGGCGAAAATGAATAGCAAAGACGATCTCAAGCCTGACGCGGGAAGTTTTCTTGAGCGATTGTGGCCGGTCGTGGCGCCGGACTTTGAAGCGGCAGAGTTGCTTGACGAGAGCGATGCAGAGGCGCCGATGCGGGTGCCGTTGGCGCCGCGTCTGCGCGGGTTTTCGGCGACGCTGAATCCGCTTTGGCAGCCTCTGCTGACTGAGGAGTCGGCCCTCCAAAGGGTACAGCGACAGTCGGAAAACGCGGTGCTGGAGGACAACATTGAAGAGCGGGCAGTGGGGGTTGTCTTCCACGAATTGATGGAACGCCTCGGCCGCCAACAGGGCAGCAAACGCCTGATTGAAGACCGCGCCCGGCTGGAAGGGGCGCTGCGTCAGCGCCTGCGACACCACTGCCATCCGGAACCCGGACTGGAGGCCAGCTTGGCGAGGGTGCTGAAGCTGCTGGACAACACTCTGGACTGTGAGCAAGGGCAGTGGATCTTGCGCAGCTACGACTGGCAGGCCAGTGAACAGACTATTCGCCGCCGCATGGGTGGACAGTGGCAGACCCTGATCCTCGACCGGGCCTTTGTCGATCCGGCAGAGGGGCAGCCGCGCTGCTGGATTGTGGATTACAAAACGGCCGAAGCCAAAGGAGCGCTGGAGGACTTTTTCGCTCAGCAGGTCGAGCGCTATGCAAATAAAATGCAGATTTACCGGGAGGCTTTGCGGGCAACTGGGTTAGAATATCCGATTTCTGCGGCGCTGTATTTTCCCGCTCATCAGCGCCTGTTATGTCTGGATGATATTAATGGTTAAGCGTCTACTTCGCGGCGCCAGCGCTGCGATGGCCCTCCTGGTGTTGGCCCCTCTTACCGCCTGCGTGGGCGTGGGTGACCACGCCGATAAGCGCTTGCAGGCGCGGCCTATGCCGGTCAGCACGCTCGCTGATCATGCCCCGGTACTGAGCGAGCCGAGTGTGGAAATCGACACCGGTCTGTCAAAGGCCCAGGCCCGCCGGGCACTGTTGGGTAAATGGTACGGCATCAATGAAACAGGCAGCGGTGTGCGCAAGGAATGGCTGGTAGAGCGCGCGGCCGATGGTACCTATCGCACGGATTTCCGCAGCACCTCGCCCGATGGCAAAATCAGCAGCCAGTCCGAGGTGGGTTTTTGGGGGCTGTCTGGCGACGTGTACTTCCGTATTTTCCGCGGCTGGGTCATGGTGGACGGCATGAAGCCCGCCGACCCGACCGACCCCGGTCACTACGATGCCTACCGTATTGAGCTGCTCAATAGCGCGCATATGCGCTATCGCCACCTCGACCACGACCGGGTGTATACCATGAAGAAAATGCCCGACAGTTTCCGTCTGCCAGTGGTGCTGGAAAGCCGGGAAGAAGCCCCGCTGAAGTTCGAATTCTGAGTGGGGACGCGGCCTTGGCGAGGCCCGCTGTGACAGGCTAAAATCGCCACCCTTTAATTTCTTGTATGAACGGCGGAGCCAGGTAATGGGCAGAGCGTATCAGAACCGTAAAGATTCCATGGCCAAAACGGCCGCGGCAAAAACCAAGGTCTACAGCAAATACGGTCGCGAGATCTACGTGGTCGCCAAATCCGGCGGCGCTGACCCCGATGGAAACCTGGCCCTGCGCAGTCTGATGGATCGCGCCAAGAAAGATCAGGTGCCCAGCCATGTCATTAAAAACGCACTCGACAAAGCCCAGGGCGGTGCCGGTGAGGACTTCTCTCCTGCACGCTACGAGGGCTTTGGTCCCGGCAACTGCATGGTGATTGTGGACTGCCTGACCGACAATCCCAACCGTACCTTTGGCGATGTGCGTCTGGCCTTCACCAAGACCAAGTGCAAAATCGGTACCCCCGGCAGTGTCAGTCACATGTTTGACCACTCCGCCATTTTCGTCTTTGACGGCGATGATGAAGAGGCAGTGCTGGAAGCCTTGATGGAAGCCGATGTCGATGTCAGTGATATCGAGTGTGAAGACGGCAAAATCACGGTGTTTGCGCCCAATACTGATTTCTTCAAGGCCAAGCAGGCTCTGCAGGAAGCCTTTGAGGGCATCGATTTCGATGTCGAAGAAATTCAGTTCATTCCCCAGAACACTGCGCCAATCAGTGCTGATGACCTGCCGATGTTCGAGAAATTCATGGACATGCTCAACGAGCTGGACGACGTACAGAACGTCTATCACAGCGCTGAGTTGCCGGAAGACTGATCAGCCCCCGATGCGCAGTACCTGCAGCTCGCCGCCCGCTATGTCGGCGAGACTGTAGGGTGCCAGACTCTCCAGATAGGCGCGCACCGCGCCATCCAGCAGCCCCTTCAGGCGGCAGCCATTAAGAATGCGGCAGGGCTGTTCCGCGCAGTTGATCGGTCGCAGCGTGGTTTCAAATTCCTTCACAATCTCAAGCAGGGAAATGTCACTTGCCGGTTTGGCGAGGCGTATGCCGCCCCCTTTCCCGCGCAGGGCTTCCACGTCACCGCGGCGCACCAGACGCATCACCACCTTTGATACGTGGTTGGGGGATACCTCGAAAAAATCGCAGATCTGCTGAATGCTGACCCGCTCGCCCGCCGGTTGCTCGGCCAGAAAGATCAGTGTGCGGAAGGCATAGTCCGTCTGTTTACTCAGTTTCATCTTTTACCTATTTACATCGGTTTTCATCGAGGACATTATAAGCACACACAAACATGCAAAATAAATGCATCTATTAGAGAGAGGAAAAATGATGACAACACTGTACGAACGTTTGGGCGGTGAAGCGGCGGTTGATAAGGCAGTCGATATCTTTTATGACAAAGTGCTGGCTGACGAGCGCATCCGCGACTATTTCGAGAATATCGACATGGTCGCGCAGGCCAGAAAGCAGAAAGCGTTTCTGACGATGGTATTCGGTGGTCCCAATGACTACAGCGGCCAGGATATGCGCAATGCCCACGCCCATCTGGCATTGGGGGACGAGCACTTCGATGCGGTAGTGGAAGACCTGGCGGCAACGCTGAAGGAGCTGGGCGCTGCCGACTCGGACATTGCCGAGGTGGCGGGTATTGCGGAGAGTGTACGGGGTGATGTGCTCAATCGCTGAGCTTACAGCATCAGACTGCGGCCGCCGTCCACGGCAATGATCTGCCCGGTCACGTAGCTGTCTTCTCGCAGCAGGAAGCGGACGGTGGCGGCGATTTCCGCCGCGCCGCCCCAGCGCTGCAAGGGCACGCGCTCGCGAACATTCTTCGCTTCCTCTTCACCAAAGGCATCGCTCGCCACGGGTGGTAGAATCGCCCCCGGTGCGATCCCGTTCACCCTCACAGCGGGTGCCATTTCAACGGCCAGTGAGCGGGTCATCATTGCCAGTGCTGCTTTGGCCATGCTGTACACCGGGTGCTGTGGCAGCGGCCGTTCCCCGTAGATATCGACCAGATTCACAATTGCGCCACGCTGCTCTGCCAGTGCCGGATAGAGGGTCTGACTCAGAAAGAACGCGCCTTTGACATTGCTGTTCATCAGGCTGTCCCAGTCGGCGTCAGTCACGGTGCCCAGTGGAGTGGGATAGAAGCCGGAGGCATTGTTGATCAGTGCATCGATCCGTCCCCAAGTGTCGAGTGCTGCGGTGGCCAGCTTTTCGGCGGCGCCGCGTTCCTCGAGGTCGGCGTACAATACCGCCGCAGAGTTTGCCCGCCGGGCATTGAGCTCATCGCACAGAGACTGCGCGGCGTCGTTATGACGTCGGCAATGCACAATTACCTGATACGACTGGGCATGCAGCTGCCGACTGATCTCGGCGCCAATGCGCTGACTGCCGCCGGTGACCAGAGCAACGGGAGGCTGAGACATGGGAACTCCAGAAAGATGGTAAGCGGGGATTATCGCAGGGGAGGCGCGCTGGCAAAAGCCGTGAGCGCGATACGGCCTCACTGTTCTCCGCGAACTTGATAAAATGCCTGCCCAGGCATCACTGAAGACGGAACTGAGTATGACCCCCGCTGTAGACATGGCCAAACGCGCCAAGATCGCCTTTACGCTTCACGAATATGATCACGACCCGGGCAGTAGTGCCTATGGCATGGAGGCGGTAGAGAAACTGGGGCTGAATCCCGATGAGGTCTTCAAAACGCTGGTGGCGGAATTGCAGGGCGGCGAGCTGGTGGTGGCTGTCGTGCCGGTCTCGTCGATGCTTAACCTCAAGGCACTGGCCAAAGCTGCGGGGGCGAAGAAAGCGGCGATGGCGGATGCATCAGCGGTTTCGCGCAGCAGCGGCTATGTGCTGGGCGGTGTCAGCCCGCTGGGCCAGAAGCGGGCGCTTCGCACATTTATTGACAGCAGTGCAGAGCGCCTGTCTGTCATGTATGTCAGTGCCGGGCGGCGGGGCTTGGAAATTGCCCTCTCGCCGCGGGATTTGCAGGGCCTGACCCGTGCCGGGTTTGCGCCGCTTGCACAGGACTAGTCAGCGGCTATTTTGCATCAAGGCAGAAACGCTGGATCAGTTTGCGCAGCAGTTCCACGCCCGGCTCGATCTGGTCCAGAGCCATAAACTCATCCGGTTGGTGGGCCTGATCAATCGATCCGGGCCCCATCACCAGTGTTTGCATCCCCAGCTTTTGGAAGAAGGGCGCCTCGGTAGCGAAGTTAACGGTGCGCGAGCGTTTGCCGCTCAGCTGTTCGGAGACCTTCACCAGCTCAGAATCTTCAGCTTGCTCGTACGCCTCAACACCGCCAATCAGTGAGCGCAGGCCGATATTGATGCGGCGGCGTTCGGCGATGGGCTGCAGGCGTTGTTCTATTTGTTGGCGCACGGCATCGGTTTCCATGCCCGGCACGGCGCGAATGTCGAAGTGCAATTCACACTGGCCGCAGATACGGTTGGGGTTGTCACCCCCGTGGATACAACCGAGGTTGAGCGTGGGGCTGGGAATGTCGAAGCCGGGGTGGTGATAGCGGGCTTGCAGCTCGCCGCGCAGCCCCATCAGTTCGCCGATCACCTCATGCATCGCTTCCAGTGCACTGTTGCCCAGTGCCGGGTTTGAGCTGTGGCCGCTGCGCCCGGTAATGGTAATGGCTTCCATAATGATGCCCTTGTGGGCTCGCACCGGTTGCAGGCCGGTGGGTTCGCCGACAATGGCGTAGCGGGCGCCGAGCACGTCAGCCTGCACCAGGGCCCTCGCTCCGTCCATGCTGCTTTCTTCGTCGGCGGTGGCAAGAATAATCAGCGGGGCGTTGAACGGCTGGTCGAGCAAGTTGCTGACGGCCTCAATGACCAGCGCGAAAAAACCTTTCATGTCGGCAGTCCCCAGACCGTAAAAGCGCTGGTCTCGCTCAGTCAGGGCAAAGGGGTCGGACTGCCAGCGGCTGTCATCATAGGGCACGGTATCGGTGTGTCCGGCCAAGACCAGCCCGCCTTCACCGCGTCCGTAGGTCGCGATTAAATTGGCTTTGTCGGGGTTGGCCAGCGGAGTGATGCGCACGCTGAAGCCCAGTGCTTCCAGCCAGTTGCCGAGCTGCTCAACCACTCGTCGGTTACCCATGTCCCAGCGTGGGCTGGTGGCGCTGACAGAGGGAATGGCGATGAGCTCACGCATCATCTCAACAAGTTTGGGGTGCTGCTTCATGCTCGCCGCTCACAACAGGAGGAGGCCCTATTGTAGGCGTGAACGTGGGTAGAAAACAGACGGGTAGTGGAGGGGTAGAGCAAATGGGCGCCGCTCGGCGACGCCCATCTATAATCAGCCCAGTGTGGCTTTGAAAATGTAGAAGAAGACAATTGCCAGCCCCGCGCCTGCAGGCAGCGTAACGATCCACGACATGAAAATATTGCGGATAACGCTGAGGTTCAGTGCCGCAATGCCTCGTGCCAGACCCACACCCAGCACCGCACCGACCAGCGTGTGGGTGGTGGAGATCGGCAGACCGGTGGCCGAAGCGACGACGACGGTTGATGCCGCGCCCAGTTCGGCAGCAAAACCACGGCTGGGGGTCAGCTCGGTGATTTTGGTGCCGACGGTGGCGATGACTTTAAAGCCGTAAGTGGCCAGACCGAAGACGATACCGCCCGCGCCCAGCAGCAGTACCCACCAGGGGAGCGCGGCTTTGGCGGCGATCTCGCCACCAGATTGCACCACGGCGACGACCGCAGCTACCGGGCCGATGGCGTTGGCAACATCGTTGGAGCCGTGGGCAAAGGCCATGGCGCAGGCAGTGAAGACCATCAATACCGCAAATACGCGCTCAACACTGGCAAAACGGGACTGGCCTGTCGGGTCGGGAACATCCTTGATACGATTGAGGAAGAATTGGCCGATCGCCGTGATCACGATACCTGCCAGCAACGCATAGAACAGGCTTTGTCCAAAGCTCAGTCCCAGGCCGACATGCTTCAGTCCCTTGACCATGGTGACCATGGAAATCATGAAACCGACGAGGAATAAATAGAACGGGATGTAGCGCTTGGCGGCTTCAAAGGGCTTTTCTGCTCGGAGGATTAAACTCTGTGCGCTGATAAACAGACCAAAGGAAATCGTGCCCGCCAGTACCGGCGAGACCACCCAACTGGCGACGATCTGTCCAACTTTAGGCCAAGCTACAGCGTCCATATCGATGCCTACGGCGGCAAAGCCGACCAGGGCGCCTACGATGGAGTGCGTCGTGGAGACCGGCCAGCCCATCAGGCTGGCAACGAACAGCCAGGTGCCCGCGGCCAGCAGGGCTGACAACATCCCGTAGACCAGCAGGTCGGGGTGGTCCGACAGGTAGTCGGGGTTGATGATGCCTTTGCGAATGGTGTCGGTAACTTCGCCGCCCGCCAGATAGGCGCCACAGAATTCGAAGAGCATGGCGATGAGAATCGCCTGTTTGATGGTCAGTGCCTTGGCACCTACCGATGTCCCCATGGCGTTGGCGACGTCGTTGGCGCCGACCCCCCATGCCATGAAGAAACCGAAAAGACAGGCAAGTAACAGCAGGAGCTGCCCGTGTTCAGCAATAATCGACATGTGTAATCCTTAAATTATGCGGGTTATCCCTGCTTAGCGGGCAATGATGACTTGCAGGCGTGAACCTACTTTTTGCGATTTATCTGACAATTCGCCGATCAGTTCGATGACTTTGTACAGAAACATCACGTCTACGGGTGGCAGGTCGCGCTCAATGGTAAACAGCTCCGCGCGGATGGTGACCTGCAGCTGGTCAGCTTCATATTCCAGCGTGTCCAGCTCCTCGATCATTTTTTCCACGACTTTCACTTCGTGGCCGCGGAAGCCGGTTTCCAGCAGTTCGTCCAGTTCCTCAATGGCCTTTTTTGCTTGTGAGGACGTGGAAATCGCCAAGTCGACATAGGTGCGCATGTTGTCGACCAGTGAATCAGGGATTTCCATTTTTCGGCCCAGCATCAACCCGGCGATATCTTTGGCACAGTTGGCGATGCGGTCCTGCATGCTGAGCAGGTCGAGAAGGTCGGAGCGGGGAACGGGGAGGAAGAGGTTGCTGGGCAGGTTGAGGCGGATATGCTTTTTCAGTTGATCGGCTTCGTTTTCCAGCTTGACGATTTCCTGCTGGGCTGTCGCCGCTGCCTCCCAGTCTTTGGCGATGACGGCGCTGATAAAGGGTTTGAGTGCTGCCGCACAGAGTTCCGCTTTTTGGATATGATCCTGAATCGGCTCGAAGGGAGACTTGCCAAACAGGTTATTCAGCTTGTTGAGGGGCACGTCAGGGCTCCTTGCATGCGCTTGAGTTTAAAATGCGGCGATTATACGGACGCATCGCCGCCCTCACCAGTTTTGTGCGGTATGGCATGTCGCGCTGGTATAGCGGCACCGGGGCTTGTCATAATGATGCGGTATAAATATGACAATTCGGAGTCAGCATGCCCAGCCAGCTCAGCCGCCACGGTCCCTTGGATGTCGCCAATGTACTCCGGCAGTTAGTCGACGACGGCCTTCTGGCGCCGGAGCTTGCCCGGCGCACCGCCGTCAACCCGCCTCGCAAGGGTGACCGCCCGCAGCACCCCCTCAACTTCCTCGCCAGTCAGCAACTGGCCAATGCCCGGCGACCGGGGGCAACCCTGAGTATAGACACCCTGCTGGGGTGGTTGAGTGCTTACTGCGATTTACAGACGGCGCGCATCGATCCATTGAAAGTAGATGTGCCGTCGGTCACCGAAGTCATGTCCTTCGCCTTTGCCCAGCGTCACCGCATTCTGGCGCTGTCGGCGAGTCGGGAGGAGGTGGTGATTGCCTGCGCCGAGCCCTTTGTCGACGGCTGGGTGGAAGACCTGCAGCAGGTGCTGAACCGGCCAATTCGCCGTGTGATTGCCGATGCCGAGGCGATTGATCGCTACACCATCGAATTTTACAGTCTGGCGAAATCGGTGCGGGGCGCCAGTGGTGATACTCGCGGTGGGGCGGGAACAAACCTGGAGCAGCTGCTGGAAATCAGCAAGCTCAAAGATCTGGATGCCAACGACAGCCACATCGTCAATATTGTCGATTGGCTGCTGCAATACGCCTACGATCAGCGGGCCAGCGATATTCACATTGAGCCCCGCCGCAAGCAGGGCAATGTGCGCTTTCGCATCGACGGCGTGCTGTGCACAGTTTACCAGCTGCCGCCGCCCGTGCTTACGGCGGTGGTCAGCCGGCTGAAAATTCTGGGGCGCATGGATGTGGCAGAAAAGCGGCGCCCGCAGGACGGCCGGCTGAAAACCAAGAATCCCAGCGGACAGGAAATTGAGTTGCGTCTGTCCACTCTGCCTACCGCCTTTGGCGAAAAGCTGGTGATGCGGATTTTCGATCCCGAGGTTCTGCTGCGCAGCTTCGATGAGTTGGGCCTGCGCGGAGAAGACCTGCAACGCTGGCAGTCGATGATTCGGGCGCCCCACGGGATCGTGCTGGTCACAGGCCCCACTGGTTCGGGGAAAACCACCACGCTGTATTCCAGCTTGCGCCAGATCGCCAGTCCTGAAGTGAATGTCTGCACCATCGAAGATCCCATTGAGATGGTGGAAGACGCCTTCAACCAAATGCAGGTGCAGCACAACATTAATCTGGACTTTGCCAGCGGCGTGCGCGCGCTGCTGCGACAGGATCCGGACATCATCATGATCGGCGAAATTCGCGATCTGGAAACCGCTGAAATGGCGATTCAGGCCGCGCTGACGGGCCATCTGGTGATTTCCACGCTTCACACCAACGATGCCCCGTCGGCGGTTACCCGCCTGTTGGAGCTGGGGGTGCCCGCGTATTTGATCCGTGCCACGGTGCTAGGCGTGATGGCCCAGCGGCTGGTGCGTACCCTGTGCCCGCACTGCAAAACCCCCCAGTCCAGCGATGAGCTGGATCCCAGCGGCACCGAGTGGGCGGCGCTGACCGCGCCATGGAAACTGTCACCGCCAGCGCAGTATTATCACGCTCCCGGTTGTCTTGAGTGCCGCAACACTGGCTTTTACGGGCGTCAGGGCATCTACGAAATCCTCACCGTTGAGGGGGATTTGCAGGCGGCGATACAGGATGACGTCGCACTGGATGAAATGCGTCTGCTAGCCATGAAAAAAGGCATGCGCACCCTGCGTCTCAGCGGCGCGCGGAAAGTCGCGGCGGGCGAGACCACCATTGCGGAAATTCTGCGCGTTGCGCCGCCGGTGCACAGCCAATAATGCCAATCGAATTCAGGAATCCCATGAGCGCAAGCGAACTGAATATTCAACACGAGGAACTGCCCCCGCTGCTGGCTGAGGGGCTGGATCTGCGCTGGCAGACACTGCTGGAGCGTTGTGACGAGGAGCAGGCGCTGTGGTACCGCGACTTCGCCCAGTCATCGGCGCGCGCACATCTGCTCACCGTGCTGGCGGGCAGCCCGATTTTTCTCGATTACTGTCAGCGTTATCCCAGCCTGTTACCCGCCTTGCAGCAGAGCGGTGAGCTCGATGCAGAACTGAGCGCCGGACAATTCCGCGCCGCCCTGGCCGCCGACTGTGCTGCCTGTGAAAATCGCGATCAGCTGGCCGCCTGTCTGCGCCGCTTCCGTCATCGTCACTGGCTGCGTATTGTCTGGCGCGACCTCAGTCGACTCGCCTCCATGCAACAGACGGTGGCAGAACTGTCGGCGCTGGCCGACGCCTGTGTTCAGGAGGCGCTGGCGTTTCTGCATCGCGAACTCTGCGAGGAGTGGGGGGAGCCCCATTCCCACGATGGTGTGCCGCAGCAGTTGCTGGTTATTGCCATGGGCAAGCTGGGGGCCGGCGAGCTGAACCTGTCGTCAGATATCGATCTGGTATTCAGCTATCCCGAAGCGGGCGAAACCATGGGTGGTCCGCGCAGCGTCGACAATCAGCAGTTTTTTATCCGGCTGGGCCAGCGCTTGATTAAGGCCCTGGATGCCCGCACCGCGGACGGTTTTGTATTTCGGGTGGACATGCGCCTGCGGCCTTACGGCCAGAGTGGGCCGCTGGTCGTCAGCTTTGATGCGCTGGAAGAGTACTACCAGGACCAGGGGCGCGACTGGGAGCGCTACGCGCTGATCAAGGCGCGCTGCATCGCCGGGGATATGGCCTCGGGCGAGGTGCTGATGAAAACCCTGCGACCCTTCGTCTACCGTCGCTACCTCGACTTTTCCGCCATCGATTCATTGCGCGATATGAAAGCGATGATTCAGCGGGAAGTGGCGCGTCGCAATCTGAACGACAACATCAAACTGGGTGCGGGCGGCATTCGCGAAATCGAATTCATCGCCCAGTGCTTTCAGTTGATTCGCGGTGGCCAGGAAGACGCGCTGCAACAGCGGCCGCTGCAGGTCATTCTCAATGAGCTGCGCGACATGGAACTGCTGCCGGCGCCGGTGGTGCAGGAGCTGCAAGAGGCCTATGTGTTTCTGCGCAACACCGAGCACGCCATTCAGGCCTGGCGCGACGAACAGACGCAGCAACTGCCTGACTCCGCATTTCCGCAGGCGGGATTGGCGCACAGTATGGGCTTTGACAGTTGGGCCGATTTTCACACGGTGCTGAAGCAGCATCGCGAGCGGGTCAGCGAGCACTTTGCCAATGTGATTGCCGCCCCCGAGGACGAGGCGAATACCGATCACTCGGCGCTGGCGCACTGGGAGACTCTGCTGGATCAGCCCGAACAGGAGGCGTTGAGGGATGAGTTGCAGAACGTCGGGTTCAGTGATGCCGAGGAGTTGGCCAGGCGACTGGTTGCCCTGCTGGAAAGCAGCGCGGTTAAACGCATGGAGGGCACCGCGAGAGAACGGCTGGATGACTTCCTGCCGCGTCTGCTCGAACAGGCGCAGGACGCCGAAGACGGCGGTCGCGCGGTTATCCGCTTGATCCCGCTGATTGAGTCGGTGCTGCGGCGCACGGCTTATCTTGTGCTTTTGATGGAGAATCCCGCAGCCCTGCAGCGCCTTGTGACCCTCTGTGATGCCAGTCCTTGGGTGTCGCGGCAACTAGCTTCGCACCCGGCGTTGCTGGACGAGCTGCTGGACGGCCACAACTTGTTCAATGTGCCGGATAAGGAGGGGCTGCGCAGTGAATTGCGTCAGCGCCTGTTGCGCATTGCACAGGATGATCTGGAAAGCCAGATGGATGCACTGCGCTACTTCCGTCTGGCCCATGTATTGAAGGTTGCCGCCTCGGAAATTGGTGGTACCTTGCCGCTGATGAAAGTCAGTGACTACCTCACCTATATCGCCGAAGTCGTATTGGAAGCGGTGCTGGATATCGCCTGGCAGAATATGGTGGAAAAACACGGCAGTCCGGCAGTGGATGATCCGCGCCGCCACTTTGTCATTCTGGGTTATGGCAAGATGGGGGGCATTGAACTGGGCTATGGATCCGACCTCGATCTGGTCTTTCTGCACGACGTGCCCGGCGGGGCGGTCACCGACGGTGAGCGGCCCTTGGACGGCAATATTTTCTTTACTCGCCTCGGCCAGCGCATCATCCATATCCTGACGGCGCTGACTCGTCTCGGTTCATTGTACGAAGTGGATATGCGTCTGCGACCATCCGGTAATTCCGGTCTATTGGTCAGCAGCTTCAACGCGTTTGCCGAGTACCAGAATGCCCAAGCCTGGACTTGGGAGCACCAGGCACTGGTCAGGGCGAGAGTTGTGGCGGGTGATGCCGTGCTGGCTGCCAATTTCGACGCGCTGCGGGCCGAGGTGTTGGGGCGTGAGCGTGACCCTGATGCGCTGCGCGAAGATGTACTGAACATGCGCGATAAAATGCGTAAACATCTGCTGCCTGGCGGTGGCGAAAAAAACCGCGAATTTGATGTCAAACAGGGGCTGGGAGGTATCGTTGATATCGAATTTATGGTGCAATATGCCGTCTTAGCTTGGTCGCATCAGCACCCGCCACTGCACACCTATACCGACAATATTCGGATCCTGGAATCCCTTCAACAAGAAGGCCTGATTTCCGAGGCTGATGCCAGAGCCTTGATCGAGGCTTATATCGCTTTTCGCAGCCAGTCGCACCGGGCCAGTCTGCAGGAGCAGAAGGGACAACTCAGTGGTGAGGTCCTCGTAGAGGAGCGCGCGGCTGTGCGCCGGATCTGGACGCAGATCTTCGGTGAGCAAAGCGCATAACAGCAATTTTCAGGAGTAGATGACAATGTCCATGGCCGACCGCGATGGTCTAATCTGGTTTGACGGCGAAATGGTTCCCTGGCGCGATGCTCGCGTCCACGTTCTTACCCACACACTGCACTATGGCATGGGCGTCTTTGAAGGCGTGCGTGCTTACAAAACCGCTGATCGCGGCACCTGTATTTTCCGCCTGAACGAGCACACCGATCGCCTGTTCCGTTCTGCCCATATCATGAATATGGCGATGCCCTTCGACAAAGATGTGATCAACGAAGCCCAGCGTCAGGTGGTACGGGACAACAATCTCGACGAAGCCTACCTGCGCCCGATGGTCTTCCTCGGCTCCGAGGGCATGGGGCTGCGCGCCGACAATCTGCGCACTCACGTGATTGTGGCCGCCTGGGACTGGCCGAGCTATATGAGCCCGGAAGCCCGAGATAAAGGCATCAAGGTGCGTTGCAGCTCGTATACCCGCCACCACGTCAATATCTCCATGTGTAAGGCCAAGGCTAACGGCCACTACATCAACTCGATGCTGGCACTGCGTGAAGCGCTGGACAGCGGCTGCGAAGAAGCCCTGCTGTTGGACAACGAAGGCTACGTGGCTGAAGGCAGTGGCGAGAACATCTTTATCGTTCGCGATGGCAAGCTGTTCACCCCCGAGCTGACCAGTTGTCTCGATGGCATCACCCGCAACACCATTTTCGCCTTCTGTCAGGAGCTGGGGCTGGAGCTGCACGAGAAGCGTATTACCCGTGATGAAGTCTATGTCGCGGACGAGGCCTTCTTCACTGGCACCGCCGCAGAGGTTCTGCCGATCCGCGAATTGGATGGCCGCAAAATCGGCAGTGGCGTGCGTGGTCCCATCACCACCGAACTGCAAAGCCGCTACTTCGATCAGGTAAAAGGTCGCCGGGAGCAATTCCCAGAGTGGCTGACGCCCGTCGCCTAAGTGCTGAGCGGGACCTCTGTGTCCCGCTTTTCTCTCACCTCAAACTCCGCATTTCCGTCAATCGGGCTTCCCGCATTTTCGTCGCCCGATCTCCGCATTCCGGCCACCCCGGCCTTGAGCCGGGGTCCAGTCCCTCGGTGTTTGAATGTAGCACGGCTCGTGCTGCAGATTTGGGTGGTTATGGATGCCGGATCAGGTCCGGCATGACGGGGCAATGGAACAGTTCAAACCTTCTAGCTCGTCGCCCCGGCCTTGAGCCGGGGTCCAAATCCCCGATACTTCAAACAGGCGCGACGCGTTCTTCCCTGCACGGTGGCTCCGGCTTATTTGCTCGCTTCCTGTCTCGGTTCATAGCGGCACTCTCCGCGGATCATTAACTCGCCCAGCAGCGCATACTCGTCCAATGTCATGTAACCATTGGGGCAGTAGTCGTTCAGTCGCGGGTCGTCGTTCAGCAATCGATGCGCCTGTTTGAGCAGAGCCCGATCATCCTGCTGACGTGGCTGGGGAGCGTTGTTGCCATCAGGGGTGCGGTGAATAGCGCGGGCAGGGGGCAGCGCAACGCGCAATGTGTATTCAAACAGTCGCAGACCACCGCCCCGTTCCAGCGGCGTAAAGGCTCCCTGAGCGGGAGGTTTGCGGTCGGGCCCGCCACTGCAGGCCGCCAGCAGAGCGAGCCAAGCCACAACGACAAAGCGTAAAGAGTAGCGAGAAAAGTTGCGCATTACCGGAATATCCACCCAAGATGTCTGCATTTTGCAGTGTAACATGACAAAGTCTTAATCCCCCCAAGGGGGGCGGTTCGGTGGATTTATCCACAAGCGATGGTTAGAATCCCATCACTTAATGTGGCAATACATGTCCCGCAAATCGGCGGTGGCGCCATGGCCCGCGTCTTCACTGGCCGGGGTGCCGGGGGTGCTGCGGAATCGGCGCCGGGCAAGCCAGATACAATCCTAACAAACAGCGATAACGGCTATGTCATCAGATCCGACAGTACTGGCCCGGGATGCCGCGGCAACCGGTACCGCCCAAGTTATTCCTATCGATGAAGCACGGCCTCATCGCCGCTTGCACATCTGCCTTTTGGGGTACCGCAGTGCGCCCTTTGGTGGTGGTCAGGGCATTTATCTGAAGTATCTCAGCAAGGCGCTGGTGGAGGCGGGGCATCAGGTCGATGTCATTTCAGGCCAGCCCTATCCGCACCTCGACCCGCGGGTCAAGCTGATAAAAATGCCGGGTATGAATCTGTTCGAGACCGGACTGGGCTCAATTCGCCCCCATCACCTGCGGTCGATGACCAACGTGATTGAATGGACCAGCAAACTGACCGGGGGGTTTGCGGAGCCCTATTGTTTCGGCCGCCGTGTGGTGAAATACCTCAAGCGCCACGGTCGTCACTACGACATCATTCATGACAACCAAAGCCTGAGCTTTGGCATGTTGACGCTGCAGAAGCTCGGCTTTCCGCTGATTACCACGATCCATCATCCCATCACCAGTGATCTCGATATTGCCCTTAAAGCGGCCAAGAACTGGCGTGAGCGCGTACTGATTCGACGTTGGCACAGTTTTATAGCGATGCAGCGCCAAGTAGCCCCGCAGCTTCACCATGTGGTGACCGTGTCTGAACGCAGCCGGGAAGATATCGCCGCTGCGTTCGGGATGCAGCCTGCTGCGATTCAGTTGGTGCACTGCGGTATTGATACCGATGAGTTTCGTCCGCTGGGCAATGTGCCCAAGGTTGCCCGACGCCTGATGGCCACAGTGTCTGCTGATCAACCCCTGAAGGGTATGCGCTATTTGCTGGAAGCGATGGCAGAAATCTTGCCGCGCTACCCGGATCTGCAATTGCTGATGGTGGGCAATATCCGCGAGGGCAGTGAGGTCGATCAGCTTATTTCGCGGCTCAAGCTGCGCGAACACATTGTGACCGTGTCAGGTATCAGTACCGAGCAGCTGGTACATTTTTACAACGAAGCGGAAGTGGCGGTGGTGCCCTCGGTGTATGAAGGCTTCGGCCTGCCAGCAGGCGAGGCCATGGCCTGTGGCACCGCGCTGGTGTCGACCGATGGTGGCGCATTGCCCGAGGTTACCGGCGACGCAGCGCTTCAGGTGCCGGTGCGCGACAGTGCATCCATGGCAAAAGCGATTGATACCTTGCTGGCCGATGCCGATTTGCGCCGTCGCTACGAGCTGGCGGGACGCCAGCGTATGGAAGATATTTTCTGCTGGCAGCGCGCTGCCGGTCAGATGCTGGATTATTACGAGCAGGTATTACGCAGTGAAAACGGTTGATTTCAAACATTTCCAACTCAAGCCGGGCGATCGCCTGCTCGATCTCGGCTGTGGCGAAGGTCGCCACGTTATCGCTGCCTACGTGGAGGGAGAAATTACCTCTGTCGGTGTCGACCTCTGCCTGAAGGATTTGCAGACCGCGAAGGAGCGCGCCGCCGATTTCGTGGACGCGGATGACGGCCACCGAGCCTTCGGTCTGGCCAATGCCAACGCCCTGCAACTGCCCTTTGCGGATAACAGTTTCGACAAGATCATTTGTTCTGAAGTGCTGGAGCATATTCCCGATTATCAAGCGGTACTGGTGGAAATCGAGCGGATTCTCAAGCCTGGTGGCCTGTTCTGCGCCAGTGTCCCCCGTGCCTGGCCGGAGAAAATCTGCTGGGCACTCAGCGATGCCTACCACGAGGTCGAAGGCGGTCACCTGCGTATCTTCAAGGCCTCTGAACTGAGAAAACAGATTCAGGGGCTTGGTTTTCGCTTTTATCGTCGTCATTGGGCACATGCTTTGCATTCCCCCTACTGGTGGTTGAAATGCGCCTTCTGGGGGCAGGACAACAATCCGCTGGTGAAGAGTTATCACAAGCTGCTGGTCTGGGATCTGCTCGACCGGCCGCTGCTGACCCGCACCATCGAGCGGGGGCTCAACCCGGTAATGGGTAAATCCGTAGTGATGTACTTTCAGAAAGGGCAGGCGGCATGAGTGGACTGTTTCTCAGCAAGGGACTGTATCCCGAAGACTTTTTTCGGCCTACCGTCGAATTTCTGCTGAGAGAACAGCAGGCTGACGGCAGTATTCCCTGGTTTGATGGTGGTCATGCCGATCCCTGGGATCATGTTGAGTCCGCCATGGGGCTCAGTATTGGCGGCGAGTATCCCGCCGCAGAGCGCGCCTACTGCTGGTTGCGCGACAGCCAGTTGCCCGACGGGAGCTGGTGGGCAGCGTATCGCGCGGGCGAAGTCGATAACCGCGAGCGTCGCGAGACTAACTTCGTGGCCTATATCGCCACCGGTGTTTGGCACCACTACCTGATCAGTGGCAATCGCGCTTTCCTGAAAAGCATGTGGCCCTGTGTACAGCGCGCCATGGAGTTTGTCGTAGGCCAACAGAGCGCTCACGGCGAGATTAACTGGGCAGTGGATGCCGATGGCAAACCGATGGTGGATGCCTTGGTCACCGGCTGTGCTTCTATCTATAAAAGCCTCGAATGTGCCTGGAATATTTCGGTCACACTGGGCGAGCCGCGAAAAGACTGGTGCAAGGCGCGTCACAAGCTGGGTGAGGCGATGCGCCACAAGCCCGAGCGCTTCGATCGTACTTGGGAGAGCAAGGCCCGCTACTCCATGGATTGGTTTTATCCCGTGCTTACCGGGGTTATTCCCACCGCCAAAGCCAGTGCTCATCTACAAAAACGCTGGGGCGAGTTTGTGGAAGCCGGCATGGGTTGTCGCTGCGTGTCTGACGAGCCCTGGGTGACGGTGGCGGAATCCTGCGAGTTGACCATGGCACTGCTGGCCGCTGGCGATCACGCCCGCGCCGTAACGGTGTATAGCTGGTTACATCAGTGGCGGGAAAGCAACGGCGAGTATTGGACCGGCTATCAGTTTGTTGAAGACCTGCTGTGGCCTGACGAGCGTCCCACTTGGACGGCCGCGGCGATTTTGCTTGCTGCCGATGCCTTGACTGAATACACCCCGGCTCATCATCTGTTTAAGGAAGTGCGACTGCTGCCCGACCCCTGGGAAGCGGAAAGCCGTGAGACGGAAGCCAGCGAGCGCTACCGCGGCTGAGGGGTTCCGAAAGCGGGTCTGGACTCGGGGCTGATGGGAGGCAGGGCATCCCCTGTCGGTTGTTCGCTGCCAGTGAATTCGATACCATCAGCCGCCCAGTGAAGGAACGGTGACCCATGAAGCGCATTGTCTACCCCGGTACATTTGACCCTATTACCCGCGGCCATATTGATCTGGTAGAGCGTGCCAGCAAGCTCTTCGATACGGTGGTACTGGCGGTAGCCCACAGCGAGAAAAAGCAGCCACTGTTCGACCTAAAGCAGCGTATGGATCTGTGTGCAGAAGCTCTGGCTCACCTCCCCAATATCGAAGTGTGCAGCTTTACCGGCCTGACTGTGGAGCTGGCTCAGGAGCAAAACTGCCACAGCATTCTGCGCGGCGTGCGCACCGTTGCCGACTACGAATATGAGCTGCAGCTTGCCAATATGAACCGCGCGCTGGCGCCGGGACTGGAAACCATCTTCCTTACCCCGGGTGAATCGCTTTCCTATGTGTCGTCGTCGTTGCTGCGTGAAATCGCCGCGATGGGCGGTGACGTGTCGCGCTTTGTGCCCGATAACGTCATGCTTGCGCTTAATACGCGCTTTGGTGGCAAGTAAACTCAATGGCCCTGTTAATCACCGACGAGTGCATTAACTGCGATGTTTGTGAGCCTGAGTGCCCAAACGACGCCATCTACATGGGCGAAGTCATTTATGAGATCGACCCCGACCGCTGCACCGAGTGTGTGGGGCATTTCGACGAACCCCAATGTCAGCAAGTCTGCCCGGTAGACTGCATTCCCCTCGATCCCAAGCACATGGAAACCGAAGAGCAACTGCTGGAGAAGTACCAGCAGTTAATTGCTAAAGGCTGAAGCCCTCTATCCGAATTCCTAACCGTCATGCCGGACTTGATCCGGTATCCAAGACCTCAGCGATCTGACGCGGTAAGGCGCCAATTTTAAGACCAGTGGTACTGGCCCCCGGCTCGGAGGCCGGGGTGACGAGCTGGGAGGCTTGGGCTATTCCAATGCTATGCCGAATTGTCGTCAGACGCTAGGTCGATGCGAGCGGTTGTAGGTTTAGGCCGCAAGCGCCAGTTACTATGACTCGCGGCTTGCCCAATCTGCAGCTACTCTAAAGTGACATATGTCCAAGGAGGGAATATATGAAGCAGCCCTGTGTTTATATCCTGGCAAGCGCTTACAGAGGAACGCTTTATATCGGTGTGAGCAGCAACTTGCTACGCCGAATATGGCAGCATAAGAACTTAAGCATTGAGGGCTTTGTTGAGAGGTATCGGGTTAAGCGGCTCGTCTATTACGAGCAATATGCCGATATGTATTCTGCGATTAGCCGAGAAAAACAGCTAAAACGCTGGCGGCGAGCGTGGAAAATTCAACTTGTAGAAGAGAACAACCCGGAATGGAAAGACCTCTGGGAAGACATTGCCAGTTAACGAAAGACTGAGACAAACCTATCTGCACCGTCATACAACACATGAAAACGACCCGCTAAATACCAAGTCAACGTTCCGTGACTCTGGTCAAAATACCAAGCCGGAGCGGCGGATTACGAGCTTTGAACTACTCTACTGTTCCGTCATGCCAGACTTGATCCGATATCCAAAACCAGCGTGGCCTGGCTCTCCTCATTACCAAGTCTGTGCTTTGTGGTTCTGGACCCCGGCTCGGGGGCCGGGGTGACGGCTGGTAGGGGCAGGCTTGAGCGGCCCTCGCTATCCCGTCATGCCGGACTTGATCCGGCATCCAAAACCACCGAGGCCTAGATCTTCATCGCGCCATGAGGGGCAGCGCCGGGTGTTTGAGACAGTGCATCGTGTTAGATAGTAAGCGTCTTTCTCTTTCATTCGCTTTGCCTGCTGTTAATGGTCGTGGCAGTCTGTGCTCCTGATTCTTCCAGCGGAGCCGACTCATGCGCCAACGCCTGTTTTTCGCACTGTTATTGATTAGCTCGTCTTTTGCTTGGGCCAGCGACCCCGTTATCGTGCCTGAAGCGGCCAGCGGTTTTTCTGAAATAAAGTCGGCGACGTTTCCCAATGCTATGGCCGTGACGGCAAACCCCTATGCCAGCGACGCGGCGGTAAACATTATGAAGCAGGGGGGCTCGGCCGTGGACGCCGCCATCGCAGCACAGTTGGTGCTGGGTTTAGTTGAGCCGCAGTCCTCCGGGATTGGTGGCGGTGCCTTTATGTTGCATTGGGACAAGGCTCGTGGCGAGCTACAGTCGTGGGATGGACGGGAAACGGCGCCTGCTGCTGCCACGGAAGCGTATTTTCTGACTCCTGATGGCAAGCCGATGAACTTCTTCGATGCCGTTATCGGGGGGCAGTCTGTTGGTGTACCCGGTGTTGTTGCAATGCTGGAGGCTGCACACAAGGCGCATGGGGCGCTGCCCTGGAACAAGCTTTTTGATCCGGCTATCCGGCTTGCAGAGCAAGGCTTTATTGTCTCGGAGCGGTTGCACATCCTGCTGGAGCGTATGCCCAAGGTGGCCGTCAATCCACAGATCAGCGATTACTTCTTTGTAAAGACAGAGGACGGTTGGGCGCCGAAACCTCAGGGCAGTCTTCTGAAAAATCGGGCATATGCGAAGACGCTGCGTCGCCTGGCGGAGTTTGGGGCGAGGGATTTCTATCGCGGTGAATTGGCGAAGGATATCGTCAATGCAGTTCAGCAAGACCCAAACCGCAAAGGCATGATGACAATGGAGGATATGGCTGCCTACAGCCCTGTTAAACGGGCTGCGGTGTGCGCAGGTTTCCGGGAGTACGACGTTTGTGGCGCGCCGCCACCGTCGTCGGGTGGCACGACGGTGTTGGCGATACTCGGTATGTTGGAGGCCTACGAAGAACAGAATGGAATACGGGCGGACTGGCAACACGGGTTTATTGAGGCGTCCAAGCTGGCGTTCGCCGACCGAAATGCTTACGTGGGTGACCCGGCGTTTGTAAGTGTGCCGGTGGCGGGGATGGTTGACCGGCGCTATCTCAACAAGCGCGCGGCACAAATCACTAATTCGACCGTTATCTCCAATGCTAAACCCGGGCTACCTCCCGAGGCCGAGCCGCGAATCTCGGCGGCGTCACCGGAGCTGCCGTCTACCAGCCACTTCAGTGTTGTCGATCCTCAAGGCAATGTGGTCAGCATGACAACGAGCATCGAAACTGCGTTTGGCTCGCGAGTTATGGTGGGTGGATTTCTGTTGAACAACCAGCTTACGGATTTCTCCTTTGCGCCACGCAATAGCAGCGGCAAGCTTATCGCTAATCGCGTGGAAGCGGGCAAGCGGCCGCGTTCGTCTATGGCGCCCACGCTGGTGATGGAAAAAGGGCAGGCCAAGCTCGCCATCGGTAGCCCTGGCGGGGCCAGGATTATTGATTACGTCGCCGCCAGTCTCTACCGCATTCTCGCGTTGAATGAGCCGGTGGCGCAGGCCATCGCAGAGGGGCACATCATTGCCATGGGACATGGGGTGGAAATGGAGCAGGGGCGGGCCGATACCGCCACAGTGATGAGAATGGAAGGCAGAGGCCACAACATTGTGCTGCGAGATCAGACCAGCGGCCTCCACGTTATCCAAATTACTGATCAGGGTTTGACTGGTGGCGCTGACCCCCGGCGCGAGGGTGTTGTGCGCGGCTTTTAGCAGGGTGGGGTCGTTGGTCCTGAGCCTGTGATCGTTTAGCGGGTGGCTCTGGTACCGTTAACCCTGAAAGTGGCGCGGTGAGACGTCAGTTTTCCGTGGTCTTGGATGCCGGATCGAGTCCGGCATGACGACGGAGCAATAGTCGATACGCTACTACTCCGTCACCCCGGCCTTGAGCCGGGGTCCAGTACCGCAGGCCCTGAAGTTGGCGCCGCGCTATGTCAGATTCCTGAACTCGGCCTGAACAGCAGGAGAGCCCTTATATCAACGCTGGCAGCGGCCGCAAAACACCGTGCTTCTCTGCGCCTGCCTAATTTCGCGTAACGTCGACTGACATTTCAAACACGGCTCGCCGGCACGACCATATACCTGCAACTCCTGTTTGAAGTAGCCCGGTTTGCCATCTCCGCCTACAAAATCTTTCAGGGTGGTTCCGCCTTCGGCAATGGCCTTCTGGAGCACCTGTTTTACACAGGTTACCAGTCTCTCGTAGCGCACTGGACTAATTTTTCCCGCCATACGGTCCGGTCGAATTCCCGCCATAAACAGTGCTTCATTCGCATAGATATTGCCGACACCAACGACGATCCTGCCGTCCATCAACAGGCTCTTGATCGGCATACTGCGCCCTTTTGCTCGGGCGACCAAATACTCCGCGTTGAAATCGGATGAGAGTGGCTCGGGACCAAGGTGGCTGAGTAGCGAATGAGATGTGGTGTCGCCTTCCAGAAAAAGAACTGCACCAAAACGGCGCGGATCGGTATAGCGAAGCACCTGGCCACTATCCAGGAGAAAGTCGACATGATCGTGTTTACCCACAGGAGTATTACTTGGAACAAAATACAATCGGCCGGACATGCCCAAATGCACGAGCAAATGCCCTTCATCCAGCTCTGCTAGCACATACTTTGCCCGGCGAGTAATGGATTTGACCCGCTGCCCCTTGAGCAGCGTGGGAAGGTCCGCAGGGACAGGCCAGCGCAGACTTGGCTGGCGAACCGTAACCTGCGTAAAGCGCTTGCCTTCCAGGTGTGGGCGAATGCCACGGCAAACCGTTTCGACCTCGGGTAACTCTGGCACGTGAACCTCAGGTTTAAAATGAGGAATTCTACACTGCTCAGCTCACTAGCGAGTAGGGGGATTGTGGTTGTGGAGTGGCGCCCCGGCTCGAAGGCCGGGGCGGGAAGGCAGAGGCTTACTTGCTACCGTCCGATTTATACTCGTAGTGGTAGTAGCCATAGCCGTAGCCATAGCCGTAACCGGATGCCCGGCGCTCGATCGCGTTCAGCACGACACCTTTCACTGCAATACCGTTTTGTTCAAAGCGCTGTTTGGTCACTTCCAGTTCTTTAACTGGGTTCAGACCGAAGCGAGCCACCAACATTGTCACGCCACACTGACGGCCCACAATCGCGGCATCGGTCACCGCCATAATGGGTGGTGTGTCGACGATAACCAGGTCGAATTGGTCTTTAACTTCTTCCAGCAATTCCGTCAGCCCTTTGCTCATCAGCAATTCCGATGGGTTCGGTGGAATGGTTCCTCGAGACATAAACGAAAGCTCACCAACCCGTGTTGGGCGGATGGCGTCCGCAACACTCACGCGCTTGGCAAGCACATCGCTGACGCCCCCTTCGGGCTCTTCACCGAACATTTTATGCAGGTAGCCTTTGCGAAGGTCCATGTCTATCAGGAGCACTTTCTGTCCGGCTTGGGCCACTACCGCAGCAAGGTTCCCCGAGATAAACGACTTACCCACGTTGGGGCTGGGACCGGAAATCATCATGATATTGTTGTCAGCTTCCAGCATGGCAAAGTGCAAGCTGGTGCGCAGATTGCGCAGGCTTTCGATCGCAATATCGGTGGGGTTTTTCTGAGCCAACAAATCGTGGGGGTGCTGGTTTTTTTGCTTTTTACGCAACGCGGAGCGCCTGCGGCCAAGCCCATCCAGTTTACGCTGTTCATCCGACAGCGGCACGCTGGTATACACAGGCAGGCCAATCGCTTCGATATCATCTGGGTTGGTAACGCCCCGATTCAGTGCCGCTCGCACCAACACCAAAGCGACTGAAAGGAAGCCGCCCAACAGTGTAGCAACAACCACAATCAGAGCTTTTTTGGGTTTAACGGGCTCTTCAACATCGACCGCTGCATCATCAACGATACGAACGTTCCCGACAGTTCCTGCGCGAATAATGTCCAATTCTTGGATGCTGTTCAGCAGTTGTGTATAGATTTCGGTCCCAACTTCTAGGTCGCGTTTCAGCCCTAGCAGTTCCTGCTGTGTACCAGGCAAGCCCTTTATACGCTTGTCCATCTGGTTTTTGCGTGATTGCAGCTCCGCCATTTGGTCGCGCCAAGCTTGGTAGTTCGGGTGGTCGCGGGTATACAGCCTGTCCAGCTCTGCTTGCTTTAGTTGAAGCTCAGAGATGCTGGTCTCAATTTCTACTACTTGCTCAAGCAACGCCTCAGCTTCTGCACTAATATTTACCGACCCTGCTTTGACCTGATAGCTATTAAACTCGGCCTCTGCTTTCTCCAGGTCTTTTTTGATAATGGGCAATTGCTTACGGAGAAACTCTAAACTCTTTGATGCCTCGGCAGATTGGCGCTCTACGTTTTGGCGAACATAGAACTGCGAAATAGTGTTAAGTATATCCTCGGCAAACTCCGGCGATTTATGTTCAAAAGCCAGGGCAATGATGCCGGAGTCTTTACCGCGTTCCGAGGCGCCTAGCTCCTCTTGCAGCTCAATAATAGTGCTAAGACGGCGGTGCTTAATTACGCTGAAGCGAGTTCCTGGCCTGGCGTTCAATGATTGCACGTAAATGCTGAAACCGGATTCAACACGCTTTTCACCGGTTTTACCTTCCAGGATCGGGGTTCCCTTTGGCCCCAATAATTGGTAGCTGTCACTTTCTTCAGCGATCAACTCCAGCTCTTCGCCATAGAAGGCGTCAGGTACATCCAACTCAGTAATTGCTAGCTTCTCGCCTCCCCAGGCATATTGATTCAGCCCTAAAATAGGGGTGGCTAGTTCACCGTCCGCATCTTTAAACTTCCTCGCAATGGCGCCGCCCAATATTGGTGCGTATACAGGTTTGGCTTCGATCGCTAGGTGCAGTTTGTCTACGGTAGAGCCGACAACACTTCGGCTCTTAATAAGCTCGATTTCTGTAACGGCTTCAGATTCACTGCCGAGCATTTCAGTAATGTCGCTCATGCCGGGCAGGCCGGGCTGCTTTTCTTCTACCTGTATAATTGCTGTGGCTTGGTATATCGGCGTAGCGAGAAGTGCGTAGGCTACACCCAAAATCGTAAATACAGATGTAATGGCGACAATCAGGTTTTTATTGTCCCAAAGGGTTCCGATCAAAGCCAGCAGGTCTATTTCATCCTCAGTACTCGAAGGCTTGGGCTGCGCAGCGGGTGATTGTGTACTCATGTAATAACTTCCAGCGAGCTCAGCATCATGCTGAGAGTGTTTAAACGTTGCTTTTTAATAGTAAATTTATCGAGTGTTAGTCGTTGTTATCGCCCAAGTCGTCGATAACACCTACAGCAGAGACGCTCGGCAGCAGCTGGCTCAGGAAGCGGTTCCAGCGTGTGATCGGGGCTGGCGAAACATACACAATATCTCTGGGCTCCAGAGTAAATTTGTCGGCCAGCATGAAACCCACTGCGGAGGCGGCATTCAAGTGATAAATGGTAGCGGTATAGACGGGTTGATTGGCATTGTCGCGGCTTACGCCGGTGTTGCGCAGTACATAAATGCCCCGGCCATCGGCACGGTTTTCATTAATACCGTTTGCGCTGGCCAGAGCCTCTGCCAATGTGGTGCCTGTGCGCGACATGGCGATTCCCTGAGGGCGATTGACTTCGCCAAGTACGAAGATTTTATCGGCATCATTGCGTGGGACGTGCACCAGATCACCGTGCTGTAGTAGCAGATTTTCACTCCATGCCCCCTGCTCATAAAGCGAGCGCAAAGAAATTTCCTGTGTCTGGCCATTTCGCGTCAGGCGGATGTGCTGCCATGCCGCGTTATTCGCTAACCCGCCAAGGCCTTCGATGGCATCGACCAGCGTGAGGGGGGTTGAGGTAATAGGCAGTGTTCCTGGCTGGCGCACCGCGCCGCTGATGTAAACTCGCTGGCTTTTGAAGTCGGCAACGCGCACATCGACCTGCGGGCGCTTGATAACCGATGCCAGTTTCTCTTCCAGCATGGCCTTGATCTCGGCAGTGGTCTTCCCTGCCACATGGATTTCGCCGGCATAGGGGTAGAACACCGTGCCGTCAGCTTTGACTTCGTTACCGCCTTCGGCAGCCGTGCGAAAAGAGCCAGCGGGAATGGTCAGTTCAGGGTGCTCCCAAACCGTAATTGTCAGCACATCGCTGGGGCCGATCCGGTACTGATAATCGGCAATGGCGGCTTCCAGTTCTGCATTACTGAGTACTTGTGCGGGTGTCGTCTGACTAAGATGTGCAAGCACTGTGGCATTGATCGGAATATACTGAATGGCAGTCTCTGCCGGTGTGTACTCTTCGGGGGTGTCATCAAACCACACGGAGTTCATGCGGTTCATATTACTGCCTGGCACGACAGTACAGCCTGCTGTGGCGGCCACCAGTACACAGGCTGCCAGCTTCCTTACATCCATAGTTCACCCATATTAGTTAAGTTGTTGCAACGACGAGCTGTCCGCTAATCCCTGTACGCTTACCAGCGGTAACTGGCTTCGATGAAGGCAGTTTCTATGCCATGGTCGTAATTATAAAGTTGAAGTCCGTCATCAATATTTAAGTAGCCCACTTTGGCGCGAAGCGTGCCAAAGCGTTGCTCGTAACTCAATTCGAGGCTGTTTCCTTCTCCAGCACTCCGCCCGGCGGGAGCGCGGCCACCGCCATCAATGTTCAGTGCCACATCCGAATACCGCAGTGAAATCATGCCCTGATTCGGCATTATCCAATCAACGCCCAAGGTATCCAGCTCGCTGTCGTTGTCGATGCTGGCACCCAACGCGCGCCCTTTGTAGCGATAGCCGCTTTTATAAATAGCATGCTCGTATACGTAATTAGGACGCTCATCTCCAATCAAGGCGCCTGCGGTTGTTTGAGTACGCTCCAGAAACCAGTGGATGCGGTGCTTTTGGACAGCAAGCAGACCATTCAGGCCGACGACATGGGTCAGGCGAGACGGCTGTGCGCCACTCTCGTCTTCACCAATGTGCTGAATGTACACGCCCTGATTACCCCAGGGGGTGGCCCATAGCATTTTGACATCGAAGCCTGCCAACTGGTTACCTGGCTCGTTTTCCTGAGTGAGGCCACCGTCGCCCCGGTTATCATTACCGAGCATTAAGTCCTTAAAATTCGAAAAAGATTCCGGGCGACCCTCTCCGCCCCACTGAGCGGTACGGCTTGCAGCAATTTCCAGCCACTGTATCGGTTTCACAGCAACACGCATTCCCAGTAGCTTGGTTTCCGGCACGGCGCGGTCGCCTTCCATTTGTCCGGCGAAGGCTTGTAGCTGCCATGGGCCTAGCCAGTTCAGCCAGGCACTCTCAAATTCATGGGCACGGTTGCGTTGCAAAGCGATGCCGGGAACAGGGCGAGCATTATTAGACAGCAACAGGCTGCTTTGCCAACCTGCGCCCCACCAGCGATCGATTGCTCCAACACTCACGCCCCAATTACCAAACGCTTTTGCCAGATAGCTGCCATCCAGTCGGCGATGCTCTCTTGGGGCGTCGGGAGAGTCATAGCTGATGCGGAGCTGCCCGGCCCAGCCTGAGCTGACAAACTCGCTGGACACCGCCGCGTATTCCGGCGCGTTGTTGTGATTGCCAAATCCGGTAAGAAAGCGGCGTTCCTGCTTGCTGCTTGCCATTTCTACTTTCGCCGAGAGCGGTTGGCGCTCTTCCTCGAAACGGGCCAGAAGCGCGTCGACAGCCTGGCGTTCCGAGTCGCTCAACTGTTGTGCCTGAGCGCGGCGCAAATTGGGAAGGATCGCGCCCCACATTAATGGCCACTGGGTTGTTGGGGTCGTGAGCACGCCGCTGGCCGAAAGCAGTTCTATGTGGTGGCGAAGTACCAACTCATCCGGGCCGATCCAGGGCTTGGCAAATGCCTGCTGGTGCAGCAGTGCCGCTGCCAGTAGTGATGTGCCGAAGCGAAACCAGCGGATAAGCCGCCCTTGGCCGTGTCTCATTGCTCAGGTGTCCATTTTTTGTGATGCGCGGCGCGCTGTCGGGTTGATAGTGGTGCGGCTGTAGATGATACGCGCCCACAAATTAGCAGGACAAGGATCATGCCAAGTAACTGTGACAATGTCACGACATTGCATGCGTTGCCCGTCACACCCCGGCCTTTCCTTTCCCGCTGTCATCCCGGCTCCGCGACACCTCCCCCGATCGGCATCCCGGCCTCCGAGTCCCTTCATCCAAACTGGGCGCCGAGCTTTATCCGCCTTCCGTAGTGCTGGATGCCGGATCAAGTCCGGCATGACGACAAGGGCTACAGTTCGTCATCCCGGCCCCCGAGCCGGGATCCAATACCCCTGAACTAAAAATCTCGCAGCCGACCCTACCGATAGCGCCCCCAAAAGCAGCAAGCCTCCAAGCGCATGCCACAAAAAAGCCACAAGGGGGAGTAATGGTTTTAGCTGCGCCCTGTTCTTTACTAAGTTAGGCGGCCTAAAACTTCACCTATACTTTAACGCCGTCGTAGTAATCGCCATGTAAGCTCCGCGCTTGTAAGCAGGGGCGCATCAATCTTTTGATGGCGATATGAGTCGAAACGGGCTTTGTGTGCACTTAGCTGGCGCAAAATGTGCATTGCCTCACAGGTCGCGCACGTTGTTGGCGCAAAAACTGCACTTGATGGGTGGCGCTGTGTCGCACTTGCGCGGTCCAACTTGTCACAATGTCACTCGATAGCAATGCTGGCTTGGTTTCCGCACCGTTGTGGAGCAAAATAGCGGCCCTCAAGTTAGCCTGCCCCGTGATTGGATCACAGCAGGTTACCGTATATAGGGGGTGTGGACCTACCCCTCATGGGGGGATACTGCGGGTCTTTGGTGCTGGTGACGACCAGCTGCCTTACAACGAAGCAAAGACTTGTCTAACCGCATTAGCGAGGGAATAGCTGTGAACACCAAATCTGCTCACTCACCGGCAGTGTCGCAGGGGGGCTGCGTAGCCGTTATTTTGGATGCGCAACCCGGTTTTGGCTGCACTCCATCCAATAACTTTCACCAAGCTAGCAGTGCACCGCTTAAAGCCGTGTGCTTGTAGTGGAGGAAAGAGAAATGGATAAAAACAAACCGTTCGTCTCCGAATCCAAAATTCGCCTTGCGCTCTTGCATCGCGCTAGCGATATCGCCGTTATCCCAGCTTCGGCAATGCTCGCCCATGGCCTGGTATACGGCAGCATTAAAATGGATAACTTCCTGGCCTTGAGCGTTGCCATGAGTATGGTCATCGCGCTGTGGCTTTATCCCGCCATTGGCTTATACCGCGCCTGGCGAGGTGAAAGCTCAGCTAAAGAACTGCTGAATGCTTCCCAGGCGTGGACCTTCAACTTCTTGATTTTGGCGTTCCTCCTATACTTCACTGAAAACGCAGATGCCACCCGTATTGAATACTTCTCAGTATGGTTCTTCGCAGGGCTCGGCGGGATACTATTAGTGCGTAGCTGCGTGCGTGCGGTTTTGCGCCGTGCACGGCGGCGTGGTCGTAATCAAACCCACGTAGTGATTGTGGGTGATAATGGCCTGGCCACCAGTACGATTAATACTATAAGAAGCGCCGAGTGGGCCGGTTTCAATGTGCGAGGTTACTTCGGTGCGGATGAAATACCCGGTGAAACTCTGTTGGGCGATTTCCACGAAATTAATAGCTATCTGGAGAAGAGTGCCGATAAAGTCGACCAGATATGGATAGCGATGCCGCTATCTAAAGAGAAAGAAATCAATCAAATCCTCGAAGAGCTACGCTTCGCTACGCAAGATGTGCGCCTAATTCCTGGCATGGAAGGCTTCCGGCTAATTAATAACTCCGTAACGCAAGTGGCCGATATGCCGGTGATCAATCTCCAAGTGTCACCTATGACAGGAATGAACCGTCTAGTCAAAGCCGTCGAAGACAGAACCCTTGCCGCCTTAATTCTGCTTGCCATAAGCCCAGTCATGATCGCCTTGGCCATAGGCGTGAAGCTGTCGTCACCGGGGCCAGTATTCTACCGCCAAGAGCGCGTTAGTCGTGCGGGAAAACCCTTCATGATGTACAAGTTCCGCTCTATGCCCGTTGATACAGAAAAAAACGGAGTTCAATGGGGGAATGCCGGCAGCAAAGCAACGAATAAATTCGGACAGTTTATTCGCAAAACGAGTTTGGATGAGCTGCCTCAATTCTTGAACGTTTTATTTGGTGATATGTCGATTGTTGGTCCGCGGCCCGAGCGTACGCAGTTTGTTAACGAGTTTAAGCACGATATAGACGGTTATATGAAAAAACACATGGTTAAAGCTGGAATTACGGGCTGGGCACAAGTGAATGGTTGGCGCGGTGATACAGACCTAAGTAAACGAATTGAATGTGATCTTTATTACATAAACAACTGGTCAGTTGGCATGGATATTAAAATAATATTTTTGACTTTCTATAAGGGCTTTATCTCCGAAAATGCGAAATAGGCCCCGAGTTTTCAATGTTGTAAGAACCTATTTTGGAAAGGCCTTACTTCGCCCGGCTGCGTGTACGCCAGCATGACTGCACTTGTTAGAAAAAACGCAATATATATGCTGGCTGGCCAGGTTGTTCATGTTGGATTGCCCTTGCTAGCCATTCCGTTTCTTGCTCGAACTATTGGTGTTGATGGTTTGGGTGTCTTGGCATTCGTAATGTCAATTGGCCAGCTAGGTGTGATATTTGTTGAATATGGCTTTAACTTAAGTGGCCCGCGGGATGTCGCAACCATTGGTTCTAGTCGGCATAAAGTAAGCGAGATATTTTGGTCAATATTGTTTTGTAAATTAACGCTATTCACAATTCTTGTTTTATTAATCTGTTTCCTTGGTCTCGTCTTTAGCAGTGTGAGGCTCAATTTTCAAAATATATCGGTTGTTTCTCTTCTGGTGCTGGCAAATATCATTTATCCGCAGTGGCTTTTTCAGGGGCTGCAGCGAATGGGGTATGTAAGCATTTTGCAGATAGTGGGTAAGTTGGCAGCCTTTTTGGGGTTGCTGTTATTTGTCAGGAATGAGGGCGATGTATTAGTCGCAATACTTTTTCAATCGCTAAGTCCATTGATCGGCGCGGTTCTGTGCTTGCCCTTGGTATTTGCCGAAGTAGACGTTGCTGGCTTAAAGGGAGTATCGATGCATAAAATCAGGAGGCAGTTCTCTAATGGTCGAGATATATTCGTCTCAACTGCTGCTATCAGTGCCTATACGACGGCAAATACATTTATATTGGGTATCGTAGCCTCTCCGGCAGTCGTTGCGAATTATCATATTGCTGAAAAAATTGTTCGAGGATTGCAGGCTATATACGGGCCGATTAGTAACGCAGTGTATCCGCATGTCGCTGGTCTTGTTAAAGTGGATCCAGCTGGTGCAGTGACATACTTAAAGCGCATAGCTTTTTTGCTTCTAAGTGTATCAATGTTTTTTGCAGGGGCAGTATATTTTGCTGCGGACTGGATAATGTTGAATGTTTTTGGCAGAGGTTATGATGACGCAGGTGAGATACTTAAATTATTTATCTTCGTCTTTCCAGTTAGTGTAGCAGCCAATATATTGTGCATCCAAACGCTAACCGCTTTTGGCTATGAGCGCTGGGTCAGTCGAATACTGTTTGCTGTAGCTGTATTTGGAATACCTCTTTTTGTATTTTTAGTTTACTTATTCCAAGGTGTGGGCGGGGCGGTAGCTAATTTAATAGTAGAAATTATAGTGTTGTTGCTTTCTGCGTATATTGTAAAGAGGAGGATAGGTTGAAAAAGCTGATTTCTTTGATAAAAACAGAAGGTCTGCTGCCATCCTTTTTTATTGTCACTAACAAGCTTTGTGTAAAGGTGAGGTCATTAATTTATTCATTGGTTTACGGCGCGCCAGGGATGAGTGTTAGTGGCAGGCTAAAAATTCGTGGTGTTAAGCGCATAGATTTTGGAAAGGGTTTATTTGTCAACGGGGATGTGTGGTTGGAGGCGGTCGTTAGTTATGCTGGTAAAGATTATGACCCGATTTTAAAGATTGGTGATGGGGTTTCCATGTCTTCAGGTGTTCATCTGAGTGCTATTAATTCAATTACCGTAGGGGATGGGTGCTTGTTTGGTAGCAATATATATATTGGGGATCACAATCATGGTTTTTACGGCGGTGGGGAGGGGAGTGCGCCCAGTGTTCCACCTGCGCAAAGAGAGTTGAGTTCAAGTGGGTCGATTGCATTGGGTGAAAATTGCTGGTTAGGTGATAATGTTGTTGTTTGTGGTGGGGTGCGTATTGGAGATGGCGTGATAATAGGCGCCAACTCAGTCGTTACGTCTGGGATACCTGATTTTTCGATAGCGTGCGGGAGCCCGGCAAGGGTTATAAAAAAATTTAATTTTGACAGTAAGCGGTGGGAAAGTTGTGAAAGCTAGGCCTTTTTTTTCTATATGTGTTCCTTCTTACAATAGGGCAATCCATTTAAGTAGTTTATTGGATTCGATATTCAGGCAAAATTTTGACTCTTACGAAGTTGTTATTTGTGAAGATGATTCGCCGGAAAGAAAAAGTATTAAAGACATTGTTTGCGACTACCAGTCTAAATACGAAGATAAAATTCGATATATAGAGAATGAAGAAAACCTTGGTTATGACGCGAATATAAGAAAGCTTGTCTCCGTTTCTAAGGGTAGATATTGTTTTTTTATGGGGAACGACGATATTATGTGTGACCGCGCGCTAGAGGTTGTGCATGAATTAGTCCGGGATAATGAATCCATTGGGCTGGTTCTGAAAAGCTATGCATGGTTTGACGAATTTCCGGAAAAGATCAATCAAGAGGTTAGGTATTTTAAGGAATCGAGAGTTCTAAAAAGAGGTCTTGAAGCGGTTAGTGTATGTTTTCGGCGTTCAGGCGTTATATCGGGTTATATTGTTAAAAGGGATGCTGCGGAAAGAATAAAAACTGATGAATATGATGGTAGCTTATACTATCAAATGCACATGACCGCTGGAGTTTTGGCGGAAGAGGATGCTGTAACTTGTTCGGATATTTTAGTTTTGTGCAGGAATAATGTCCCGCCTGATTTCGGTAATTCCAAAAAGGAGAAAGGGATTTATACTCCTGGGGCTTACACGCCGGAGGCGAGGTTAAGAATGATTTCAGGGGCATTGGATATTGCAGCTGCTGCGGAGAAGAAAGTAGGAGAGGGGCTTTTGGAGTTGATTCGCAAGGATTATGCAAACTACTTCTACCCGTATATTAAGGACCAGTTTAACCTGCCCTTAAAGGACTATATTGCTTTGTACAAGGCCTTTGGGAGACAAGGGTTTAAAAAGTACCCGATGTTTCATGTCTATTTTGTAGTTGGATATCTGCTTGGTGAGGAAAAGTTTAACTGGTTGACCGGTATTGTTAGGAGGGTATTGGGGAGGAGTCCGCGTATAGGAATATAATTGTGGGTAAATATATATCGCCTTTTCATCTGTGGTGCGCGACAACAGCGATATTTTTAGTGGCTGTGATTTTTCCTCCTTCATACTACGAAAAAGTAATTGGAGAGCCGAATTTTATGTTCGCGAATGTGGCGATGATTGCTTTTTATGGTTTTTCGTCACTAATTTTTTTTGGGGGGGTTGGTCTTTCTAGGTATTTTAGAAGTGGTCTCGCTGTGCGGGATTTGGGTCGATATAGGAAAAGTTGGTTGTTGCCGAGAGTCGTTGCTATTGCTGCCATAGCAAATATCGCAGACGCTTTTTTTTCAGGTTCCTCTGGCCATCTATTGGCGGATATCATCTTAAACCAAGAAGGCTATAAGATTAAGGATGGTGAGGTCGGTGTTGATGGCGGTTTGTTAAATATCGCATGTATCGGTATTTACTGGTTTGCGTTAGGGGTGAGTTTATTCGAGAAGGGTAGAAAAGATCGGCTACATTGGCCGCTTCGTGTACTTTTCATATCTATAGTTCTTTCTAGCATTATGAGGCTTACTAGAGGAGAGCTGATACCATTTTTGATTGGTATAGTTTTTATTTATCTAAGGCGAAGGTACGATGTTAAGGCCATAAAGCTTCCGAAGGCAATGGTAGTTGCTGCTTTCGCTTTTTCTTCAATAGTTGCTGTCTTTTTTTTATTCTCTTTGGCAAGGGGTGAAGCTGATCAGTATAAGCTCGTGTCTGACTTGATGGCTTATACAATTGCTTCATACAACCGATTAGCTTTGCTTCTTTCTGGAGGGTTGGGAAATTACTATGCTGGTTCAGGTGTTTTTGTCAGTGGCTTTATAAGTTTCAATGAGTCTTTTAATAATTTTTTTGGTTTAAGTTCCTATATGGGTTGGCCTAGCTACCAAGAGCTGTGGGCTTCAGAATTCCGGGAGGTAGGGTCAGCTGGATTAAATCCTAATATTATTTGGTTGACTAATTTAGGGTACTTATATTTAGATTTGGGTGTGTGGGCGTTTGTCATTATATTCTTTCAAGGTTTAATCACGGGATATTTTTGGCGAGCCTGGAGCGATAATGAACCTATCTCTTTGATTGTTTATCCTTGGGTTGCATTTTGTCTTTTGTTCTGGTTTGGGACGAATTACTTATTGGATACAAAGTTTGTTGTTTTTTTGGCGTTGGGGGGGGCTCTTAGGCTGTTCCTTGCAAATTATCGTCTGGGCAAGTAGGTAGTTAAAATGCGAGTTATATTTGATGATCGGTGGTCCGGAGATAATGGAATTGGTAGGTATTCAAAAGAGCTAGCAGCGCGTATTTCTCATGAGGGTGTTAGCAGTATGTTGCAATCTATGCCGACATCCCCATTAGATCCTTTTAGGCTGTCGTATAAACTTCGCAATGAAGTTGAAGGCGTTTACTATTCTCCTGGTTATAATGCGCCGTTGATGTCAAGAGTTCCTTATATCTTTACTTTGCATGATCTTAACCACATTGATCGAAATGAAAACTCGAACGTCCTTAAGCGTCTTTATTATCAGTCTGTATTGAGAGTTTTGTGTAGGCGGGCGGAAGCTATTGTCACCGTCTCAGATTTCTCACGGTCAAGGATAATAGACTGGTTTGGTATCGCGCCGGAGCATGTCTTTAATGTGGGTAACGGGGTTTCTGAGATTTTCCACAATAATTCTGAGAAATATCGTCCGGGTTATAGATATGCATTATGTGTAGGAAATCGGAAGGAGCATAAAAATGAAAAGGGTGCATTACGTGCTTTTTTGTCGAGCGATCTTCAAAGTGACTATAGGTTAATATTTACAGGGCCAGTCGATGATGAATTAAAGGCGATAGCTCAAGCTCACGGTGCGGGGCATAGGGTCATCTTCGCCGGCCAGTTAACTGAAGAAAAATTGGCTTCTTTATATAAGGGAGCGGAGTTTTTGCTATTCCCCTCGTTCTATGAGGGTTTCGGCTTGCCGATTATAGAGGCCTTTGCATCCGGTACTCCCGTGATAACGTCAAATGTAACTGCAATGCCGGAGGTGTCGGGTGGTGCAGCAATTCTTGTCAATCCCGGCGATATCAAATCGATTTCCGCGGGTATCAACAAATTGATCGACTCTCCAGAACTTGTTTCTGAGATGCGAAACATGGGTCTCGAGAGGGCTCTCTATTATCGTTGGTCTGCTGTGTCGGGAAGGCTGAGTGAATTATTGGCTCAGGTCTACACGTGAACTTGATTAATTTTGGTGGCTGGTAGGATGAAGGTAGCAATTGTTCATTATTGGTGGTTGACAAACAGGGGGGGGGAGGCAGTTTGTTTGGCGTTGTTGGATTTGTTTCCATCGGCTGACCTGTACTTACATGTGTGTGATGATGATCTATTGAAGAATACTTTGCCAAGTAACTTTCAGGGAAGTATTAATAAGAGTCTTATTTCCAAGTTGCCATTTTCTAAAAAAATGTACCAAAAATATCTGGCATTTATGCCTTTCGCGCTGGAGCAATTGGATCTGACTGAATATGACCTGGTTATTAGCAGTGAATCAGGGCCATCAAAAGGGGTGATTACGAGGCCTGATGCGCTCCATGTGTGTTACTGTCATTCGCCGATGAGGTACTTGTGGGACATGTATCATGAGTATAAAAAAAGTGCTAGTTTTTTCACTAAGCTGATTTTCCCCGTTCTTGCTGGAAGGTTGCGAATGTGGGATAGGCTGTCGGCTGACCGAGTTGACTATTTTATAGCTAACTCATCGTTTGTTGCGAGTCGAATCAATAAATACTACCGAAGGGAGTCGAAAGTTATATACCCCCCGGTAAGTGTTGATGAATTCTCCATTAATGAGGAGAGAAAAGGCTACTATTTGTATCTCGGACAGCTAGTAAGATATAAAAAAGCTGATCTTGCTGTCGAAGCTTTCAATAAACTCGGATTACCACTCAAAGTAGTGGGCGAGGGTGAGTTGTTTGAATCTGTCTGCGAAAATGCACAGTCAAATGTTGAAGTTATGGGTAGGCAGCCTTTTGAAGAAATTAAGAGAATGTTGAGTGAGTGTAAAGCGTTGATTTTTCCAGGGGTTGAGGACTTCGGTATTGTACCTGTCGAGGCAATGGCGTCAGGTGCGCCGGTGATAGCCTATGCTGCAGGTGGAGTTCTTGATTCCGTTATTCACGGTGAGACTGGAATCTATTTCGATGAGCAAACGCCAGAAGCTATTTGTGAAGCCGTGATGAGCCTAGAGGCGGGTAAGTATGAGTTTGATCGAGAAGTTTTGAGGGCTCACTCGAGAAAGTTTAGCGATAGTCGATTTAAAAAGGAATTGAAAGAATATATCAGCAATAAACTTGGCGTCATTCTTTAGGATTTATTTGGTGATCTAAAATGGTTGTTTTTGTGACGGGTGGATCAGGATTTATTGGTAGCTCGGTTGTTCGGTATATTATTAATGAAACTTCTCACGATCTGGTTAATATTGATGCGTTAACATATGCGGGTAATAAGGAGTCAATTCCACAAAATATAGCGAATTGTAACAGGTATTTCTTTGAGAAAGTGGATATCTGTGATCGATCAGAGCTCGATAGAGTTTTCTCAGAGTATCAGCCAGATGTCGTTATGCACCTGGCGGCGGAGAGTCATGTTGACCGCTCTATTGATGGGCCGGGTGAATTTATTCAAACAAACATAGTCGGTACCTATAATCTACTAGAGTGTGCACGGGCTTATTGGTCGACTTTGTCAGGCGAAGCAAGGAGTCGCTTTCGTTTCCATCATATTTCTACCGATGAAGTGTATGGAGATTTGGAGGGTACTGACGACCTATTTGTAGAAACAACGCCGTATGCCCCAAGCTCGCCATACTCTGCGTCAAAAGCCAGTTCTGATCATTTGGTTCGTGCATGGCATCGCACCTATGGTCTGCCAGTTGTGGTTACTAATTGTTCTAACAACTATGGGCCATATCACTTTCCGGAAAAGCTCATTCCACACATGATTTTAAACGCGCTTTCTGGAAAACCACTACCTATATATGGCGACGGAAAGCAGATTCGCGACTGGCTTTATGTGGAAGATCATGCCCGAGCGTTGATTAAAGTGGCAACCGAGGGTGAGGTGGGCGAAACCTACAATATAGGCGGCCACAATGAAAAACAGAATATTGAAGTCGTAAATACGATATGTGATTTGCTTGAAGAATTGGCTCCCGACAACCCTAATTCCTTAGCCAGTGGTTGTGAAGGTGGTTTCAAACGATTAATTACCTACGTTAAAGATCGTCCGGGGCATGATGCTCGCTATGCCATCGATGCAGGGAAAATTCAGCGTGAATTAGGCTGGGTGCCGGAGGAAACGTTTGAGTCTGGCATGAAAAAAACGGTTGCTTGGTACCTGGAAAATCGCGAGTGGTGGGAGAGGGTGCTATCCGGGGATTATCAACTGGCTCGGGTGGGTGAGAATGCGTAGGTGTATATAGCACAGTACCCAGGTTTTTCCGCGGCTGAAGCCGCTTCCACAACATTTAACGTTAATCAAGGATAGTTATGAAGCCCTATAAAGGCATTATTTTGGCTGGAGGCTCCGGTACTCGCCTGCACCCGATTACTATGGGCATATCAAAGCAGCTAGTGCCCATTTATGATAAGCCAATGATCTATTACCCGCTCTCGGTGTTGATGCTCTCTGGTATTCGTGAGGTATTAGTTATATCTACCCCTACAGATTTGCCGGGGTTTCAGCGTTTATTGGGGGATGGGAGTCGTTTTGGTATTTCAATTAGCTATGCTGAGCAGCCCAGTCCAGATGGTTTGGCGCAGGCATTTACCATTGGCGCTGATTTTATCGGTAACGATAATGTGAGCTTGGTATTAGGTGATAATATTTTCTATGGCCAGCACTTTAGCGAAAAATTAAAGCAGGCCGCTGCGATAGAGTCGGGAGCGACAGTGTTTGGTTATCATGTTACTGATCCCGAACGCTTTGGTGTGGTTGATTTCGATGCGAATGGTAAAGCAATCAGTATCGAGGAAAAGCCCTCGCTGCCAAAGTCTTCTTATGCGGTGACAGGCCTCTACTTTTACGACAATGATGTAGTAGAAATTGCGCGAAACATCCAGCCTTCACCCCGCGGTGAGCTGGAAATTACCGATGTAAATATTGCCTATCTGAAGGCAGGTAAGCTCAATGTTCAAGTGCTCGGTCGCGGCTTCGCTTGGCTGGATACAGGTACTCACGATTCTTTAATTGAGGCGGGGCATTTTGTTCAGACGGTAGAGCATCGGCAGGGTTTAAAAGTTGCCTGTTTGGAAGAGATCGCCTATCGCCAGGGGTGGATAAGTCAAGAACAACTTGCCGAGCAAGCAGTAGCTTTGAAAAAGACAGGCTATGGTCAGTATTTGCTAAAAGTGGCCGACGGCTACCAATAAATTCCACGCGTGTTGATGGGACAGTTTTATGAACGTTATTCCAACAAAACTTAAGGATTGCGTGATTATAGAGCCGAAGGTTTTTGGCGACGAACGCGGCTTTTTCCTCGAGACATTTCAGGCAGAGCGTTATCGCGAGCAGACCGGTATAGATCTGACTTTTGTGCAGGATAATCACTCTCGCTCCCAGAAGGGGGTATTGCGAGGTCTGCATTTTCAGAAAACTAAGCCGCAAGGTAAGTTGGTGCGTGTTGTTCGCGGTGAGGTATTTGACGTCGCTGTAGACATTCGTAAGGGGTCACCAAGCTTTGGGGAGTGGGAGGGGGTTATCCTCTCTGAAGAAAATAAGCGCCAGTTTTGGGTGCCGCCAGGTTTTGCTCATGGATTTTTGGTACTTAGTGATACTGCAGATTTCGAGTACAAATGTACGGATTACTATGACCCCAGCGATGAAGGCTCGTTATCTTGGGATGACGGGGAGTTGGCTATTCAGTGGCCGAGCATTGGTGATGCGGAAATTCAACTTTCGGCTAAAGACAGTGCTGCGCCCAGTTTTTCAGAGTTAAAAGCGGAGCTGAGCGCGTGAAGGTTTTGCTAACGGGGGCAAATGGACAAGTCGGACGTTGCACACAAGATGTCTACGGTGGCTCAGGCCACGAGCTGAAGGCCCTGGGACGTGACGCCCTAGATATTAGCGATGCGGCTGCGGTAGCCCAAACCGTTAAAGCATTTTGCCCAGACGTTATTATCAATGCCGCCGCATATACCGCTGTTGATAAGGCAGAGTCAGAGCCCGAACTTGCCTATGCCATAAATGTCGCTGGGCCCGCAAACCTTGCGGATGCGGCCGCTGAGGTGAATGCGCTGCTGATTCATATTTCTACCGATTATGTTTTTGACGGTACTGCGCATGTCCCATATTTCGAAGGTGATGAAACGAACCCCCAGGGGGTATATGGGCAAACAAAGCTAGACGGCGAAAGAGAGGTTCAGCGCCGCTGTGATAGGCATATTATCCTTCGCACAGCTTGGGTATTCAGTGAGTACGGCAATAATTTTGTGAAAACAATGTTACGGCTTGGGAAAGAGCGAAGTGAGCTCGGGGTCGTTGCAGATCAAATTGGTTCCCCAACTTACGCCGGTGATATTGCCAAAGCCTGCTATGTGATCGCTGAGCAAGTAAAAGAGGGGAGCTTCTGCAGCGGTATATATCACTTCGCGGGTGACGAGGCTGTAAGTTGGCATGCTTTCGCAAGCGAGATATTCCAAGAAGCCAGCAATAGCGGAATGCTCTCAACAAAACCGATAGTAAATGCGATAACGACAGCTGATTATCCTACTCCGGCAGCTCGTCCTGCTTATTCTGTTATGACAAGCGAGAAGCTCATGAAGGATTTCTCTGTGCCTGCCTGTGATTGGAAAAGTGCTTTGCTGGCGGTTTTGCCTAAGATTTCCTAAATCTCGCTAAAAGGTAATTTTTTGATAGAGCACGCTTTGTAACTACGAGATGTAATGCCTCAAAATTTAATATTTATCTCGACTAAATAGTGATTAAGGTACGTGATTACTACGGCTTATGCTGCTGGGTTCCCCGATGTGAGAGCAGGCGCTGCTGGCTATGTTAAAATCTAAGATTGTAAGATTGGTCAGGTCTGATTTATGAAAGTAACAGTTTTCGGCATTGGTTATGTGGGCTTAGTACAGGCCGCAGTCTTGGCCGGCGTTGGTCACAACGTTGTATGTGTGGATGTGAATGCCGAGCGGGTGGAAAACCTGAAAAAGGGCCTGATACCGATATATGAGCCTGGTTTAGAACCATTGGTTAAAGCTAATGTTGAGGCTGGGCGTTTGCACTTTACCACTGACGCCGAGCGCGGCGTTAAACACGGTGTTGTTCAGTTTATCGCTGTGGGAACGCCACCCGACGAGGATGGCTCCGCTGACCTGCAGTATGTATTGGCCGTTGCCAAAACCATTGCCGCCCATATGGAGTCGCACCGGATTATCGTTGATAAATCGACTGTACCCGTCGGCACGGCGGATAAGGTTAAGGCGGCAGTTGAGGCGGTGCTGAGTGAGCGCGGCGTCGATGTGCCGTTTGATGTGGTATCCAATCCGGAGTTTTTGAAAGAGGGTGCGGCCGTTGCTGATTGTCAGCGGCCTGACCGAATTGTAATCGGTACAGATAACCCGAAGGTTGAAGAGAAGGTGCGCGAGCTGTATGCGCCCTTCAACCGGAATCATGAAAAGTTGATTGTGATGGATGTTCGCTCGGCGGAGCTGACTAAATATGCGGCCAATTGTATGTTGGCGACTAAGATCAGCTTTATGAATGAGATTGCGAATCTGGCTGAGCGGCTGGGTGCCGATATTGAAAAGGTGCGTCAGGGGATTGGGTCTGATCCGCGTATTGGCTATCACTTTATTTATCCCGGCTGTGGCTATGGTGGATCGTGCTTCCCTAAGGATGTTCAGGCGTTGGTGCGCACCGCTGAAAAGGTGGGTTATACGCCAGAGCTATTGCGTTCTGTTGAGGCGGTGAATAAGCGGCAGAAATGTAAATTATTTGAGAACTTGTCTCAGCACTTCAATGGCGATTTACAAGGCAAGAAAATTGCCCTGTGGGGGCTTTCTTTCAAGCCGAATACAGACGATATGCGCGATGCGCCGAGTCGTGTATTAATGGAAGCGGTATGGGCAGCGGGCGGGAGTGTTCAGGCCTATGACCCTGAAGCGATGAATGAAACTCAGCGTATTTACGGGCACCGTTCAGACTTAGCATTGATGGGTACCAAGGAGGCGGCTCTAAATGGCGCAGATGCCTTGGTTGTGTGCACGGAATGGAACGTGTTTAAGGCGCCGGATTTTGAAGAGATTAAAGCCGCACTATCGTATCCGGTAATTGTAGATGGTCGGAATCAGTATGACCCGGAATTGGTTGAGGGTTATGGTTTGGCGTACTACGGCATCGGTCGTGGGCGGAGCGTTCGGATTGTTGAGGGTTAGGCTGAAGCTGCCTCTGATTTAGAGCGGAAGGTGGTTTTGATTACGGTGGTACTGGATGCCGGATCCGGTCCGGCATGACGGTGATCTGGGTATGATGGACTACTGTGCATCGTCTGTTCCTTCATGCTGTCGTACCGGCCTTGAGCCGGTATCTAGAGCCTCAACGTTGTGAGCTTGGTGCGGTGGTTGTTTGAGCTCGGTGGTACTGGATGCCGGATCGGGTCCGGCATGACGGTGTCTTGGGTATGATGGATTACTGCAAGTCGCGAGTTCCTTCATGCTGTCATACCGGCCTTGAGCCGGTATCCAGATCCTCCGGTTTGTAAGCATGGAAGCGTGCTTCGATTGGGCTCGTTAGTGTTGCACCTGTGGCGAGCCCAAGATAATGGTGGCAGTAGAGTTTGGGTTCTTGCGCCATGTCGCGGTGGTTTGTCTTTTAGCATAGTAGCATTCAGTAAACGTATTTATTGGTTTATCCACGTTCAGGATGAGGGGATTTTTTCATGTACGCAGTCGTGATGGCGGGTGGCAGTGGCAGCCGTTTGTGGCCGGCGAGTCGTGGCTTGTACCCAAAGCAGTTCCTGCCAATAGCGGGGGAGCAAACGATGCTTCAGGAGACGCTGGCTCGCCTGCAAGGCGTGGAGGTAGAAGGCAGCACGGTCATCTGCAATGAGGAGCATCGCTTTATTGTTGCCCAGCAGGCACAAGAGGCCGGAGAGAAACTGTCGTCGATTATTCTTGAGCCAGTGGGACGGAACACTGCTCCGGCTATCGCCCTAGCGGCATTTGATCTTCTTGAACAAAGCGAGTCGTCTTCGCCGTTGATGCTGGTGATGGCAGCGGACCACCTCATTCAGGATGTTAAGGCGTTTCAAGAAGCGGTAATGAAGGCCTCTGTTGAAGCGGAAGCCGGGTATCTTGTGACATTTGGTATTGTGCCGGAGAGCGCGCATACCGGATATGGCTATATTCGTCGTGGCGAATCGCAGGGTTCGGCCTACAAAGTTGAAGAGTTTGTAGAAAAGCCGGACGCGGATACAGCACAGTCCTATTTGGATAATGGCGGCTATTACTGGAATAGCGGCATGTTCATGTTTGCGGCAGATGCCTATCTGGCCGAGCTGGAAGCCCATCGGCCTGATATTTACGCGGCGTGTAAGCAGGCCTATGCCGAGCGAAGTCGGGATGTGGATTTTCTGCGTGTGGGCACGGAGGCATTTTCCGAGTGCCCGGACGACTCCGTTGACTACGCGGTAATGGAAAAAACCAGTAAGGCCGTTGTGGTGCCGTTATCTGCAGGCTGGAGTGATGTTGGGGCGTGGTCGTCACTGTGGGAAGTGGCCGATGGCAATGATGATGGCAATGTCGTGTCTGGCGATGTGCTGACCCATAATACCCGCAACAGCTATATCCGTGCTGAGCATCGTCTGGTGGCAACTGTGGGGCTGAGTGATGTGGTCGTTGTTGAAAGCAACGATGCGGTTCTCGTTGCAGACAAGCATCAGGTTCAGGATGTGAAGAAGATCGTTGAGCAGTTGAAGCTCGAAGGACGGAACGAGGTGCTGCATCACCGCCACGTTCATCGGCCTTGGGGCGTTTACGACTCTATTGATAATGGCGAGCGCTACCAGGTGAAGCGCATTACCGTTAATCCCGGTGCCAAGCTATCGGTGCAAATGCACCATCACCGCGCTGAGCATTGGATTGTCGTGTCAGGTACGGCAAAAGTGACCAATGGCGATAAGGAAATTATGCTAACTGAAAACCAGTCGACATACATTCCCGTCGGTGTGGTGCATGCCTTGGAGAACCCCGGCGTGATTCCCCTAGAGCTGATTGAGGTCCAGTCGGGCTCGTACCTGGGTGAGGACGACATTGTGCGCTTTGAAGACCGTTACGGCAGGGCGCCTGCTGAAGCAAAGTGAGTATTTGCTGCTGATGCGAGGCCCAGGAATACCTGGGCTTTTTTGTGTGGGGGCTTGGGGCGAATTCGTCGTCACTACCGCGTGGAGTTTAGCTGGGTATGGTGAGTGATTAGCTCTGCGGTGGTATTGGATGCCGGATCGGGTCCGGCATGACGGTGATGTGTATGTTGGATTTCTGCGGGCCGCTGGTACCGTCATACCGGCCTTGAGCCGGTATCCAGAACCTCGGAGTTATAGGCGTGGAGCGGTGGTGAGGTTGGGCTCGGTGGTGTTGGATGCTGGATTGGGTCCGGCATGACGGTGATGTGTATGTTGGATTTCTGCGGGCCGCTGGTACCGTCATACCGGCCTTGAGCCGGTATCCAGAGCCACGGAGTTATAGGCGTGGAGCGGTGGGTGGATTGGAGCTCGGTGGTATTGGATGCCGGATCAGGTCCGGCATGACGGGGTTGAGGATTTTTGAGGCCTTACGAGTCATATCGAGTCAGACAGCAAAATTGGATGCACACATTGCTGTGTGCGAGTAATGAACGAGGAAGGCATGGCAACAATTCTGGTTACTGGTGGTGCAGGCTATATCGGCAGCCACACGGTGGTTGAACTGCAGCAGCAGGGGCACGCGGTTGTTGTTCTGGACAACTTGGTTAACAGCAACATAAAGGTGCTTGAACGGATAGAGCAGATCACGGGTATTGCCCCGGAGTTTGTTCACGCGGATATCCGTGATGCGGAGGCGCTTGATCGGGTGTTTGGGAGTTACGCGATTGATGCAGTGATTCATTTCGCCGGTTTGAAAGCGGTGGGAGAGAGCGTCGAGCAACCACTGAAGTATTACGAGAATAACGTGAATGGCACGTTGGTGCTTTGCGAAGCCATGGCCAGAGCGGACGTATTTCGTTTGGTTTTCAGCTCTTCGGCAACCGTGTATGGCCCAGATGCGCCGGTGCCTTACGAGGAAACGATGCCTCTCGGGCAGCCCTCAAGCCCCTATGGCGCCTCCAAGGCGATGGTTGAGCGGGTGTTGGCGGATATCTGCGTGGCAGATGACCGCTGGGCCATCGCCGCGCTGCGCTATTTTAATCCGATCGGTGCCCATGAGTCGGGTTTGATTGGCGAGGACCCGCTGGGTATTCCCAACAATCTGATGCCCTTTATCAGTCGTGTTGCGGTGGGCAAGCTGGAGCAGTTGGCGATTTTTGGTGACGATTATGAAACGCCTGATGGCACCTGCATTCGCGATTATTTGCATGTGGTGGATTTGGCCGATGGCCACTGTCGTGCCCTGCAGGTACTGGATCAGCCGGGCTTACACGCGATTAATCTTGGCACAGGTAATGGCGTTTCTGTTCTGGAGATGGTGACGGCGTTTGTCGAAGTCACTGGCCAGAATGTGCCGTATCAGTATGCGCCGCGTAGAAGCGGTGATCTTCCCGCATTTTGGGCAAATGCCGATAAGGCGGCGACGCTTCTTGGTTGGCGTGCGGCAAGCAGCCTGGAAAAAATGATGGAAGATACCTGGCGTTGGCAAAGCCAGAATCCAGATGGCTATCGCGATCAGTGATTAAGACCTTCAGCGTAATTTCTACTGGGTAGGGTAGAAAAAGAAAAGAACGGCAGGAAGGCGGCCGCCTTCCTTTGTGGCGACGTCGCACAATCCTTTGCTGACTCTCGTCCTTGAGACAGCCTTCCATGCCAACGGCTCATCCTGAGCCTATGAGAAATATAGCCCCTATTTCCCACCCTGCAAACGAATGAAGACAATTTTTTCTATTTAATTATTTATTGACCGGGTTTCTGTCCTATCTCCCCGGGATCCGAGCTGGGGTCTTGGGCCCTGAGGTTGTGGTTTGCGCTCTGTAAGTCTTTCGGTTGGATCCCGGGTTAAGCCCGGGATGATGGTGTAGGGAACGGGGTGGCAGCCATCTTGTATTGCTGTCTGGGCCTAGGTTTGGCATGTGGACGATTGAGGCTACGGGGCTCGTTTACCCTGCGTCACCCCGGCCTCGATCCTCAGGCCTCAGTTTATGGTCGGCGCTTTGTGCATGCTTTGGTATTCAGTGGTTCTGGATCCCAGGTCAAGCCCGGAATGACGGTGTCGGGAGCGGGGCGGCGGATCTTGTATTGCTGTTTTGGCCGGGGCTTGGTATGCGGGCGATAGGGGGAGGCTCGTTTACTTTGCGTCACCCCGGCCCCCGAGCCGGGGTCTAGTGCCTTTGAGTTCAGGCCTGGATCATTGGCAATTGGCTGCCATTTCGCAAGCCGCCCCCATTGCTATCTCATTATCGGGCGGTTAACGCCTCGCCTTCGAAGTCGATACCTTCCCAGCCGTGTTGAATAAAGTTGCGGATATTGGCGTGATCACTGCCCTCGGGGTTTTGCAGAACGTCTTTACGGTAGTAGTCGCCGAAAGCATTCAGGGTCTGCTGCGGGCTCAGGCCTTTCAGTTTGCCAAAGGCGAAAATCTTGCACGAGCCATTATTCGTTCCGGCATCGTTGTGCGTGTCGCCATTGCGAAAGGCGGTGGGCTGAAAGTCGTAGTGAGTATCAATATGGCTGATGACATCGGCAAAGTCAGCGGTGCCGTCGGCCAGTCGTTGCAGCAGGGCCTGCTCGCTCATGGGCATGATCTCTTCGGTGGTAAAAGGGTGGGGATTATAGAGAAAAGCGGCGGGCCTC
>CERC01001605.1_pt1 | contig 83367 bp, 51 predicted proteins | sample 530921 | NCBI WGS metagenome assembly CERC01 (sample SAMEA2621099, study PRJEB7988) | marine metagenome | isolation source: saline water (ENVO:00002010), including
CATTCTGATTCAACTGTCTTCCAATAATCACCAGATATCCATTCGCAGAACCCAACAGTCAAAAGACTCGCATTTCGAAGACATCTATCATAATCAATACTGTGATGCTCCGGATTCCCCTCACCTTCAGGACGCCCAAATCTTCTTCCGTGAATCTCCTCAAAGTAATGATCATTTACAAATCGTGGAACAAAAAACACAAGAAATACTAAGGCGTAAGGGAACCACCTCTTTTTCAATCTCTCTTTAAAGGAAAGGTCACGAGTACGAAAAATATCGATAAATATAAAAATAAGTAAAATAGGAATTTCTAACGCTAACATTATCATTATTTTCCCTCACAATTCCGTTTCTTATTAAAGAAAATGTTCCTTAGCTATATTTGAACTAGCGAAACCAAAAGTGCATGGCACCTAATTTGATTTCTCATTTTTTGTTACCTATAGACTTTTCCTTGTGGGGGAGTTTGATGATTTACCCACAGTTTCAGTTCGCTTACTATTTCCGAGTTACCTAGGAATCCCCCACCTTTTAAGGTAAATACTCTTATTCTATTTTCATCAGGATAACTTATTTGGTATTCATTCCCCCAAGGGTCGATAGAAGAATACTTAACACTGAGCGTATTATGATAATCACACATTGAGGAAATTTTCTCATAACAGCTTGTACCATCTTCTTTAAGTTTAATTTCATCAACTTTCTTAAACATATCTACAATACTTTTTGGTTTATAACCGCATTCGACCACTAGTTCCTTCGATAGGCTAACTAGATGAACCAAATAGTCTTCTGCATAGATTTTTTTCCAATTTGGCACAATTATACAAAATTCACAGTCTGGTACACCTGCTGAAAAAAATATCTTCCAAAAATCAACTGAGAAAATTAGAATAAATAGTAGAGTGAATAATTGAAGCATCCTTTTCACTAACTTTACCTTTTTCATAATATCCTCACTTAATAAATCCACAGAGGTGCCATGGACTTATGGTTTCGCGGTTGATAAATAGATTATACTTCGGCTCAGAAAATTATCTTAATTAATAGGTAAAGAAATCTTGTCATTTGTTCGTATTTTACTGGAATTGGGTTGAATAGAAATTCAAGATGTTTTTCTTAGCAAGGCCTCTATAAAATATTTCATTGCCCAGAAACCATTCACAATCATTTGACCGTATCATCCCATATTAAGGGGAAAGTTGTTTTCTCATTACATTCTTTCGTGGTTTGAAGATAAGTTAGAATATTACCTATTGAAGAAAACCTTGCTTAGCTATATTTGCACCTGCGAAACCATAAGTGCATGGCACCTATCTGTTCTCATTTTACATGATCCGTAGCACTTTTCTTTAAAGTATCAATATAGTTTTTTTCATTATCAGAGGATTTAAAAGAAAGGTTCCAACTACTTTTTATTTGAGATTGCCCATGCCACCCTCCCCCAGATAGAGTATATGTCTCAATTTTTTTTTCCTTTAAACTTACTTGATAAGGATTCCCCCAAGGATCGACAGCCTTTACTTTTATTCTATAGATCTCTATATTATTAAAAATTCTAGTAATACTACTGGTACATCCGCTTCCATCTTCTTTAGTAGATATATTTTGTCCAACTTCTATTGCTTCTCTAGCACTAGTAGGAACTACTCCGCAGTCTCTAACTAAATTTCTAACTAAATTCCCTATAAGGCCAGAGGTCATTTTTGCTGTTCTTTGTTTTTCATCTGTTGTAAACAAGCAGTAGTTACAATATGTATTTCCAAAAGGTATAAGAAACTTCCAACAGTCACCAATCAAAAATAATAGAAAACTAAAAAATAGTATCTTTAAAATTCTCTTTTTATTCACAATGGACCTCTTTACTCGCTTCCTCACCTTCTGGGTTTATACATTTAACTTCAATCGAAGAACCTTCAGTTGTTGGTGTAACAACCCAATCGCCATTATCATTTGTTGCACATACATAATTCACACCGGGTAAAGTAAAACTGCCAGTATATGTTTGATTATCAAAGGTACCACCATCACATATAGAATTAAAGTGACATATATTACTTCCCAGCGAGTGATGTCCAATTCCCAAGCCGTCACATTCATCAGGTACATTAACATCATAACTTGTTTGCGTCACAGATAGATCTGGAGCCGGCCAGTCGCAACTGCCATCTGCCTTAATAGCTTTATGTGGACAGTATTCGCAAGTATTTGTGGGGGCCACAAACACAAACTCATCTGCAGCATACATGCTTTCGTTCACATAGCAAATCTCACCTAGCCTCTTCACTTCTAAATCAACTGATTCGACACTACTATTTACTATTGTTAGGTACCCATCATCATTTAGAGCATCATTAATCCAAAAAGTATAAGCATATTCATCTTCTGCAATTAATTCTTTTGAAATTTGACTTGCAAAAAGTCCATTCTCATCTATGTGCTCTAGAGTAACATCTGAACTATGTTTAACGTGTAATATAAATTTTGATGAAAAACTCCCATTAATTATGTCTTCTCTTTTGATTTTAAGAAATCCAAAGCCAAGAGGACCAATTTCATATTCTCCCTCACTTAATTCTAGAGCAGACTCTTCAACTTTAAATCCAAGAATATCAAACTTTCCATTCTTTATTACTGAATTCTTAAGATAGCTGTGTGCTTTTAATGGAAATCCTTGTGTCGCATTGTTAAAAGTGTTCGCAAAGCTAAAAGTTTCAAAGAAGTTGACACCATCCAACAAGTTAGTAAAGCTTTTTAAGTTTCCACCTTCAATGTCGAAATAGAGTTCGTTATCATAATTATTATCATTAGCACCATCAACCATGTAGCTAAATAGAAAATCGTTGAAGTTCTCAAAAGAGAGACTTTCTCTTAAAGGACGAAATGAAGTAATTAATGAATCACCCAAGCTTGTCCCATCTTCATTTAGCACTACACTTTGTTTATCTATTAAAAAATTCAAAGCACTCATATCAGCATAAGACTCTGAAATAATCTTTCCGCTTGTTAACAAAATTTTATTAAGGTCGTGTTGTAATTTACAATCCTTACCATCATTCACATGACTAGCTTCATGTGCTAAGGTTTCATATATATTATACCTCGTTCCCTTGGTGTTCGTATGCAGATTAATTGTACTCTCTGGTATAAATACACGATTAACTCCAGGAATCACAAATCCAGGGTTTTCATAGGGAGAAAATGCAACAATTCCTCGAAATGTACTATCTTTTAGTATTGTAAGAGGGGCTGTGGAGAAGTTCATCTTGTTCACTAAATTGTCGATTGATTTAAATAAACGTGATGTTTCTTTTAGACAATATACCTGGCCATCGCTACAACTAGTCCTAAAAAAACTATCTCTTACCAATGAGTCCACAACTATACTTTGTCCAAAATAGTTTGTGCTATAAAAATCTAGATTTCGGCCTAACGTTGCTGAAAATAACAAGCCTATCGGCTTGACTATAGAGGCTGCTAGAATTGATTTTGTATTAAGGCAGTGGCTAATTTCAGTTAACCCAAGAGCACTTATATTAATATCACTATTTTTTATATCGTTCTTAGAAGAAGCAAATACATTGGGGTTAATAATAGTAGCATCAAAAGATTCATCTATTTCATGAATCTTCATCGATTCTATATCATCTTCATTCTGAACACTAAATTCAAAATAAACTGACCCATCTTCAAAAGTACCACTATCAACTATTACTTCAACAGGATTATCAGATTCTAGTTTTGCATAGTAGACATTATTTAAAGTTAAATTCGACCCACTCTCTCCAACATTTAGAACTTGTTGGTTAGCAATATCAATAAACTCATATTGAATATCTCTTATATAAGTATTATTTGAGTTTGATATGATAATGCTTAACGTGCCCCTTGTTTCCACAAGGGCACTTAATGTTACTGATCCTTCAGTACTATCATCAATAACAAGATCATTATTCTCATTTAAGTAGGTTATAATTATGTCAGATTCATTATCTGTATTTAAGTTAATCAACTCTACAATGTTATCCCTTTCAGTAAAGGAGCGAACTTTATCTTTGCTTAATTCAAAATAGGGTAGCGGAACTTCTACATTTATATTTTTAGAAATAGATTCACTGTTTCCATAAATATCGGTAACCTTTAGTGTTATCTCGTATTCTTGAGCATCTTGTGTCATATACTCATAACTGCTTCCCTGTGAGACGAATATACTATTTATATACCACTCAAATGTATAAGGCTCACCAAAGCTATTAACCAAATTTCTCGCACTAATATTAAGGACGGATGGTGCAAAAACGGATGATTGACTTAAAATTATTTCATTCTCTAGAGACTCTATACCTGTTAAGATAATTTCATCTTCAGAAGTTCCACCATAATCATCTGTAACGACAAGTCTTATTGACTCTTTAGATGTCATATTTAATGGGTACTCGATGTTCGCACCATTTAATATGCTACCATCAGGTAAGTGCCAATTATATGAGAGGATGTCTCCTTCAGGATCTATCGAGCTAGCTCCGCTTAAATGAAAAACACTTGGCACAATTTTTGATGAACTATCGCTAACAATGACGGCTACGGGGTCTTGATTACTAAAAACAGACACTTCTTTTGAAAGTTCAAAAATAGCGCCGTCATTATCAACGGCTTTTAAAGTTACTAGCTTACTACCACCGGACTCAAGCATTACTTCTAAACTATCCCCATAATAAATATTATTATCAATCTCCCACTCCACTGAGTTTATTGATCCATCAGAGTCTACTAATTCAGATGTACATATTAATTTAAACCTTAGATTACTTTCACAAGTAAAGTCACCATACGGAACCTCATTTTGCTTTACACTATATACATACGAAGCACTGACGATGCTTCCAAAATCATCCGTCAAAAAAAGTGATACATCCATTTCGCTTGAAGTGATTCCAGATACCAAAATCTCTTCTCCTAAATACTCGCTGCCATCAATTAACCACTTGTATTCAATAATACTTCCATCATTGTCATAAGAGTTAGAAGCACTACATCTCAGACTTCCTATGGCGTTTGAGTTACAGTTAAAAGATACGACAGGTTGAGCGTTTTCTTGAGTATTAAAAGACCCAATGTATTCCGAGATCGCCCCGCTATTATCTTCGACTTCAAGCTTCACTTGCTTTAGTCCAGCAGTCGTAAAATTCTTGATTACTACAAAGTTTTGATAGTCTGCACTCTCAAAGAATTCACCATCTTCTAAAAAGGTTATTCTTGCTCCAATAATTGATCCGTCGGGGTCATAAGAATATTGTGAATTACATGTTAGTTCTTGAATGGCGCTAGAATTACATTCTAGACTTGCCACTGGAAACTGATTAGCAACCTCAGATACGTTCACTACCGACTGAGTTGAGCTGACTGCTCCTAAATTATCCATAACGGTTAGGGTTACTGTGTATTGTCCTGCAGTAGCGTAAGTGTGATAGATTTGATTATTTGAAGAGTCTGCACTTTGTCCGTCTCCAAAGTCATAGTGATAGTTGACGATATATCCATCGGGATCATTACTATAAGTTGCCTGACAGTCTGCTTGAAGATTTCCAGCAGGGAAACAGTCAAGAGCAGCGTAAGGAAGTTCGTTTCCAAAAGTTTCACTAACAGTAAGATCAAAAGTCGATAGAGACTCCTCTCCATCATTGGTAAACACACCAAATGTAACCGTATAATCCCCTTCGCTATCAAAGGTATGCGTAAATCTTCCGTCAGCAAGCTGACCCGAGATAGATTCAACCTCAGCATTTTCTTCAGTTAGTTCACTATCTCCAAAGTGAATTAAAAACTCGGAGAGATTTGCATCTCGACTTAGCCCTTCGACTTCACATTCAATTTGAAGAGGTGCAATATTCCAACAATCAATACTTCCATATAGCATGGCCGCATCATTGAGAACGATAACTTCGCGAGTAATCGTATTAGAGTTTCCATCCTCTGTGACAACAGTAAGACTTACGTCATAAGCTCCTTGATCATAGAAGTGCAGTACTTCCGTACCATAGGCCGTTTGTCCATCACCTAGATTCCAATAATATGAAGTGATCGGAGAAACGGGAGAAATTGACTCATCGATATAGAGTCTCACCCCAGGTGCCCAAGAAGCTTTATCAATTTTGAAATCTACAATAGGAAGAGCTGAAGAGAGTCCATCTTTCACACCTGCAATTGTTATGGTTTCAGCTTTAGAGAAGCTTTCACCTTCGACATTGAATACTTCTAAAGAGAGATCATAATCCCCTGCGCTTGGATAGGAGTGAGTTTGTCTAAAAGACTCCTGTTCTAACTCTACGCTTTCTCCATCTCCAAAATTGAGAGCAAAACCTGCAAGATCTCCCAGTTGGTCATAAGGATCAAAGAAGAAATTTGAGAAGAAAAGGGTTTCAAGAGGTGCATACTCCAAAAAATCAATCGGAAGATAGGGCTCCTGATTAGCAGCATTTGGCTCTATCGTATGAGTAAAGCTTGCTGTTTCACCATTTTCATTTTCAAGATTGAGGGTGAGTTCAAGTGACTCATTTGATTCAAAAGGAATAACATCCACATGCCCCAGAACCATTCTGCCCACATCAAGGGTTTCACCTTGTGGAGTTGAATAGTAGGCATTGGTAATCATAGAGCCATCAAAGGTTCTCCCTTCATATACAAGTTGAAGCTCTGAGTCTTTAAGATAAAACTTAAAGTAAGGAAATATACTTGGAGCATGATCACTCACCCACACTCTTCTCACTGCAAAGTTATAGTGACCATCAGGCTTAGTTATTTTAAAGAAAATTCTATAGTCTCCTGCCTGATCGAAATTAAAAGTTCTTGTAAGCTCGCCGGTCTCCCAAGCTGTTAGATCTTCCTTATTTCTTCTGATTCTCCACTCAAAACTTGATCCTTCTGGATATAGCGAACGCGATCCATCCAAGAAAACATCTTCACCCACAAGAACTTCTTTGTATTGTGCTGCTCTTCTTAACTTTATGGTAGGAAGGCTTCCGTCAAAGCACACACCTTCTTTCTGTGCTGCTGTAACACTTGAAGTCCCACCCATTTTACAAGTTAATCCATCGAGGGTTACCTTATTCGCCGTTAAGTTCACACCGTTGGCCACACGGGCCTGATCTTCTGAAATAACTTCAATCTCTGAAGCGTTTACCGTCGTATCTCTCCAAATCGATGACCACTCACTTATGCCTTCCGCTTCATCTGTAGGAAGATCTTCTCCATTTGAGAGAATCGATAATTTCCCAGTAAGATTAAATGTACTTGTGTGACCAATTGTAGATCGTCTTAAAGATTTAAGAATAAGATTATTTGCTGATACATTGGCCTCATACCGAATATGTGACCTTGAGTCCATGGAACTTCCAAGGGAAAGCAAAGATAGATCACCTGTCATATTTGCAGAGAAGTTTTCACGAATCACGACTCTATTTAAGGAGATGAGTTCAACATTGGCAGCATTTTGAATATTCACATTAGCCTGGCCAACAACAAGCTCTCTACCTGCGAGACAAATATCTCCAGTGTAGTCAAAAGTTGTTCCTGCGAGAACAACGATTCCGCAGGGAGTTTTCACATCTAAAGATTCACCAGAGAAATTACCCGAAAGTCTCACACCGCGAACTATATTATGTCTTGAATTATACTTATAATTTTCCAGATAAGCCGCAAGCTCTTCATCATTTGTTACAAGAGTTCTTCCCTTACATTCATATTGAGATGCAGGAGGAAGTTCACAAGTGGCCATCACGCTCTTAGCAGAAATAGACAAAAGAAGAAAACATAGGACGTACAGCGATCTTTTGAATGAGTTATTCATAAAGTAATTCCCTTTGAGCCTGCTAAATAAAAAACATCAAGTGATTTAAATTATTCTCGGGGATCGATAGCTGTAAACTTAGTACTATGTGGTCAAGAATTCTTGATATTCTCGAAAGCTCATCTATCACTGCTTATTAGCTCAAAAATAGGATCGATCATCAATAATCTAGGAATCATTTTACTTTTTGAAAGTGCCCACAAATCGATGGGCACTATGTGAACTCAGGGTTTTAGCCCATAAGAAGAAAGAAGTACCAACTGTATGGCCTTATGAATATAAAGAATTATTTTACTTCATAAGATTTTACGAATAAAAATGGCCTCTTAATTTAGAGGCCTTTTTTTTATGATTTCTTTTTAAAGTCGGGGTCGTCGTCAAGATGATCCGTTCGAAATGGCTTGGGTCTTTTTCCCCCACCAGTTCCTCTTTTGATACCATCTTTTTCTTTCTCCCAGTGCTTTTCCCAGGAGTTTCTCTTCTTCTCTTTCTCTTCACTTTTCATCTTACGTTCACTAAGGATTTCATCCACCTCAGCGCGAGAGCGTTTCTTTACCGGTGCTTTTGATTTGTTGAAGCGGTTATTCTTCTTAGTTAGCTTCTTTGCATCAGCAGACTCGTCATGACGTGAAAGATCGACTTTAACTTCCCCTTCGACCTTTACCTGGCAGGCGAGACGCTCTTTAGTGATATGAAAAACATTTCCAATCATTTGAGTTTCTTCAAAAGAAGGCGAATTGATATTATCCTCTCCTTCTAAAATCTTAACCAGGCAGTCCGAACAAGAAGCATACCCTCCACAGGATGACTTAATATAAACACCTTCTTCTCTCAATGCTGTTAAGAGATCGGTTTCCCCATCTATTTCAATGGAATTCCCCTTGGGATGGAGATGAACTGTATAATTATTGTTGCTCATAAAATCCTACGTAAAAAGCAGGGCCTTGTGGGCCATAAGTATCTGTATTTCCTACAGATACTTAACCCTAGACATGCTTTTTCAGCTTATTCTCTACCGTATCTAAGACCTTGCCTTTGAACGGTTTTAACATTAGTGACAATTTACATGCTACTTCTACCGCAGAATCCGTAAAATTGAGAGTAAGTGTGAAACCTTTACCTTCGGCCACAATACTCTTAGGCTCATTATAGGAAATATCGGCCTTCATATTCCACTTTGCAATATAATCTGGTGTGATTTGTTCGCAAGCAGCTTTGTAGGCTTCAGTTTGATTTGATGTATGGTTATAAGAAACCTTTAAATCCATGGTTGATCCTTTTTATTTAGTTCCCGTTGAGCCAAATCCTCCGGCCCCTCTTTCAGTGGAACTCAATTCATCTTCAGTGGACAGAAAGTGACCTTGAGTCACTGGTGCCACTACTAACTGAGCAATTCTTTCTCCGTGAGACACAACAAATCTTTCTGTGCCAAAGTTTCCAAGAATAACTTTAACTTCCCCACGATAGTCACTATCAATGGTGCCAGGAGCATTAACTACAAGAAGTGAAGTTTTAAGAGATAGCCCTGAACGCGGGCGAACTTGAACTTCATATCCTAGAGGAATTTCCATGGCCAAACCAGTTGGGACAAGAACTCTTGCCCCTGGTTCGATGATAAGACCTTGGTCACGACTTTCTTGCTCTAAAGAAGCACGAATATCGGCACCAGCAGCCCCTTCAGTTTCGTAACGAGGAAGGGGCAATTCATGGTCATAATGATCTAGACATTTTATACGAATATCTACTTTAGACATTACTTCTCTTTTTTCTTTAGAGGTTCAACATCCTTAATAGAAAGCTTAAGTCTTCCCATACGGTCAACTTCAACGACTTTAACTTTAACCTCATCACCCTCTTCAAGGTAATCAGAAACATCGTTAACTCTTTCTTCAGAAATCTCAGATACGTGAACGAGTCCACTTACCCCAGGTACGATATCAACAAAGGCACCATATTCTTTTAGAGTCACAACTTTTGCCTCATAGATTGTCCCAACTTTTGGTCCATTGATTTGAAGCTCAGCCGCTGCAATACAATTAGTAATAGCATCTGCATCTGTACCAAGAACTTTAACCGTTCCATCTTCTTCAATCTCCATTGTAATACCAAAGTCTTCTTGAATCTGTTTGATATTCTTTCCACCTGGACCAATGAGAGCCCCAATTTTATCTTGAGGAATTTTAAAGGTTTCAATACGAGGAACACCTTCTTTAAACTCTTCTCTATGGGTAGAAATTGTTTTCGCCATTTCTCCAAGAATATGAAGACGTCCTTCACGAGCTTGGGCCATAGCTGTTTCAACGATTTCACGTGTAAGACCAGTAATCTTAATATCCATTTGAATGGCCGTGATTCCTTCCGTTGTTCCTGCAACTTTGAAGTCCATATCACCGAGGTGATCTTCGTCACCAAGAATATCCGTTAAAACTTTATAACGTCCACCCTCTTCAGAGATAAGACCCATGGCGATCCCAGCTACAGGAGCCGTTAGAGGAACTCCAGCATCCATTAGGGCCATAGAAGCAGAACATACAGAACCCATAGAACTAGAACCGTTAGATTCAAGAACTTCACAAACAACACGAGTCGTGTAAGGGAAGTCAGCTGGCATAACAGATTTCACACCACGCTCAGCAAGGTTACCGTGACCAAGTTCACGACGACCAACCCCACGAACACCACGAGCTTCCCCTACAGAGTAAGGAGGAAAGTTATAGTGTAGGTAGAAGTTGTCATAGTTAACTCCCACAATACGATCACTCATTTGTTCGCCTGATTTTCCACCAATCGTTACTGTGGCCATAACCTGAGTTTCACCACGTGTAAAAAGAGAAGATCCGTGAGGTGTCGCTAAAATACCTGTTTCTGTTTCAATTTTTCTTACTTCATTAAGCTTACGACCACCGATACGCTTTTCTTCATCGAGAATATCGGCTCTCATCATATTATAAAGCAATTCATCTACACCCTTATTTGCTTCTTTTTTAAAGGCGTCGCCTTCGGCCATACCAAAGTCTGTAGGATTTGCTTCCATGGCCGTCGCAACTTTTGCTTCAAGAGCACGAACTGCTGCTTGTCTTTCCATCTTATCAACAGTGGAAATACACTCACGTGCATCAGATGAGAAGTCAGCTGTGATCTTTGTCATCATCACTTCATTAGGTGCAGCTGAAACAAATTCGCGCTTGGCCTTACCTGCTTCTTCACGAATTTGATTCATAAGTTTTACATATTCTTTAATATTGTCATGAGCAAACCAGATCGCACCAAGAACTTCTTCTTCAGGAACCACATGAGCTTCCCCTTCAACCATAAGAATAGCATCAGATGAAGCCGCTACAGAAATTTCAAGATCAGATTCTTCCCACTGCTCAAGAGTTGGGTTAAGAACATACTCTCCACCAATACGACCAACTTTAGCTGTACCGATTGGACCATTAAAAGGAATATCTGAAATCGTAAGAGCGGCTGAAGAACCTAATCCAGCTAGAATTTCAGGATCTCCCCCTTCTGGGTTATAAGACATAACCGTACAGCTAACAACTGTGTCAAACATATACCCTTCCGGGAATAGAGGTCTTAGAGGACGGTCAATAAGTCTGGCCGCTAGTGTTTCAGGGTCAGTAGGACGTCCTTCACGCTTTCTAAATCCACCAAGGAATTTCCCTGCTGAATAGAACTTCTCAGTGTACTCAACAAGTAAAGGGAAGAAGTCTTGTCCATCTTTTACCGATCTTGCTGAACAAACGGTTACTAAAACTTGAGTTCCCTCACAGCTTACTAAAACAGAACCGTCTGCTTGTTTGGCCAAACGTCCTGTTTCAACGGTAACTTCCTTACCGCCAAAATTCATGGACCAGATTTTCTTATTTTCGTTCATACTTTCTCCTTAACCTCTTTAGATTGAGGTTATAAAAATTAAAAAATAAAGATGAACGAGGGGAATTTAAAGAATATTTAAAATAATGAAGGAGTCATCATCTTAAATATCCCTCAAATTCCAATCAAGTTCATCCCTAAACGCCTATATTATAGACTTTAAAGCGCTTACCGCCAACCTAAAGTCTAAAATATTGGGACAAAATAAAGTCTAAATTCTACCGGGAACGCTCTGCAATGAACTAGAGAGAAAACTCAATAAAAAGAGGGTTATGATCAGAAGCTTTCGTTTGCAAGGCCTTGGCCGAAAGCAAGTCAACGCCACGTATAAATACTCGATCCAAACGATGGCCTAGGGCCTTTTTGATAAAGGACTCATTCTCAAACCTAACCTCCTCTAAAGAGAGTTCCTCGGTTACGCGATTGAGAATCTGTACTCGACCAATGGCCCAAGTATTAAAATCTCCGGCCCAAACCATAGGGCCCTCAAAATGAGCGACTTTTTCTTTGATCTCTTGCATCTGTCTTTCAAACGCAAAGACAGAAACAAAGTTAATACCATGAGTATTAATCACCATGACCTCTTGGCCATCAATTAAGTGAGTGGTTACAAGAGAACACTTAGGTGTGGACAGAAGAGGCTCACGAGGATCAGAATGGATTCCTTCGTAATCAACAATCGGAAAATGGGAATTTGTTAGAACTCCTGTATATTTCATATTCCCTTCGTCTCTAAATTGAAAAGACGAATTCATATAGCAATCGGAGTCAGGCATACAAAGAGAGCTCTTTTCTTGAGAGCTCATCGCCTCTTGGAAGAGATAGATATTGGGATTGAGCTCTTGATATAAATTGGCCCAATCCTTTTCAAAAGACTTTTTAGAACCTTTATAGACATTCCAAACAAGAAGTTTAACGGTTTCTTTCTCCCCACTTGAGCCGTTTTGAGCATGGGTCGATAGAATAAGATTTGATTCGGTTTCATCAACAACCTCAGCACTCCACATTCCAGCGAAGGTAGAATGATGAGAGGTAAAAAAGATACAAATGAGAAGAATATTTTTGAGATGAAAACGGAACTTTCTCACTTTCTAAAGCCTTTTTAAGAGTTGTTCATAAGCTCTATTAGTTTAGATCAAAATCAGTATTTATTGAGGAAGGATGTAATTTTAAGAGGGTATGTTTAAGAAATAGACAAAAAAAAGGCCTTCAAAAGAAGGCCTCTCTCTAATTAAATGGATTAGAAGATTACTTTCTAAGACCAAGATCCTTAATAAGAGATTTGTAGCTCTCTTCACTATTCGTTCTTAGGTACTTAAGAAGTGAACGACGACGACCAATCATCTTTAGAAGACCACGATTTGAGTGGTAGTCATGCTTATTAGCTGCAAAGTGACCTTTAAGGTTGTTGATTCTTTCTGTAAGAATAGCAACCTGAACAGCTGTACAACCTGTATCTTTCTCACCAGAACCAAATTTAGCTCCAAAAGTTTTAACAAGTTCTTGAGTTCTTTCTGTAGTGATCATAATTTCTCCTCACAAACCCATACTTCAGCCGAAACCGATTGCAGGGCGATATAATTAATACGATTTCGGGAATTTAACGTAAATGATCCCCCATGTAAACCTTTAATTGATTCATTAACCTTTCTTCAATCTGTCGAATACGCTCACGGCTCACTCCATATTCATCTGCAATGCTCTGTAAACTGGGAGGAACCTCGCTAAGTAGCCGTTTTTTAAAGATATCTCTATCTCTTTCTTTGAGGTCTTTCACAAATTCTCTCAAGTGCTCTTGAAGGATATCCATCGACTGCTGATCACTCACAAGCTCCTCAGGTCCCATAGCATCATCTTCAAGAAATTGAGCAAAGGTACCCTTTTCCCCATCTCCGACAGGAGTATCTATACTGACTTCTCCCCCGCTATTGGGATCGAGACGTTGGTCCATAGTTATAACGGCCTTCTCACTGACACCTAAATTATCAGAGAGGGTTTTAGCGTCAGGCTTAATTCCTTGGGATTCCAAACGGGCCTTTTCCTTCATGAGGTTAAAGAAGAGCTTCTTTTGCTCATTAGTCGTCCCAATTTTAACCAAGCGAAAATTATCTAGGATAAACTTCAAAATATAGGATCGAATCCACCAAGAGGCGTAATAGGATAGTTTAGCCCCTTTTTCAGCATCATACTTACTGACGGCCTTCATCAAACCTATATTACCCTCTTGAATGAGGTCCATAGTATTTTGCCAAGCCGTTTTATATTCCATAGCTATTTTCACCACCAAACGAAGATTGCCCATGACAAGCTTCTTTGCTGCGTCTACTGAGCCGGTTTCGGCCAAGGCCTTCGTTAAGGCCTTTTCCTGATCCTCCGTAAGAAGAGGATAATGTTTGATCTGATTAAGATAGCGAGTCAAAGGATCATCTGAGACCTTATCCGTAGGAATGAGATCACCAGAAATATAAAGGGCCGGAAGAAGATCTTCAGCAGCAAGCTCGGGATTTTCGATATCGAGGTCGGTATAATCGGAGGATTTCTTCGCCTTAGCCTCATCCTTTGATGAGGGGACATCTAATACTTCTACATTCTTTATGATTTTAGTTTTATCATCGGCCATAGGTTCTATCCCATAAAAAAAACCCACCTTATCACGGAGTCATTCTCCGATCAAAGGTGGGTCTAGGAATTCACCTAATTTTGACAATAATTACTTACTTTTTAAGGTCTCCCACAAGCTTATTCAGTTCGTGAGCTAGACTTTTTAGCTCCTTAGCTGAGCCTTCTACCTGAGAGGCACAGGATGAACTTTCTTGAGCATTTGTAGAAACTTTTCTAATCACATTTGAAATTTCAGTAACCGCAGAGCCAGACTCATTGATAATTCTTGAAACTTCATTTGTTGTAGCTGACTGCTCTTCAACTGAAGCTGCTACAGTGTGGAAAGATCCAGAAATTTCATCAATCATTTTGCTGATATTCTTAACCGCTGTAACAGACTGACCAGAAGTATCTTGAATGGCCTTAATCTTGTTTGAAATTTCTTCAGCAGCTACCGCCGATTGTTTGGCCAGTTCTTTAACTTCGTTAGCAACAACGGCAAAACCTTTCCCAGCTTCCCCTGCTCTTGCCGCCTCAATTGTAGCATTAAGAGCAAGAAGGTTTGTCTGTTGGGCAATTGAAGAAATCACTTTAGTGATCGTTCCAATTTCTTCACTACTTTGATTGAGTGAATCCATGACATCTGAAGTATTTCTTGCTTCAACCTGACAGTCTTGTGCCATTTTTGAACTGTTATTTGTATTATTTGAGATTTCCTTAATCGTGCTGGTCATCTCTTCTGAACTAGCTGCAACGGTTTGAATCCCTGAATTAACTTGCTCAGTTGCTGCTGTAGCATTAACGGCTTCCTCAGTTGTTCTCTGTGAAGAAGTCATGAGTGTTGAAGCTGTTGATTCAAATTCATCCACACAATTATTAAGTTGAGTTGCCGTTTCTGTAAGCGTATCAATGACTCTAATAGAATCTTGCTTTTGCTTTGTAATATCTGTTGCATATTTCACAACTTTAAAGACATTACCATTAAGATCGAATACAGGGTTATAAGCAGCACTTAGCCACAGCTCTTCCCCACCTTTTTTAAATCTTTGGTACTCTCCACTTTGGAATTGTCCATTAGCAAGAGCTTGCCAAAAACTTCTATAATCTTGAGTTTGTGTGTACTCAGGGTCACAGAACATACTGTGATGATGACCCACAATCTCTTTTTCCGTATAACCAGTTGCTGCAAAGAAGTTTGCATTGGCGCCTATGATTGTTCCATCTGGCTTGAAGTCAATAACCGCTTGTGTTTTGGAAAGCGCTTCAAGTTCTGCATCTTTTAGTTTCTGAGAACTAATATCTTGAGCAAACTTAATCACTTTTAAAACCTTTCCCGTTTCATCTGTAATCGGATTGTAAGAAGCAGAAATCCAAATTTCTTTTCCACCTTTACCTAGTCTTCTATATTCACCAGCATCAAATTCCCCGTTACCAAGCTTGTGCCAAAATTGCTTATAATCTGGAGAATTAGCATATTCAGGATCGCAGAACATAGAGTGATGCTTTCCTTTGATTTCATCCATTGAGTAACCCACAGCTGCTAAAAAATTAGCATTAGCTTTTTGGATGAATCCCTCTGTGTTGAATTCAATTACCGCTTGTGACTTATCCATTGCACTGAAGATGGATTCAAATTCTGCAGACGCTATTTTCTGGGCCGTAATATCTTGAGCAAATTTAACGACTCCTGAAACATTTCCATGAGCATCAAATAGTGGATTATAAGAAGCCGAAATCCAAATTTCAGAACCATCTTTTCTGAGACGTTTGTACTCACCTGTATCAAACTCTCCATTTCCAAGTTTTTGCCAAAATTGCTTATATTCAAGAGTCTCAACATAAGCTGGGTCACAGAACATCTTGTGATGCTTACCTTGAATTTCTTCTAGAGAATATCCTAGAGCTCCAAGAAAGTTATCATTGGCCTCCTGAATAATTCCATCTTTAGAAAAAGTAATCATCGCTTGTGAGCGACTGATGGCCTTAACTACAGAGTCAAGATAATTAAACTCTTCTCTACTTTCCATTTTTTGTTCTTCCATTTGATTATCCAATTTCTTTGCTGCGTTTGAACCCATTTATTCTCTCCTTAAATACATCTTTTTAAAAAGACTTAGTCATTATCGTCATCATTCAAAATAATTTAATATTTCAATGTTAAATTTCTTAATCGACTTAATTCACTTTGCTCACCTGTTTCATTCTTTCTTATGAGGTAGCGATATCTCATATGTCTTAATGCAAACGGGGAAAAGTTAATATAAAGAGGTACACTCATTATACCTTCATTCTTATCGGTAAAGTAATTTCCTTCATAAGCAGAAACTTGCCTAGTCAGTTCATTCAGGACTATTTCGCTCAGTTTTTCATTCCACGGAACAATAGGAAATTTATCTTTTAACTCTGTAATCTTATCTTGAATGCGGGCACGAAATGGAATTCTTATTCTTTCCGCTTTCTTGGGCTCTTTTTTGACATCAATAATTTTCCAAGAATCACGAACCCATGAAAGAAATTTCTTAGAAAGCTCGAGATCAATTTTAATCCTAAGCTTTCCATCCATACTAATGGCCTTATCGAATTCACCTTGATTGATATCTAACTCCACAGAAAAGTTTGGCAAAAACTTCTTATAGTATAAACCCGGATCTACTAGATCAATTGTGAGACTTTCTTCATATGTCATTATTTTGGTGTAATTCCCATTTTGACCATTGGCCCAAGCATCCCAGCTCTTATCCATTGGAGAGCGTGTAAAGCTCATAAGGTCTGAATAATTCTCTGTTTGAACAAAGAAGTCAGGATAACCGGTCATTAAAGACACCAATTGTCCGGTTAACAAATTCTGATCATCAAAAGTAATTGATTTAATCATTTCGGCAATTTTGGGTTCCTGATTTTTGATTTGATAATCAATATCCCTAAAATGATTGCAATAAAGTCTCTCAAAATCTGACTCAATACTTTCGCTTCCTACAGTCTTAGGAATTTGTTGCTTAAAAGTCGGCACATCACTTTTACGACAAATCATATTTCGACATGAAATTCTTAAACTATCGGTGACCTTTTGTTTGATCACTTTTTCTTCTTTGAAGTCCCAAGAGAGTCCAATTCCTGACAGCTCTCTAATGATAGCCGCAGCAATCATGGGATTGCGAGCAAGAGGAACAAGTAGTCTCGCATTATTTACATCATTGGCCCACGAACATGAGGATTTAAAAAGTTCAAGAGTCCAAGCAAATTCTTGTTTCCTCGCATCAGGTCCTGTATTAACTCGTCCCATTTCTTTAGGAAAGAAAGGATCATTTTCAACACTTGGAAGCTCTAATCCCCTATTTACTTTAAATCGGGCCAACATATTTTCTTTCAGTTGTTTTAAGCTAATTGTAGTTAAATTTTCACTACAGTAATTTCCCACAAGGTGATCGACTAGATTTTCATATTCATCAGAAGCAAAGTCGAAATACTGAGCATAACCCGCCATATATTCAGTTGTTAAATCGAGTACTAAGTATTGAAGAGTTGCTAAGTATACTCGTTTAGCATTATCAAGATCATTCTGAGTCGCAAAATCAATCTTAGGCCTACGTTTACACATATTATTGAGATTGTGCCCCTCATCTATCATTCCACGATAAAGAACAAATTTTAGCCATTGTTTTTGATTAATAGAGTCTTGGTTTAATTCATTATTCTGGCGTTTTATATCTCTAAAAATATAATAGAGAGGATCGTCTATATCTTGTTGATACTGATCTTTAAAACTCCCCAATAACAAACTCTCTAGTGGAACGAGCGCATGCACTGTGTTCAAGGCGAGGTAGGCCATTAGGCCAATGACAGGCCATATCTTAAAATTAAAGTATGGAAAAAAATTCCGTTTAATTTATAACTCCTCAAAAAAGGTAACTTTAATCAATTTATCGGTGTTTTGATCCGAAAAAGTAGACATGAAAATTAGACCCTTCCTGAGAGGAATTTTTTACCTAAGAAGCTCAAAGGCCATTATTTATGTGGTTTTCATGCTCTTTCATTCATCTCTAATGGCGGTTACTTTTGAACAAGAAACAAGTGGTTTTAGTAGAAGCCAAACAAAAGATTCGCGGCAATTAGAAGAAATCGATATTAATGGAAATATAAAAAAAGATTGGAATTACTATGGAAAAGAGGAAGTCGAAAGATTCCAGATCCAACAAGAATATAAAGTAAAATCCCAAGATATCTTTGCTCTTCGTGAAGCGAAGAAGGCCATGATTAATGGAGATCTTGAATTAGCCGTTTTCTTTCTATCTAAAATTAATTCAAAGCGATCTGATCTAACCCTAATTAAGAATCGCTATCTATCCATGGTAAGATTTATTCAAGGGGACTATGAAACATCTTATCAACTTATTAGTTCAAACCAATATAATATTCTAAAATTCTATAAACATATTTGTTTACTACGAGTTATTAATCTCATGGCCATGGATAAGATGGATCTCTTCAATAAAGAAATGGCCGGATGTCAGAATGCAACCATCGATCATTCAACCAGCAATCACTTTTGGCTAAGACAAGTTTCCAATATAAAAGATAAGAACAAAGAGCTTCTGCAAGGAAATCTGATTTCACAATTACGCCAATCAATTAATAATAATGAATTTATAAAGATATGGATGAAACTGGCCCTTTTTATCAACCGTGAGGATGTGATTGTCGCAAAACTTTCGGGAATCCCCCCTTCAGCTTACAAAGACAAAGAGATCAGAGAGCTGATCGGATTCGCCTATTATCGTGTTGGAGATATTGAAAAAGCACAAGAGTTTATCGAAGATATTGAAACCCCAAATGCAGATAATATTCGAGGAAATATCAACCTAGCGAAGAATAAATTAGAACTTGCTTTTGGACATTTTAAACTCGCGCTTCAAAAAAAGAAGAATTCAAAAAATGCTTTAGAAAGAGGTATTCCTCTCGCCTACCTCTTAGGACAGTGGGATGAAGGATTGAATATGTTGCAAAGGACTGTCGATCGAAATTCTGATCAAGATGAGAGAAAGAAACTTGCTTTAAAGGCAGTCTTAAATATTCGTAAAGGTAATATTAGTGAGTCTCGCGATCTCCTCAATATTTTAGAATATAAATTCAATAATCAATTTCCTTATGAACTTATCATGATGGATACTTTTGTATCTCTTAAAGAAGGAAATCAAGAGCGGCTTATCCACTCTTCCGCCGAAGGATGTAATAAAGAAGAAGGCCTCCACTGCTGGCTCTATATGAAAATTTTGGAATGGGAGAATATTGGAAAGACCCTCACCCGTGATGAGAAAACCCTATCCAAACCCTTTAATATTGAGAATTTAAAAACAAAGCAAGAGATCACTCCTCTCCAAGACTCTGTCATGATTGATCAAAAAGATATCGAAGAACTCGATGGTAATGATCTAAATCTTACTCCGCTTTTTTAGAAGTAAGTCCCAAATCCTAAATTTAAGCCTGATGAATGCCTGGAGCCCTTATAGCTATAGTTATAAGAAGTCCCTTCAACATCATAGCTCTCACCGCGAACAAAGAGTGAGGTATTCAAATACCAATTACGGCTAGGCCAATAACGTAGCCCCGTATTAAGCTGATAATGTCTTCCCATAGAAACCTCGATATCACCAGACTCCTTAGATAGATTAAGCCCTATAAGAGCTCCTGCTTCTCCAGAGAGCTTCTTGTAGCGAAACCATTCCCCTTGAATTCCAAAAGAGATTTTAGGCAGACTGAAGCGTACTAACTGACTAAAAATACCATTATCTGAGTTTTCAAAGTCCATAATAAATTGCTGATCCATTTTGATTTGAGAAAAGAGATTCCAATGAGGACTCATAGAATAGGTTAAACCGGCACCAAAAGCGGTCAATTTATTACCTTCTTGAGAAAAACGAGAATCTCCATAATGGTGAAAGTCGTTGAAGGCCAAAGAGAATTGAACATAGGGCCTGAGTCGAGAACCGGAATCAAAATCAAGAGATAAATTTAGGCGAGTAGCACCATCACTATTATTTGAATAACTGCCCTCAGAACTCTCTTCAACATCGAAGTCCTGATCATAGCCTTCAATGGAAAAATTAAAAACATTTTTGGCAATAAGCTCTCTATAAGAAAGATAGTATTTCACTTCTCTCTCTTCTTCTTTATCCGGCCCATCACCTATAACTATGGAATGATCAAGAACCGAATTGAGCTTTCTTTGATTGGCATCGACTTTGGCCAAAATGGCCTTGGGCGTGGAGGCCTTAAATCTCTTTTTAACAAAACCAACTTTAGGATCGATCTCTAATCCAAGAGGGGGAACATACTCTCCTGTTTTAGCATCTACATTACCTAATTGCTTATCAACATAGACTTTATTCTTTTGATCGTATAGGGCATCAGAACTTGGGGGAATATAGAGCCCTGTTTTACGATCAAAGAAGCCCCCACTCTTTGGAGCGTAAATTCCCCTTTCTTTGTCGTAAATTCCTTCTGCCGGTGAATCAGTGGCCACAGGCTGAATTTTCAACTTATCATTATCAAGATTTGCGATAGGTCGACGTCCAGATCCCTCTTTGAACTCATCATTTTCATAGAGTAAATTTAATTGGACAGGATTAATCACAGCTGGTCTCGCAACGGTATCCATCGCATCCACTGTTTGAGAAATCTGTCCGGCCTTTACTGTAGAGGCCTTGTCATCATTAAGGGCCAACTCCATTTGTTCAATGGGGTCATCTCCTTTTTTTAATTCCGTACTTTCCTCTATAACAATCGATTTGTCGTATTCAGATTCTCTAGAATATTCAACATTCTCAACCTCTTTCTTTTTAGCTTTCACAACATCTCTTATATGGGCCATACTCACCGAGCCTTTATAAGTCAAAAGACTGGTGACTCCAGATTCTGAACCATATACCGCTTCAAATTCCGTTCCACGAACACCTAAAGCTGCAGTTCTTGTTTTGATAAAGTAGTTCATCTTGCCACTTTGAGACTTTTTGATTTTATTACGTATGGTTCCCTTGAGAAGATTTATCACTGATTGATCTTTATCACTCTCACCGATCTTACTTAGTACTAACTTTGACTCTGGCCCAAGAGAGAGGACAGAACCATCTTTTAAATTAAGACGAACAAAGCTTCCCTTTTCCGTTAGAATAGAAGTATCCACCTTCAATTCTTCACCCTTCGATACTTTTCGAGCAATAAGCTCCCCTGGAGCCAACTGAGTGACCTTCCCACGAACAAGAATAACTTTGGCATAATTGGCAAAAGAATGAGTTGGTAAAATAAAATGAAGAAAAATGAGAATTAAAAGAATCCGTTCTTTCATGAATCAGCTATCCCAAGGAGAAGAATTTATAAGGTAAAGTTATTTTCTCTAAACCTAGGGATGGCGTCAATCAACTTTTAAGAGGACGAAACTCTTTTCCATCGTGAACGAAAGTCACTTCCTTCTCTTCTTGAATAGTAGATAGATTAACAGGTCGGCCCCAAATCTTTTGAATATTCCTTAAAGTGGAAGAAGCATAACCCATATCCAAATCAACCCCTTGATGCTTATGAATCAAATGGAGTTCTCCGCGATTAGCGAAGTTTCCAGACTCAACCTCAATTACCGGTTGTCCAAAATTAGTTAAACTCATGAGTAATTTGGCCTTAATCGCCTGAAAATCACGAGAGTCAATTTCAAAGCGAGAGGTTCTAGGATTGTATTTGTAAGTGAATAACTGCATTCTTTGACAGAATTCCCGAGTAAAGAACTCGTCAATAAAGGTTACATCATTATGAGTTTTTCTCACTTCAAAGATCTTCTCTCTTCCTTGATGAGTAGGTCGATTCCAATTCTCTCGCTCATGCATATCCGTACATTCATTATACTCTTTGCCAAAGCGACCAGTATCCCAGCGATACTCAATATCGCGCATCATCTCAATCCCAATCTTATAAGGATTGATATTCTGACGGCTCATGGCCATAACACCTGAGTGCTTATCAGCAAATTCAATAATCTCAGATGACTTTAAGGCCTTCTTAGTAAGGATTGTGGAGTGCCAGTAACTTGCCCACCCTTCATTCATAATCTTAGTCATTCGTTGAGGAAGAAAGTAATAGGCTTCCTCTCTTAAAATCCCAAGGATATCCGCTTGCCAGTCTTGAAGAGGAGCATTCTCAATTAAGTACATCATGATATCACGGGGAGAGACATGGCTTGGTCTCTTACGTTCAATAACATCTTCATCAAGAGGCATTTTTGGTTTATTTGATTCGGGGGTGAAGAGCTTGGAACGCATAAAACTCTTCAGGTGACTCGATCTTCCATCATCATCATCATCGTGAAAGAATTGTTTCGCAAATTCCTGGGCTTTTGACTCGCGAGAACGTTGAACATCAGGTGTTTCAAAGAGAACATTGATGTCCAAAAGATTTTCCAGTGAAAGCACACTATCAATGAAAGTTTCAACACGATCCTGGCCATATTTTTCCATATAGCGACGAACTTTAGTTCCATGATTGGCCATAACATCCATCATGGCGCGATTCGTACTTTTAAACCATAAATTATTTTTAAAGAAGTCAGCATGGCCATAAACATGGGCCATCACTAATTTTTGATCTATAAATTCATTGGCCTTTAAGAGGTAGGCATAACAAGGATCTGTATTAATCACCATCTCATAGATTTTCTGTAATCCATAAGCATAGTTCTTAGAAAGCTGATCATACTCCATACCAAAGCGCCAGTGAGGATAACGGCTAGGAAAGCCTCCCTGAGCTGCAAGAATATTGATCGTATCATAGTCACAAACCTCAAAAACGACCGGGTAGAAATCAAGACCATAGTCAATGGCATACTGATGGATCTCATCTTTTAATTTTAATAATTCACCGGATATAGGTTTGGTTCTTGTTGTCATTTTCCCTTCCCTAAGAATTCTTTGATCGAATCTAAAATGGCATCTTTATTTTTAATCTTACTTAAAGTTACCTTTTCATGATCCTCTTTGTAGTGACCAATCAAATCTTTGTAGAATTGACCGGAACCGTAGCGACTCTCCACCTGTCCATAACAGAACATATTTGAGGCCGGAAGAATATCGTTATCTAAGATATCCAAACAAAGCTTTGTATCATCCGTTGACCAGTTATCCCCATCACTAAAGTGAAAAGGATAGATATTCCATTCACTAGGATTATAGTCTTCAGAGATAATATCTTTACATAATTTAAAAGCAGAAGAAATCAATGTTCCCCCACTCTCTCTTGTTCTAAAGAAAGTCTCTTCATCCACTTCTTTGGCCGTAGCATCGTGAATGATGTAGCGAATCTCAATATCTTTATACTGAGACTTAAGCCAGAGATTGATCCAAAAAGATTCAGTTCTTACTACTTCCTTTTGCTCATCCCCCATGGAACCAGATACGTCCATCATGTAGATAACAACAGCTGAGTTATCAAATTCTACTTTTTGAGCAGAAGAGCGATAGCGCATATCGGCCTTAATCGGAATAATGGTGGGGTTCTTAGCATCATAAGTCCCCGTGGCCACTTGTCTTTTTAAAGCTTCTTTATAAGATCTTTTAAAGTGTTTAAGAGAATCAGGACCTACAGTACCAACGGATGTATAACGATCCGTCGTAGATTGCATAGTTTTCTTTCCCTTTGGCTCAATATTGGGAAGAGCAAGCTCTTCACCGAGAATAGAGGCCAGTTCATCAAGAGAAAGCTCTACATCGAGTTCTTTATTTCCCTCACCTTCACCAGCTTCCCCTTGTCCAGCTTCGCCTTCTCCTTCACCTTCCTGTCCATCAACAGGATCACCTTGCTCACCTTGACCTTGCCCCGTTCCCCCTTGGCTTTGATCACCAAATTTAAAACGAGGAGTATCAATGGAAGGCATGGGAATTTTATATTTCCCATCGCCTTTAGGAAGAGGCATTTCTCCATTAGAGATATAGTCTCTTAAATTATCCCTAACCCGTCCCTTAACAATATTACGGAAACGGGCGTGGTCTCTTTTTATAGGATGATCCATTAGTGCTCCTTAAGCTTGGGCTGAGTCACCTTTTGCGAAAATTGAAGCAACAAAGTTTAGAGCATCTGTTGCACAGATTTCACAATAGCCGTGGTTCTTAATAAGGCGCGCCTTAACCACGTCAATCTTCTCTTGTGTGTCTTTATCCACAACTTTAGAGATGATGGTCTTAAGTTTGATTGTATCTTTCTGATCTTCAAAAAGTTTCAATTCAAGTGCTCTATGAAGTCTTTCATTCATTTTGTAATCAAACTGCTTCCCTTCAATAGCAAGGGCACCAATATAATTCATAATCTCACGTCTGAAGTCGTCTTTTCGAGATTCCGCAATATCGATTTTCTCTTCAATACTTCTCATGAATCTCTCATCCGCATCTTCTAGACGATTTGAGTATTTATTACGAATTTTCTCACGTTGAGTATAGGCCTTCACGTTATCAATATAATTAGAACATAGAGTTTGAATGGCATTCTCATCAACACTAATGGCCTTTTGAACATCATTCTTAACAATGTCTTCGTACTCTTGACGAGCAACTGCAAGAAGTTCTTTATATTTCTCAAGTTGTTCCGAATTATTGATTAAGGAATGATGCTTAAGACCTGCTTCAAGCTCATTGAAAACCATAAATGGATTTAAACATCCTGCATGAGAATTTTTAACGAGAGCATTTGAAATCTTATCTTGAATATAACGAGGTGATACTCCTTCAAGACCTTCACGTACAGCTTCTTTACGAAGCTCTTTCACATTATCTTCGTTATAGCCTGGAAGTGTTTTTCCATTATAAAGTTTAAGTTTTTGCAGAAGCGTGAGATCACTTTTCTTAGGTTCTTCTAAACGAGTGAGAACTGACCAAAGAGCCGCCATATCAACAGTATGTGGAGCCACGTGCATATGAGGAATTTTATCCGCATTAAAATCACGCTTATAAATCTTCACTTCATTATCAAGTCGAGTGATATAAGGAATATCAATTTTCACCGTACGGTCACGAAGGGCTTCCATGAATTCGTTATTTTGAAGTTTTCTAAATTCAGGCTCATTGGTGTGACCAAGAATCACTTCATCAATATCTGTTTGAGCAAATTTCTTTGGCTTAATAGACTGTTCCTGAGAAGCCCCAAGTAGGTCATAGAGGAAGGCCACATCAAGCTTCAGCATTTCAATGAACTCTACAATACCACGGTTAGCAATATTGAATTCCCCATCAAAGTTGAAAGCTCTTGGGTCAGAATCTGAACCATAGAGGGCAATTTTTCTATAATTGATATCCCCTGTAAGCTCGGTTGAATCTTGGTTTTTCTCATCTTTGGGTTGGAAAGTACCAATCCCAATACGATCTTGTTCAGAAAGAAGAAGACGCTTCACTCTTACGTGATTCATCACCTTCGTCCAATCACCATCATATTTTTCCATGTATTGAGCATAGATATAACGATCGGCTGGGTTTAATGAACCCTTAATCTTAATTTTATTTGTCCCATCAGGACGAGTCTTATTAATTTTTTCTAAGAGTTGTTCGCGAACTTCAATGGGCACAAGTTTAAGAGGTTCCTCGTGCATGGGTGATGGGAAAGTCTTTTGGCCACCAAGAAGATCTGGGGCTTCCTCGTCGTACCACTCAAATGTATACATGGCTCCATCATCTGTTTTTGAGTAGTGCTCAAGTCCTTTTTTTACGAGTCGTGAAATAGAAGACTTGGCAGAACCAACCGGCCCATGAAGAAGAAGTACCCTTTTCTCGGTTCCATAACCCTGAGCAGCCGACTTAAAAAAGTTAGCAAACTTCATGAGATGAACATCAATACCAAAGACAGCATCTTTACCGTTTGCAATCGGATCATCAAAGAAGTGATAGCGAGTAATTTTTTTCTTATATTCTGTATACTCAGACGTTCCAAAAGACATAATCATGTCGTGGATTCTTTGGAAAGCGTTACGAGCGATACGAGGATCAGCAGTAACTTTTTCTACATACTCTTGAAAGCTCCCCGTCCAATGAAGATGAGAGAAGTCTTCGGCTTTGTAGTTTTCTTTCATGAAATCGTTAATGTTTAATGAACTCATTTTATTCAACCCCTTATCATTGTACTTGTTCAGACGAACCGTTAACTGCTTAGGTGCTAACTGTTTATTCTATTGTAGCAAGAGGTGGGCCATTTTCTAAAGGATTATATTTAAACAAATCAAGGGTTTATTAACCGACCATTGCAGTCAAGTTGGCACCAATGGTGTCACAAACTCCTTTGATATATATTTAGACTCAGGTTAAACTATTTTAAAGATTACAACTTATTAACTTGAGTAAAGAGGTATATTTTATGGGGCTTATCTCCTCTGGCCTTACCCATATAGGGATGAAAAGAAAAACAAATCAGGATGCTATTTATTTGAATCCTAAAAAACACCTCTTTATTGTTGCCGACGGAATGGGTGGCCATAATGGTGGTGATATTGCTAGTCAAATGGCCGTATCTGTCATTCCAGAATTTGTTCTGGAAAACTATGGCCAAGACCCAATAAAACTCCAAAAACAGGCCATAGCTCATGCTAATTCCTCAATCAAAAAAAGAGGTGAAGAAGATAAGAACTTAGTTGGTATGGGTACAACGGTAGTTAGCCAACTCTTTAGAGGACCAAATCTTTATACGGCCAATGTAGGAGATTCAAGGGCCTATCTTTTTAACAATAAACGAATCTATCAACTCACTTCTGATCATTCCCTCGTCCAAGAGAAATTAAATCTTGGTTTCTACACCCGAGAACAAGCTGGAGATGATCCTCAAAAAAACGTTCTCGTGAGAACCGTTGGATTTGAATCAGAAGTCGAAGCTGATGTCTTTAATTACAAAGTTCATCGAAATGATATCTTTCTAAGCTGCTCTGATGGCCTTCATGGAAAAGTGAGTGACTCGGATCTAAGCTATATCATCAACCACTTTATACCAGACCCCTCTAAGGCCACCCAAGAACAAGTCGATCATACGGCACAATTTCTTGTAGACTTGGCCAATAAAAATGGTGGACAAGACAATATTTCGGTCATTCTCATTATTGCCCAATAAATCAATTTATGAAGTTAAAGGTTTTCCGCATGAAATTTAATCAATTTGGTTTTTCCCTTCCTAGTGTTCTCGTTGCAGCAGGGCTACTTGGAGTTGTCTCTTTAGGCGTTATCAATCTTACGAAACAAACCACTCAAGCCCAAAGGGACTTTTCAGGTTCCATGGAAGCAACCGCTGTTTTAAATGAGATACGTACCTATCTCTCAGACACGGAAAACTGTACGGAAACTTTTCAAGGACGTAATGCTATTAATGATAGCTCAGCTCCCAACTTAACCGCTTTAAGAGTCAAAAATAATACAGGTACCTTCGTTGATAAATTTAATATTAATGAAAAATATGGCCAAGGAATTATTAGAATTGAGAATTATGCTCTCAGTGATCCCGGAACGACAAGTGATGATGTCGACGTGGCCACAGAGGGAACCACTTACCTCCTTATCGACTTTTATATCGGCCAGGCCGCAACTCGATCTCGTTCCACAAAGAAAGTAAAATTAAAAGTAGAAGTCGACTCATCTGATCTCATAACGACGTGTGTGGCCGTGGCCGCCTCTTCTGAAACATGGACGAAGAACCCAAGTGATGTAACAGAAATCTTCTATGATGTGGGTCAAGTTGGTATCGGTCTATCTGACCCAGAAGCAGCTCTCGATATCAATGGGGGCGTAAAACTATCTGACTCTCCGGACTGTAATGCTTCCTTAAATGGTCTGATGAAATTTGATGGTACTAAGATGCTTATCTGTGAAGACGCAACTTGGAGACCTATGAGTAATGCTGCCCAAAGCTGTCCAACTGGAGAATATTTACGAGGGTTTCAAGCAGATGGTTCTTTAGACTGTGCAGCGGTTAACACCCTATCAGAAACACAGTATTTTGAGGTAACTGCTCCAAATGGAACAACTAATGCATCTCAAGCCTTAGGTAATTGGAAATTCTGTGCTCTTTCTAAAACACGTACTACTGAAGATGACAGTAATAATTATGACCACTGTGAGGTAAGTGGTTCCTTCAATTCAAATTGGAATCTCTTACTTAATAAACATTCTCAGGATCAGCTATGGTGTGGAGCTGTTTGTATTCGCTAGAAATAGCACTTGTTAAAATCTTATCATCTTTTTGGCGGTGTAGTAGCAAATCATCATATTGAGAACAACAGATTCTTGATGATCAATATAGTAGCCGTCATATTGGATTTTTTCATTGGCCGTGGCACTGTAAGGGAGACAAACTTGGGCCAATCCAGTAATTCCTGGAAGGACTTCTTTTCTTCTTACATAATTTGCAACTGTTTTATCAAATTCATCGACGAAGCAAGGTCTCTCTGGACGTGGTCCAACAAAGGCCATATCTCCTTTTAAAACATTAATCAATTGGGGGAGTTCATCGAGGTGACTCTTTCTCAGAAAATGACCAAATTTAGTAATTCTTTGATCATTTTCAACCGCCAACATAGGACCACTTACTTTTTCAGCATCCACTACCATGGAACGAAATTTAATAATCTCAAATTCCTTACCGTCTTTCCCTACCCTTACTTGTGAATAGAATACGGGTCCCGGCATTAAAACTTTAATCGCAACAGAAAGTAAAAGAATTAAAGGAGAAATTAAAATAAGGGCCAACAAAGCAATGAATCTCTCTAGGAGATTACTCACCTGCCGATCGATTAAAAAGTTTTTGGATAAACTGGTATCCACAAAGAACATCTTATTTAAATCAAAATGACGAATGTCCAAACTTTCTGAATTTAAAGTGGCAAGAGGTGGCATAGAAAATAGCTCCAAAAAATAAAAGAATTTTTTGGAATAGATACAATAGTCAACAAATTCAATCAACTATAAAGTTTCTTATGGATAATATTTACGGCCTTTAAAAGAAGATCTAATCAAATCCTCATATGGCCCTTAAAATCTTATTTCGAAATGTGAATTTTTCGTCCAATATTAGGAATTCTTGGGCCTTGAAGGCCTTCTTGCTGGAGAGATATTGGAGCCAGAGAAAGTCCTGTAGGCCTTCTGCAGCTTGGATAAAGCGAATCGTAGGATTTAGTCCCCCAGAGTGATTGGGCAGGCCTATAGCGACGTCAGCCTCTCTTCCGTCGAGGTCAAAATAGGGCATATTTTGGATGGCAGAACTATGCCACTCCAAATAGAAGGAAAAGCCCTCTTTTCGACTCCAATTCCATAATTTTCTTCCAAAAACATGATAAAGATCATCTCTATTATTCTCTGCCTGATTATAGAGTCCCCAGGTTCTATTTTTACTTTGAAGCCAGTGAATTCCACTATGCCCTAAGGAACTGAGAGCGATCCAATCTAATTTCTTATTGAAGTCTACAAGGGAGTCAGCTTGTCCATCTTTCCACTGAGTAAAGCCTCCAAGACTTAAGAAAGGAAAGTTCTTCTTTAAGAATTGATAGCGCTCAGAATCACGTTTGATATTTTGACTATAGCCTCCGGGCTCATCTGAGAATTGAAAGATTATATTCTCAAATTTTTTGGATTCAAAAAAAGAAGCAATCGAAGATTTCTCTTGTAAGATTTGATCTGCCGAACTTTCTTCAAAGAATTTGTGCAAAAACTCGCCCCCATATGTATGATAAGGAGGTCGAAAGCCTAGCTTCTTGGCCTTTTTCAAGAATTGATCAACTTCGCCGAAGGAGAGCCCTAAAGGTTCATTTTCACCCCTTGGTAGTCCAGTGAAAGCATTAAATCCATAACGTGATAAGAGAGAAAGGTAGGCCATATCCCAATGACGCCTTCTTTCCAGGCTCTGCTGATTAGGAAAGTAACTGTACTTCAAGGCATTGAGTCCAATAAAACCTACTTGAGTAGTAAGTTTGTCGAAATCATCATTTAGAAGCACGAAAGTTAACGGCAGCTTCTTTGTATAAACTGCATTTCCTTTTTTGGACTTGTCTTTGGAATGAAAAGAAATTTTTAGGACTCCTTTTTCCTTAAAGATTTTCTGCTTATAAAAAGGGTGCGTGTCTTTTAATTGGGAGCGCATCGCAAACTCGATAAAGAATTGTTGGTTTTGACTGCCCTGTAACTCATGATCTCCCTTCACGAGATATTGAGTTTCTAATGTATAGCTTTCGTGATTTCGATCACGACTTAACCACTGCATATAAGACTTATAGGGCTTAAGCTGAATTACAGATAAATCACGAGGGCCTTCCGGAATCCAATCGATCTTCATTTTATAAGTTCCCGAATCTTTCAAATGAATCAAGAGATTAACAAAAGAAGAGAAGTTCTTAGCAAAAAGAATCTCATTTAATGCTTTATCATTTTTGTATTTAAGAGATAGATCATCATAAGGACTCATTCTTTCAACTTTAGAACTCACATGAAAGAAATTCTTATTGGATTGCCATGGACTTTCACTAGGATAAGAAGAGCGGATTTTGCGATCATACTCGCCTTTGAGCATATTCTTGAATTTAATAAGAAAGGGATCTAGTACTGATTGACTTGGATTGGCCTTTGCTATGATTAACCCATTGAGCCCCACTCCAGAAGCATCACCACTGAATTTTAAATTCAATTGACCATCTGTAACTTTAACCTTCTTGCGAATAGGCTTCATAATATCTTTATAGAGCCAATCCCAAGGATGGTCATGAATGGAGGGTTCTCTATTTTCAAAAATAAGAAGATCATCTTCATAATTAGAGAGTAAGGAGCGATCAGAGATCAAAAGAGGGATATCTTCTGCTAATACTTTTCTAGAACTATAAAAAGGAGGATCCCAATACCCCAAGGAGTTCCAAAAGAGAATAAGTTCATAATCCCCATTGGGAAGATCTACAGCGAATTCACCATTTTGAATATAGAGAACACTTCTTAAGTAAGTATCCATATAAACGGAATCCTCTTTCTTCCATAGGGATATATCTTTAAAACCATATCCTAATTTAGGATGATAACGATCCTTTTCATCAATGGCCTGTACACAGGGGAGATTAGAATCATCTTTAATTCTAAAATCAAAGACTTTGATAGCAGAGGGGTAATTGGGTCGAGCTGACTTGATGAGCTTTAAACTCTTAAGTTCAATTTTTCCTTTCGTCGTTTTTTCGGGGTCAACGACAAGAAATACTTTTTTTAACTTTTTAAAATTAATATTCCTTTTTTCTTTTTGACTTCCCCTCTCGCCGACAAGACTTTTTAAATCGACAAAAATGATATTCTTACCTTTTGAAAGATGAGAAATATGATTGAGCTGACTCCAATAATTTTGAGTCAAATGATCTTGAAAAGTAATATAGAGCTGAGACTCTTGATTTTCATCTTGAAAAGAATCGATCTGGAGTTCTAAGAAATCATACTGACTGGCCTTTTTAAAAGGGACTATATCTAAATTAAGATAATCATTAAAAGAAACCTTTAAAGGTTTTTTAGGTGAGATGATCCTTTCTTCGTAATCTTTTTCGACTGTACAATTCCCTTTGCTCAGAGCTTTTTGAGCATAAATAGAGTTTTGAAGAATAACAAATAAAATAGAAAAACTAAATATGACTTGAATAGATTGGAGGGAGATCGTTTTCACAATTAACCCTTTTTCTCTAAAATTTTACGAAGCTCTTTACCGGCCAAGGTAGATTCAACAAAAGTACTATGATTGACCTTACCTGTAACAGTATAGATTTCAACTCCTTTTTTTGCTACCGTCCCCCATCCTAAGTCTTTAACACTGTAGTGTCCTTCATCAGTCACTTCACCTCTTAGAAGATGAACCTTTATATCCCCTTCACTAACTTTGTGTTGATTAATAAGAGAGTAATTATTTAATTCAACGAGAAAGTGCCTATACTTATGGGACACGGGACGACCCTTTAACTGGGCCATAAAAGAGAAAAAGTCTGCTTCCCATTTTTTACATCTATAATATAAAAATGTCTTTATACGACTAAGTAAGCTTTGCCTTTGAGTACTTGGGATATGGGAAAAGGCCTCTTGAGGTCCGAAAGTATCAAACATAATAACATTCTCAACTTTTAGATCGAATTCTTGCATCTCTTTTGCTGTTTCAAAGGCGAGCAAGCCGCCCATTGAGCCACCTGCGAAATATATACTTTCGTAAGAGTTACCATTAGAGTTAACAAGAGAAATATCATTAGCATATAAAATGGCCAACTCTAAAATACTCGAGGCCAAAGTACTTTGCCCTAGCACTCCAGGACATTGAAGACCATAAACATCGAACTCATTAGGAATAAATCTTAAAATCTTCTTATAATTTAAAATATTTCCACCAACACCATGAAAGAGAAAGATCGCCTTCTTATTGGGAACAGATTCTTTACCGACTCTCATAGGAACAAGAACTTCCGAGATATTTTCATTTTCAATATATTCTTTTTGGATGACTGAGTGTGAGTGAGATTCTGATTCAAAAATTTTATTTTTGAGTTCTCCGAAAGTGGAAGATTCAAATAGAAAGCTTAGCGGTAATGAAAGATTTAATTCGCTTTCAATTTGTGAAAAGAGCTCAACAGAAAGTAGGCTATGTCCCCCGACAGAAAAGAAGTCATCAGAATCTTTAACGTCACTGACCCCTAAACAGCGACACCATATTCTCTTTAAAATTTCTTCAGATTGCTCGAGCCCCTGAGATGAATCCTCTTTCTTTAGTTCATTAGAGGAAACCTTTTGCTCTACTTCACCACCTATTTGAAAAGGAGCAGGAAGCTTTTTACGATCGATTTTGCCATTTAGAGTTAGAGGAAACTCGTCTAATTCTACGAAGTGAGTTGGAATCATATAGGGAGGTAGTGATTGACTCATTTGCTCTCTGATATACTGACTCTCATTTTCTTGCGATGAAATTGACTTATCCTTAATATAGTAGGCCACAATACGAGCATCACCTACTCTATCCTCTCTTACCATGACAACTTGAGATTTAATAAAGGAGATCTTTGCTAAAACACTTTCGATCTCTCCTAATTCAATTCGATAACCTCTAACTTTTACCTGACCATCATTGCGTCCTAAGCACTCGATAAGACCATTGTCTCGATATCTTCCAAGATCACCGGTTCGATAAACCCTACGACCCTCAAAGAAAACAAAGCGTTCTTGAGTTAAGTCATCTCGATTAAAGTAGCCCTTCGCCAATCCGTCTCCAGCAATACATATTTCTCCGATTGCTCCATAGGGACAGAGTTTTAAATGATCATTAAGGATTAAGATTTCAGTATTTTGGATCGGTCTACCAATACTTATCCAATTATCCCTTTGATTAATTTGATGGCAACTTGACCATACCGTTGTCTCCGTAGGACCATACATATTCCATAATTCATTTACACTTTCAAGTAGCTGGTTCTTTAAATCGGGGGCGAGGGCCTCTCCACCGCAGAGGGCCTTTAAATCATGGGGATAATTCTTTAAACCGACACTTAAGAGTTGGCGCCATGTCGCGGGCGTTGCCTGTAAAACTGAAGCTTTATACTCTTTCATGATGTCTAAGAGTTGATCTCCAAAGAGCGCTTCTTCTCGAGAACAAATATAGACATGGGCTCCAGATAGTAAGGGCGCATAGATCTCCAGCACAGCAATGTCAAAACTCATTGTGGTAACAGCGATCAGCGTATCACTTTCCTTTAGCCCGGGCTCTTTAATCATAGAATCTAAGAAGTTTACCATGGAACGATGGGAGATATCTACGCCCTTAGGTTTTCCAGTAGAGCCTGAAGTATAAATGACATAGCAAGTGGAAGAGAGATCTCGCTCATTTTTTCTTTGCTTTAAGTGATGACTAGGTTCTGTATTCCACAAAGGTGATGAGCAATTGGAAAGCGGGTCGGTTATAATCATTTTTTCAAGATGATTGAATATATCTCTATCATTATCTGAATTCTCACAGAGAATCGTCTTCATCTTGGAATGCTCTATCATATATTCAATACGATCTTTAGGATAACTAGGATCAATGGGAATGTAGCCTGCTCCGGCCTTAATAAGGCCCAAAAGACAAATAGGAAGATAATGAGTTCTCGATAAGGCCATCCCGACACAATCACCAGGCCTTATACCTCTATCCATTAAATATTGAGCAAAAGAATCACTCCAAAGATTTAATTGTTCATAGCTCACAGATCCTAAGGCGGAAGAAATGGCCTTCTTATTTCCCATTCTCTTAGATACACTTTCTATCAAATCAGCAATATTCTTATTATCTTCTCTAAGTATTGGAGCAGGATTTAACTCCTCAAGTAATTTCTTTTTATGCTCTTGGGAAATGACCTGCGCCTCTTCCCATGATTCTCTTCTTTCATAGAGAGATGGCCATTCTTTAAGAAAGCTTTGGAAATCATCTGCCATTTGTTCCATTTGACTATGACTAAATAGGGAGCAATCAAAATCAAAGCCCCCTTTCATTCCTTGTTTATCTCTTCTCGCCCAGAAATCAATATCAGTATGACATATCTCACGAGGAATACTTATATTATTAATCTCTAATCCATTAAAAGTTGGATTACGATTTGTAGCATCTTGATACATGAAGAAAGCTTGATACAAGGGTGTACGAGTATTATCTCGCAGTTCTTTGCTTGGGCTATGGCGAACAACTTCGTCAAAGGGAATTAAACCATGTTCAAAGGCCATGGCCGTTTTATAACTCACAGCTTTCAAACATTCAGCAACGGTCATATCAGAATTGATTTGTGTTCTAATAGCGACATTATTTACAAAGAATCCAATAATCTTATCGAAGTTTTCACGATCTCTCCCTCGCAGTGGAGTTCCTACCACAATGTCGTATTGGCCAGAATAACGAATAAGAAAGAGCTTAAAAGCACAAAGAAGAAGATTATAAAGGGTTGTTCCCTCTTTCTTCGCTACAGCTTCAAGGGGCTGTATCTCTTCTTCTTGCCACACGATGATAAAAGACTTGCCATTAAATTCCTTTGTTTTTCTTATATGACCTGACTTCATGGGAAGCTCTAGAGGATCTGCTAGAGTTTTAAATTCTTTCTTCCAGTAATTTAAGCTCTCTTTATAAGACTCTTTTGAACTCAGCTCATTTTGCCAGGAGACATAATCAAAGTAATTAATGTCTAAAGACTTCTTCAGCTCACGACCAGCTAAGAGTTCTTGGTAGTGAAATTCCAACTCGGATAAGAAGATATCATAACACCAACCATCCCAGATAATATGATGAATTTTCTGAGCGAGAAATAAGCTCTTTTTCGTGTCGTTAGGTCGATTCCTATCCTTAAAAGAATAAATCTTAAAATCATAGAGTCTATTAGCAAGAGGCATTAGTGTATTCGCCTCTTTAGTATGCTTATGTGTGAGTTCCTTAATGACTTCAGATCGTGAGTGATTAGGATAGAGAGCATTTAAATCAATACATTCTAAAGAAAGAGAATCTTCCTCCCTTTGCCAATAAGGTCTTCCCCTATTTTCTTGGAGTGAACTTTGAAGTAGGATATGAGAATCTATAACTCTTTCAATTGCTTTTAAGAATAAATCCTGATCCAAATCGCCATAGAACTCAAAGAGAGAAGGTAAATTAAATAAACTACTTTCGGAATTGAGTTTTTGAAATAACCAGGTTCTTTTTTGCTGGTGGGAAAGACCACTTTCCTGAAGATTAAGGGATTTGACCTCTACTTTAGATTTACTCTGAGGCTCAACGAGTGACTTTTGGGGCTTATTTTCCTTCTTTGTAAGAGAAAGTTTTTTTTGTAAGACAATATCCACGAAGGATGAAAATTTCTGATTTAAAAAGAGATCTTTCATCGACAATTTAATCGATAATTTATTTTCTATTTTAATGAGAACTTGAGTAACGAGAAGAGAATGTCCTCCCAATGAGAAGAATCCATCTTCTGCCTTAATTTCTGGTACGTGAAGAACTTCTTGCCAAATATGACTTAGGATAGAATAGAGATCTTTATAGTCTTTTAAATGCTCTTTTTCATCGGTATTTTCGTGGGTATTTCCTGCGGTATTTTCAACTCGATCATCTTTCTTTAGTGTGACATGGTCCTTTTGACTAGAATCATTGCCCAAACCTATTATTTCAGATTGAGAGCTAGGTTGAGAATGATAATCAAAATCAAAATTAAACTCTTCGGCTTTACCATTTTTTGCAAGAAAGTCTAAAAATGAGATGAAATTACTTTGTAAATTATCAACCTCTTCCGAACTATATAAGTCTGTATTGTACTGGTTTTCAATCGTCGCTTCATCACCAATAAGTGTGAAATTAATAAACATCTCAAAATTCTCGTAGTAACGAGGATTAGTAGTAAAGGAAGTAGAAAGATTATTAAATTGAAGCCCCTGCCCCACAGGTTGGATATCAAGATTAAAAGTTATAGGAACGAGTGGAATACGTGAAGGATCTCTCTTTAAGCTTACAGCTTCACAAATTTCTCCAAAAGAAACTTGAGAGTGTTTCTGAGCAGCTAAAATCACTTTTTTAACCATCTGTAATTTTGATGAATAATCCAAATAGGAAGAATCATATTTTAGTCGAATAGGAAGAAGTCCCACACAATGACCAACTACCGAAGAAAAAGAGGGATTTGTTTGTCCAGCTTGAGAAATACCTACTGTATGATCGTTCTTCTTAGTTTTCATCTCTAAAGTATGAAAGAAAGAAGTAAGAAGATATTGATAGAGAGTGACCCCTTCTGAACGGGCCTTTTTTCTTAGCTCAATGATTGTGGATTTTTTCATCCGTGTATCAAGTCTAGCTGATTGAAAGGTTCTAAATTCAGGGCGTTTCGCAGAATTATTATAATCAATAACTTGTTGTTCAACGCTGAAAATATCTTTCCAATAATTTAAATCCTCTGAAGAGTTAAGTTGATTTTTATAATTTGCATACTTCCAATACTGATCAGCTAAATCTAGAGGTTTATAAACCTGTTCAATATGAGCATTATAAAAATGCCCTAGATCATGGGTTATGATCGCCCAACTCCAACCATCACATATGATGTGATGGGCACTTAAAATAAGATAGGTATCACCATCTCCTTCAGGCCTTATAAGAGTCGCCCTAAAAAGCGGGCCTTTTTCTAAATCAAAGATTCTTTTTGCTTCTTCTTCTTTAAGAGTCTCAATATCTCTTAGACTCTTATATTTGAATTCTCTGTATTCAGGATTTTTATGATCGTGAACGATCATATAAATCCCATCTTTAGAAAAAGTTGAACGTAAAGAGGAATGCCTTTGTGCAACTTGATTTATAGCTTCAAAAAGAGACGTCTCATTTAATACACCAGAAAATTTTAATGTAATGGATTCATTAAAACAGAGTGTCGATAAAGGATCGAACTGACATGAGTTCCAAATTTCTCTTTGCTCCCCTGTCGTTTCAACAAAGATGCTTGAATCTATATCCATTTCCATTCGAGGTGTGTCCATCAAAAGCTACTACTTCTTAATTCCCAGATTGTTAACTTGGTTTTTGACTTCAGAATTACGGTTTTCTTTCATTAAGTTATCTCTATCTAGCTGATCGCGATGAGTGGAAGAACCATTTTCAATTTGAATCTCTTTTTCAAGGTGATCCAATTTCCTATAGTCTTGATTAGTGCTTTGGGGAAATAATGAGAGTCTTTGCATCTCTAAGATACATTTCTTCCATTTCTTAACGACCTCCTCAAGATCTCCTTCTTCGTGACCTAAGGTTACAAACCATGGAAAACCATCGTAGCAATGAACCCCTTCTATTCTTAAAAGAGCAAAGAGTAAGTCATTATTCTTACCTGTATCCGTAAAACGAGGTTTTAAAACGCCACCAAAATTATCCACTTTAATAGGAGCATCTAAAGCATCAGCAATAAGATTAAGCTGATCAACAAAATTTTGGGCCCTCTGATTTATTCCGTAATATAGAGACTTCCCCCCTTCTTTCAAAATAAGAAGAGCTTCTTTGAGTGCACGCAGTGCTAAAGGATGACGAACAAAAGTTCCTGCAAAGTACGTGATTGCCGTTGTTGGAGCACTATCATCTCCAAAGCGCCAGTCACCCCCATCAAGAGCATCCATAAATTTAGAGCGGCCACTAACGATACCTATCGGCATACCACCACCAATAATTTTCCCATAGGTTACAAGATCTGCTCGTATCCCGAAGTATTCTTGTGCCCCACCAAGGGCTATACGAAATCCTGTAATCACTTCATCGAAAATAAAGGCCGTATTAGATTCTTGCGTAATTTGACGAATTTCTTTTAGAAATTCCTTAGGTCTAAAATCAGAACGACGGCTTTGAACAGGCTCAACTATAACAGCGGCCAATTCATGTGCATTTTTTCTTACATAGTCCAATGACTCCTGAGTTCCATAATCGAGAAGAATCATATCTTTGGTCGCTGTGGGATTAATACCTGCAGCAGCCGGAAGGGCCATTCCCTCTTGTTTTTTTCCTCCAGGACGAACAATCACCTCATCATTTATTCCATGATAAGAGCCTTTAAACATGACCACTTTCTTACGCCCTGTGATCGTTCGCGAAATTCTCAACGCACCTAAAACAGCTTCAGAACCCGTATTACAAAAGGCAGCCCTTTCATTTCCTGTGAGTTCACAAAGAAGTTCTGCACACTCTCCCGCCAACTCATGCTGAGGACCAATTTCAAAACCACGATCGAGTTGATCATGAAGAGCTTCATTGATTCTCTTATTTTGATTTCCAAAGAAATTTGAACCAAATCCGCAAGTAACATCAATATACTCGTTACCATCAATATCCCATAATCTTTGATTTTTAGAGCGATTTACAACAATAGGATAGGTTAATTCTTTTACCTCAGGTCTAAATCCCGTCACAACCCTTGGATCAGCATTCACTTTTCTGTACTTTTGAGTATATGACTTAGATGCAGCAGTTTTTCGGCAATAAGTATCAATTATCATTTGGACACTTTGAGAGATATTTACATCGCTCTTTTCTTTAATGGTATTGACCCGCGCCTGAGCACCAAAGGCTTGCTTAGAAGTATTAACCGTTGCCTTAACTTCTTCCTCTTCACTCGAATCAGAGGTGTCCTTATTAACATGAGATGGCCCTGTGCTTTGAATGTTTACTTCTTTAGAAGTACTTTGGGCACTCGGCTCGAAAGAATTATTTTCAATCGTAGTTTGAGTAGAGTCAGAAATACTAACCTGAGCTCCAGATAAAACTTCGAGCTGCATTTTCATGAGTTCCATCTGAGAATGGATTATGGATTCTACATTAGCGCCGCCTATACTCATTGATGATACCGGTTGCCTTAAGGGCCGATTACTCTTTCTACTGGAATCTAGATTAGGGTTTTCACCTTTGTATTCTTGAACAGAGGAAATATCGCTAGTTTTATGCGTTTCAGAAGTTAAGGGATTTACATGACTTGCCCCCTTCGTCTCCCCTATTATTTCTCTATTATTTTCCTGAGTCGAGGTAAATTTGGCCACGAGATTAGGATTTATTTCTAATAAGTGTTTTGATAATTTCTCTATGGTATCAATTGAATCCATGAGATCTCTAAATCCAATTTCAACTTCATACTCATTTTTTAAGTCAATAGCTAATTGAGTCAGTAATAAGGAATCAAGTCCGAGTTCTAAAAAACTTGACTGTGTATCAAGTTCTGAAAAACCAGATTTTTCTTCAATAAAATTGTGAACTTCATGAGTAAAAGAATTCATAATATCCTCTTTAGATTCCAGAGATTTTCTATAAGTTAGATTGTTGACTTGAATTTCATCATTTGAAATGGGATGGGCAGCCCAGTATGACTTTCTTAGTAAAGGTGGAGTTGGTAAATATTGCCAGGAAGGAGACTTGCCTGCAAATCCTAAATTAACGAAGAGCTTAGTTAAATTAACTTCTGCACCATGATTCCAGATTTTCCCAATGGTTTCCAAAAGATCAATATTTTCAGATTCCTGCTTTCCTCGATTCAACGGTGCGATTAATGCAAAAGGTATTTTCTTAAGTAATGGGTTCATTATGGAGCGAGGCCCCATATCAATAAGAACAGACTTATCTCCCTCATTTTCTAGAATCTGTGCCAGTTTCTGAGATGCTGAATTAAAATCAACCGGATATGTAATGTGTTGAACCCAATAAATAGGATCAGACAGAGATAATTTCTGCTTTGAGCTTGGAACTTGAATTCCTCGCCCCTCTTGAAGTGTCATCGTTCTTATCGAGCTTTCAAAAGCAGGAAGAATTGAATTCATAGAAGGAGTATGAAAGGCATGAGAGGTTTTGAGCCCTCTAACTAAAATCTTTTTCTCTTCTAAAAATCTTGCAAATTTTTGAATGAGTTCATCCTCTCCCCCAACAACACAGAGTTCATCTGAATTCATAGTTGCGATGGACAAATGATGAGTATCATTATTTTTGCTTATCCTTTTAAATTCATCTAAATAGTTCTGAACAAGGTGCTCATTCGCACGAATAGAAAGCATAGAACCAGAAGGTAACTCTCCCATGAGCTGGGCCCTAATCCCAACGATCTTCAAAGAGTCTCGAAGAGAAAATATCCCTCTAATTAAAGCTAATGAAAACTCACCAATAGAGTGACCAATATAGTAATCCCCCTTTATACCAAGCGATTCCATAAGTTTAAGAAGTGCATATTGGTAGATGAATAAACAAGGTTGGGTATATTGGGTAAAGTGAATGAGTCCACTTTCATTATTCAAAAACACAGGTAGTAAATCTATAGAGAATTCTTCACGATAGATCTGACAACTTTTATCAATGAGTTCTTTGAAAATTCCATGATTTTTATATAAATCACTTCCAAGGCGTAAATACTGAGTTCCTTGACCAGGTGAGGCCATTACAAAATGGGATATATTCGCGACTTTCTTGAATTCTTTTGTACTCTTTATTTCATTGAAAATCTTTTTCTCTAATTCTTCGAAGCTTTTAGCAACAAAGAATGCTCTGTATGAGAATTCTCTTTGGATAGGCCCTTTAAGCATTTCTCTTTGAACCAAAGAATAAGATAATTCTTCTAAAGAAAAAGGAAAATGGGATTCTCTTCTATCTTTACAAAAATTTATCAAGACCTTCCTTAAATGTTCATCACTAGAAGCAGAGAAGGGAAAAATTAAGGGACGACTCCCTTCTTCGTTTAACTTGACTTCTTTAGAAAGAGTTTGACCTCGCTCTATAATAATATGAGCATTAGTTCCCCCAACTCCAAATGACGATACACCACAGAAGCGACGTTTATCACTTGAATTATATTTATGCCTCTTTAAGACTTGAAAGGGAGTTTTTGCTAAATTTAACAGAGGGTTCTCTTTTTCAAAATTCGCTGTTGCAGGCTCTATGGAGTGATTTAAACAAATAAGGGCCTTAATAACACCTGCCACACCACTTGCAGCAACCGTGTGACCGATTTGAGATTTAACACTTGAGAGCGTGACTTTATTGGAAGACTGAAGATGGGCACCTCTAAGTTCAAAAGCTTTGGTTAAAGCTTGTACCTCAATGGGATCACCAATCGGAGTCGCTGTCCCATGTCCTTCAATAAAAGATAGGTCCTCTAATGAAATATGCGCTTCATCAAGAGCTTTAGAAATGACATCTCTTTGCCCTACAACACTCGGAGCACTAAAAGAAGTTTTATGACCACCATCATTATTTAGACCGCAACCCGCAATCGTTCCTAAAATAAGATTTCCGTCTGCTAAAGCAAGATCGTAGTCTTTTAAGATAACGACCCCGACACCATCACTAAATAGAGTACCTGAAGCATTCTCATCATAGGGAGAGCATAGTCCATCTTTGGAAAAAATTGATCCTTCCTGATAGAGATGGCCTATTCTATGTCGAGAATCTATATGGACACCGCCACAAAGAGCAGAATCACATTCTCCACTTTGAATCGCCCTAGCCCCTTGAATCATTGCGACTAAACTTGTTGAGCAAGCCGTGTGAATAGAAAGGGCAGGGCCTTTCAGATCTAATTTATGAGCTACTTGAGTCGCGATATAATCTTTTTCATTTAAAGTAGCAAGATTCCAACGACCGACTTGATCACATTTCTCTGGATTAAGCTGCTCGACTTGATCAATATAGGTATTATTACTCATTCCACAATAGACACCCATAGTTTCACGATTGATAGTCTGAGCAAACTCTAAAGCATCATAGGCTTGTTCTAAAAGAAGTCTCATCTGAGGATCCATAACTTCTGCCACTCTTGGAGAAATTTTAAACTTCTCAGCAGCAAAATAATCAATCTTCTTTAAAACTCCTCGGGCCGGAACAAAGTTCTTCTCTAGCTTACTTTTTTGCTGAGAAGGATGAATAATATCAGAAAGAGAGAATCTTTCGATGGCCGATCTATTTTCAAGAATCAACTTGCAAAATTCATTAAAGTTTTCAGCACCAGGAAAACGACAACTGACTCCAACTATGGCAACCTTGCGATTGTTTGGCCTATTCTTTTTATTTTGAGACAAGGCATCTTTACTTATTGGTGCCTCTGTAGATTTAGGATTCAGTGATTGAGTGAGATGATTTTCGAGGTCTTTAAGTATAGGGAACTCATAGAGATCAGATATGTGAAGCTCACAATTAAATCCCTCCCGCTTTAGCTTCTGATTCAATTTAAATACAAGCTGAATTCCTTGCAAAGAAGTTAAACCTTGATCAAAGAGACTGATCTCGTAATCTAAGGTGCTATGAGAGCTGACGATCCTACTTTGAGAGAGGAGGATTTCTTTTAGATCATGAGATGAATTACCATCGGACACTTCTTCTTGATTTGATTCTATGGATTCCAATCCATTTGTAGTGAAGTCTCTATTAAAAATCTTTTCTAATTCAGCTCGATCAATCTTTCCATTAGAACTAAGGGGGAGCTCATTGAGGACTTTTATTGAGCTAGGTCTAATTCCACTTGGCAATCTATCGACAAGTCCCTTCTTAAGAGTGGGCAAAATAAGGTTACTTTCGTCTTCTTCTTGTATAGGAGAAGATAGGGATCGATTTCGAATGGCACAAGCTAGATATTTTCTTGAATTTCGATGACAAAGAATTACGACGACTTCATCATAATTAAATTCATTTTCAGATAGTATATCTCTTACTACATTTTCAACTTCACTACATTCGACTCTTAAACCATTAATTTTGACTTGATGATCTTCTCTTCCAAAAAATTGTAATGTCCCATCATGATTTAAAGATGCCGAGTCTCCTGTATTGTAGATTCTTGAATTATCCAAAAAGGGTGCTTGAATAAAGGATTTCTTCGTTAGATCCTGATTATTCCAGTATTCCTTAGCGAGAAGATTTCCTCCAATATAGAGTGTTCCCTTTTCTCCATATTCTAAAGGTAAAAGATCTTTTCCTAGGATATGAAAATCAACGCCTGAAATAGGTCGCCCTAGAGAAGGAGACTCTGGCCACAATGAAGGATCACCCGTAAGGGATTCCTGACTCACCATAATTGTAGCTTCCGTAGGACCATATTGATTATTAAGAATCAGGTAGTCTTTTTCTTTTCTAGAGTTATTAATATTTTTAACCCACTTTCTTAGAGAAGCACTGATCACCATTCTATCCCCACCGCAATTAATCTCTTTGAGGTGAGAATTATTTCGGAATAAGTCTGAGTCTTGAAACTCATCAGCAATCATTTGAACTAAGGAAATAGGAATGAATAAGCGCTCGATTTTAAAATCAACGATCTTATGTACCAATTGTTCTAAATCTTTTTTAAGATGCCCGCCAGCAATAATCAATTCTTGTGCAGCAAGAAGAGTAGAGAAAATTTCAAGTAAAGATGGGTCAAAACCATGAGAATAGAATTGAAGTGTTTTCTTCGTTTTTGCTGCCAAAGTATGATCTAAGGTCCATTCCATCAAATCATTTAAATTTTCTTCAGGAATTAAAACCCCTTTCGGTCTTCCCGTTGTCCCTGATGTATAAATCATATAACCAAGTTCTTTTGTCTTTAACAGAGACGATAGGGAGAAAAGTTCTTCTTCTAATTTAAATCCATCAATTGAATTGTGCTCTTTCCAATCAAAACGAGAGACGTTGATGACAGTGAGAGAAGAAAGTAGATCAGGAGCATTTAGAGCAAGTCTTCTTTCTGTATGATCATCACAAAGAATAACTTTAGGATCACTATCTTCGATAATATATTTTATTCTATCTATGGGATCCTCTACTTCGAGGGGCACATAAATCGAATGCGATAGAAAACTGGAAACACAGGCTGCGATAGCTTCAACATCCCTCTCCATTAAGACAATTGTGCGATCATGAAGCTGGGTGCGCTTATTTATCTCCCTAGCAATTCGGCCAGATAATTCGATTAATTGAAGATAGGTATACTTTCTCCCCTCAAAATTAGAGAGGGCGATCTCTTGAGAACTTTGGAGAAAGTTCTCGATAATGTTAGTACCAAACTTCTTAATCAACGATGAATCCTAGGTTTTTGACTATTTTAGCGAAATCCCCAATAGGTGCGTAAATAAAGGCTGTATTTTGAAGCTTTTTCAAAAGTGTCGATCTTCTACTCACTTTCTTCCTCTTATGCATCTCCTAACTCATTGATATTACAAGGCTGGAAAGACCTCATTACAAGGCCAAAATCAAGATCGCAATGGTCGAAAGCAGACTTCCAATTTGAACCAATCGATTAAATATTTTGTCGGTTGGGGTTTGGATCTGAGTATTAAAATAGATAATATCGTTAGGGTAAATTACCGGAATGCTACCCGGCTCATTGAATTGGAAGGCCACTTTTTGTAACCCCTCTTTAGTCATTCTAAAAATGTAGCACTCTTCGTAATCAAGCCCTGGAATGGTTCCTCCAGATTTATTTAGAAAGTGATACAAAGTAGCATCCTTTTCATAGAGAACCTTTCCAGGCTTAACAACGCCTCCAAGAACCGTAACAAAAGGAACGGTCTTATTCTTACTTGCTAGCGCATCTAATTTAGAAATGAAGAGCGAATCGTATCCCGTCCAAAATATTCTTTCGGACTTCTTCGAACTATCATAATAATTATTCAATAGGACTTGATACTTATTCTTCAATTGCTTCATATCGGCAGTGAAATATTCTTGAACAATATTTCCAACAAGCCCACCAGCTTGACTGATAACCATATCTAAAGAATCATCATGATCAACCAAATAAGTACCTGGGTTATTAACAAGTCCTCTAATATTGACATAATACTGACGTCCATAGAGGGTTACCGATACTTTGCCCACCCTATCTTCGAAGAATCGACTATAGGCCTTTAGAATTTCTTCTCTAACTTCACTGAAGGTTTTGTCATTTACATTTATCGTTACGTCATAGGGTAATCGTAAACGTCCATTTGTATTTACACGAAATACACCAGAGAGCTTACTATCACTCGGGTGAGAAATCTTAAATCGATGTCCTGGTGCCATATATTTATAGCGATAAGCAAGATTGGGGACTTTTGTATTTAAGTTCTCCATTTGCTCAATATTTTTCTTATTGTAATTTTCTCGAATAGCATCAGTTAATTTTGGGTAGTCTTTTTCATTCACTGAAGAAGAGGAACAGCCCAAAAGAAAAATGACTAAAATATAGGAGTAAGAAAGTAAATTTTTCAAGTTATTCACCATGGTGCTCAAGTTACCGTTATAATCATATAAGTATTTGTAAATTTATCGGAACTTCGTAAAAATTAATTGAGTGAAGCTTTTTCATAAACAAGGATTTATGTGTTTCAGCCCTTAAAAATCGCCCATTTTACTCAGTTTTTAGGTATTGGTGGCCTGGAAAAAATTATTTTAGATCTAAGCTTAAAGCAAATGTCTTTAGGACACCAAGTTGAAGTGGTTGTCTATGATGAACAACAAGAGTGGGTATCTTTCTTTAAAGAAAAGGGAATACTCGTTCGAAGTGAAATAAAAAAGAAGAAGGGTCTAGATTTTTCGTTAGTTGATCAATTTTCAGATCTCATCCTTCATTCTCATTATGATATCATTCACACTCACGATATTAATCCCCTTATCTACCTCTCTCTAACAAAGAAATTACTTCAATTGAAATATGGTTATCCATTAAAACATATCCATACCACTCATACCTTAGATCATGTAGAGAACTCTTGGAAAGTCGATTTATTGGAGAGATTATTTTCTCCCTGCGCAGATCATCTCATTGCAGTTAGCAAGAAGATTTATGATTACTATCTTCAATCTGTATTTATAGCGTCGACAAAATTGGGCTTAATTGAAAATGGAGTCGCTGTAGATGACAAGGCTCCCTCTGAAGAAGAAATGATTCAACTCTCTCATGAATTAGGCAGGGACCCAAGTAAATTGATGGCCATCTCCTTATCAAGAGTCGTGCCCTTAAAAGATCAAGAATTTCTTATTCGATCAATGGATGATTTTCCTCAAATCCAGTTATTTATTGTAGGACCGTCAAGCGACCCTATCTACTTTAAGAAGCTAGAAGAATTGGCCACTAAGGCCACTCATTCAAATATTATCTTTACCGGAGCCCGCACTGATGTGAAGGCCTTAAATCAGCTAGCGGATATATACTTAAGCGCATCTACTCATGAAGGCCTTCCCGTCTCAGTTCTAGAGGCCATGAGTGTAGGGACTCCTTGTTTGGTATCCCATATACCTGGGCACAGAATTTTAAATAAATATGGCAAGTGTATAAAGCTCTATCAAATCAAGGATCAAAAAGACTTTAAATCTAAACTCCTACTGCTCTTAAAAGAGAATGAAATAAAGGGTGAAAAGCGTATCCCTAAGGATCTTTCTCTAAAAGCTATCGTTCTTAATCATTTTTCCATCCAACGAATGACTAAGAATTATGAAAGGATCTATAGACAATGAATCCTTTTGCCCCTTTCTTTACAAAATTAAAAATGAAGTTTTCCTCTGGCCACTGGCCTGTCTTTGTTGCAGGAATCATTTCCTCTTTTATTAATCTCTTTCTTCCTACTCTCCTAGTAAGAATGCTCACTCCAGAGGATATAGGTATTTATAAGATCTATTTTCTCTATATTCATTCCTTTACCTTTCTCTCACTAGCGGGAGCTCCACTTTATAGCGTCTTCTATTACATTGGGAAAAAAGAAGGTAAGGAATATATCGACCATGCTTGGAAAATGGCCACACTATTAAGTTTAGTCGCCCTTGCCATAGGTATACTATTTAGTTCGACTATTTCGGAAAGAATCAATTTAACTCAACAACAGACTCTTCTCCTTCTCTTTTCAGGTGCCCTTATCACTCCTTCTAGTTTCTATGGTGAATATCTCGTCGCCAAGGGAAAGACGCTCTCTGGTCCCCTCTTTCACAGCGCCTTTGAAGTTTTTAAAGGAGTAGGAATTATCTTAGCGGCTTATCTAACGAGGGATATCAATACCACGTTCATCGTCTTTGGGATTACATTCTTGATTAAGTTTCTCCTATCTCTAATACTGGGCTTAAAAGATCGATTAATTACACTAAAAATTGATATTCACAAGATGAAAGAAATTTTCATCTATTGTGCTCCCATGTCCAGTGCTGGACTCCTAGGATTCTTTCTCGAAAAAATAGATATGTTAACTCTATCCTCCTATTTAAGTCCGACAGACTTTGCTTTTTACAGTATGGGCTGCTTAGTCGTTCCGCCTCTTTTCATCCTAGAGATGTCCGTTACTAAAGTTTTAATGCCTAAATTAAGTAAATTATGGCACGAATCAAAGTTGAGAGAGATGGGTCTATCTTTAAAGAAAGCACAAGAGGATATTGCATTTCTTATGATCCCTGCAGTATGTGGACTCATTATCTATAGCCGACCTATTATTGAACTTCTCTTTACTGATCAGTATTTAGAGAGTATCCCCTATTTACGAATTTTTGCTCTTAGTTACTTAACGTACATAATCCCTCACGATACAATTGCCAGAGCAACAGGAAAAACGAAATGGATTCTAAAAGTCTATCTTGTCATCACTCCTCTCTCTCTAATCGCAGTCACCTATAGTGCAAAATTTCATGGAGCCCTTAGTGCTCTCACTTTGACCGTTATTTTCAGATTTATCCCTAAATTCTGGGGACTTTATTATTCTTCTCAAAAAACTGGTCTTTCCATTTTAGAGTTACTTCCTCTAAGATCATGGGGTCTCAATCTCTTAACGAATATGATTCTTCTTATCTTAGTTTTAACCTTAAAACCCTTATTTAAAACTGAACTTATTTGGTTCTTTTCAACCGCTCCCCTCTATTTAATAGGGTTCTTTAGTATACACCTCTTATTTAAAATTAAGAGAAGACAAAACCTCCACCATAAAGACAATGTGAAAAATGGGGAGAATATATAATGAAGGCGTTAATCTTATTTGCTCCAGGAAAAATAGCGGGTGCGGAAAAGGTAGTCGCTTCTGGTTATAATGGATTAGTTAAATATGGAAAGAATTCCTATGACCTATGTATTATTGAAGAGAAAAAGTGTCCCCAGTTTGCATTCGAATTCATATCGCTTATTGAAAATAGAAATCAGTTAACAAAACTTAATTCACAGGCCCCCATTGATTTGAATCTCATAAGAGAATTGAACAAAATCGTTGAAGGCCACCAAATCATTTATACCCATGGCTTCAAGGCCCTTTTCTATGCAATGTGCGTAAAATACATATTTCTTATTTTTAGAAAACCTCAACTGGGGCTTAAAATTATCCACACCCATCATGGAAATACAGGGCACACAATAAAAGTGAAATTCTATGAAAAGTTGGCCCTCCTACTGATGAGAAAATGTTCGAAAGTGATCGCCCTATCGCAGAGAATGAAGAAAGACTTAGAAAAGGAAAAAATTAGCTCAATAGAGGTTGTCAATAATATGAACTCTCTAGATAAACGAAAAGAAATAACTGCCCAGACAGATACCCAAATAGGTACCCAGACAGCGACAGAGAAAACAAAAAAGAAAAAAGAGATACTCTACCTAGGACGCCTATCCTCTGAAAAGAACCCCGAAACCTTAATCAAGGCCTTTCGCTCAAAACAACTTAAAGACTACAAGCTTCATATTGTTGGAACAGGCCCATTAGAAACCCAATTAAAAGAAAGCTATGAAAGTGAGAATATCCTCTTTCATGGCCATCAACAAGATGTGCAAAGCTTTATAGAGCGTGTCCAATTTCTATGTCTACCGAGCTTAACAGAGGGAATGCCTATGACTGTCATAGAGTCTCTTTGCCTAGGAACCCCCATAATGGCCAATAATGTAGGGGCCATTGAAGAAATGCTTACCCAACAAAATTCGATCATCATCGATATTCCTCGTCACTCGAAAAATGAAGTTGATTTCATCGCCTTAGAAGAAAAATGGTGTCTGGCTTTAGAAACTTTAGAAAAAGAAGCTAGAGTTCAAAGCTATGTTGAAAATGCTCGTCAAGAAAGGGAAATGCAACTAAGAAAATATTCTATTGAGAGATGGGTTACACAAGTTGAATCCATTCTTAATAACGAAATGCTTTAGTAGATTTCTCTTAGTTCATTTAGTGAATGGTAGAGGTTTTCTGTGGAATAGAGTTTTTCTAATTGATTTTGGGCCAGAGTTGACCTCAGTTCAGCAGATTTTTGATCCCAATTATTCAAAGTCTCAATCCATGATGAAATAGAATTCATACTAAAAAAATGATCTTCACTCAATCCACTGCCTTGCACACCAAAAGGTGTAGAGACAATAGGAATATTTTTTGAGATAGCATCAATCACTTTAATACGAGTTCCAGAGCCTGAAAAGATAGGAATAACAGAGGCGTTGGTTTGCTGAAGAATAGGTTCTAAGTCTTCAACAAAACCATGAAAAATTATTTTGCCGCTAGAAATGAGATCACTATAGCGTGATTTAGGAAAATCCCCTCCTCCGACAATATCAATTACAATATCCTCATCTAGCTTAGGGACAATATGATCTAAAAACCAAATAAGTCCTTCAAGATTAGGATGCCAATCTAGTTTTCCAAGAAAGAGGAAATGTTTCTTTTCTTTCGATGAAGAAAATTCGCGTTTTGAGAAATCAATAGCGAGAGGTATATATTGAAATTTGGTACAAGTAACTTTTCCTCCCTCTAAGAGATCACTATAGCGTTTTGTGTCGGTTTGAGAAATCGTCCAAACCTTTTGTGCCTTTTCACATAATTCAAGTTCTAGTTTTTTTATTTTCTTTTGCTGGTGCAAAAGAATAAGGCCAGTAATGAATGGAGCTTCTTCAAGATCCCATAAATCGAACTCCACATTATGAGAGCGGTAAATATAGGATGCCCTTTTGAAATACTTAGCAACCGCACTATATACGTGAAGACCATCACAGATGATATAATCAAACTTATCCTTTTCGGCTAAAAATTTGATCAACATTCGATTATCTCTATGATCAAAAAAGCTTGCAGTTAGGGGTAATGTCTGAAAAATATTTTTAATAACAGAGCTGATTCTTCCTGCTCCCTTAGGCATGATCTTCTTTTTCAAAAAGATAATATCTTCAACCCAAGGAAAATGCTCAAGATAAATATCCCTTGAGTCGAGTAAGGAGTCATTATTTTCATCGATAAAGAGAACAAGAGTTACCTGATAAGATATATCTTTGATTTTTAAAGAAGAAGCATAGAAGTCTTGAAGTAAACTATAATTGGCCTTACTTGCTCCATCTGATACAGGGAGAAAGCTTCGAGGTACAAGCCACAATATGTTTTTTGTTTCTCTATTCATGGGAAATTATTTTTCGATAATAATAACAGCAGCACCCCCTAAGAGATGATAACCTGGAATAAATTTCATGAGAAAATAATCAATTTTCTCTAATAGAGATGACTTCTTACTTCCCTTTTTTCTAATAAACTTATCAAATCGAGAAAGAATTAAACTTCTCTCTATTCTTGTCTTAGGAAAGATTTTCTTAATGATTTTAAGATCAACTTCATTCAGCTTACGTTCATCTTCAGTAATATGGGCTTCTAGACTCACTTCATTAGGTACAATTTTTCTAACGAGAAATGAATTTCTAATCTTGTCGAGTAGAGGAACCTCAATTGGTTCTCTAAAAACGCCTTGAGCTCCTACTTTCATAACTCTATTGAGTTCCTTGAGTGATTTTTCGATATCAACATGATGTAAGATATCAATCCCAACCACCATATCAAAGTATCCTCCAGCAAAAGGCAGTGACTCTGCAGTCGAAACAACAAACTCACTTTGATCGACTTTTCCATTTTTTTCGAAGAGTTTCTTAGCGATTCCAACATTTGATTCTGATATATCAAAACCTGTGACATGATAACCTATACGTGACAAACGTAATGCATTATCCCCTGGTCCACAGCCAAAATCTAATAGTCGAATAACCTGGGTATCAGTCTTTTGAAGAGATTGGTAGAAGTGAATAGGAATTTGATAGGTTCGCCAATAACTATTCCAGGGTCTGAACTCATCGCCAGAAATTTGTGAATCAATCGGCGTAAAGTCAATGTCTTGGGTAACATCAAAACTTTGAGCATAAGATTCGTAATATTCTTTTTCTCTTTGTTGTCTTTCTGATAACTGCGTCGTCATAAAAATCCTATTAATATATATTGGTATCCCACGTAGCTTCTAATTCTTCACTAAATGTCTTTATCAGGGCGCTTAAGCTGGCGCTATTCATAATAAGGAAGTAATTTGCAAAACCCATAATCTTATTTTTGGGAAAGTAGATCCCTAACAGACCTAGACCATAAGCAATCGTTTGTAGAATAAATAAAGTCTTAAATAATATTGAATGAGTCTCTGCAAAGGCTCCTAATAAAGTTACAAGAAATAGCAAGATGAGAAAAATGGGCATCAACCATCTCATAACCTTATGGGAGAAAAGTTGAATGATGGCGCTCCACTGCTTGGCCAATATAAGTTTAGGCAGAGCAAATCGAAAACCAGTCATTCCTCCACGAATAACACGTAATCGCATCTTAAATTCTTGCGAAGAATTTTGAGTGGTTCTTTCATAAGCAATGGCTTCAGGTTCAAAGATCACTCTCTTTCCTTGCGCAACTACCATTATGGGAAAGGTGAAGTCTTCTATTACATTAGCGGGAAGATGATAGTAGAGCTCTCTTCTAAAAGCATTAATACATCCTACCGCCCCAGTTAGGGTACGTAATCTAGATTGTGATTTCTTTATCAACTGTTCATAGGACCAATAGAGCTTTGTCGCCCTTCCCATATGACTGGATGTTTGATCAAAATAGCTCAATTTTCCACTCACCATCCCAATAGTTTCATCTGCAAAGTTTCTAACTAATTTTCTAACAGCATCCTTTTCATAAATGGCCGTAGCATCGGAGAAGATGATAATATCCTCTGTTCTCTCTTTTATGGCCTGATTACGGGCTTCCGTTTTTCCCACTCGTCCTTCAACTCTTACTAATTCAATCCCCTCATTCTCAAAACCTCTTACGATTTCATCCGTTTGATCTGTGGAGCCATCAGAGACCACAACAATCTTGATTAAATCCTTTGGATAATCAAGGCCCAAGGTATTTCTCAACTTTTTGGCCATGAAAGCTTCTTCATTGAAAGCTGCAATCATAAAACATACTTCAGGAAGATAATCTTCTTCTTTTTTAATACTGGATTTAGAAAGAAGAGAAAGAAATAAAGTTAAAAGAATATGTCCAAATAAGGCATAGAGAATACAGAGAATGAGAATAAGAGATAAAGCTAATAATATATTATACATTCCATGCTCCTTTTAAGAGTGAAGAAGATTGACTTCGTTCTTCAGATAAAAGGTGATTTCTTGCATTGGAAGAATTGAATTTAATTGATGAAGTGATAATCGCCAATAGAATCCATGGATAAAGCATATAGGTATGGGTTAAGAAAGTGATGGCCACGCCATAAGATGCTAACGCCATTATAAATTCAGGATGCGCAAAACGGAGTCTCCAGCTATAGAATAAGCACGTTATCCAAATTGACATATAGAGAATAAAACCAGGTATCCCACTTTCGGCCCAAGGTAGAATCCAATTGGAGTGTACAGTCTTGTAACGTCCTTCTGAGCCGACATGTCCGTCGGTATACTCAAAGAGTTTCATTTGAAAATTGGAATAACCTACGCCTAGAATAGGATTCTTAAGACCCATTTTCATTCCCGCTTTCCAGTAAGTGATTCTATTATTAGTTGATTCATTGATATCACCAGAGTCTCTTTGTACGGAAAGAATGAGTCCCAAGAGGATAGCAAGCCCAATGACAGAAGTGGTTATAATTTGTTTTAAACTCTTAAGGTTTATAAATATCCAGACTATAAAGAGAACACCAAATCCTAGGATAGCCCCTCTAGATTTTGACTCCCAAATCAAGTAGCTATAGAGCGTAAGAATAAGAGAATAAATGATAACTTTAAGAGGAGTTGAGATTCCCTTTCTAAAGCGGGCCAATAAAAAAGGGACAGAGAGTATCAAAATCGCTGCAATATCATTAGAATTCTCGAGAATACCTACACTTGTAAGCCTATCTCCATCAGCAGTAATACCTAATACGACAGATTTATAGAATGAAGTCACGGCCTTTTCTAATATGGCGGTAACAAGGGCCACTTGAATGGGATATATATAATCTTCGCGATCCACAATATTTACGATTAGAAAATAAATTATAATCCCTTTAGAAAAGACTTCCATATATTCATAAAGAAAATAGTTAGGATTAACTGTGACAAAAACAGAGAAGAATGACCAAACCGCGTATCCTAGAGTAAATGTACAGGCCAGATTCCAACGAAAGTAGAATTTCTTTTGAATAAGTGAATGAGCGATAAAACTTAAAGCACAAATATAGAAAAAGTCTCGCGGGAAACTGCTAAATAGCTCAGCCTCTACAAATTCCCAAGGACGAGAGATCATCATAAAAGTAAAAAAGGATATAGCATACTTGGGATGAATAAGAGATAAAGTAATCAGGAAAGAAAGAAAGATTCCTAAAATCAAACCAGACCAAGACCAATGGATAAAGAAATACCCCGACAGTCCAATTATAAAAGTGCAAAAAACAGCGGCTTTTAATCCAAAAGATACACGCAAATATCCAACGGAATGATTAATGATAGCATCTTTACAAAAATAATAAGAGAATGCAGCACTCAAGAGTGCTACTGCAAATAAATGAATGACGAAAACATAATCGTGTTGAATTATCATGATAAATTGTCGTTTCGATCCATTAAATCAGGACTTGGGCTCAAGTCATTTTTATCTTTTATAAAAGTATTTTTAGTTTTGCTTATTTGAGAAAAGTCACCAAAATAAGTTGTTTCAAGCTTTTGAGCAATCAGTTCTAAATAATCATCCTGTCTGAGAACCATTATTTCCCGATAGAAAATATAGATAAAGCAGAGGACTAACCCGAGAACAAATCCTAAGGAAGCAAAGATTCTCTTCTTTGGGAATATTGGAGATGTAGGTAATTGAGGTCTTTGAATCACACCTATATAAGAATTCAAATTCTTTCGCTCAATTTCAAGGGCAATATTTATATTATTATATTTAACATAGAGTTTAGAGGCTATTTCAGCCGCAACTTTTGAATCTCCAGACATAATAAGTGGAGCTTCTGAATACTCGATATCCCTTTCTTGAGAATCGAGAACATTAAACTCAGAAAGCCACTTTGAAATCGTTTGTTTACGATTTTCAAGATTTCTAATTCTTGGATGGTTACGATTGAATTGCTTTAGTAATGAACTAATACTTTGTTCAATATTAAGTAACTCGGATTTTAGGACTTGAGGATTCTTAGATGCCAATGCATTTGATGCAACTTCATCATCAGTAATTTTTCGAGTGAGATTAATAGATTCGAGTTTTTGAAAGAGACTCTGTCTTGCTAACTCGATTGTTTCAAGTCTCTTAGAAACAAATGTCGTTTTAATTCTTTCAAGAACTTTCTTCGTCACCTCTAAAGTAATTAGAGGATCTTTTCCCGAAAAAAGTACTTTATAGGACTGAACACCAGTGGAATAATACTTGAAACGCTCTCTTAAGAACATTCTCTCTCTGGCCCTTTGATAACGTTCACCATATGTCGTGAGTTCCTCAGATGATCGCAGGTCCGAGTAGAATTTATATTCAATTCCCAACTCGTCGATATACTCATCACTCATGACCTCACGAACCATTGAGTTAATCGTATCTGTCATTTCTTTTAATGAACCTACACCTGGTACAACTTCACTAATGATTCCATTTTTAAAATATTTAGAATAGACATTAATTTCAAATTCAGAGCGATAAGTTTTAGGAATCAAATAACTCATAGAAATGAGAAATCCTGTAGCTCCAATCAAAATTAAGCTTATTGCCAATTTGTATTTAAAAATCTTCTTGAGTAAATCTTTGATATAAATTTTATCTTCCATATCTGGACCCTTATATTGTTGCAAGCCCAAGAAAGGGTACTTCAAAATGATTAAACTTATCTATATTTCGATAGAGGGAAGCTGCATTCTTCTTATCTAAAAAAAGCCATTGCCCATCAACATTAATTTCGACTTGCTTTACAAGAGAAGGATTCTTAAGACTTGGAAGAATAAAAAGAAGATCAAATTCATTCTTTAAATTCTCAATCGCCTTCACCATCATAAAGTCATCAATGAGAGAGTGAGCCTCGTGATTAATTTGTTGATTAAAAAGATAATACGATAAGGGATTACCACGATAAACTCCGTTGGAGTTACGGCCCAGAGAATCTTTATTCATAAGACTTAGCAAGGACGTATCGCCACTTAAAGATAGGTCTACCAATATAGAATTATGACCATAAATCGTTTTGAGCTTGTAGCTTAAAACTTGAATAAGCTGAATGGTTTTCTCATAATCTTTCGCCATGGGACTTAAAATTCCATGAACACGATATCCTCGAGATTTTAAAGAAAAATCAATATTTTGTACGAGATAATCTGACTGATCGATATGAGTAGAATGATTAATCACACCACCTCGATAAGGGTTTGCTACACTCATGGGGTTAAAACTCCGATATTTGAAATCTTTTTGTTAAATTACAGATATGTAGTTTTACCACATTGCATCATAAACATAACCTGTCTATGAAAGAATTACTTAATGGGGGTCTATCTTTAAGACAACTCTAAGTTACTGATAGTACATAAAAAGAAAGGGCCAATTAAAGGCCCTTTGATCAAATGATTATCCATGTGATGAAAACTTCACAGAGAGTTAACGGATAAAACCTTAGCAAGTGGCGAATTTGTAAATTGCCCTTTAAGAATAATTTCATCCCCAAACTTAGTTACTTTAAGTTCGAGAACCTTTTCCATTTTCCAATCAATGGCCTTGAGAACCCCATTTTCCTTAGAAAAAGTAACATTAGAGAAAACGATAAGAGCATTATTATTGATAAGAGTGATTTCAGCTGCATCATCAGTCTGCTCTATTCTAAGATTCATCTGATAAGCACCCAAGCTTACCTTGTGAATCCCTTCGAGTTCAGAAACAGAAGCAATTCTATTTTCATCGCTATCATTTTCAACTTCGTAAAGAAAAGCATTACTCACCTTTTGAGTTCCCATAAAATCAACTGAACCAAAACGTTTGGAATAGAATGAACCTCTAATTTCCTTACTGTCAAAATCAAATGAAAATTGAAAACCAGGAGAAGAAAGCTCATTATTATCAATATAGACTTTTTCATTAGAAAAAGCTGTATTTCCAAGGAGTCCTGCCCCTTTGAAAGAAAATTTAGTAGCTCTCAATTGAGAAGAAACAAAATTTACGATTAGACCGTTATTTACATCAGAAGAACTAACAACAAGGTTATCAACCTTTAAAGTTTTTGAAGCAGCAGGATCAAGAAGTTTAATCTCATAGACACCTTCAAACCCTCTTTTGAAAGAGATATTTTTAATCGTTAATTTCTTAATCAGACCTACAGCTGTTTGGTAGATATAATATTCGTCATTTAGACCTTTAATATAGTCCTTAGCGAAGATAGAGAATGCAATAAGGGCTTCGATTTCTTCTTCTTTCGTAACTTCATCAGCTTTTGTATGTAAGGCACCGAGAAACTTATAACGAGCTGCAGGTGTCTTTTGCTCAACAAGTAAATCTTTAAGAAGATCTTGATCTACTTGAGCATATTTAACATATTCTACAGACACTTCCCCAAATAGACCAAGCATATCACGTCCTGACCATGTATCCGTACCATCAAGCTCAGTATAGAAAGGAACTAGAGTTTGAAGTTTAGCATAGAGATTAAGAACGACTTCTTCTGTATTATTCTTTTTTAGAACATCTTTGAGAACATAAACAAATTCCCCTCTAGCATCCATATTAACATTTTCAAGCTCTTCAACTATTGAGTCGTAATGATTATCACAAAGAGGAACGGCTACCGTATCCATACAGTCTTGGAAGAGTTCCATGGTTGTGTTCAGTCTTGGAGAAAGTGCCCAAACAGACTGAGTCATGGTAGCTAAAACAATGAGATTTAATATTTTTTTCATATTCTATCCTATGATGGGAATCTGATATAAATCCCCTAAAAACTTAATATTTAATTAAAAAATGGATCCAAGATCTAGAACACCCTCTTGAGAATATTCTATATCTTTCCCTAGAGTTAGATTCATATCTTCTATTTTCCCAAGAGTTTGATAATGGGCCATTACAAAAGATCTATAATCACGAATCGCACTAACTGCTGTCATGATATAATCAGCATAAGAAAGTAAGTTATTCTCAAAATTTGTTCTTATACCTGCGCTAAAGTTTAGACTATCACTACTTTTATCACGGCTAATCTCTTGTAATTTAAATGTATAATGGAGTTGTCCTAAGGAATCAACAGCTGCATTTTTAACAGCTTTGCCAGTCATAATCATCTCATCATAAGCAACGGCCTTTTCAGATTTTGCAATCTTTACTCTTTGACCATAGCTGAAGTTGAGACCATTGATTGAAATAAGAGACCAACGAACCATTTTTAAGTTTTTAATCGATGCTTGGTAGATCCAGTACTTGGCCTTATATTCACGACTATTTTTGAAGGCCACATGGGATAAGTCATTATCATCTAAAGTATCGTCGAGTACTTTAGTGAGTACTCGATCATCTTGAGATAAGACCAATTGCCTATCTGGACCATAAGAGAGCATGGTTCTAAGTGCAGCTCTTTCTTTAATGACCGTATCATGAATGACTAATGATTCTTTTTGAAGCGCCAAGATCGTGCCATTGATTTCAGAGATACGAGCCGCATTTTCTTCAGAGTTCTGAGCGAGGGACTCTGACAATGAATTATAGAGGCTAACCTCAAGATCAATAGACTTAAGAATGAATTCATTCGTAAGAATGTCATAATATAACTTAACCGCTTCTGTATTAAGAAGCTCTCTAGCTTGTAAACGGTACCAATACTGAGCATTGGCGAGAGCTTCATTCTTTCCAATATTATAAATTTTTGTAGGAAGAGAAAGAAGAGCATTTAATGCAATGGGTGCCCATAGATAGGTTGCGCCAAGGCTTACACCTAAAATCAAACCTGTATTGATTGGGTTTAGAGCACTACGAGCTATAGAAACATTTTTCTTTGCGACAAAGTAGTTTTCATAAGCATTGCTTATATCTTTATTTCTCTCTTGATTTAAATTCTTAATATCATTGGCCGTTAGCCCTTCCGCACTTGCTTCAAGATAGCTAGATAATTCATCTTGAAGAGACTCAACAGGGACTTGAGCTAGTGCTGATCCAGAGTGAATAAAAACAACCTGAATCACAAACTGAAGAACCACAAAATGAGAAAGAATTTTTCTTTTTGATAATTTCATCATATCCCTCATACTTATTAAGCTCTTGGAACTTCGTTAGAAATCATTGTCGTGCCTAAAATACGTTTTAAAGAAATATAAAGAATTTCTAGTTCATACTCGAGACTTAAATACTCACGTTTTGAAGATAATGTCGATATCTCAGCTTTTTTCAAGGCTATCTTAGTTCCTCTTAATTCATTAAACTGATCAAGTTTGGCTTCATAATTAAGATCCGCCATTTCAACAAGTCTTTCTTGAATCTCAATTTTCTTCTTTTGATTTTCTATCAATTGATAGAGCTTAGAAACTTGATTACGAGTTTCATAAATTGTTTTGGTTCTTTCGTTTTCTAGTTTTCTTATATTACTCTTAGCGATTGAGTTTCTAGCAAAGTAATCAAATCCAACTCCACTCCAACTTAGCCATGAAATGGCCACACCTTTTTTCATTTTACGAGCGGCATTTATTGTATAGTAATAGGTTTCAATTTCCTTTGAGTTATTAACAGCGATACTTTCAGCTTCAGTAGAGCTCTCAGGAAAATCAAGAGCTCCATTATAGAGGTCCTCATTTTCTAACACTAATTCAGTATCATTAGGGATTTCAAGCATAAGCTTCATTCCAAGTTCATCAGAAGCGATTAATTGCTCTGCTCCTAAATAGGCCGAACGAGCTCCTAATGCTGTTCTCTTGGCTTGATAGTATTCAGAAAACTCAACTGCTCCTAATTCGTAGGCTTCTAAGGTATCCTGCTCAAGCTCTTCTAGAATCTCAAGCTCTTGAGCAAGCATAGGAAGAAAACTCTTACGCATTTGAAGGAGATAATAGTTTTTTTCAAAATCTTCTAGGATATTTCTTTTCACGATCAAACGGTTTAGATCAGCAGCTCCAACAAGCTCAGCTGATGCGGCAGCAGAGAAAAACCGAGAAGGTTCAGGAATTATACTTCTTAACATAATATATTGGTAATCGAGTAAGAAGAGATCAACACTGAAGCTTGGAAGCAAGGCCAATCTAGCCGCTTTTGCTTCTTTTTGAGCTCTTACATAATTTTCGTATGATATGGCCACAGAAGTGTTACTAGAAACGACTTTTCTCTTACCTTCAACGAGATTCATGGTCACTTGAGCATAAGAACTCAAACAAAATAAAGCACTTGTAACTAATAGGGCTATCTTCTTACATCCCATTCTATCCACCTTTTTAATTAAATAAGGAACACATATACAACTAAATCAATTTTTTTTCATCAAAGACTGTATTAATTACCCCACCAAATAAGTAAATTTTGGGAGATCAGCTCTACCTTAGAACCTGAGGGTAAATATAGAGAGCGAGGAGAAAATTTAGGTTCTCTATTTTTAATCGTAAATAGAGGCTCAGTTCGAAGAGAGTCTTTATAAACTTTTCCAAAACAGGTGTAGTCACCATGGGGAAAATCAAATTGATCAACATAATCAATATTCTCACCTATATTTGGACAATAATCGTCACGTCTTCTCAGGTAACCTGGGGTTGGTTTACCAGGTAGTCCCGATAAATATTGTTCAAAAGTTAAAAAGAGTCCAAGAGTATAGATATTCTCCCCCTGGAGAAATATCCCTTCTTTTGTGAGATGAGATATTTTTAAAGAGTTTTCAAATTTCATTGGATTTAAAATTCTGGAATGAAGACTCCATGCACTCTTCTTTCTATTTTGTGACCAGAGGCTGCCTTTCTCAACACTAAAGTAGAAGATTCCATCATATTCGATAATTTCATTAAACTGGTTCCCCAAATTCTGAAGGGATTCAGAATGATCGAGATGATATATATAGGCCTTAGGAAACTCTTCACTATCTAAATAAGTAATGAAATAGATATTTTTGGAAAGAGAATAGTGATTCAGAGAAATATTAAATTTAGGACTTATATCCTTTGAAGAAATTAAGTTCCTATAAGCTTGTTTCTCGTAAAGAACAGGATAGCGAGTGCCAAATTGATCGTCTCTAAAGTCAAATAATATCTTATTGGCTTCATAGTCGATTATTTGAAGGTTTGCCACAGGGAAATCATCAGAAATATTTATTTTTATTTCTCTAAAATCATGGAAACGTAGATCAATAAGTCGACCATTTTGACTCAGATAAAGGGGTTTTTCTTTTGCCATCGAAGAAATCTCAACTCTTTGGATTTCCTTATTTTCTAAGTTCACCAGAAGAATAAACTCTGTCCCTAATTTACCACCTTCAATAATGATTCTATTGTCTCTCTTAATAAAGCTGACTAGGGATTCATCTTCTTTCACAAGTGAATTAATGTGGATTCTTTGTCTCAGAGTTAAAGGATTTAAAAGGAGAACTTGCGTTGATTTCTTAAAGAGTAACCAATCACTATCAAGTGTATATTCACTTCTCTCCCCTAAATGAGTAAGGATAACGACTTCGTCATCTTGTGCTGTATAGAGAACTTTTTGATCATGAAGCAGGTCGACTACTTTTTTGTCATCAATAACAGCTTTAGAAGATGAAAAACGTATTTTTTGGTCAAAGCGAATCAATTGCCCTGGTAAATCAAACTTGGCCCAACGACGATCTATAGAAGCATCTAAATCTGAATAGAAGAAAGGAATTCTTCTAATCCATTCTTCAAGAGAAATGAGCGGATCCGTTTTCAAAGAGAAGGAGAGATCCTCTTTATTGTCACCAAATATGAGCTTAAAACAAGTTTCTTGACCATAGATCTGACATATTGAATCGAGTTTAAGATAGGCCTTCAGAAGCTGTTCATCTACTTTAAATGTATTCCAAGATAACCACTTCGCCGTCTTTGGAAAACAGTCTTTTAATTGGCACTCTTCCCATTGAGAGGAGATAATCTCTTCCCTTTTTACGAGCAATGATTTTATTTCATCTAAGATTTCACGAGAATTTTGTGTAAGATCGATGCCCCATCTTACGAGGGGATAATCTTCAGGGTTGCTCGAAAGAAGGCCATGATCTACCAAATAGCGTATGGTTTTTAAAGAAAGTGAGAAGCCAAGAATATCCACACGATTAAGAGAGAGGGCATCTTCCCAGCGCTGAATAAGTCCGGGATGAAGATTATTAAATTCATGGGTAAGTAGATCTATATTACTAAATTTCTCTCTTAGTCTCTTATCACGAGAAGGAGTTGACCAATTATCCCAATTTAAGCTTCCTTCAGTACAATCTCTTTGAAGACAAAACTCGTAACCTTCATTTACAACTTCTCTTCTTTGCTCAATATAATCAGTGATATCTTCAATAGCGAGATCAATTATGGCCAGAGGACTAAATTCGTCTTTTAATCGACTTAAGAGAAATTTAATAAATATGGGATAAGTCTTCTTTAGTTCTTCATCATATTGTTGTCGAGAAAAGTCTGCATGCCTATCTTCCCTCTTTAAATAAATCTTCTCATCCGAAGCAATAGGCCAGCGAAACTTCAAAAAGGATTTCTCTCCTTCAATAGGCCATTGTTGATCCATAACGACCTCTCTTACAAGAGGTCTCACTTTTCGAGGAACAGTACTGGAGAGACTAAAAAGAGGCAATTGAGTTGGATCATCAAAATGATTTTCGGAAATGAATTTAACGTGATTGGAATCATTATTCTCAGTTAATATCAAACTTCCTACACTTAATCCCGTTCGAGAAAGCTCGACCGGATAGGTATCAAGTTTAATCGTACGTGTACTGGCCAAACTCATCACATAATTAAGTGCGGTAAGAAAGAGTTGATCCCTATGCCATATATCTGCTTTTGGTATCTTACGCCATTTTTTAGGGACAGTATAATTGGTAAAGAGCTCTTGAGTGGTTGCAATATGATTTGCAACAGGTAGCCCGTTGATCCGAGCAAAAATCCAGCGAATCCCTAGAACGGCATCTGCACAATCGGTAGAAATACCAAATTTTTGAAAGAATTGGCGATCCACATTCTCAGTGATCCACTGTCCATACTTATCTTCCCATTGCTCATTCCAAGAATGTTTAATCTCCCATAATGTTTTGTGCCCTCTACGAAAATCGAAGATTCCTTTACGAGCATGATTTTTCTCCATTTGAGAGATATCCGTTTCGCTAATCTCCCAATCTGGAAGCAATGGACTCTCTTTTAAAACCTGGTTATTTAAGCGCAGTAAATAGGCTTCATATCTCTCTTTTTGAGTGAAGCTCATTTCCTTTTGGATATAGGCAAAGTCACCTCTGTCTTGAGAGAAGTGAATAATTTTATAATTATCATTAACTTCTTTAATGAGTACGAACTTACGCTTTAGCGAATGACTTCCCTTTAACGTCAAGAAGCGTTGACGTTTAAGAACGGGGTCTTCTTCTTGAGCATAGCTGACCCAATTAACTAGGCATAGGAGAATGAGAATGGTCTGAAAAATCTTTTTCATAACTCTGAAGCTTTACTCACCTTGAAATAGGTTAAAATTACAAATCTAGGAACTTATTTATCCAATAAATCAAATAAATGCTATAAAGCGTAAAAAAAATATCTATTTAAATTATTGAATTTTAGACTTATCAAGGAAACTTCATGAATAACTTTAATATTCATAAGAAAATGTTTCTTATACCTCTTACCCTTTTTTCCTATCTTTTCGCTACTTCCCTAATTTTTGCGAAGGAAAAGAGTGTATTTATCCTCCTAGAAAATAATGTCTATAACCAATTAAACGAAAATACAGAGGCCAAGGATTTTTTAAGAGGTCTAAAGAATATCAGAAATTCTTTTACGAAAGGTTTCACCAATTCTAAAGAGAAATGGCATGCCTTTCGCCTTCTTGAAAATCAAATACCCACTTTATCCCAATTAACCCATGAGACACTTGAGCGTTGTGGTGGATTTCATACATTTTACCAAGAAAAAGAAATGCAGACATTTCTCTTAAAAGAAAAAAGTACGAAAACATCCGTTAAGAAATCACTTAAGCTCCCTTCACTCATCTCTTCGAGTGAGTTTAAAAAGTCAGAGGACATCCAAACGTGGTTTTCTCATCTTCAAAGAACTCGAATGAACGATTTTATTGAAAAATTCTCTTCCTACCCTACGCGCTATTATACAAGCGCTTCAGGAATTGAGGCCATGAACTGGCTTTTTGAAAAATGGAAGAAGATGGGCCAAGGTCGAAATGATATTGTCGTGGAAAAGTTTGTCCATAAGAACTTTAAACAACCAAGTATCATTCTCACCATCAAAGGGAGTCTTGATAATGGTGAGTCTCTTGTCTTTGGAGGACACGGTGATTCTATCAATACTGACGACGGCCCTCAAGGACACGCTCCTGGAGCAGATGATAATGCTGCTGGTATCGCCCTACTCACTGAACTCATCCAGCTTATTATTGAACATAATTATAAGCCCAGACACGATCTCACGTTTATGGCCTATGCCGCTGAAGAAGTGGGGATTCTCGGTTCCTATGAAATCACCCGAAATTATAGACAAAATAACAAAGCGATAGCTGGCGTGCTTCAATTTGATGGAATCAATTACCAAGGGGAGACCTTTGAAATGGCCCTTATCGAAGACTTAACAAATCGTGAGCAAAACCTCTTTCTCGCCAAACTTATCGATGAATATATTAAAGTCCCTTGGACTTATCAGCGCTGTGGATACGCTTGTAGTGACCATGCGGCCTGGAATTATGAGGGATACCCAGTGAGCTATCCTGTAGAAACAATCGCCACTGAACAAAATCCACACTTTCACACTGCGAGAGATACGTTTGATAAAAGCCAATACGACACCCTTCATGCAGAGAAATTTCTTAAACTTGCGATAGCTTTTCTTTTAGAAAGAGATCAAATCTAAAAATAAGGGTAATGACTCATGATTCACTCAAGCAAGAATATCCTCAATCATATAAAAGAACTTCCTCCTGTCGTTGAACTACGTAAGAAGAAGTACGAAAAGAAATTTGCTTCCAATCAATATCTCAATCTCTTTAAGGGGATATATCCAAACTTTGAGATGGCCAGTGCGGCGGCCAAGAATTATCAAACGAAAGGTTATAATAATAAGAAATCGGCACAGATGTATCAGGATATGTGCCATAAGATATTTCCAGAAGACTATCCTACACTCTATTGGATCAATCGTCTTATTCCCCAAATCTCTTCTCTCATTGATTTTGGAGGTCATGTCGGGATTAAGAGATATGCTTTTGATTCCTATTTAGAAAAGATTAATCAAGTCAAATGGTCAGTATATGATCTTCCCAAAGTTATTGATGAGGCAAAAAACCTAAAGACTCAACTTGATCCTCAAAATGAAATCAACCTCAACTTTCTCAATGATCTTGAAAATCAAAATACTGATCTCTTCATGGCCTTAGGCTCTTTTCAATATATTCCTAAGGAAGTACCAGAAGTTTTAGATGAATTATCCTCACTTCCTCAGTATTTATTAATCAGTATTCCAGTGACCAAGAAGAAAACTTTTCTCACTTTAAATCATATTGGAACGACGGTTTGTCCTTATATTATTAGGAATGAAGATGAGTTTTTAAAAGGTATAAAAGAGAAAGGCTATTCTCTCAAAGATAGTTGGTCCGCCCCTAATAAGATTTGTGAAATACCGTTTCATGAAGAATATAGTGTTTATGGATATTCTGGTTTTGTCTTTGAAAAGTCGTAAAGTCCTAAAGAAATTCTTATTACAACCCCCGCCCCTCTAAGGTATCCCCCCTTATGCGCCAAACCCTGACGGAGGGAATGGCCAATTGATAATTCTTCCCCTCTCTGGAGCGAATGGTATGAAAGCTCGGGGCTCCGACACTTCCTTTTGTCCTCTTAAAAGAGAGAACTTCTGCCCTTTTAAGATCCACTAAAATCGAAGCATAGAGTTCACTGGCCGAACCAGTAGAAGAGTCAACTTCAAGCTTAATCTCAATTTCTTTAATTTTTTTTCCAAATCTTTCTTGAAGTTTCTTCCATTGAAGATCATCCGTTATTTTGAATTTATTCCACATCTCATCATTCTCATCAAAATAAAAAGTTCTTCTTTGATCCCAAGACTGATTAAGAAGGGAGTGAAAAAAAGAAAATTCTGATAAACCACTTTGCGTAAGGAATTTACTTATCGCTTTAATAGGATAATGGGGTGTACTCGCCCATTTAAACTGATAATCATAGATAGCGACTCTTCCCTTAAGAAATGGGTAGAGAGCAATCATCATTTCATCATCACCGCCCCCACCATTTCCCTTTAAATCGATGATCATCTCTTTCATATTATGTTGATCAAGATAACTCATCACCCGTAGCAAAGAGGTAATGAAGTGATATTTGAAGTTCTCTCTAATTTCAGACCTTCCCTTTTGCTCTTTATTCTTGGGTACACACCAGAAACTATGGATGACTAATCGGTTTAATACGGCCTGGACACATGGATGATTAAGAGATGGACTTTCTTCGTTTGAATTCACAAGATAAAGATGCTTGTTATTAAATTGAGCTAATTCGTTTTCGACCTCTTCAATTTTTAAATTTCCCTTATTTCGAATCTGAGAAATAAGATCCAACGTTTCTCTCTTGCGATCTTCAGGATAGGCGTAGTAACGACTAAGAAGATTTGCGATTTGCTTATTTAAGCTCATTTCATCCCGCTTCAAACATGAAGTTAGTAATATGAAAGAGAAAACGAATAATATACACCTCTTCAATATAGACAACTCTCCATTTCTCATAGGTCGTTAAGGTTTCGGTCCATATAGGAGCCCACTCCCAAAGAAGGTATAGAAGATATGGTTTTCGTCATTGGGATCAATGGCCATACTTCTTCCATTAGATAGGTAGGGAATACTCTCATTCTCTTTCCAAGTCTGGCCACCGTCATCAGAGTAAATATGACCCCCTTCGCCCCAGTTTCCGTCTAGTTGATAGAGACCAGAAACATATATGCGGTTGCTATCAAAAGGATCGATTTTAATACCTAAAGGATGAGTATATTGTTTTACTCGATACCAATTATTTCCGCCATCCGTTGACTTCCAAATCCCTGTTGCCAACCAATTACGATTATTCTCATAATCTGTGAGATAGAGAGTAGAACGATCTCCACCATCACTTAAATCAAGTGCAAAGGCCGTGGGATAAAACCAAGGCTCATAAGTTATTCCCATAGGATTATGAACGACACCTCTTAAAATCTTCCACTGACTTTCTCCTCTTTTAAGAAGATAGATTCCGGTTTTCTCATGATTCGTAAAGTCTGGAGCATTTCCAGTAACTAAAGCGTAGGCATCTCCACTCAGAGGATCGACTTCAATCTGAGGAATGATGAGCTTACCAGATGGGAGTCCATTATTTTGATAAGACCAACTTCCACCCCCATCATAACTTATGGCCACGCCTTCACTTTGCGTTCCTGCATAGATAATTTGGTGATCACTATCGTAACCAATCGAAAGAAACTGACGATTAAAAATAGAGTTTTGAGGAGTCAGTCGACTCCATGTTCTTCCTCTATCTAAGCTTTTAAAAACTCCCCCTTCAGCATCAGTCCAATTGGCGTGCCAATTAATGGGATAATCATGTTCTGAGCCACTAACAGCAAAGACAACTTCATCATCATAAAAGTCAAAAGCATAATCATAAATACTATTTTGTCCTGTGGTTGTTAAACGGTGAGTTCTTCCTCCATCTTCTGAAACCATTCCTGAAACATCGGCCATAGCAGCATAGGCAATCTGGGAGTTTTGAGGATGAAATTTGTAGCGATAAACTGTTGTCACTTCTAGACCGGTAGAGCTCCAATTTTCTTTTGCAGCAGGAACTCTTGAGTTTCCTTCATAGGAGGTAAATGGCGAATCCCATTTTTCTCCTTTATTCTGAGTCGTATGTAAGAAGAAAAAACCAGTGCCTCCGAATTCAGAAGAATTTCTTTGATTTAATGAGAAGCTGACATAGCCATTGTCATACCAACCAATATCCAATCCCACTGCACTATAATCTAACTTTTCACTTGGCCATGGTTCATAGGGTGTAACATCCCAATTCATTTGGTGAAAACCTAATTCAAAATTTTCTCCATAGTCTCGGCTAATCCATACTTTTGTTCCGTATTGTCTAATCCATTTATTAGAACCTGTGACCACGAGAGTTGAACTATCGTTTTCGGCCATTTTTAAATGATCCCCCACGATTTGGGAACTTTGAGTAAATAACAAAGAGTCTTCACTTCCCTCACCATGATAGACCCATAAGTATCCACAGTGATCATAGTGATCATTAAGAGCGGAATCACCCCAGTCTGCTCTATAGCGCTCAACACTTGAACAAGCTGAGCGCCCCTGGTCATCGCTAAAAGAGAGAGTTAGGCCTTGCTTATCTCGACCTCCGGTAAATGATCTTATTTTAAAATGCGGACTTTTATAGATGAGATCTTGAGTTTTAAAATAATCACGGGTTCTCACAACTCTATCTTCAAGTCCCACGTAAATATGGCGAATACCTTCTTTGAGATAGTCGAGATAAATTCCACTTGGTTTTTCAGAAAGTATTTTCTCCCAGCTCTCACCTCCATCTTTTGTATACCAAAGTGATTTCGTAGTCAGAGCAAAAAGGGATTGCTTATGATAAGAATCACTATACCAAGATTCTATATACTCCCCTTGAGCTAGAGAAAAGGAAACACTCTCCCATGTCTTGCCTCGATCAAGAGAGCGCACAGGATTTCTTCCTCCTGGTGCATGCATTAGAGTAGCGGCATCAGAGAAGAAGCCCACTCCGGGAGAATAAGTAAGGTCAGAATTAAAAGTCGTTTCATTGTGGTGAACTGCAAGCCAACTCTTTCCTTGATCTAAACTTCTAAAGAGGGTTCCCATATCGGTTCCCACAAACCATTGAGTAGAGTATGGGGATTGAGAAAAACCACTCATAGCCCCTCCTCCTCCAATTCCTCGCGGCTGATATAGAGAAGACCCTTCACTTTGAGAAAGATCAATAATGGGAATATCTTCTTGAAGAAAGTCGGATTGATCATCACTGCCAGTGCCTGCGTCTGGTTCCGGCTCAACCTGAGGCTGACAACCTAGTAAGAAAGTGAGGATAAACGCACAGGCCAAAAGTCTTGGAATCCTCTGTGCAGTATTTACTGAATACTCTAATTCTAATTTTAAATTTTCCATAAACCTTTATCGACCAGGTTTAGGGATGTAATTAAAAATAGAATACGACTATAAAAGTCAGATAAATAGGGTTCGAATAATCAACCCTATAGAGAGAATTTAGAGATCTTTTTGCCTAGAAATAAATTAAATATGATCCCAAATTTGAGATACCCACTCTGGATGATCAATAAGGGGATTACGATTACCTTGGAATTTAAATCCGTTATCATTGCGTCTCTTCTCAAAAGCACTAACAGGATCAAGCTTATGCCAACGCAAGAGGATGTCGAGAAAAGGTTTATCGTAGACGCGATCATCTGAACCATCTAACATTCGGTGACGAAAGCTACGAATACGATCTTCATAGCGAATAGCAAAATAAAGAAGGGCCCTCGCAATATCGCCTTTGAATTCATCGATTGGTTCAAAGAAGTCGCCGCTATAACCAGAAGCTCTATTTCTTCCCAGTTTAGAACCATTTTCTGAAGTCCATTCGACATCAACCACTTCTCCAAAAGGATGACTTCCTCTTACATTATTTACATAGCCATCAGTAGGATAAACATGGAAGTAGTCTGTCCTCATAGGAGATCTCTTATTAAAGGCACTTTGGGGAAAGAGGTGTTCACGATTGAAGCAACTTCCCTCACCTCTATAATTTCCACAAGTATCACCACGTGAAAAATAATTGTAACGCTCACTATCTCCTGGGCGCTCCGAATACATATCCATTATAGAGTGATCCCCTTCAAATTCTTCATCAAGGTCTCCCTCTAGATAAGCATAGTAAAGGGCTCCATAAGATTGAGAGCGATGGGTTTGATCAAGTAAGTGATGAAGGGCGCTCTTAAGAGATCTTCCCTTAAGACCTTTCAATTTATTTAAATCATAATAAGTTTGATCGTAATCATTTGTTCTCGCTAAAGGTTGTGCGAGTTGAAGACTGAATACAAAGAGAATAAGAGTGGGGATTGTGTGAAGGCGTTTTAGGATTATCGACAAAGCGGATACTAACATATTCTCTTCCTAGGTTGAGTGGTGATCTCTTAATCATCCCATTAGCTCTCAAAAAATAACTTCCGATTCCCTGTTATTTCTTTGCAAACAGAGAGCTAAAAACACAAATATTTTAGGACTTATAAAAAGCATTAGTCAAACTTTATGTTAAAAATTAGGTTTCCTTAATTAATTTGTTTAGACGTGTCTCATCAAACAACATGGCGCAAGATAAAATGGTGCCTCTCATCAACTAAACAGTTGAAAAGATGACTAGCGTGATAGTGTTAAGTCATTTAAAATCTTTGGCTATGGATCGCTATTTTACCGTTATGATTGTGCCAGAAAGAGAAAAAGGAGTACGCTCCTTTAGGATTCCTCGCGTGGTTTTCCACGCTGCCGTGTTCTTTTTGGTCATTTTCCTCGTTCTTCTAGGCATACTCACCTATGACTACTGGAAGATCTTACGTCAGGTTTATCAAAATAAGCATTTGACCATTGAAAATCGTCAGCTGAAAGAACAAATCCAGCTCTTTCAAATGAAGCTCAATACCCTCTCAGAAGATCTTGAGAGGATTCATATTTTTGAAACCAAATTGAGAACGATTACGGGATTAGAAGATGCGGACCTCACTCAACCTGTTCATAGAACTAAGGAAGGAGAAGAGTTTCCCGTTAACGAAAATGGGGAAAGTGACGGCGATATCCCATTTAACTCTCCTCTAAGTAGTCCCCAGAAACCACAAGGTAAAATCTTTAAGGATCTTGAACACCTTAAAGATTATCCCGAGGCTCCAGAGTATCAAAATCTCAAAGACCTCTACGAAAAGAAAATTGCAACTAACTTTGGTCTTCAAACGAGTTACTCCTACACAAAAGAATGGAATGAACTCACGAAGCAAAGTTTTACCATGGCCACCGTTTATGCTGAGTTTGATTACAAATTCAATGTGGTCAAAAGTTTTGTTAATGATTTAGAAGTAAATATCCACAAGCTGGACCAGTTTCAATTGGATAAGGACTCTTTCCTGCGCTCGACTCCAACTCTCCTTCCTACTAAGGGATGGATTACGAGTTACTACGGACCAAGAATTAGTCCAACCTCCAAACGGCTTAGGATGCATGAAGGAATTGATATTGGTGCTCGAACGGGAACTCCCATTGTGGCGGTTGCTGATGGCACTGTTATTTTCGCAGGAAAGAAACCTGGTTTTGGGAATTTTGTAGGAATTGATCACGGTTATGGGGTTGAATCTTACTATGCCCACGCAAAAGGTCTCTTCACGAAAAAAGGTCAACTCGTCAAACGCGGGCAACGTATTGCCTCCATCGGTAATACCGGTGCCTCTACTGGTCCTCATGTGCATTATGAAGTGAGAGTTAACGGTACTCCCGTTGATCCTCTTTATTTTATTTTAGATTAATTTTTACATAGACCACGTAGAGGAGAAGTCTCTTATGAATCCACTAAAAGCGATATTTGGGTCAAAGAATGACCGCGATATCAAGGCCCTAAAGCCCTTAGTAAAGAAAATTGAATCTTATGAAGAAGATTTGAAAAAACTAAGTGATGAAGAGCTCAAGGCACAAACTCCAAAATTTAGAAAAATGCTTTCCGAAGGAGCAACGCTTGAAGATATTCTTCCTGAAGCTTTTGCAACTGTAAGAGAAGCTTCTGTACGCGTATTGGGAATGCGTCCCTATGATGTACAGCTTATGGGTGGAGTGACTCTCTTTGAAGGTAAGATTGCTGAAATGAAGACCGGGGAAGGTAAAACCCTAACGGCTGCTCTTCCCATGTACTTACACGGACTCACCCAGAAAGGGGCTCACTTGGTAACCGTAAACGACTACCTCGCCTCTAGGGATGCTCGCGAAATGGTGGGACCTCTTTATGAGTGGCTTGGTCTCACTGTCGGTGTCATCGTTGGGGATATGAGTGATGAATCAAGAAAAGAAGCTTATGCTTGCGATATCACCTACGGTACAAATAATGAATTTGCTTTTGATTATCTCAGAGACAATATGAAGTTTGATCTAGAAGATTATGTCCAACGTGGGCATAACTTCTGTATTGTCGATGAGGTCGACTCGATTCTCATTGATGAAGCGAGAACTCCCCTCCTTATCTCTGGACCTTCAGAAGGAAAAACGGACCTCTACTATGTGGCCAATGATATTATCCCTCAACTCGAGAAAGAAAAAGATTTTACCCTCGATGAAAAATCGAGAACGACAACTTTCACTGAAGATGGAATCATCAAAGTTCAAAAGCTTCTCAAAGTAGAGGATCTCTTTGATCTTAAACATAATGATCTTCTTCACCATTTGAACCAAGCCCTCAAGGCGTATCAACTCTTTAGAAAAGATATCGACTACGTTGTCAAAGAAGAGCGAGTCATTATCGTTGACGAATTCACAGGTCGTCTTAAAGATGGTTCACGCTGGTCAGATGGTCTTCACCAAGCTGTTGAAGCTAAGGAAGGCGTTCCTATCAAGTCAGAGAACCAAACCCTTGCTTCTGTTACTTTTCAAAATTATTTTCGTCTCTACGATCGCCTAGCTGGGATGACGGGTACTGCGGATACGGAAGCGGAAGAATTTAGAAAAATTTATGAACTCGATGTTGTCGTGATTCCTACCAATCTTCCTATTGCTAGAGTTGATGAGCCCGATGTTATCTATAAGTCTAATGACGCCAAAACAAAGGCCGTTATTAAATTGGTAAGAGAACTTCATGAAAAGGGTCAACCTGTACTCATTGGTACAAACTCCATTAATAGCTCTGAACATTTTCATTCAGCTTTAACGAAAGCTGGTCTCAAGCATGAGATGCTCAATGCTAAGAATCATGAGAGAGAAGCTACTATTATTGCAGAAGCGGGAGCTCGCGGTGCCATTACCATTGCTACCAATATGGCCGGGCGTGGTACGGATATTAAAATTAGTGATGAGATTAAGGCCTTAGGAGGTCTCTATATTGTTGGTACCGAAAGAAACGAAGCTCGTCGTATTGATAATCAGCTTCGTGGTCGTTCTGGTCGTCAAGGAGACCCTGGTCACTCTAAGTTCTTTCTCTCTTTAGAAGACGATCTCATGAGAATTTTTGGCTCTGATCGTATCAAAGGGATTATGAACACTCTTGGTATGGAAGAAGATGAGCCAATTGAACATAAGATGATCACAAATGCCATTGCCAAGTCTCAAAAGAAAGTTGAAGCTCATAACTTTGAAATAAGAAAGCACCTCCTTCAATATGATGATGTCATGGGTGAGCAAAGAACTGTTATCTACCGTTTAAGAAGAGATATTCTAGGTGATAAAGGAAATCGTGAGCTCATTGATGAGTTTATTGAAGATGTTTCCGAAATTCTTGTTGATGCTTATCGCCCGGACAAGAAAGTTCCTGTTGAATCTTGGGCTTGGGATGAGATGACCAAAGGTTTTCAAAATACTTTCCATACGGATACCACCTTATCTGCAGAAGGATGTATCACACAAGCTGATGGAGATATTGAAGACTATATTGCCAATACGGCCAAGGCGATTCTCAATGATAAATTCAATAAGTATGACCCTGAACAAGTGAAGCTTGCCCTGAGAGAAATTCTCTTATCCACTTTTGATCAGCATTGGAAAGATCACTTACAATCTATGGATCATATTAAAGAAGGGATTAATCTTCAGGCCTATGCTCAGAAAGACCCTCTTACCATGTATAAGAGAGAAGCCTTTAATCTCTTTGAAAATATGAGAGTTGAAGTGAAAAAGGCCGTAGTCAACGCCATGTACTCGGTGAAACTCTATACCCAAGAAGAGATTGAAGAACTTCAAAGACAACAAAAAGAAGAGCTTGAGCGCCAATTAGAGGCCCATAAAAAAGCCCAAGCCGCTGCTGAAGCTGCAGAAAAGGCACAAGCTGAAGCGAATAAAGCTCCCCTTCGTCGATCTGCAAATAAAGTAGGCCGCAACGATGCTTGTCCTTGTGGCAGTGGTAAAAAGTTTAAACATTGCCACGGAGCTTAGTGAGCGCAGCCCGATTAACCAAGTCTAACAATCAGGCTTTTCGTAATCCTATTCCGAAACAAGAAGGAGAAAAGGAAATACGAAAAGACCTGATTTTTTTTATCAGAAAATCCTCCCCTAACTCGCCTAAAATTCAATTTCTAGTATAATAAATCCTATGAATGAACACGACGATGATGAATGGGATGATAAGAAAGACTTAACTCGTCTAGAAGATCTCTCAGAATTTCTACACCTTGATGATCCTGAAGTTGAAGAGAAGCTTAAACAAGCTTCTGAGTGGGATCAACCCAATCAGTCCAATCAAACAGAAGACAGCACGGACAGTCTTGATGATGGGCAAGATGAAAATGAACCATTCGATAATGAAGAAGAAAGCGACTTCTCTTCCTCCTCCGAAGATCTCATGAACCTAGGAGACCTGGAAGAAAGTGATGAATTCTCTGATCCCTTTTCCGAAGCGTCCGCAGAGAGTCTAGAAAATGACGAGGATGAATCCTCTTTTGGAAATGATGACTTTGGCCCAAGTGATTTCGAAGAAGATTCCCCATTTGGTGGGGACGATTCTTCATTTGGTGAAGAGGATAGCTTCTCTTCGAGTCAATTTGACGATAATGAAAATGATAATGAAGCTGACTTCCAAAATACTGAAATGCCCCCACTACCAGAGGACTCCGACTTTGATCAGGAAGATGACTCTCCTTTTTCTGAACCCACTGAGCCTAACTTTCCGTTACCTCAGGAGTTTGAAAATCAAAATTCAGAGGATTCAGACAATTTAGAAGAAGAGACGTCTCATGAAGATCCATTCTCGACATCCCTAAGCGATGATCAGGATGAACTTGATAACGAATATGATCATTCATTTACAAATGATGACGAAGATCTAGAAAGTGATACAGACAGCGATACAGAAACCGATCAAGCAGCTGACTTCCAACAGGACATCGAAGATAACCACGGAAGCAATGAAGAACCCCAAAATGAGTATCAAGAAGACTATAAAGCCGAGGATCAAACCACACCTCTCCCCGTGCAAAACCCCTCTTCCTCTCCAAGTCGAGAAGACTTTCAAGAACTCAGGGATTTTGGAAATGCCATCACCTACGGCCTTGTCAAAACCGGTGGCAATCCTCCTCATACCCTTATTTTGAGAAATATTAAATACACAGAAGATGCTGAAGATATTCTTATTCTTCTAAGAGAACACGGACTAGTTAATGATGAGAATGAATCCATCACCGAACAAGGCCTTCAAAATGGTCACCTATTGATTTCGCAAATCAGTGAGTACTCGGCCATTTACTTGGCCCATAAATTGAGGCGCTTTGATGTTCAAATCCGCTTAGGGCTTTCTGAACAATTACATCCCACCAAAAGTTACACCCATGACAACAAAGGTCTTGTAAGTAAATATAATTTAAAACAAGATCGCAAAGAGGCCTTAGAGCTGCAAAAAGCAGTCGTAGATATTGAAGATATCATTGTTAGCTCAACCAACTCTCTAGAGGGTTATGAGATCATTGAATATATAAAAGTCGTATCTGCCCACTATATGATCAGTGAATATGAGCTTCAAAAGCTTCATCAAAACTCTAAGCAAAGAGATCCCAACGAACCTAAGCAAGAACGCTACGCCTTTCAAAGCCAACTTGCAGGGGAAAACTTAGAAGATATCTCCGAGACAGATCACGAGAATGACGACGCCTTTCTCGCTCAATATAATTTAGGGCTCGAAGATATCTATAGTGAATTGGCCGACGATCTAAGAAATCAAGCTTTTAAACATGAGGCCAACGCCCTTATCGGCTTAAATTATTCAATAGCTCCCGTTATGTTGGCCCAGTCACAAACGGATAAGGGAGAAATCCATTACAAAATTACTTGTACAGGTAATGCTGTATGGATTAGCGATCGAGCTTAGAGTAGCATGAAATAAAAAAGGCCTTACACAGAAATGACTAATTCAATAAAAAATGAGCTCAAAGACATCCCTTCCTTCCATCCCGTAGTGATTATTGGCGGTGGTATCGTAGGCTCAGGAATCTTTCGGGAGCTATCCCTCCATCAAGTAGGATGTCTTCTCATCGATAAATTTGATTTCTCATCTCAGACCAGCCAATCCAGCTCTAAGATGCTCCATGGAGGAATTCGGTATTTAGAAAATATGGACTTCTCTCTGGTATGGGAAGCCTTAAAAGAAAAGAATCGTTGGCTAGAAATAGCCCCCCATCTTTGCTATCCCAAACATTTCTCAATGCCCGTCTATAAAGAATCATCTCGTCCTCTATGGATGATTCATGCAGGTGTCTTTCTCTACGATATTTTATCCGGCTTTAAAAATATGCCTCATAAAAGAACGAATAAAGAGCAGACTCTTGAAGAGCATCCCTACTTGAGAGATCAAGGACTAAAAGGAGCAGGTGTTTATTCTGATGCTATAGTTGATGATGCCAAAATGACTCTCGAATGTATCTACGATGGCCTCAAAGAAAGGGACTCCTATGCCTGTAACTATACTTCTTTAGTTAAGGCCGAAAGAAAAAAAGATTCCCATAATAAAGAACTTTATTTTCTTACCATGAAAGATGAAATAACAGGCCAAACGAGAGAAATGGTCTGTGAACACCTAGTCTTTGCCACAGGCCCTTTTACTGATCGGCTTCTAAAGGATTTAAATCTATTTTCTTGGACTCCTAAACTGATTCTAAGTAAAGGTTCTCACCTCTGGTTTTCCAAGGAAGACTTTCCCCTAGAAAATCCAGTGGTTCTCACTCCCGATGATGGAAGGGTTATCTTTGTCATTCCTCAAGGCAATAAGGTCCTAGTGGGGACAACGGAAAAAGCAGCAACATCAGAATTCAATCAAGAGGCTTCTCAAGAAGAGATTGAATATCTCTTAAATAATCTAAGAGAATACTTTCCAAAAGCACAGCTTGCTCAGGAACATATTATGGCCTCCTTTGCTGGCCTACGCCCACTCGTCAGAGAAGATGAAGGGAGCGACCTTGGGAAAGTAGCGAGACATCATAAGATATATCAGCCTCAAGATCATGCCTATGTCATCTTAGGTGGAAAATATACGACTTTTAGAGTTATGGCCTCTGATTTAGTAAAGATACTCTTTTCACAAATGAAGAAGACCTATCATCCCGAACTTTCTTTGACACCCTTTCGACAAAAGAGCACCTATCTTCCTTGGAAGCCTATCGATTTAGACCGTCAAAAGTTAAAGACCATTTTAGATAGGGAATGTCCTAAAACTTTTGAAGATTTAATTTTAAGAAGAATGGGAGTGTGGAACTTAGAAGAAGCTCCTCATATTAGAGAATTTCTCAAAGAAAATGAATCCTTGTGGTTGCCCAAGCTTAGAGTTCCTGAAGATTGGGCGCAAATAATTAAAGATAATTAGAATAAAATCTAAAAGCGATAAGCTAGACCTAAAAGAATACGAGGTCCTGCTACAGTCTTAGCAAAATTCTCGTCACTATTTTCAATTTCATAGGTTTCACTTCTTTGATAATAATCAATAAGAACTCGAGCCCCAAAGCCAGCGCGTGTAAAATATTTAAGACCTGCAGCTACTGAAATAAAACTAGAAGTTCCTTCTTCCGTACTTGAAGGAGTCGTACTATTGGCCGTTAAGACTTGAACATCATCAGAGACGCTTCCGATCCCTATAGAGCCTCCAGCAAAGGGAATAAACTTATTATAACTAAGAGGAGATCCTCCAAAATGATAGTGAGCACCAATTCCATACTCGAAAACAGAACTTGTAACCTGACTCCCTTGAATCGAAGTGGTGGTATAATTTCCGCTGTGAATAATTCCAAAGAAACTCATCTTTCCTAAGAAAGATTGAGGACTATTAAAGTATTTTTCAACACCAATACTAAAATCAATAGTGGAGTCTCCACCGGTATAATCCCCTTCTCCTCCTTCATCAACACTTGTCGAGAGAGAACTAAATTGAATGAGACCAAAAGCTTCAATCGTTCTCTCTGTATTAACCCCAGAGATGCTATAAGCTTCTTGATCTAAACTTCCCATAGCTCCAAGTTCTCTTTGATCTTCTGCACTCAAATCATCCATGGTGCGAACTCGAGCAGGAGCACTATCTCCACGCATCGTCATCACTTCAGTGCCGGCAGTCATCGTAGAGTTTGAATTATCGTATAGACTCCTAGAGGGATCTTCTGTTGTTTCCAAAGGCCGTGTGATCTTAATATTAACGACACGATCGGGATACATACTCGAGTCATCTATGATTCTATAAATACTCCAGATAGATCGAGTTGGAGAAGCCTTAACCACAACACCGCGAGCAATAACACCTGCGGTTAGAAAGAATTTAGCGTGATCACCCACAACGAGCCCATCTTCTAGACCACGATTGAGAAGAATCGTTTTCTTTGTACGAGATATTTTTAAAAAGCGAGTCGTTAATTTTTCGTCAATTTCTAGCGCCCACAGTGAAGAATTCAAAATTTGAAAACCTAAGAGGCCAAGAATCATTTTTGATAAAAGGGATTTTTTAATACCCATAAATTTTCCTTAAAAATATATATTCATTCCAACAGTAAATTTAAATTGACTGACTTCAATCACAGAATCGATATCATCTTCAATAACATCTTGTGAGTTATAGCGAAGACTCTCATAGACCAATTGAAAATTTACACCTAGTCCATAATTAAGTGATTCATCTTTGGCATCTCCACTTTGAAAACGATATTTTATACCCAAATGAGCAGTGGGAACCGAGAGGAGTTGGTAGCGATAAACTTTATCAAAGGAAAAGGATTCAAGATCACCATTTCCTCTTTTTACACCAAATCCGATATAGGGCATATATTTGCGAATAGAAGAAGGCTTGTTCCAAAGATAGTAGTTTGCAAAACCTTTTAAAGACCCTTCAGTAATTCTCGCATTGACTCCACCAACATCGTAGTGAGATATTCCACGTTCCAATCCAAACTCTAGGGTCCAGTAATCGAGAGCAATATAGGTACCTTTAAGGTGCCATTCATAAGACATACCAATAGCATAATCTGTCCCCCGATTGTTGGGATCTTCATCTGTAGTAAAAGACTGCAGCCCAGAAGTGTAACGAAGAATGAGCTCATGACCTGGCTTATCTTCAAGGGCTTCTTTTTGACGACGAAGCTCTCCTTCAATTCCAGTTGTGATTAGATATTGCCTTAATTGATCATCGTCCATTCCCTGAGACCAACGTGGACCTTCTCGTTTTATTCTTTCGATAACTTCTGGTGAAATCTTTTCTCTTTCTCTCTTGGCAATCAATCTTCTTTCGCTAACAGATAAAAAGTCTGTAGAGTCATGAACGTTGGTACTCGGATCCGTTTTAACTCCAGCATACAATCCCTTGAGTCCATACTTAAGATCATTATATTTTTCAACTGAAGGCCGTGCCGTTGAGTCCCAAACTTTTTCCTTCGCCTTCTTCTTAATTTGACGAATGAGAGTGCGATCCCCTTCATCACTAGGAGTCATCAATTTATTTCTCTCTTGATCAAAATCCTCATCGTATTCTTTTCCAATTTTTACATAAGGAGATTTTCTTGAGATTTCTAAGTTTTGCTTTTTAGTAGGCTTAGTGTCTACGAGCTTATCGCTCATAAAGAAGTCGCCTTCTTCGAAGATGAGATCTTCAGGAATCCCCGCATCTTCATTGACTTCATAATATTCTTGATCACTGGCCCTTCCCTTTACTTTTAAAGTTCTCTTGGCCACAAAAGGTCTTCTCGGATCTCTTGCTTGTCTCACCATGACGATTTGACCTGACTCAACTAAGTCTTGAAACCTCTCAATCTTTCTCAAGAACCAAAAACTTTCCCGATTCTTAAGTTTGATTAATTCTCCTTCAGCAACATAGTGAAAGCGCGGATTTAAAACCCCTTCTTCCAAGTCTTTGACATAGAATTTGGCCCGATCCCCATTGACGAAGCCCTCGGCATATCCTTTATCGAGAATAAGAGACTTTTTAGAAGAACTAATCTCTAAGATTTTAGCTCCCTCCATAGAAGTTGTTTCTGCTGTAATCATCAGAGGAAAAATAAAAAATATATATGCCAATCCCAGTCTCAGGGCGTCTCTAAATTTTATATGGCCACCGCCTGACCTAAAAATTGTCATCTACGGCCCTCCTTGGGCATATATATCGTAAAATTACTTTATTTTAGCATAGATAGAGTACCCAACGCATAAGGTAAAAATATACCGACCCACAGCATCAACAACAGGGAACAAATGCTGAACCTCCCTCCTAAAGTATTGAATAAGGGAAAAAAATGACCTATAGTGCCTATTAGATCTGAAATAAGAAATCAAAGGAACCACCGTGGCCAGAAAGAAGCACATCCAAATTTTTCGTTATAAATGCACAATGACAGACGAAGAGTATAAAACAACAAGAAAAGCCCCTAATCCTGATGATTTAGTTTCAGTAAATGCCTATTACGAGCTCAATCCTGAAATGGATGATCGTCCTGATCACATCAAGCTTGAATTAGGAATTCTTGATCAAGAATAAATTTCAATTCACCCTTTTATCATTCACACACACAAGGAATATCCATGGAAACTAAGAACGTTATCATCATTGGATCTGGTCCTGCAGGATACACTGCAGCTCTTTATAGTTCACGTGCTGGACTTGAACCTCTCGTCATCGAAGGTGTCCAACCTGGTGGCCAACTTACAACAACCACAGACGTAGAAAACTTTCCAGGTTTTCCCGAAGGAGTCATGGGTCCAGACCTTATGGCCAATATGAAAAAACAAGCGGCTCGCTTTGGTACTCAATACCTTGGTACTTGGGTAAAAGATGTAGACATGAGCAAACGCCCATTCAAAGTTACTTGTGAAAATGGCGATGAATTCTTAGCAAAGACCATCATTATTTCGACAGGCGCCAGCGCAAAGTATCTAGGGCTTCCCAATGAAATGGAACTTATCGGTAAGGGAGTAAGTGCTTGTGCGACTTGTGATGGATTCTTCTATCGTGACAAGGTCATCCACGTTGTTGGTGGTGGAGATACGGCCATGGAAGAGGCAATCTTCCTAACAAAATTTGCATCTAAAGTTTATGTCCTTCACAGAAGAGACACTCTTAAAGCTTCAAAGCCCATGCAAGATCGTGCTATGGCCAATGAGAAGATCGAATTCATCTGGAATACAGAAGTTGAAGAAATTCTAGCCGATGATACAGGTGTAACTGGATTGAAGGTAAAGAATAATCAATCAGGTGAAGTCACGGAAAGAAAAACTGACGGTTTCTTCCTAGCGATTGGACACAAGCCCAATACAGACTTTCTCAACGGTCAGATAAAACTAGATGAGCAAGGCTATATCGTTCCCGTTCTTCCTCCTCATCCCGACACTAACGTGGCAGGAGTCTTTGCTTGTGGTGATGTTCAAGATCATTACTATAGACAGGCCATCTCGGCTGCCGGCTCAGGTTGTGAAGCGGCCATAAGAGCGGAAAGATTTCTCGAAGAAAATAATTAATTACATAGAAGAACTCTCTGAGATCTGAACTTTAAAGGGGAATTTATTTCCCCTTTTTTTATGCCCCTACCTTAAATTCCTTACTTACCCTGCCCCTATCACCGACTAATTCGCTATAAATTTTTCTCCCTTTGACAAAGAGTTTTGGGAAATGAAACAATAAATTCAAGGTTGAGCAAAGGATTGCTTTTACCGTTGTTAAATCACTAAAGTTCAGGAATTAATTTGCAAAAACTCAAGGCCAAGGAAGGTATTATGAATTTCAATTACAACACACTCATTGTTGATCTCCATCCTAAAACTCGCTCACTTTCTATTACCTTCAATCGTCCCGAATCAGAAAACCAAATGAACCTTGAGATGCTCTTTGAACTCGAAAGCCTCTTTGGCTGGTTAACTGCCCATCTTGAAGTAAATGCCGTCGTTATTAAAGGCCAAGATAATATTTTCTGCACAGGCTTTGATGAAAAAGAACTCAAAATTATGTCTGAAGAAAAACTTCAGAAATATCTCGTTCGCTTTCAAAGACTTATTTCTGGAATGCTTGCCTTACCTCAAACCATTATATGTGACCTAGGAGTTAAGGCTTCAGGAATGGGTCTTGAATTTGCACTAGGAGCTGATATTCGTTTGGCCCATAAAGATGCCCAAATTAATTTTAATGCCCTCGATAAAGGTTGGGTCCCTTGTTCAGGAGGAATTGGTCTACTCGGTATTCTAGTCGGCCACTCCACAGCAAGATCTTGGACTCTTTCTTCTCAAAATGTCAGTAGCTCCCAGGCCCTAGATAAGGGACTTATCAGCGAAAGCTATAATGAAGCCACAAAAGCACGTACAGATCTTCTTCAATCGATTGCAAAACAATCTCCTGTCGCGAGAATACAAACGAAGCGAAGTCTACTCGAGGCCATCATGCCAGAGCTCACAAGAGTTTTTGAATTCGAGTCCATCTTCTCCTTCGCCTCAATGAAAACAAACGATTGGAAAAAAGACCCCATTAATAATCCAGAAGAAACCTTCATGTCTGCAAGAGAACTCTCCGGACACCTGAGCCAACAATAGAGAACTGCCCTACAACAGTGGGGATAAAAATTATCAAAAATAAAAGAGAGGTCTTCCAGCCTCTCTTTTTTTTTCAAATTTTATCTTTTCATTCTTATTTTCTTACAATTACCTAATCAATCCTGAATTGAAGGCATAACAGTAAATATCCAAGTGCTTTTGGAGTTGTTCAATTCGTTTCGTCGTATTCCATGTTCGTCTGAAGAGCCGGTTGATATTTGCCCTGAGCATGGCATTGGTATGATTAATACAAAAGAGGGGATCATATTTAAGTTTTTTGAGTTCTCCTTGACCCGCAATGCTTGATTTTCCTCCATGAAAACTTATATGAGTCGCCCTTGGATAATGAGTTTTCACAATCTTGGGATAAAA